>Ga0129317_1000502_pt1 | contig 40763 bp, 41 predicted proteins | sample Cm1ome_FD_94430 | JGI IMG/M metagenome (GOLD analysis project Ga0129317, IMG submission 94430) | Eastern black-and-white colobus group fecal microbial communities from Wisconsin, USA - Cm1105 metagenome | ecosystem: Host-associated > Mammals > Digestive system > Large intestine > Fecal | place... | reverse complement strand
CATATCCAAAACATCGTTGATCAGCCCTAATAGATGTTTACTTGATAATGTAATTTTTCTAAGGCAATTCTGTACCTGTTTCTGGTCATCTATGTGGGCTGTGGCAATCGCGGTCATGCCGACAATTGCATTCATGGGTGTACGGATATCATGGCTCATATTTGCCAAAAATTCGCTCTTTGCTTTACTTGCTTCAACCGCTTTTTGGCGGGCGTCCTCTAACTCAAGCACCTGGGAACGGGTTATGGAAAAATACCGGCTAAAGATCAATGTCAGTATAGCCAATATAGAAGCACAGGATAATAATGTCAGAATCATACGCTGATTACTCAGACGATTTATGGTATCATCCAAAGCACTATAGGGCATTACTGCCACCAGATACCATTCCGAATAAGGTAATGATATTCCACAAATCTGCCGTTTCTCACCATCTACTTCAAGTGTTCCAGAATACTCTTTATGATTCTTTAACGCACTGCCAAACTCTTCAATCAACGTTCCTTCTAAAGAGTTTCCTGATTCAGACTGAAGCTGTTCCTGTAACTGTTCAAAAAATCCTGCCAGCTCCATGTTTCTATTTTGTATGACAAAACTGCCGTCCGGTCGGATAATATGATAATACATCAGCTGGTTTTCATCCTGCAGCGCCAGAAAATCCGCAATGTACTTCAGTGGTACGGCAGCTACCAGACCGGTGCACTTACTTCCATTCCGCATAGGATAGGACGCATCAATACCAAACAATACCACTTCTTTCCCAGTCGAATCAACCCCCACGGCAACTCTTTGTTCCCCCTGTACCAACGCTTCCACAAAAGGACCTAGATTGCTGGGCTGTATAGATGCTCCATAAAGAGTTTCAAAAACCCCCTCCTCGGAACAAAGCGCTAAATAGTCAAACCCTCTGACCTTCGCCCTGTAAATCAGCTCCTCATACAGCTGCTCTCTGTTCGTGTTATCTGTTGGAACAACAGAAATAATACCTTTGACCTGATCAAATCGCAGTCCGATTACCGTATCAAAGTGTCCGGACATTTGCCGGTTCATTCCTGACATATAGATTTCTCCAATCTCAGAAATCGCCTTTTCACTCTTTCGGCTCATATAAATTCCCAACACACTGAAAACAACAATACTAAAAAGCAAAACTCCTATGAAGCTGAAGATTAAGAATTGCATTGCGGGATCCCGTTTTTTCCTGCTCTTCATTGACGTTATTCCTCCTTAGAGTTCTTGTATTCTTCAACAGAATGAATAATTTGATGATAATCCTCTGATAATTGTGGTATCATCTCGATTGCTTTATCATAATCATTCTCTTTCAACGCATTTGTCACCAGACTGCTGCTTTCGTACAGTCTGCTAAACGACAGATTCTGGCAAATTCCTTTGAGTGTATGAACAGCCCGGAGCGCCTCCTCATACTCTTTGTTTTCCATAGAAGCCTCAAACTGAAAAAAACTTTTATCATCCAAAAATTTGTATACGAATTTCTGCACAGTCTGTTCCCGTCTCAATCTGCCCAGCACCTCATCATAGTCACCGCCAAAACTTATGTAACATTCTTTTAAATTCATAATTCTTTCTCCTCCTCTTTACACGCTCTCTGCTTTCTTATCCAGGAAACAGATGTTCACCTGATTTTTTGTAAGCTTCGATTGATACATCATACGGTCTGCAATTTTAAAGAGTTCCTTTGCTCTTTTTGTTCCGTATGCCCCGCCTACGCTTATAGACATATGAATTTTCGGATACTCATTCACACTGAGAGCCTCAACTAAATATCTCATTCTTTCCAATTTTGTCTCAAACACATCTTCCGGTATCTGATAAAAGATAACAGCAAATTCATCGCCACCATAACGGATAACAGCATCTGTTTTTCGTACACAGGATAAAATCGTCTGGGCAATGCTGTGAAGCACCATATCCCCTGCATCGTGCCCATAGTTATCATTAATATGTTTAAAGTTATCTACATCTATCATAACAGCCGCCTGGATATCTTCAGCATTCTGAATATAGTCATTATAATAGCGGCGGTTGTAAACACCTGTTAACGAATCCGTATATAACAGCTTCCAAGTCTTCTGCTGCTGAGACTGAAAGTTATACTTTTTGCCGGAAAATATTCTGCCATAGTCTATTCCCTCACCTGTTCTCTGCATCATATTCTGTCCCGACACGTTCTTTGTCAGTTCCTGTTTCAGAACCGTCGTGATTTCCTGCAGGCACTGTAACAGGAGCGGATTGAAAGAACCACATTGTCCGTCTAAAATCATGTTCAAAGCGTCTTCATGTGAATAAGCTTTCTTATAACATCGCTCACTGGTCAATGCATCATACACATCCGCAAGCGCAACCACCTGAGCCGCAATCGGAATGTCATCTCCTTTTAATCCATCCGGATACCCCTTACCGTCGTATCGTTCATGATGCCACCGGCAGATTTCAAATGCCATCCTGACAAGGGGAACCGATTGCTGATCCGCCGGCAAGCTTAATAATATGTCAGCGCCGATTGCCGCATGGGTTTTTATGATCTCGAATTCCTCATCGGTAAGACGTCCGGGTTTATTCAGAACCTCTTCCGATATCGCAATCTTTCCGATATCATGCAGTGAGGAAGCCATGCTTATCAAAGTAATATCTGATTGGGACAACGGATACTGATCCGTATGCAAAATCAATTGCTTCAGCAAAAGCTCCGTGATCTGATTCACATGCAGTACATGGGCTCCGCTTTCCCCATTACGAAACTCTACAATATGAGATAAGATAGCAATCATCAGTTTATTATTGTTCTCATTCTCATAAAATTGCTCTATAACCATCTGTTCAAGATGTTTTTGACGCACATATAAACACATGGTATTGGAAATCCTGCGCTGGACAATCGCGGCGTCAAATGGACGGCTGATATAATCAAACGCCCCCAGGTCATAGGCACGTTTTATATTCCCCGGAGAATCATCTGCAGAAATCATAATCACTGCAAATGATTCGTTCCAATGATTTTGATAGATATGACTGAGCACTCCGAATCCATCCGTCTCGGGCATCATAATATCCAAAAGCACAAGGGATATCGCTTCTCTTTGCTCTGCAAGAATTTCGATTGCTTTTACCCCATTCTCAGCCTCTATCAGATCATATTGATCTTCCAGAATATCTACCAGAAGAGCACGATTCATCTCTGAATCATCAACGATTAAAATTGTTTGTTTTCCCATCATACCTAATCTCCTTCAAAAGCGTTCTATTCAACTTATATTCCATCCGCACCGCTTACCGTTTCAGCACATCAAAAAGCTATCGAGCTTCTCCATTCGTCGGCGCAGCAACAGGAAAGAAACAATCCAGCCGCAAAGACCGCCCAATAACAGAGGCAGGGGATAAAAATCATTCATCAGGGCAGCCCCCGCTGCGCCAAGGACTGTCACCGTCAGAAAGACAAGAGCGCTTATACACGCACCACCGTAATCAGAAAAATAATAGAATACGATAATGGTAAAGTACATACAGAACACGGTGTATATGGACATCCGGATGGGTGGCGTTGAAAAAGCTCCGGCTCAAGATATCGTTTTCACCCTCTTTGGGCCGGTTGGTATAGAGCTGCGATGCCCGAAGGATTACCGCATCCATACCGTGCTGTTTCCGGTAAATGTCCAGAAGCTGTTCCTCACGGATAAATCGGACTCCACGTTCGCTGACGGCAGCAGGGTCACATCTGCATCCGACTCCTCCTCATGGGCGCTGCTTATGTAGTATTTACCGGCAAATATCACACAATCCGGCGAAATGGAGCACAGGAGTTTTCCAAAGCTTTCGCCCTTGCGGGGAATTCGGTAAAAGCGGTGCAGAGAGCCTTTCTTTGGTTTTTGTGAAAGTTCTTTGTCTGATAGGAGGTAGACATCATTCCCCTCCTGCCACATTCGCTCAACTAGTGTCTCATCCAGCCCACCATTTGTTCCAATATAGACAATTTTCATAATTCTGCTTTCCTCCCAAACTTAACTTATATTATACGGATGCAAAAAAATTTCAACATCTCCAGCCACCTTTTCGTTTTGCCGTGGGGCGGCTATGGGCAGTTTACGACTACGGCAACTCACGCCAATTGGTGAGCAATGTTATTACAGTTTATTTTCTTAATTCCTGCCACATTCCATTCAGATATTGTCAAAAGGTGTACCTTTTAATAGCCAATTAACTATTAATTATATAGATAATCTCTTGAAAATACAAGCAAATAGCAGGATTTTTCGACGTATTTTTCATCCCGACAGCTTTAGTGACATCTCGATCCAATATTATCAAAAGGTACACCCTTTGACAGCTTTATTACTGTTATCCTTTCATTTTCTCGCCTTTGAGAAGCCTGTATTCCCGCAATCTGCCGTAAAACGTAGCTTCGCTCATATTGCATTGATTAAGGACTTCTTCAAAAGGAAGTCTTTTTTGTTCCCAGGCGTGGACGATTTTTCCAAAATCATCCGGGACTTCCTTTTCAGGTCTGCCGAATTTCACCCCTCTTGCTTTCGCTGCGGCGATTCCCTCAGCCTGCCGTTTCTTAATGTTTTCACGCTCATTCTGCGCTACAAAGGATAGGATTTGCAGCACAAGATCAGCAATAAAAGTTCCCATTAGGTCTTTACCGTTTCGAGTATCCAAAAGCGGCATATCCAACACACAAATATCGATACCGATTTCCTTCGTGAGAATACGCCATTGTTTCTGAATTTCCTCATAGTTGCGCCCCAGACGGTCAATGCTGAGAACATACAGCAGATCTCCGGCTTTCAGCTTCCGCATCAGCTTTTTGTAATTCGGACGGTCAAAGTCCTTGCCGGACTGCTTATCCATAAAAATATTCTTTTCGGGTACAGCAGCTTCTTGCAGCGCAATCATCTGCCGATCTTCATTCTGGTCAGTGCTGGATACCCGAACATAACCGTAAATACTCATATACTTTCCTCCGTTCATCTGTAAAATTATAAAAAAAGAGAACAGGAACGGCGTATCACCGTTCCTGTTCGTGGTGTTTAGCTTTCTTTTGCCGTTGCTGTTTCTGCTGTTGCTGTTTCTGGTGCAGGCGTTCCCGGATAGAGCGTGCTTCTGCTTCCTCGTGGAGTAGATTTGCTACATCACGCTTGCCGTCGTGCATCATCATCGGATTGTATTTCTCGCCATAAGCAGCTTTCACACGGTCAGCGGCAGAGCGTTCCTTTTCCTCACGGATGGCAAGCCGTGCATCCATCAGCTCGACAGCATCCATACCGGAAGTTTGCTTTTTCAGTTCGACATACTGCCTCAAGGCTTCATCCAACTCGTCAGCATATTTTTCTTCCTGCTTTGTCAGCCGTTTCAAATTTTCCTCCATAGCGGCAACACTCTTTTTGACCTCAGTAATTCCGGTATCCTCACTACAATCAAATGAACTGAGAAGCATCGCCTTTTCGGATTTCAGTTCTTCCAAATCTTCTGTCAGTTCGGCAATCTGTTTTGCCAAATCATTATGAGCAACAAACTGATAAAATGGTGTCGCTTTCTTTTCTGCAAGCAGCGTTTTCCGTTCCTTGGTCTTATTTTTAATCTGCTGTACCAGTAAGGCATAGCGCTCCAGATCGGGCTTCAACACATTCAGACTTTCCGATAATTTGTGCTTTCCAAAACCAGCATAGCGGATTTGATAGCGCAAAATAATCATGTTCGCCCGTAAGGACTCCATTGCTTCCGCAAGAGCAGGAACAGATGCTTTAACTGCCTGCATCAGCTTTTTCACTGTCGTTTTCAATTCCCGAAGAAGGGCGTTGTCTGCCTTAATCTGACGATTCAACTCACATCGGTCAGAAACAATTCCCTTTTTCTCCAATGCTCTTGCAACCACACCTTCATGAATGGTGGGTTGCTCATCAAGTCCCCGTTCTGCATGGCTGCGGTGGTCAATGCGTTCTTCATGTCCGGCACGCTCCAAATGGCGGTTGGTCACATCAGCCCACGCCTTGCGCCACTCCACAAGCTGTTCCTCGCTGTTCCAACGCTCGGCAATGGGATTTTGTCTGCCGTATTTCGTGCTTTTGGGATATTTCGATACCCGTTCATAGCCTTTTTCTTCAGCAGCAGAAGAAGTCATATAAACCTTTTTCTTTCCTACCCTATACTGGTATTGCTTTTCCCATCCCTCTGCCTGTGCTGCCTTAAACTCATCCGCAGTAAAGCCTTGTTCTTCTCCATTTTTCACACAGAGATATTCTTTCTGCGTCTTATATTGCCAGTTTCCTTTTTCATCTAACGGGCGCACTGTCAGCATGATATGAGCATGGGGCTTGTGACCGGGCGGGTCTGGATCATGAATCGCCACATCTGCGCACATCCCCTCGGTGACAAAATGCTCGTTGATGAAATCAGAGAGAAGCTCTTGCCATTGTTCTTTGGTTAGCTCAACAGGAAGTGCCGGAACAAACTCACGGGCAAGGCGGCTGTCTTTCGTTTTTTCATTTTCTTCAACGGCATTCCACAGGGCGGCTCTGTCTTGCCACTCTGCAGGAGCATATTCAGGCAGAAATACCTCTCTCCATACAAGTCCTTTCTTTCGGGTGTAGTCGTGCCGCACTCCATCGTAATCGTTCAGAATATTGGAGCAACTCAGATATGCAGAAGCCGCAACAGCAGATCGTCCTGCACCTCGGCTGATAATCTTTGCTTCCAAGTGATAAATAGCCATTCGTTTTCATCGTCCTTTCATTTTTATTTTTTCTGTTTCTCTTTTTAAAGAGAAAATGTGTGTGTCGTGTTATTCGGCACACACATAACTGAGATAAATCTGCCAGTGACAGGTTTTCGCAGGCAGGCGGCGGGATGGGGCGGCAATATGCCGCCACATCGTTTTGCTGACAGATCAAAATATAGAGCTGACTGCACAGGCGATGTCCGCTTGCGGCATTGCCTGCCCCCTCTGGAGAAGTGTCCGGCGGACGCTTCGGGAAGAGCGCACGGTCCGACCATCGGGAAGGATACCACCGCCTGCTTTGCAGGTGGTGAGTAAATGCGCCCTTCGGGAAAAAAGAAACGGGACGCCCGGTTGCCCGAACGCCCCTCATGCTGAATATCATCGTAATGCCCAATATAAAAAATCCTCCAATTTCTCCAAATCCATTTCCGCCGCAGCGGGATATACTTTCTCCAAAATGGCTCCCTCCTGAATCAACCGACGTGTCCTCGCTTTCCGATCTCTTTGACGATCACGCATCTCGGCTTCCTCCGGCCGATGCTTTGCCTGTAATAATTTCTTTTCATTTTCTGTCATAGATTTATTCCTTTCTGCCGTATCCGGCTGTAAACGCAAAGGAAGCGGCTCATGAGATTATATTCTCACAAGCCGCCTTGATATTTATGATTATGCTGTTTTTTCTTTTTGCCCAGATTCTTTGACAGCAGCTACTTCCGTATTTTCCTGTCCGGTTTTCTTTGCCGCTTTGCGCTCCTGCTGTCTTTTCCGGTTTGCTTCTTTCATACAAGCCTCGCAACAGTACTTCACACTATTTTTGTTTGTGGCAAAGACAGTTCCACAGTTTTCACAAGTACACTCCCGTTCTCTTTTTTTCGCCGCTTCCTGCCGGTAATACTTTGCACGGCAATTCTGGTCACAGAACATGGCATTGGACATTTTGGATTCAAATGTTTTTCCGCAGCACTTGCAAGTTAATTGAAATGGCTCGCCAATGGTGTGTTCGCCAGCCTTGATTTTCTGATAGCGTTCTCGGCTCTTAATCCGGTGTCTCCGAAGCTGCTCCTGACGTTTCTTTTCTCCTTCCGTCAGTTCCGGCTCAGGCAAATCGAAGCGCCCGATAAACTTCAGATAAATCTCAACCTCCTGCACCCGGTCTCCGTCAATCTTCTCCGGCGCATGAACAAGAACCTTGTCAACAAATTCATTGATCATCAGTGTGGTCAGCTCTGAAAAATCCGTATACTTTTTCGCAAGAGCGAGAAACTGCTCCATCCGAACGGTATCTTCTTCAAAGGCAGATAACTTCTGTTCCGCACTTTCGACAGAAGAAAGAAGTTGTTTTTGCTCTGCTTCGTATTCTGCCAGAAGACTGTCAAATCTTTCCTCAAAGATGCGTCCGACAGCAAAAGATTCATAAAGCTTTTTTATGATGACATCCAATTCCTTTGCCCGTTTACGTTCCTTATTCAGCGTTCTTTTGATTTCTTTTGCCGCCTCTTTTTGTCTGAGCTGGGATGCAGCACGGACTTTTTCCATAAATTCCTGTTGATTGGAAATAGCAAAGATGCTGACCGCCTGAATGGTTTCCAAAATGAGTGTCCTTATTGATTTTGTTGAAATATAATGACTGCAACAGACATCCTTATGCTTTCTGGATTCCAGTTTATAAGCGGAACACTCATAAGAATCATACGGATAATTTCCGTTCTCCAAATCGCCTTTGAATCGGTGGTTATACATCTTAGCACCGCAATCAGCACAGAACACAAGTCCTGTCAGCGGATTTGCTTCTCCAAGAGTGTCCTTGCGTCTTGGGGTTTTCCGCAATTTCTGCACCAGTTCCCATGTCTCCTTGTCAATAATCGCTTCATGGGTATTTTCAAAGATTAACCATTCCTCCTGTGGATTAGGAACACTGCTCTTGTCCTTATAGGACTCTTTATGGGAACGAAAATTTACGGTATGCCCAATATACTCCGGTTTGGATAAAATCTGCCCCACCATATAACCATTCCAATTATACGGGCTAGGAAAGTCTTCCTTACTTTTCCAAAAACCGATCCCTTTCTTGCCCAAATAAACAGCAGGTGTTTCCACCTTATCCTCGTACAATATCCGTGCAATCTCATAAGGACCGATACCTTCCACATTCATGCGGAATATCCTGCGGACAACCGCAGCGGCTTCTTCATCGATCAGCCAGTGATACTTGTCCGCCGGATCTTTTTTATATCCGTAAATGGCAGTGTTGGTAGTTGGCTTACCGGACTCGCCTTTGATACGGATCGCTGTTTTTTGCTTGCGGCTTAGGTCACGCAAATACCACTCGTTCATAATGTTGAGGAACGGGGCAAATTCGTGCTGTTCTGGTCGTTGCTATCCACGCTGTTGGAAATCGCCACAAAGTGTACGCCATGCTCACGGAACATAATTTCCGTATAAAATCCGGTTTGCAAATAATCTCTGCCAATTCGGCTCATGTCCTTTACAATTACATGCGCCACCTTTCCAGCTTCAATATCGGCAACCAGACGCTTCCAAGCCGGACGATTAAAGTTTCCCCCAGAATAACCATCATCGGTATAGTGAATAACATTGTCGTATCCCTGTTGCTTGGCATAGCCTTCGAGATACTTCTTTTGATTGATAATAGAATTACTATCCCCGGTCAACTCATCATCACGGGATAGTCTCTCATATAATGCTGTGATTTTTCCTTCAGTCTGTTTTACGCTCATGATGCGCTCCTTTCAGACTGTCGGCTCATTTGTGGTGTATTCATTGTATCACAAGTTCCGCCAGTTGTAATCCCTTCATTGCGAATCATCCGCAAAATTTTATCCTCCATGGTTTCCTGTTCCGAATCGCTGAATACTACTTTGATTTTATAGATGGTGCCGCCAATGCGGCGAGTCATATAAGAAAAATTACTATTCTCGTTTTTGCCATAGGCAGTTACCTCCATGTTGAAAAATTCATAAAATTCTCGTATAATTTTTATGGTTCCGATTACTTGTAACCATTTGTACGGTTAAAATTCGGCATAAGTTATTAACCCCTTCCTTATTCAGAAATACCCTCCGAAAATCCTTGCGCCACAAGGCTTTCGGAGGGTAAAATGGTTACATCTGTTGTTTCTCACGATACTTACGCACCCGTGCTACGGTCTGTTTACGGCAAGCTTCTTCAGCACAGTGCTGTGAGCAGTACACCCGTTTCCCGTCAGTTGGGAACGGCTTGCCGCATTGTTTACAATAAGTGGTCGGTCTTTGCGTGAATACGGCTTCCAACTCTGCATCTTCCGGCAAGACAGACTTGTGGAAATATCTGCACAATGCGCTATTGGTAAAGCAGATACCAAACATAGGACAGTCGCAGTCCAGCGGCAGGCAGCCATATTCTTTGTCGTAATTAGCGCAAAGAGAAGTGACCAGCTTCTTAATCCGCTGCTTCTCCCTGCCTGCCAGCTCATGATAATTGTTTGACATATGCGGTTTCCTCCTTTCATTTAGTGTTGAAAGTAATCAGATAATAAAAAAATAGATTACTTCCTCACTAATAGGAGAAATGCGGGATACTTAGCGGAACTGTTTTTACGGAGAATTCAAGAAATTTTCAAAAATATTTTTGAAGGGAGGTGTCTGCGGTGTTCGACGATCCTGAATGATATGATGACGGCTTTTATGAAGAAGATACCGACTATAAAGATGAATATGAAGCGGACGATTCTGATTATATAGTCGATGACGAAGAAGATGAAAATGCCCTTTGGGACGATGAGGAAGAAGCCGCTGACGCTCTTCCAGAAAAGAAGCGAAGGAAGCGGAAGAAACAAGTTGTTCTTGCTGACAATGATACGGATACCGAAGAAACCGAATTATCCGAACAAGCCATACGGCAGATCGCAAGAGAAGAACAACTCATCGAAGAACTGGAGTCTGATGCCGAGGAACATCCCTTTGAGGACGATACCGACGAGGAAGAACCAGAGCGCAAGAAACTCAAACGGGAGCTACGGGCAGAAGCCCTTGCACGATTGGAGGATTCCGCCAGAACACAGCGGGATTTTGAAAATGTGATTGCATGGTGGGACAGGCTGGACGCCAACCGGGAGCGCAGAGAACGCTACCACGAACTCAGCCGCAGCGGCGATAATGTTCCTTTTGATTACGGTGCGTCTGTCAATCAACTCTTTTTCCCGGATACGCTGAACGATGTGTTGGAAAAGCAGCTCCGCAAAGGGGATTTCATCGACGCCATTTTCTACTGTCCTTACAACATACATGAACTTGTAACGGAAGAATACCTTTCCAGAATCCTCCGGGAATTGAATGAAGAACACAAGAAACTGCTCTTTCTTTGCGCTGTCCGGCTGTTTAGCTCAACAAGGATTGCTAAAATACGGAAGCAAAGCGACCGGAACATCCGCAAGGTGCGTGGTACGATGCTCAAAAAGATACGAAAAAAGCTACTTGCTGCACTTTTGGATAAGGCAGAAAAGCAACAGCCAATGACCTTATTGGAGAAAGTTTTTTTAGAAGAATCTGGAATGAAGATTGATTCAGGGGAAAAGAAATCGTATAATGGATAATATAAAACCGAGTTATTCAGGTTACAATATGAAGTGAGGAATAGACTGATATGGGAAATATAAAAACAGAAGAAGCAATGAAGGAATTAGCACTGATGCTGTTGTATCTGTCCCGCTTTACACAGGGAGAGAAGTTTCACGAAGCAACCGATTTTTATGCGTGGAAAGGCTATGATTTTGATATACTGAATGAATTGGACGATGCAGACTATATCCGTCAGGGAAGTCATCCGTCCCGTTCCAAATCGGTATATATTACGGAAAGCGGTATGGAACAGGCAAAAGAGCTTTTATCTAAATATGGTATCAGTGATTGGAAACAGGAGTGAGAAAATGAAGAATCTTTTTGAACGCACCAGCTCTAATTGGGTGCGATACAGTGAATATGAATGGAGGGTGGCAGCGGACGGAACTCTGTACCTCACACCCACTAAGACAGCACAGCCGAGTATCCATGATCCGCTGGCAGAGTATCAGAAAATTGTACTGGATGCCATCAACATAGGACGCATGGGTATGAGCAAAAAGCCGGATGCCGAAATTCAGAGAGCTATCCAGCAATTTGCGGTAAAATACGGCTTGTTTGGGCTAATGACTGCGTTACCTACCACGCCTAACTTTATGGAATATGAGGCGGTGTACCTGCCGAAAAACCACTTTATCAAAGAAGAAACCATGTCCACGAAAAAATATCTGGCACTGTTCTTTCCATTTGATAAACTGGATGTGATCAAGCGTGGTATCGAGTCCATGTGGAACATCCAAAATGACCGTGTTATGATGGCACTGGTTTTGACCATGACAGATAAGCCGATGGCGGTCAACATGAGCTTTCAGCGGGAATATGCAGAACGATATGAATGGATGAAACAACAGTTCATCGACTGGGCGTTTACCTATATCAACAGTTTCCTTTATTATGAAGATTATAATACACTGAACGATGAAACCCGGCAGATGATGCAGCAGAGCATGGCGGCATTCGGCGGCATAGCGCCGACTTACCATATCGCCCTGTTGGATAAGCCGACCATCGTTTGGGACTTTCATTCTCTGCTGCTGGGTATTCAGATGATGTTCAGCTTTATGCTGACCGACAGCGAAAACCCGATTAAGCTTTGCAGGCATTGCACCAAAGCTTTTGTCGCAAGCAGACCAAGCGCTGTATTTTGCAGCCCTCAGTGCAAGAACAAGCATAATGTTTACAAAAGCAGAGCGAGAAAGAACAGTTCTGATAGGGAGGCACAAGACAATGATTGATAGATGGATTGCTGAAGCAACAGAATGTGATTTCAAGATTGCTCTGGAAATAAAGAAGCCGAAAAGCTGGCTAAAAAGCGTCAGCGCCTTTGCAAACGGTATTGGTGGCACACTGTTTTTCGGTATTGATGATAACAGAAATGTAATTGGTCTTGCCGATGCACAGGCAGATGCGGAAGCGATCAGCCGTTTAATTAAAGAGCGTATTACGCCACTACCAGAATTTGTGTTAGCTCCAATGCAAGAGCAGGGAAAAAATCTACTCTCATTGACTGTAAATTCCGGTCCCGCTACACCGTACTTTTATAAAGCAGACGGCATAACCGAAGCCTATATCCGTATCGGTAATGAAAGTGTCGCCGCACCGGACTATATGCTGCGAGAACTTATATTAAAAGGTACAAACCGTACTTTCGATTCTCTGATTACAGACAGCAAGAAATCAGATTATAGCTTTACGTTGCTTGAAGCGACCTATTTGGAAAGAGCAAAATTGCGTTTTGAGCCTACGGATTATGTATCTTTTGGGCTTGCGGACAAAGAAGGATTTCTAACAAATGCTGGTCGACTGCTAGCCGATCAGCATATCGTATATAATTCGAGAATTTTCTGTACCCGTTGGAATGGGCTTGATAAAGGATCAATTTTTGACGATGCTGTGGACGACAAGGAATATGAGGGTAATCTGATTTATTTGCTCAAAAGCGGCACAGAATTTGTTCGCAACAATTCAAAAGTGCGTTTTGAAAAGAAAGCGCAATATAGGGTGGATAAACCCGATTATTCTGAACGAGCTGTCACGGAGGCACTTGTAAACGCTCTTATTCACAGAGATTATTTGGTTATGGGTAGCGAAGTTCACATTGATATGTACGATGATCGTTTGGAAATTTACTCTCCCGGCGGAATGTATCGTGGGAAACCGATTCAAGAGTGCGGATTAGATGAAATTGATTCTGTGCGCCGCAATCCAGTAATCGCTGATTTGTTCCACCGTATGAAATTTATGGAACGACGTGGAAGCGGCATCAAAAAGATTTTGGATGAAACCGCAAAACTGCCCGGATATACTGAGGAATTAAAGCCTATGTTCCACTCCACTCACTCGTCGTTCTTTGTGACCTTGAAGAATATGAACTTTTCATCTCAGTCACTTAGTGACCAAGATGGTGATCAGGATACTGACCAAGTTGTGACTAAGATGCTTCTTGAGTTTTGCGTAGAGCCAAGAAGCAAACGTGAAATCTGTGCACATCTCGGCTTTAATAATCTGACATATTTTACACGCACATACTTGAATCCCTTGCTTGAAACAGGAAAATTGCTTAGAACGATTCCTGACAAACCAAGCAGTAAAAATCAAAAGTATGTTCGTTCCTAAAAAGCAATGCCCGTTATCAGCCAAGATAGCCGATAACGGGCATTCGATTAAGCATATACAAGTTCGGTTAAGATAATTTCTTCCGCGCGGTTGCGAATGGAATTGATACGGCGCACCCATTCCATTTGGTCAGCCGCTTTGAGTGCTTCGGTTACACCCTCTTGCTTTGCCATAGCAGAAACGAGGATTTTCATACGCTCGTTGCAGGCTTGGTCGATTTCAGCCAAGTGCTTGAACAGCGTTCCCTCTAACAAGTAATTGTTATACAGGATTGGATGGTGCTCTTTCAGATAACTGCGGCGCATGCGCCCGTATTTGCCGATCTGATAATTGCCGTCATCCGGCAAGACAAGGTTGGGGATGAAATAATCGCCCACTTGACGGTATGTACCGCCCATTTCTTCAAATAAAGATTTCATAGAATATCAGCTCCTTTTGCGTTGATTTTCAGCGATTATAAAGCTCTTTTGACTCCTTTCTTACAACTGCTTTTCAATTCACCACAAATGAGCCGCAGTCATATGTATTAGGTGGCAGAAACCACCCTTTACATATTAACTCTTGGTTCGATATACTGTTGCTCTCGCCCATAAGGTCATCATCATGGCTGAGACGCTCATACAATGCGGTAAGTTTCTCCTGCATCCGTTTTCCTCCTTCCTTCATTTTTCATTGCCTGTTTTCATTCCATATCCGTTCCTGTACCGGGTTCCGATGTTTCTGGGACGTATTTGCCAGAAAAGACACGCTGAATGCATATTCAAATCTGGTATCACTATGGACAGGCTGCTCCGTTGTCAAGGTTCGTGTAAGGATCTTCAAAAAAGTTCCTCTCACTTAACCCATCTTTCGGACGCTGTTTTACAAAGTAGTAATGTAACTTTTTTAAATTTCTCTGGATTTTGTGTCGGTTTGAAAAATTCCTTACACTATATCCAGACTGGAGAGGCAAAATGTTGCCATCCTTTGAGAATGTTTTTAAAAAAGTACAATTTCGTGTTTTGGGCAAAAAATAAACCTCAAGAGACTTTTTAATCATTTTGGAGCTCCAATTTCTTAAAAAATGGTGATTAAGAAGTCTCTTCAAGCTTGTAACCCCTTTGACTAAATGAAACTTCTTAAATTTTTCTCATTTCATTTTCATTAAAAAAGAAGCCTCCGCAGAACCCTCCCGGATCCGTATTTGCAGAAGCTCCTTTCCATATAATCACCATTTTCTTAAACCCTAAGCTGCATCTTTCCCCGGCAGCATCAATGCTACCCATAAAAATCTATTGCCAGGAACGGCTCCCCCGCCTGGATCTTTCCGTTAGTCAGAAGCCGCACCTGATGCTCCGCCCTCAGTTCCAGGCAAAGTACCGGGGAAACCATGGAGGGCGCGTGCTCCTGAAGGTAGGGCAGATCCATCTGTATCAGGGGATCTCCCATTTTTACCCGCTGTCCATTCTGAACCAGGGACTGGAAGCCCTCTCCCCCCAGCTTTACCGTATCGATGCCAAGGTGGAGAAGCAGGGACAGGCCGGTATCGGTTTTCAGGCCCAGAGCATGTTTCGTCTCAAAGACAAAGCTCACAGTTCCATCTTCCGGTGCCCGCACCACAGGATCTGTGGGGGTGATCACCGCCCCTTCTCCCATAAGCCCCTCTGCGAACGCTTCATCGGGAGTGGTGGATAGCTCTGCCGCGGTTCCGGTCATGGGACTGGAGAGGATCAGGGTATGAGTTTTTACCCCGCTGCCGGTGTTCCCTTCCGCTTTTCCTGCCACCGGCTCGCTCTTCTTTTTCAGCTCCGGTTCTCCTATCTCCTCCCCGGCAGCCCTGTAAGTCTCTGCCGCTTCCGTTGCTTTTCCGTTTCCCCCTTTTGGCTCCGGCTTCCCACTTTCCGCCGGGGACTTTGCCTGCCCGCTCTCCAGATAATCCTCCAGACGGGATTTGATCACTGTCACCCTGGGACCGTAGATGATCTGTACCCCGTTGCCGTTCCGGACTACCCCGGAAGCCTCTGTGGTCCTTAAAAGTTCCTCATCTACCAGTGCAGGATCCCTGACTGTGCATCGAAGCCTGGTGGCGCAGCAGTCCAGGTCTGAGATATTTTCCTTTCCTCCCAGTCCCCGGCAGATGGCGGCAGATACACCATCCTCTTCCTGACCGCCCTGCCGTTTTGCCTCCAAATCGCTTCTCCGGTACAATTTCACTTCCTGACCCTCAAACCGTCCCGGAGTTTTTAAATCCAGCTTTACGATCAGATAGTAAAACAGCAGGTAGTACACGATAAAATATCCAACGCCCACCACCGGGATCCAGATCCAATTAGTCTTATCGTTTCCCTGAAGAATACCGAAAAGAAACAGATCGATCAGGCCTCCGGAGAAGGTCATCCCCACTCCCACCTGAAAAATATGCATCAGCATATAAGCCAGACCGGCAAACACGCAGTGAATGATATACAGCACCGGGGCCACAAACAGGAAGGTAAATTCCAGGGGCTCCGTGATGCCTGTAAGCATAGAGGTCAGGGCAGCGGAAACCAGCAGACCCTGTACCAGCTTCCGGTTTTCCGGCCTAGCTGCCTTATACATAGCCAGCGCCGCTCCGGGAAGTCCGAAGATCATCAGGGGAAATTTGCCTGCCATGAACCGGGTGGCGGACACTGCAAAGTGCTTCACCGTAGGATCTGCCAGCTGGGCAAAGAAAATGTTCTGGGCGCCCTCCACCAGCCGTCCTCCCACCACCATGGTTCCTCCCACGGCAGTCTGCCAGAAAGGCAGGTAAAACACATGGTGCAGTCCAAAGGGGATCAGCAGACGCTCCATCAGTCCGTAGACCCAGGTGCCTGCATATCCGGACTGAAGCACCACATCACCCACTGCGTAGATCCCACGCTGCACCACAGGCCAGAGGTAAAACATCAAGATTCCCACACCAGTGTATACCAGGGCGCTGATAATGGGAACAAACCGGGTTCCCCCGAAAAAGGACAGCACCTGAGGCAGCTCGATCCGGTAGAAGCGGTTGTGCAGCGCCGCCACCCCCAATCCCACCAGAATGCCGCCAAACACTCCCATCTGCAGAGAGGTGATCCCGCACACCGAGGTCACCGCACCCTCCAGCATCTGATCCGGCCCGCCGTAAATGGTGAGCATGGCAGAGATGGAGGCGTGCATGATCAGAAAGGCAATGGCTGCTGCCAGAGCTGCCACCTCCTTCTCCTTCTTCGCCATGCCGATGGCGACTCCCAGGGCGAATATCAGGGGAAGATTGGCAAACACAATGTCCCCGGCCTTGCTCATCACCTCAAAGACTGCCCGGAATATGGTTCCCGCTCCCAGCACGTTCTGAAGGCCGTAAGCTTTCAGCATAGTCTCGTTGGTAAGGGATCCGCCGATTCCCAGCAGCAGTCCCGCCACCGGAAGAAGGGCTATGGGCAGCATAAAGGATCTTCCTACCCGCTGCAGCACACCAAAAATTTTATCTCTCATCTTTTTACTCCCTTCGTCTAGAAGCTTTCTTTTCTAAACGCAGTATTCCCATTCAGAAAATTTTTATCGAATTCCGGATTAAAATAATAAAAATTCCTGGAATCCAGCTTTTCCTTTGTTTTTTCCAGAGCTTCTCCAAACCGCTGGAAATGCACGATCTCCCTGGTTCTTAAAAATTTCAGGGGTTCCCGCACCTCCGGGTCTGTGATCATCCGCAGCAGATTATCGTACACCGTCCTGGCCTTCTGCTCCGCCGCCAGATTCTCCATCAGATCCGTAATGGCATCTCCCTTGGACTGAAATTCCTTTGCCGTAAAGGGAACGCCTCCCGCAGCCTGCGGCCACAATCCGCAGGTATGGTCAATATAATAGGCATCAAATCCTGCCGCTTTAGCTTCCTCCACGGAAAGATGTCTGGTAAGCTGATACACCATAGCGCAGATCATCTCCATATGAGCCAGCTCCTCTGTTCCGATATCGGTAAGCAGCCCTCCCACCGCCTTGTCCGGCATGGTATAGCGCTGCGCCAGATACCGCATGGAAGCAGACAACTCTCCGTCCGGTCCTCCGTACTGACTGATGATCAGCTGGGCTGTTTTAGGGCAGGTCTTGGTGATCTTTACGGGAAACTGAAGCCTTTTTTCATACATCCACATTTACACACACCCTCCTTCCCAGGGCGCCGGCCCCTTCTGCCAGCAGAAACAGGCAGCGCCCGGATCATCCCAACAGGTTTCCACCATGCAGTCCGCCGTCAGAGGATAAAACTGCCGGGCGTATTCCTTCATAAGGGCTTTCCGCCTCTCCCCCGCTGCTTTAAAAAGAGAAAGCCCTTCCTTATCCTCCGGGTGCGTGTCCAGATACAGCCGCAGATCATCCAGCACAAAGCTCACCTGCTGGATCTTTCTAAGAAGGGCCTCCCGCTCCCGGGGCGCACTGTTCTCCCCCGGAAATTGCCCCCCTGTCTGTTGGTTTTTCACGGGAGCAGAAATTTCCTGGTCTCCAAAGGCCGAAGCTGCCCCCTGCAGGCCATCCTCTGCTGCAAAAAAGGGCTTATTCAAATCCTGAAAAATCGTTCCGATTCCCAGCGCCTCCTCCTCACGGTAGAGAAGACCCCACTGCTGGACCGGCACCCAGGCCATGGCCAAATGTTCCTGTGTCATGAAAAAACTCCTTTCCTTGTCTGTTTTGGTTCAAAACCTGACAGGAATAGTATGTGTGAAAGAATAAAAAATACAAAAGGGAGTTTTTTCAAAAATTTGTACTCCTTCAGCCCTCACCTGGAACGGGCTGTTTCAAAACTCTGTTTCTTCTTGTATCAGTCCGTCTTTTGTCAATCGATACACTCTGCTGCACACCTGACCGATGTATTTCCGGTCATGGGAAATGCTGATGATAGCCCCTTTATAATCCGAAAGCACCTGCCGGATCACCGGATTAGACAGAGGAGAAAAGTTTCTTGTAGGCTCATCCAGCAAAAGGACGTCTGCACCGGACATACTCATTTTCAGCAGCAGGATCTTGGCCTTCTGTCCTCCGGAAAGCTCTCTCACCGGATGGCTCATCTCATCTGCCGTATACTTCATAGAGCCCAGATAGGTGCGGATCCTGGTCTGCTCCTCCTTATCTCCTGTGACCGTCAGATACTCCAGAGGCGTCTGCTCCAGCTCCAGAAGCTCCTGGTAATTCTGAGGCATATAGGCGGCCTTGATATCCTTTCGTTCCAAAAGCTCCTCTGCGATCTTCCGAAACAGAGTGGTTTTGCCCGCCCCGTTTTTCCCTATGATGCAGATCTTTTCCGGCCCCCGTACCTTCAAATCAATGTGCTCTGCCAAAAGCCGTCCCTCCCCCGGTGCTGTAAGCTGTTCCAGATGAAAATCCAGGATCACCTTACTTTGGGGAAGGCTGATCTTTTCATCAAACTTTACCAACAGGGAGCTTTCCTCCTCCGGCCTCTGAGTCCTCTCTCCTGCCTCCCGCTCATACCGCCGTTCCAGAGATTTCACAGCTTTCATTTTCTTTTTCAGCAGATACCCTCCGTGGGGATCCTGGCGGGACACTGCCCTTAAGTCCTGCTCCACCTTCTGCTGGATTTTCCGAAATTTCTCCTGACGGATCCGCTCCTGCCGCTGCTCCGTCTGCGCCTGCTGTTCCTGATTTTGGAAAACAGCCCTTCTCTCCTCCAGATACCTGCGATAATCCATCTTTGCCACACTGCAACGGCTCACTGTCTTTCGGCGAAGCTGCTCTAAATGGATCACCACATTGGCAGTCCGCTCAATCAGCGTCTCATCGTGAGAAATAAAAAGAACCATGTGGGGAAACTGGATCAGCAGCCGTTCCAGCCACTGCAATGTCTCAATATCCAGATCATTGGAAGGCTCGTCCAATAAAAGTACTGTGGGCTGGGAGATCAAAAGTCTGGCCAGCTGAGCCTTCACCTTCTCGCCTCCGGACAGCGTCCCCAGCCGCTGCTCTCCATAGAAAAATTCCGGGGATATCCCCAGCCATCCGGCCATTCTTCCCAGTTCTCCCGGGGAACAGTCCCAAAACCGGGACTCCCGGGAAAAAAATTCATAGAGCGTCCGCTCCTTTTCTTCCTCCGGCAGCTCCTGAGGCAGATACCCAAGACGCTCACCGGAAACATACCGCTCACCGGATACCTGTGCGTACTCCTCCACCAGCTTAGGATCGTAGATCCATTTTAACAGCGTTGACTTTCCATTGCCCTCTTCCCCGATGATCACCGCCTTATCTCCCTCATTTAAGGTCAGGGAAAAATCTGTGACCATGGTGTGCAGATCTTTTTTGTGTATCATACTTAAATTTCTAATTTGCAGCATACCAATACCTCCTGCTGCCTGTCCGCCCTGTGCTCTCCTCCTCTTGCCGCAGATGGCTTCCCCATGTCAGGCATTCGTCTCTGGGCAGTCATGGTACACACATTTGCGCTGCCGGATCCTTCCGCGGATCTTTTTTATTTCATTTGATAGAAATTTCCTATCAAACAAAAAATCTGCCCTCGTCTCCGAAAGCAGATTTTGTACATGCAACTCTGGCGCTCTTTTGGAAAAACAAACACCCCTGTGCAGAAAAAACTCTGCACCATCGTTCTTTCCCTGCGGTCCTTTCACAGGATCCCTGGATCAAAATACTGCTTTTCCCGGATAAAATGTACAAATCCCAATTCGGCATACACAAACAACACCTGCGGACAGGCTCTCTCCTGTTTGTCAGTTCCCAAATCAGACTATCTGTACATTTCTCCACCAAACGCAGTCCTGCGCCCTTTCTTTTATTTATGCAGTTAAGCATAACACAGTTTTCCGGCAGATGCAACTGCCAATCTCCATTCTGCCCCGGATCTGTAAACCGCACTCCAGCCTTCCGCAGGTCTGTAATCCGATCTCCGACAGACCGTTCCGGAACATCCTGCAGCTCACAGACCCTTTTCTCCCAGGCATGGCACCGTTTTTCAGCGCCCTACAGCACAATAATGTAGATCAGGGTGAGGCACATACCAATACAGAACAAAAGCAGACCAAAGGACAGGCTCCGGCCAATGATCGTATTGTTCTCCCGGAGTTCTTCATTGCGCACCGCCAGAATATGCACATAATCCCGGTTTCCGGGATGACGGCGGTTCCAGGTTCGATTTCCAACTGCCTGGATGAAATTCATCACTCTGCCTGCGGTTTCGGTAAACCAGTTGCCCTCCATCCGCTCATGAGGCAAAGGACTGTCTCTGTAAAGCGTTTTTCTTAAAACTACTACTGCAAGATCTGCAAAGCTGTCCAAAATCCTGCTGAAAACGCCTGCGATCCCAGGAAGGATTTTCAATAAAAGAGGCCGGTAGATCAGATTCTCCAGATCCATCCAGGCTGGCCAGGAATTTACATACACCGGAGCGCCTTTTCTCTGCTTTTCCATCAGAAGCCCCCGGATCACCAGCAGATACACTGCGGCTCCGATCACCAGAGAGATCACAGCCCCGGAAAGATTTTTCAGGCTGAAATACGATACCGGCTCCCCGAACTCGGTCAGTCCCATCAGTCCCTGACCAAGACCGGCTGCTTTATCCATCGTAAGGCCGGGGATCAGGCCCCAGATAAACAGCACCAGGGCGCTTCCGGTGAGCGCAAAGGCACTCTCCCGATTCATATAGTCTTTCTGCCTGTCAAATTTCCGCTGAACCTCCGCGCTGTCATTTTTTTCCACGAAAATAGCCACATACAGCTTGGTCATATAAGCCACCGTTAAACCGCCGCTGATCAGAAACAGCCATTCCACCAGACGGATGAGAAAGCCCCCGGAGTATTCCAGAATGCTCTCATGAAGCAGAGTTTTGCTCACATATCCGCCAAAGCCGGGAATTCCTGCAATAGCCAAAGCGCCTGTTAAAAAGATTGCTTTCAGAAGAGGCTTTTTTCTTCCATAGCCCCGGATCTCATTTAAGTTCAATACATGAGTATTCATAAAAATCACACCGGCTGCCATAAACAGCACCAGCTTGATCAGGGAATGGTTTACCATATGAAGCAGCGTCCCATGAACAGCCAGCGCATTCTCCGCGCCCAGCAGGCACTGCATACCAGCTCCCACCAGGATAAAACCGATCTGAGACATGGAAGAACAGGCCAGCGTCCGCTTTAAGTCCACAGAAAAGACCGCCAGAAGAGCGCCTCCCACCATAGTGATCACCCCGATGGTCAGCACCAGGATCCCCCAGGAAGTCTCATGGAGAAAGATTGTACTGGTAGTTACCAAGATCCCAAAAATACCCGTCTTGGTCAGGATACCGGACAGCAGGGCAGACGCCGGAGCCGGAGCTACCGGGTGGGCCTTGGGAAGCCAGATATGCAAAGGAAAGGCTCCTGCTTTTGCTCCAAATCCAACCAGAAGACACACACCTGCTGCATACAGGATTCCCTGGCGATGCCCACTGTCTGCTCCTCCGGCGGTAAGATAAGCCTGAGCTGCTGACAGAAGTTCATCCATCCGCAAAGTCCCCAGCTCATGGTAAAGAGTGAACAAGCCCATAAGCATCACCAGACCGCCGATCACGGCAACTGCCAGATAGGTGCCTGCTGCCCGGAGGGCTTCCTCTGTTTCTTCCTGAGCCACCCAGACGTAAGAAGTAAAGGACATAATCTCAAAGAAGATAAAGGTGGTATACAGATCCCCTGAGAGAAATACTCCCATGGTGGCTCCCAGGGTCAGCAGCAGAAACAGATAAAACCGGTTCCGATTCTCATGGTGCTGAAAATACTGTCTGGACAGGATGGTGGTCATCATCCACATAAAACAGGCCACGGTTCCATAGATCAGCCGGAAGCCGTCCATGGTAAAGGAAAGGCCCAGGCCGCAGATACCAGGCAGGCTGCACTCCATCACCGGACCTGCGCCGGCGGTTTTCCCAAAGAGGAAAAACAGAATCCCCATAAGGATAAACTCGCTGATCACGATCCCGTCTGCCAGATAGTCCCTGCAGTCATCCCCCCGCTCTTTTCTCCTTCCTGCCGCCCAGGACAGGATCCCGCCAAGGAAGGGATAGAATACCAGCAGCGCCAATACTATATTTCCTTTCATGTTCCATTCCTCCCTTCTACCGCATCAGGGCACCGATGCTCTCAAGACCTGACAGCACCGGCCCGGAATGCAGGCCAAATACAAACATTGCCACCGTAAAGATCACAAGAGGCAGCAGCATCATCCAGTTGGGATCCTCCACATCCTGGATGGTACTGTAATCAAATCCTTTTTCCGGGAAAAAGGCCCGGATGGAAATGGTAAGCATATAGATAGCCGTTAGCAGTGCGGAAACCAGCAATGCCCCAATACCCACATAGGCCAGCGGATTCTCACTGCTCACTGCTGCCTTTACCAGATTCCATTTGCTCACAAACCCGCACAACCCCGGCACTCCCATCAAAGCCAGGCCGGAAATCGTGAAGATGGCAAATACCTTGGGCATCCTCCTTCCAAAGCCGTCAAGCTGGTGGATATATTCCCGCCCGGTTTTATAGATCACAGATCCTGCGCAGAAGAAGGAGCAGATCTTCATGGTAGCATGGAAGATCATATGGCTCAAGGCACCCGCCAGGCCCAGGGGAGACATGAGCACAATGCCAAACAAAATGTAGGATAAGTTACTCACGGTAGACCAGGCCAGCCGCCGTTTAATGTGAGTCTCCTTCAGCGCCCGGCTGCAGCCGTACACAATGGTAATGATCACCGGGATCATCACCACAGTCTGCGCCCAGGTTCCCCGCAAAAACTCTGTACCGAAACTGTAATAGGTAATGCGCATCACCGTAAATGCTCCGGCCTTTACCACTGCTACTGCATGAAGCAGGGCCGTCACCGGAGTCGGCGCCACCCCTGCCTGAGGCAGCCACTTGGAAAACGGCCACATAGCAGTTTTAACCGAAAAACCAAAAAAGCAGAGCACATAGATCAACAAAAGAAGATTGGTACGGTCACCGACTTTCGCCAGATCCAGCACACCTCCTGGAATAAAATTGGGGGTACTGCCGTACACCAGGATGAAGATCACGCCGATAAAGGCAAAGGCTGCTCCTCCCAGGGAGTAATACAGATAGGTACGGCTTGCCAAAATAGCCTCCCTGGTAAGCGTATGCATGATCAAAGGCAAGGTTGCCAGCGTCAGCATTTCATAAAAACAGTACATGGTCACTACATCCTCTGCCAGGGCAATGCCCATGGTCACACCGTAGGTGATCACATAGAATGCGAAAAAAACCTTTTCGTGACCCTCATGCTTCATATACTCAAAAGAATACAGAGTAGCCAGCGGCCACAGTACAGAAACAATGGCTGCAAATACCGTTCCCATCCCATCCAGCCGAAAACTTAAAGTCAGATCGCTGGTAAATCGGAATAACACAAAGCTGTCCTGAGGCTGCGCGATCAACATGGCAATGGCAAGAACGGAATTGAGCAGCACAGCGCTCTCCACATACACCATCATCTGACGTCTGTTTTTAAACGGAAGCACAGGCACCAGCGCCCCGGCCAGGAATGGAAGCAGGACAACAATCACTAATATTACGGAATTCATTTCTTCTCCTCCTTCCTACATTACGGTTCCCGCAATCTGGCTGAAAAAAGAAACCAGCAGATTGGGAAACAGACCAAGGATCACTGCCAGTGCTGCCAGAATGGCTACCGGTACCAGCATCCGTAAAACAGGCTCCTGGTTTTCCACTGACAATCCCGCTCCCTCCCTGCCCGGGAAAAAGCCCTTCAAGGTAATGGGAAGAAGATAGCCTGCGGTAAGAAGCGCACTGATCAGCAAAATCACCGGACCGATCCATCCAAAGGCTCCCACACCGGCTTCCATAGCTCCCTGGGCCAGATACCATTTGCTGATAAAGCCACTGGCCGGAGGGATCCCGATCAGTGCCAGGGAAGCAAAGGTATAACACCAAAGCGTCTTTGGCATCCTCTTTCCGATCCCGGCAAGTTCTGAAACCTCTGTTTTCCGGCATTGGAAAATAAAGATTCCTGCAATCAGAAACAGACTGCATTTAATAATTGAATGGAACACCACATGGAGCAGGGATCCAGTCATAGCAGTAGGCGAGAGCACAGAAAGTCCGAAGAGAATGTAGGAAATCTGGCTCACCGTAGAATAAGCCAGCCGTTTTTTCAGTACCCGTTCCCGATAGGCCATCATAGAACCCATAAACACAGTCAAAAGTGTCAGAGTCATCCAGACCGTCTGCACCCAGGTTCCCCGGATAAAATCCGGCCCTACCACATAAAACACCACCCGGATAGTGGCCAGAACCCCGGCCTTGGCAATCATACCGGAAAGCACAGCCGATGCCGGCGAAGGAGCTACCGGATGAGCTGCCGGCAGCCAGGCGTGAAGAGGAAGCATCCCCGCCTTGGCCCCAAATCCCAGGATCATCAAAAAGACAGCCAGGAGCAGGATTCCCTCTTTTCCCTGAGCCAGCCCAAGATTTAAGCTTCCTCCCGGCACAAAGGCAAGTGTGTCACAGTACTGATACAGAAAATATATGCCAAACAGGCCAAGATACGCTCCGCACAGAGAATAAAACAGATATTTTAACGCTGCCATAATGGCTTCTCTGGAACCATTGTGGAGCACCATGGGCATGGATGCCAGCGTCAAAAGCTCATAAAACAGATACATGGTCACCAGGTTTCCGGAAAAGCTCAATCCCAGCAAAACTCCATAGGACATCAGATAAAATCCGTAGAAACGCTTTTCCTTCCCCTCATGCTTCATATATACAAAAGAATAGATCCCCGAAAGAAGCCACACCAGGCTGCTCAAGGTTACAAACAGACAGGTAATGCCGTCTGTATGAAAATATACGGGGATCCCCTTTATCAGTTCAAACAGAGTGATCTCATGTTCACCGCTCCAGGCAGCTGTCATAGCCAGAAGCGCGGAAATTGACAGTATCACCAGCACCTGAAGATGAAGGACCCGAAGCTTTTGGGCAGAAGGCTCTGCCACCTCTCTGGCCGGGCCTTTGGCGCATCTTCTCTCTGCAGTAAGCGACAGCAGCAAAAGCGCCCCTGCAATGATCGGCAGCGCTGCCGATAATATAATCAAGGCTCCCATTTCCTTTCCCTCCTACGCAAAAATCTTCAGCCCCCGCTCCAGCAGTCCCACCACTGGCTCAGAGTAAAGTCCAAAGAATAAATTAATGGCAATAAAACATACCAGAGCTGCGGATTTCCACTTCTGATCCTTCATCGTGATCACCTGATACTGTTTTTTTGCCAGCACTTCCCTCTTCTCCGGCGTATAAATACGGATCACTGTTTTCATAAAATACACCGTATTCAAAATGGTACTCACCGCCAGAGCGATCAATGCGGGAAGCAGTTTATGATAACTGTCCACTGCTGCCTGGGCAAAGAGAAGCTTTGAGATAAAACCGGTAAACAGCGGAAATCCTACCATAGACAGCGCTCCCACCGTAAAAGCAATTCCTGCCAGCTTATTCCGATAACCTGCCCCGGTTAGGTCAAAGAAGTCTGTGCTGTCTCCGGAGGCATCGGTAATACCTGACGCTGCCACAAACAGCAGGGACTTGGTGGCTGCATGGGAAATAATATGGTACAGACTGGCGATCATGCCCAGCTCTGTTCCAAATCCAAAGCCCATATAAATATATCCAATCTGTGCCACGGAAGAATAGGCAATCATACGCCGGATGTTGCTTTCCTTGATGGCAGATATGGAGCCCATGATCATTCCGATCACCCCAAATACAAACAGCACATTAATGATCTTGCTGTCCCTTACAATGTCGAAACCGATCACCCGGTAAAAGATCTTCACCAGAAGGAAAATATATCCTTTGGAAACCAGGGAGGACAAAATGGCTGCGGAGGACAGGGTCGAATAGCCGTAGGCATCCGGAAGCCATGCATGGAAGGGGAACAGGGCACTCTTAATGGCAATACCCACAGAGATCAGTCCCACCGTGATCAGCAAAGGCATATGGTACTGGCCGGACGCGTTCAGGATGGCCACCTGTTCCTTGATGTTGCTCATCAGAAGATGTCCGGTAAGATCATACAGGAAACAGATTCCTAAAAGCAGCATACCAGAACCTAACAGGCTCATAATCATATACCGGATCGCCGCCTCAAAGGTACGGCCGTTCTGACGGATCATGATCAGGCCGCAGGCCGAGATCGTGTTGATCTCCACAAATACATAGGCAGTAAATAAATCATTGGTATAGATCAGAGCCAGAAGAGAGGACAGCAGAAGGTTCACCATGATGTAATAAAGATTCTGCTTGGTGCTCTCAATCTCCCGCTCTCGTTCCAGCACTCCGCCGATCATGCACAGCAGCATGATCAGGCAGAAAAACACTGCCATCAGGGCTTCCAGCATCCCCACCCGGATCTCATTGCCCCAGGGTGCCGGGAAATGCCCCATCATGTACACATAGGAATCTCCTGTTCTCAGGGTAAAGGCCAGCACTGCACTGGACATGGCCAGAATAATCGTAATCACTGCCAGGTTCACCCGCTTGGCCCATTTTCCATTCAGAATAGAACAGAGAGGACCCGCAAACAGGGAAAGGATAATGGAAAAGAAAGGAAAATTTTGTACAAATTCCATCACAGCCCCTCCTTCTTTAACCGGGTACTGATCTCATCCAGATCCAGGGTATGATATCTGCGATACAGCCGGATAGTAAGAGAAAGCATTAACGCTGTCACAGAAACAGACACAACAATACCAGTGAGCACCAGCCCGCTGGGGATCGGATTGATATAAGCCTCCACACTCTGGACTCCGTTCACCACAATAGGAGCTTTTCTCCCCTCAATGTATCCCTTCAAAGCCAGAAACAGATACACAGCTGTATCCATAATATTCAGGCCGATGATCTTTTTGATCAGATTTTTTTGCAGAAGCAGGTTGGAGAACCCAATGCCAAAAAGGATCATGGCCACTGCTTCTTCATAGTTGTTAAACAGATTTGCCAAATTCATATCAGTAACCTCCCTTTCGGAACATAACATAAAAGGTGTACATGGTTCCTGCCACCACAATGCCCACACAGATATTCAGCACAAAGATCAAGCCGCTGCTTAAAATAGCTCCCGGAGTTCCCAGCGGTATTCCGCTCTCCAGGTGGTTGGCTCCTGTGTAGAAGGAGTAACATTTTGACAGCGCATAACAGGCCAGGGCGCTGAAGCTGAGTACCTTATAGGTCTTGGCTGTAAAGAACCGCTCCGTCTTGTGAAATCCAAAGGCATTCTGATACAGGATCAGGCCTGCTCCGATGATCGCTCCCCCTGAGAAGCCGCCGCCAGGTCCCAGATGACCGCACAAAATCACATAAATCCCGAAGATCACAATCGGCGGCACCAGGATCTTGGCCACCGTCTGAAGGATCACATCATTTTTCGGCTCATACAGCCGATCATTATTCTGATTTTGCTCTGCCTTTTTCTTTTTATCCTCCCGCAGCAAAATCAATACCGTACAAGTAGCCACAAACAGCACATGGGACTCTCCCAGAGTATCAAATGCACGGTAATCCAGGATCATTCCTGTGACGATATTTACCGCTCCTGTCTCCTGAAGTCCGTTTTCAATATAGCGTTTTGCCACCTCATTGTTTACCGGACGATCTGCGCTTCCTACGGTAGGCAGGTTGGACACTGCAGTCAAAAGCATCAGCACCAGGAAAATACAGAAAAGAAAGGCAAAGAGACGATAGATCTTGTTAAAAATCCTCATCTCCGGATTATGTTCAATATCATAAATCTGTTCTAACAGACGTTTTTTCTCTTCATGGCGCTGCTCGCTTACCGCCTGATCTACTTTGTAGGGTTCCTGAGGCTTCATCTCTACCGTTCCGGTAAACAGATCCTCTCCGTCCAGCCACTGTTTTAATCGGTAGGTAAGAGTCTTTTTATATTTTTCTTCTGATACTTTTTTACTCATCTTTATCCTCCCCCTCCTCATTTTCAGACTTGATCATTGCCTGTATTTTTTTCAGCGTAACAAAAAACAGCACGCTGGTAATACCTGCACCCACAGCTGCCTCGGTGATAGCCAGATCCGGAGATTCCAACAGGATCCAGATAATGGACATGATCAGGCTGTAGGACATAAAAATCAAAATGGAATTCAGCAGCTTTTTGGACAGGCTCACGGAGATGGCACAAACCAGCAGAAATCCCAGCAGTATCTTCATAAATACCTGCATCCTAAGCCTCCCCCTTTCTATCATCCCGGCAAAGCGTTTCTTCTGAAGTTTCCTGCTGTTTATCCCGATGCAGCTTTTCTTCCAGCTCCTTCAGATCCATCACCCGGTAATGCTTTTCCGGCGCTTCATCTGTGGTGACCTCCAGTCTTGAAATCAGATGGGAGGATGCCGGAGACGAAAACCACAAAAACACCACCACCAAAAACAGCTTCAGAGAAGTAAAATTCCACCCGCTCATAAGGATCAGACCCACCAGGGAAAAACCTATGCCCAGAGTGTCTCCCATGGCAGCCGCATGCATCCGATTCAGCACATACTTAAACCGGAACACACCTACCATCTCAATGGCAAATATCACCAGACCGAACAGCAGCAAAAAAGCTCCGGCCAGAAAACGTATCCACTCAATCACCGCCATTTTTTCGTTCCTCCTCTTTCTTTTCCAGGTAAACTCCCATGTACACCTTGGTCAGCACGATCACTGCCAAAAAGCTGATCATCGCATAAATCAGACAGATATCTACCAGATATCCCTCCTCCAGCATCAATGCCAGTATACCGATGATCACCATAACCATAGTTCCCATCATATTCACTGCCACGATCCGGTCCGCTACTCTGGGGCCGATAATGGCCCGTATCAGACACAGCACCACCATGACTGCCAAAAAAATCAACGCGATCACAAACAGACCATGATAAGCCTGCTCCAATCCCGGCACTCCTCTGCCCATGCTCTTTCCTCCTTTTTCTTCAGATATTTTTCTGATAATCCTTCTTCCCTTGCCCGGTTTCATGCAAGAGCTTCCACAAATCCTCTGCGTTGTTTCCGGCTTTTTCTCTCAGACCTGGAAACAACGCAGGGCTGCCTCAAGATTTTCTCTGTTTTGAGGCAGCCCTCCTGCCATCTCCTATGCCTCCAGATCTGTAAGCAGATCCACAAACACAGAAGTATCGATCCCCTCTGCCAGACTCTCATCCAGGCAGTGAACCACATACTCGGAACCCTCCAATGTCACTGTGATGGTTCCCGGAGTCAGAGTTATGGCATTGGCTAAAAAAGCTTTTCCCATTGTGGTCTTCATATCTGAGTGAAACTTTACCAGAACCGGCTCCACCTCTTCCCGCTCTGACAGAATCATGTGCATCACCGCAAAATTGGCCTTAATGATCTCAGCCACCAGCACACAGAGATACCGCAAGATCTTAAAATACTTTTTCACAATGCGCTTTTCCTTCTCCAGGCTGTAATCCATGAATTTGCAGGTAAAAGCCAGCATCAGACCGGCGATGACCAGGCCAAACAGGCAGATCTCCAACGTCAGATTTCCATTGAAAATCACCCACAAAATAAAATATAACAGGTACACGATCTCCCTCCTCTTTCTTATGTATCAATGTACCGGGAACACACCCTGATCGTACGTTGATCTTATCATTTTCTTAATTTTATAAATGTTTTCTGAAAATCGGTTTTATTTTAACTCTTTTTATTTCTTTTGTCCAATAGAACATTTCTGTCTCTCAATACCTGGAAGTGCGCTTCCGGATTCCGGCCGCTGCTTTGGAGACCGCTATGTCTCCCTGTCACCATTCATCCGGTATCCCACTCCCAGCTCATTGGCAATATACCAGGCCTCTCCGGGTTTTACTTTAAACTTCCTGCGGATATTTGCCATATTTACCTGCAGCTTTTTGGTGCTCCCTTCATTGGAATACCCCCACACTGCCTTGATAATAGAGGAGTAGGTCATCATTTTTCCACAGTGTTCCGAGAGCAGCGCCACAATATTGTATTCGGTCTGTGACAGCTTGATCTCCTCCCCTGCCACAAACACCTGCCTGGAATCATAGTCGATCTCCAGATCCCGCAGCCGGAATTTTCCTCCCGGAAACTTTCCCGCTTCTGCACTGTGACGATAATTGCGCAAAGTCATACGAATCCTGGCTAAAAACTCCGCAGAACTGAAAGGCTTGGTTACATAATCATTGGCCCCTGCGTCCAAAGCCTGCACCTTATCCTGATCATTGGTTCTGGCGGAAAGCACGATAATGGGGGTCAGTGATTCTTTCCGCACCTCCTCCAGAAAATGCATTCCATCCATGTCCGGAAGTCCCAGATCCAGGATCACCACATCCGGTTGATAGGAAGAAAAAAGATTCAGAGCCAGACTGCAGGTCTCTGCCAGGATCACCTGATACTCCGCAGCTTCCAGCATTGCTGTCATAACGGTGCGGATATTTACTTCATCCTCCACCAAAAGTATTTTATATCGGTTATTCGTCATCTATCTCCTCCTTGTCTAAGGTAAAACGAAATACAGCTCCTCCGCCTTTCCGGTTTTCTCCGCTGATTTCTCCTCCATGGGCCTTAATGATCGTCGCACATACAGAAAGTCCAATTCCCGTATTTCTTTTTCTGCCGTCTACCCTCTCCTCCCTATCTGCGTACCCTCCGGTAAAAAGAGACGACAGCCTCTGTCTGGGAATCCCGCATCCGTTATCTGCAATCTCAAAAATAGCCTGTTTCCCAAGTGTAAATACTTTCAGAGAAAGCCAGGTCATTCCTCTGGCATGGAGCATGGCATTTTCCAGTATATTTCCCAGTACCTGCTCAATCAGGATCCCGTCCATGGGGATTACCACGATCTCATCTGGAATATCCAGGGAAACCTTCTGCTCCGGATATCTTGCTGAAAATTTGGTCATCACCGTTTCGATCAGATCATCCAGTACCACTGGTGTCTTGATCAGCTTGATCCTTCCTTCATCCAGTCTGGTAATAGACAGCACATTTTCCACCATGCGCATCAGCCACTCCGCATCCTCCTGAATACTCTTAAGTACGGAGTCCTGCTGTTCCCTGGTAAGCCCTTCCCGGTTCTCCAGGAGCGTAGAACTGGCACCGTAAATAGTTGTAAGGGGTGTTCGCAGATCGTGGGAAATGGCCCGAAGCAGATTCGCCCGCATCCGCTCCTTCTCACTTTCCGCTTTCGCCGCCTCATTCTCCTTAAGCTTCGTAGTCAGCGTTCCTGTGAGGATCGCTACCGTGATCATGATCACTGCAGAGATCAGATTCACCGGAATATTGAAATCCAGCTCATAGTAGGGATAGGTAAACGCATAATTTACCGCCAGCATTCCTGCGAAAGCAGACAATATCCCATAAATATATCCCTCTGTCGCCAGAGAGATCAAAAAAACCGCAAACACAAACACTGTGGTACTCTGCTTCTGCACTTCCAGCTTCTGCAGCGCCAGACAGCAAATCACTGCCAGAGCAAACACCCCAGCAGCAATCAAACTATTCTTTCCTATCGCTTCTTTTTTTTGAATTTCTTTCTTTTGAGTTTCTTTCTTTCGGATCTTTTTCTCCATTCCTTTGCTCCCAAAGCTGCCTCTTTCAAGGTTTCAGCTTCCAGTTTTTTATTTTATCACATTTCAAGTTAAGATACAGTAAAAAAAGCAGGAACACTTTGGCAAGCTCTTTCCTCTGCGCCACAGTGCGATCCTGCACGGAGTACTTTTTCATTTGACAGGAATTTCCTGTCAAATGAAAAAGGGGATGCAGCCGCATCCCTCTCTTCCTATATTCCGAATCCTTTTATCCTTTCACAAATTTTACTTTTCCGCTCATTCCCTTGGTCTTCAGCATCTTTGTGTAGGATTTCAGCTGTTTTGCCGGAACCTTCACAGTGGCTTTTCCATAAATGCGGCCAAAAGCATTGCTTCCTACAGTCTTGGATGTCAGCTTTGTACTCTTGATCACAAGTGTTTTCAAACGGCTGCAGCCGTAAAAAGCCTGCTTGCCAATGGTGGTCACCCTTGACGGAAGGGTAAGGGTGCGAAGTGCCGTACAGCCTCCGAAGGCTTTGACACCAATCTTCTTTACGTTGCCTCCCAGGATCACCTTATTCAGCTTTTTGCAGTTCAGGAACCCATTATCCCCTATAGTCACTACATATTTGCCCATATGAACTGACTTTATGTACTTGTTGTCCCTGAATGCGTTTGCTGCTATGGAAGTCACTTTGCAGGTCACATTGCTGATCTTTACGGTATCCGGTATGGAAACCGTTGGCTTCTTTTTATCCGCTGGCTTTACATACTGCACTTCCGCAGTCTTGGAATCTCCGCTTTTTGTGATCTTATAATATGCCCCTGAAACTTTTACGGTTTTTCCCTTGGCCGGAGTCATATATTTAATGGTAAAGCTCTTTTTGATGCTGCCGCTGTAGCTTCCTTTTCCGGTAATGGTAACAGAAGCGCTTCCCACTTTCTTATTGTTCTTATAGGTCACCGTATAATGAGTGCCGTTTTTCAGCGTCTTGGTGCCGTCTTTTACTGTAACCGCCGGTTTGATGGGCTTTCCGGTATATCTTTGGGGCGCAATCCGCTTAACAGAACACTTTCCGATATTCTTTTTGGATGTTCCGGATTTTTTAGTGATCTTAAATGTTTTTTTGATCTCGCCTCCGTAATTTCCAAGGCCGGTAATGGTGACAGTGGCCGTTCCTGTTTTCTTATTATTCTTATATGCAACCTGATAGTCTCTGTCTTTCTTTAATGTCTGGCTGCCAAGCTTTACTTTGACAGAGGGGGTGATGGCTTTCCCTGTGTACTGGTAGCTGGACTTTAGTCCGCTCACAGCTGCCCTGGAAAGATCTATCTTATATGAGATTCCATTTTGTTTTGCATATTGAACTGCATAGGAATCCTGAGGCGCATAAATCGTAGCGTATACCACATGACCGGAACTGCCTACCCAGACAAAACCTGTCCAGAGAAAATCTTTTCCGATCTTCTTCACGCTGGACGGTATGGTGATCTTTCTTAATTCATCACAGGAATAAAACGCCTTCTCTCCAATACTCCTTACCCCGTTTTCCAGAACCACCTCTTCCAGATTGTTGAAATTCCGAAATACTTCTTCATCGATCTCTGTAATTCCTGATTTCACTACGATCTTTTTTGTCTGATTTGCAAGTCCTGCCGGCCACCTGCAGCCTGTAGAATAAGAAAGACTGCCGGCCGTTGTGGAGATCGGCCCCCGCCATTTTTCTTCCGGCAATGATACTTTGCCTGTTCCGGATATGGTAAGCACACCTTTAGAAAAACTCCATGCGGCATTTTCCCCTAATACCCGGTAGCTATTCTTGGTTAATGCTCCGCTGTTTGTATGAATGGAATAAAAATTTACTGCACTGGAATTGGACGCATAATATACCACCTTTGAATCTTTTACGATCGGCTGACAGTCAGAGATTGGAGCTGCCGCTGTATATTCTCTGGTAAGCTTATTTCCCTTCCCATCCACATAGAGATAGTGAAGCACACTGGTAGAAAGAGCATCCTCCACCTCTCCCGCTCCCTCCGTATCATACTCTTCCCAGGAGATCATAAAACGGTTGTCATTGACCTTGGTGATCTTTGCCCCTAAGAAAGACTTTTGATTGCCTACATAATCGGTCAGCCATTTAACTTTTGTGGCGCTCTCTGAAAAATCATTCATGGGTGTGACTGTCAGATAAATATTGTGAGCCGCTCCGGAAGAGTAGGCGGTATCATATTTCGACTGATCAATGGAGGTTCCCAGACACAGTACATGATCCGAAGACAAAGCCATACCGTCCACGCTGGCATAGCAGGCAATCGCCCAGGCAGAATCTCTGGAACCGCCGTACTTCAAAACCGGAATGGAGGTTTTGCTCATGGTTTCTGTATCATATCTGGTCAGCTTCGTGTATCTGGAACCCTCGCTCTGCTCCAGCACATACAGATAAGAATCCTTACTTTTAATATACTGGGCAAAGGAATGCCAAAGATCGCTGTCCACAATCTTTCCTGTCATGGAAGCTTTATCCACTTCGATCATCAGAAACCCCTGGTGTCCCTGCCCCACAGAAGGATCCACATACCCCTCATGAGCTGTGACGACGTACAGCTTTCCTCCCTGCTCCGCAAACTCCACACAACCGTAATCAAAGGGATAACGCACCTCTCCTCCAAACAGCTGGTTATTTCCGGTGATAGAAGCTGCCCCTTTCCTTCTCCAGTCTTTGTCATACCTGATCACCCGGATGATCTCAGCCCCATCGTTTTCTCCGATATTACTCTGCCCTTCCGCAACATAGTATCCGTCGGAGCCGGCATAAAATCCTCCCCAGATCGGCAGCTCCATAGCCACGGATCTTTTGCTGATGATCTTAAAATTATAATCATAATATTCAATGCCAATGGATGTGCCGTTATAGTACACCCGCATATAACCGTTATCCACATTCACAAGATCTGATTTTCTTCTCAGTGAAACAGTACGGTTATCGGATGCAGTCGGCTGAAGCGCCGCCCTGGCTGTTTGCGCCGGCAGCAGCAGAACAAAACTGCACAAAACAAACAGCAGCACTGACCATTCCTTTTTTAATTTTTTCATCACCCATTCCCCCTTACATGGATCGTCACTTTAAGCCTTCTTTCATTATAGCTGTACATGCTGGAGAAATCAACCGCTAGCCGCAAAAGCAGATTGCTTTTTGAGAATCAAAAAAAGTTCTTGAAAAATCAAGAACCTTTAGCAGTTCGTAGGGGAATCGAACCCCTGTTTCCGCCGTGAGAGGGCGGCGTCTTAACCGCTTGACCAACGAACCATTTTTACTTTGTGTACCCGTATCGGTGACACTCCTATAGTATACACCATATTTAAAAAAATGCAAGTGTTTTTTTTATTTTTTTAAATTTTTTTAGAAGCCTTTTTTAGAAGCAGAAATGTAAAAGTAAAATCCGGTTCTTCTGCCACCTTGCGGAAACTTGTTTTTCATTCATAATCACCTCCGGGATATCCTTCCCAGAGGGCAGGATTTGAAACATCTGACACACCAGGATCCGAAGCTGATGTTTCGCCATATCCGTTCTGTTCCCTGCAAAGTCCTGAACGTAAAAACCCTGTTGACATATTCTCCTTCTTTTACTGGGAAAGAGAAACTTCCGTTTCCCCGATCAGAAAACAGAAGTTTCTCTTGTGTCCAATCATTACTTTTTCCAGAGAAAGCTGCTTTTCCAATTCAACAGATTGAAAACTCAAACTCTCACAATATAATCTGTCTTTCGCGGCTTCGCCATAGGCTCTGTCCCATCCTTTGGATAGCCCAGAATACAGTGACCTATTCCGATATAATTTTCCGGTATCCCCCAGGACTTCAGCAGATCTTTGCCTTCCTTTGACGCAAACACCTCTCTCGCACGGTGGATCCAGCAGGAACCCACTCCCAGACTGTGCGCAGCCTGCATCAAAGTTCCCAATACCAGACTGCCATCTTCCACACAAGTGGAACGGCCGCTGTCAGCCAGAACAATCAAAACGGTAGGAGCACCGTAAAAGGGATCAGAATCTGTCCCCATTGCCTCTGCATTCATCCTGGACAATTTTGCAATCAGCTCCGGATCCTGTACCACCACGATTTTGGGAGACTGCATCCCCATACCTGTAGGTGCATAGGTGCCTGCATCCAAAATTGCATTCAGCTCCTCGTCATTTATCTGCTCCGGACGGTATGCCCGAATACTTCTGCGCTCCTTGATATTCTTAATTACCTCATTCATACCATTACCTCTTTGAACTGGCAGCTGTCTATGGCTCGGCAAATGCAGCCGCAGCCAGCTGCCAGACGCTTTCTTTTCTCCAACAACAATCTCTTATTTCATGGAAATTCTGGCTACACCGGTCTTTACCGCTGCCTCTGCCACTGCCTTTGCCACTGCATCCTTTACTCTGGCATCAAATGCGGCAGGAAGTATATAATCCGCATTCAGCTCCTCGTCGCTGACGATTCCTGCGATGGCATAGGCTGCAGCCACTTTCATCTCTGCATTGATCTGAGAAGCCCGGACATCCAATGCCCCGCGGAAAATTCCGGGAAATGCCAGCACGTTATTCACCTGGTTGGGGAAATCACTTCGACCGGTAGAAACCACTGCTGCTCCTCCTGCCTTAGCCTCATCCGGGAATATTTCCGGTGTTGGGTTGGCACAGGCAAAAATAATAGGATCTTTCGCCATGGTTCTTACCATCTCCGTAGTGAGGGTGCCCGGTGCAGACACTCCGATAAACACATCTGCTCCTTTGATGACCTCCGCCAGAGTTCCTTTTTCCTTTTCCCGGTTTGTAATCTTTGCCATCTCCTCCTTAATAGGATTGAGACCCTCCCGGCCCTCATAGATGGCTCCCTGCCGGTCTGTCATAATTACATGCTTCAGTCCCATACTGATCAGAAGCTTAATGATAGCAATGCCTGCCGCTCCCGCTCCACTGGTTACAATCTTAATCTCCTTTATATCCTTTTTCACCAGTTTGAGAGCATTGATCAAGCCTGCCAGTGTAATAACTGCTGTTCCGTGCTGGTCATCGTGGAAAATAGGGATATCACAGCACTCCTGAAGCTTCTGTTCAATCTCAAAACAGCGCGGAGCACTGATATCCTCCAAGTTCACACCGCCAAAGCTGCCTGCTAAAAGCTTTACAGTCTGAACGATTTCGTCTACATTCTTGCTTCTGACACAGAGAGGGATGGCATCTACATCGCCAAATGCCTTAAACAGCACACATTTTCCTTCCATAACCGGCATTCCGGCCTCCGGGCCAATGTCTCCAAGACCTAAAACCGCTGTTCCATCAGTTACGACTGCTACTGTATTCCATCGTCTGGTCAGCTCATAGCTCAAATCGGGATTTTTCTGAATCTCCAAACAAGGCTGGGCCACACCCGGAGTGTATGCTAAGGAAAGAGCTTCCTTGGTATCCACCTTTGCTCTGGGAGTTACTTCGATTTTACCTTTCCATTCCTGATGGAGGCGTAATGATTCTTTTGCGTAATCCATAATTTTATTTTCTCCATTTCTCTATACTGATCAACGGGTTACTCATTTTTTTACGCCCCCATTATAGCGGATTCTCCACTGGATGTAAATATGGATTTCAAAATCAGAAATGTATTTAAAATTCTTTTCCCTCCATGATTTTGACACTTATTTTATATGAAAAAAACAAAACAATCCCTATAACCGCTGCCAGAACTACCGGTATCAGGCTGGGTGACTCTGCAATCTGTAAAAACAGGGCTTCTATATCTATAGAAAAATAGCCCAGCAGTTTCATAATGCCGTAACCGATCAGCGTTCCTCCTCCCACTACCATCACAAGAGCAATTCTGTTTTTTTCGCTGCCAAACTTCAGCTGCAGCGGCAGCAGCAACGCCATCATAAAGCACACCGCCAAAAGTACTGATCCTACTGTAAAAAGAAGATCCTGGCTCCTCCCATTTCCCTGAACCATGCTCCGGTAGCCGTACACCAGCACAAAAGAAAGGATGCCGGTAAATATACTCAGTCCCATAAAAAGCAGATATTTTTCTTTCACATACCGTTTTCGATCTACAGGCAGAGTAAATAAAAATGCATATCCATTGTCGTACTCATCATAACTGATGGTGCTCAGCGTAAAAAAAGAACCCACAAAAGTCAGATATCCTATGACAAAATCAACATTCGTATTCATAAACAACACAGTAAAAACCAGGAGCATCAATAAAAACTGTCTCTGATTTGCCATTAATTTCAAATCCTTTATCAGCAATCCCTTCATAGTTTTTCCCCCCGTATCATCATGGTGATCAATTCATCCAGCGACCCTTTTTCCAGCACCAGCCCCGGATAATTTTCCAGGTAAAACTGTTTTTGGTTTGTCAGACATTTATAACCGTAAGCCTCCTTCTGCACTCGAAGGATATACTGTCTGTCCAGCTGCTTCATCTGTTCCGGATCCACCTTGAGCACTGCATAGTCACTCAGCAGAACATCCGTCTCCTCATGTAAAATAATCTTTCCCTGATCAATCATATAAAAATCATCACACAGCCCTTCCAGATCGCTGGAAATATGAGAACTGATCAAAATACTCCGTTTCTCTTCTTCTTCCATAAAGCTCCTTAAGATCTCCAGTACCTCATCCCGAACGATTACATCCAGACCGGCAGTGGGTTCATCCAAGATCAGAAGGGAGGCACCATGGGTGACCGCTACAATGATCTTTAATTTTGCCTTCATTCCCGTAGAAAATTTTCGTATCTGCTTATCCAGAGGCACAGAAAATTTATTGCACAGATCCAGGAACGCATTCCGATTAAATTGTTGATAAAGGTTTTTCAGAACGGGAAGGAGATCCTTTACAGTCAGATATCCGCTGAAACCAGAATCCGAAAGCACAACTCCCAGTTTTTCTTTCTCCCTTGGAGTGAGGGCCTCTGCCGCCTTTCCAAAAAGCTGTACAGTACCTGTGTCTGTGGAAATCAGTCCTAAAATCGCCTTAAAGGTGGTACTCTTACCTGCCCCATTTTGACCAATCAATCCGGTTACATTTCCCGGCAGCACCTGCAGAGTGCAGTCCAAATGAAAATTGTCATAATTTTTCTTTAAACTCTCAATTTTCAGCATAAACTATTCCTCCAAAATTAACTCAAAGAGCTCTCTTATTTCTTCTTCGGTTAGTCCACATCTTCTGCCTTTTTGAATGGCCATCTCCAAATCGGCTTCCACTTCTTTTCTCTGTTCTTCAGCAATCCGGGCCTTATTGGCTGCAGCAACATAAGTACCCTTTCCGTGAACAGTCACAGTAAACCCTTCCTGTTCCAGATTATCATAAGCCTTTTTTACTGTCAGTGCGCTTATCTTCAAATCCTTTGCCAGAGAACGAACAGACGGCAGCACTTCATTTTCCTGTAATTCTCCATTGAGGATCAACGTTTTTATCCGATCCATAATCTGTTCATAAATAGGAACCATAGACGAATGATTAACAATGATATTCATGATGTACCTCCTCTGTCCATAACAGTGTATAACAGTATTTAACTGTTGTCAAGTGTTATATACTGTTTACTCTCATTTTTATTTCACTCTCTGTTTCATCCAAGCTTTTCTAAAATCAGATATTTTAAAAAAACAAATTAGAATACCGTTGATGTCAGCGTTGCTGTCAAAACACAAAAAAGGAGCCACCCTATTTTCAGGAATGACTCCTAAGAATCGAAAAAAGCCTTGAGATACAAGGCTTTTCTTGCTGCCGCAGACCGGAATCGAACCGGTACGGGTATCACTACCCACGGGATTTTAAGTCCCGGGCGTCTGCCTGTTCCGCCACTACGGCATCAACCAATAAATTGGTTATGGGACCTATAGGGCTCGAACCTATGACCCTCTGCTTGTAAGGCAGATGCTCTCCCAGCTGAGCTAAGATCCCACAAAACAGAAGCAAGCTTATGAAACATCTCATCAATATCACTTACTTCTGCAAGCGACCCAGATCGGGCTCGAACCGACGACCTCCGCCGTGACAGGGCGGCGCTCTAACCAACTGAGCCACTGGGCCAAACACTATAAAATTTTCTGCCTTCCGGCAATGGACCTTCGGGGACTCGAACCCAGGACCGACCGGTTATGAGCCGGTTGCTCTAACCAACTGAGCTAAAGGTCCAAGAAGCCGATGATCGGACTCGAACCGATAACCTGCTGATTACAAAT
>Ga0129317_1000501_pt1 | contig 41021 bp, 31 predicted proteins | sample Cm1ome_FD_94430 | JGI IMG/M metagenome (GOLD analysis project Ga0129317, IMG submission 94430) | Eastern black-and-white colobus group fecal microbial communities from Wisconsin, USA - Cm1105 metagenome | ecosystem: Host-associated > Mammals > Digestive system > Large intestine > Fecal | place... | reverse complement strand
TGCGTGATGTCGAGCCTTTCCGCTCAGGCGAAAAATGGGGACTGAGGCTTGACGGACGGGTGATAGTGCCTCCCATCTACCGTAACATCAAGAATCCTGTGGGTGACTATTGCGCCGTGGAGCAGAATCCACAGCGGTGGGGAGTGATACAGCTTGACGGCAAGATGGTCGTGGACACCTGCTATCAGAGTGTGGACATCAAGAAGAACGGCACCGCCAACCTGACCGTATATTCCGGAAAGACTATTAAAGTGAAATTGGGAAAATAGCATGACACTTTCCATAAAGCATTATCTCCTAGTTCCTTTTGGATAAAATGTAAAATATTGAGAGTAAGGATTGTTTCATCCTACGTATTTATCTCATTTTCACCCCTGTCTTACCAACGCATATATGCGTTGGTAAGACAGGGGATTTTGTGTCTTCCTATTCCCCATTAATGATTTTTTGAGGATACACAGAATTTCATTTCCATTGTTATCTTTCATTTTTTGCCCATCAGTCTTTAAGTAGCGCCTTGATGGCTGCATCTATGTCCTTTATCTGCTGCGAGCGGCTGTTGAGGTTGTTGTCGCGGTCGATGAGGAAGAACTCAGGCACCGAGCGGACGTTATACACATTCACCCATGTTGACTGCACGCCGTTCTCGTCGCGCACGCTTATCCATGGCAAGGCTGCGGTCTGCTGTTTCCAGAAGTGCTCGTTAGGGTCGAGCGACACCTGATATATTTCCAGTCCTTGCGCATGATACTTATTATAAAGCTCGCGAAGCAGGAGTATGCGCTTTGGCGACTCCTCTGTGGCAAACACGTGGAAGTCGAGAAGCACTACCTTGCCCTTGAGCTCGGTGAGACTGCGCTTACGGCCTTTATTATCTACCAGCGGTATGTCGATGATTCCCGATGTGGTCACCTTGCTGGCATCAATCTCCATTGGGGTGTTGTTGGCAGCCACTATGCGCTGGGTCTTCATGCCCTCGATGGCGATGTTGTGAAGATTCTGTCCGCGCAGTGCGCCGGGATAATATGTGTCCCAGCTTGTGGCTACGGCGGCAAACGCCTTCATGTCGTCACGCGATGTCTGCGGATTGAAGATAAGCATGTTGCCGAGAGTTTGGAACAATGCAAAATAGGATGATGACGCCGACGGATTCTTAAAGATATAGTTGCTCTTCACGTCCTGTTTATAACTGTCAATCATCTTCAGTATGCTGTCGTTGGCAGCATCCACACCGAGAGCCATGTTAGCCTGCACTGCCTGCGCCTTCTGGTGAAGGGCAATCTGTTTGAGCGTCAGCTCCTTGATGCGCTGACAGTTTTCAGAGCCGCTTACCTCGTAGTTGTTTGCCAATGACGGATAGGCAGCCTTTACAGTGACGGTCTCAGTGGAGTCGATGGAGATATTGATTATCTGGTCGGCAATGCGCAGACGGTAGAACTCGGGCGCCTCGGTGGCGTTGCAGGCAAAGGAGAAATCGCCGTCACTGCCAAGCTTCACAGAGTCAACGACCGTCACCTTGTCGAGCCCCACATTCTCAAAATACAGCAACGAGTCAGCGGCGTTGCCAATGTTTCCATCCACATGGAACTTGTTCTCATTACATGCCACCATGGAAAAGGCTGCGAGACACAGCGCGGAGGCCTTGAAAATCTTATTCATTATCTTATTGGTTTACTTTAAACTATAGTTTTACTCTAACTGTGTTTTTAGCGTGAAAAACACATTTCGGGCACAAAGTTACTATTTTTTTGCGAAATATCACACATAAATCATAAATAAATCATAAATATTTGCATATAACTTTGGCTATTACACATTTTATTATTAATTTTGTGCGATTTTTTGATGTAAACGAAAACAATAAAGTTAAAAATTAGATGAACGTAATTACAAAAACAATTTCATTGCCAGATGGAAGAACCATCAGCATTGAGACTGGTAAAGTAGCAAAACAGACCGACGGTTCGTGCGTGCTCCGTATGGGCAACACTGTTCTGCTTGCCACTGTTTGTGCTGCTAAGGATGCAGTACCAGGTACTGATTTTATGCCTCTGCAGGTGGACTACAGAGAGCAGTATGCCGCCGCCGGCCGTTTCCCCGGCGGATTCACAAAGCGCGAAGGCAAAGCCGGCGACAACGAGATTCTCACATCACGTCTTGTTGACCGTGTGCTCCGTCCGCTTTTCCCCTCCAACTATCACGCTGAAGTATTTGTAAATGTTATGCTGCTGTCGGCCGACGGTGTTGACCAGCCTGACGCGCTTGCAGGCTTTGCCGCATCGGCAGCCCTTGCATGTTCAGATATACCATTCGAGTGCCCTATCAGTGAAGTTCGCGTTGCACGTATCAACGGCGAGTATGTCATCAACCCAACATTCCAGCAGATGGACGATGCCGACATGGACATCATGGTGGGTGCATCGGCCGAGAACATCATGATGGTTGAGGGCGAGATGAAAGAAGTGTCGGAGCAGGACATGATAGGCGCTCTGAAGGCAGCTATGGCAGCCATCAAGCCAATGTGCGAGCTGCAGACAGAACTGTCGAAGGAGCTCGGCAAGGACGTGAAGCGCGAGTATGACCACGAGGTGAACGACGAGGAACTGCGCGAGCAGATGAACAAGAAGCTCTATCAGAAGGCTTACGACGTGACCAAGCAGGCTCTTGAGAAGCATGCACGTGCTGAGGCTTTCGAAAAGATTCTCGCAGACTTCAAAGAGGCTTATGCAACAGCACATACCGACCTGACAGAGGACGAGATGGAGGAGAAGTATGCTATGATGGACCGCTACTATCACGACGTGGAGCGCGACGCAATGCGCCGTTGCATCCTCGACGAGGGTATCCGTCTCGACGGCCGCAAGACCGATGAGATCCGTCCTATCTGGTGCGAGGTGTCTCCACTGCCAATGCCTCACGGCAGTTCAATATTCACACGTGGCGAGACTCAGTCGCTCTCTACATGTACCCTCGGTACAAAGCTCGACGAGAAAATGGTGGACGATGTGCTCGACAAGAGCTACATGCGCTTCCTCCTGCACTATAACTTCCCTCCGTTCTGTACCGGTGAGGCTAAGGCACAGCGCGGCGTAGGCCGCCGTGAGATTGGTCACGGTCACCTGGCATGGCGCGGACTGAAGGGACAGATTCCAGAGGACTTCCCTTACACTGTGCGTCTTGTGTCACAGATTCTTGAGTCAAACGGCTCATCGTCAATGGCTACTGTATGTGCCGGAACACTGGCACTGATGGATGCCGGCGTGCCTATGAAGAAGCCTGTTTCTGGTATCGCAATGGGACTCATCAAGAACCCGGGCGAGGACAAGTACGCAGTGCTCTCTGACATCCTTGGCGACGAGGACCACCTCGGCGACATGGACTTCAAGACCACCGGAACAAAGGACGGTCTGACAGCCACACAGATGGATATCAAGTGCGACGGTCTGTCGTTTGAGATTCTTGAGAAGGCTCTCATGCAGGCAAAGGCTGGCCGTGAGCACATCCTCAACAAGCTGACAGAGACAATTGCTGAGCCACGCGCAGAGCTGAAGCCACACGTACCACGCATCGTGGCATTCGAGATTCCTAAGGAGTTCATCGGTGCCGTTATCGGTCCTGGCGGTAAGATTATCCAGCAGATGCAGGAAGACACCAACACAACCATCACCATCGATGAGACCGACGGCGTGGGCAAGGTGCAGGTGAGCGGTCCCAACAAGGAGTCTATCGACAGTGCTATCCTCAAAATCAAGAGCATCGTGGCTATTCCTGAGGTAGGTGAAGTTTACGAAGGTACCGTGCGTTCAATCATGCCTTACGGCTGTTTCGTAGAGATCATGCCGGGCAAGGATGGTCTGCTCCATATTTCGGAGATTGACTGGAAGCGCCTGGAAACCGTAGAGGAAGCCGGCATCAAGGAAGGCGACAAGATACAGGTGAAGCTGATGGAAATCGACCCGAAGACCGGCAAGTACAAGCTGTCACACCGCGTGCTTATCGAGAAGCCTGAGGGATACACCGAGCGTCCAGCCCGCGGCGAGCGCCGTCCACGCCCTGAGCGTCCTGAGCGCGGCGAGCGTCGTCCTCGTCCTGAGCGCGGTGAGCGCCGTCCACGTCCTGAGCGTGGCGAGCACAACAACCACAACAATGACGAGTACCACGAGCCATCAAACGAGCCGAAGGACTTCAATGACTCACTCGACAAGATGGACTTCTAAGTCAACGAAAAGACATTAGAATAAACAAAATAGAAAATCGGCTCTTACAGAAACACACATTCTGTGAGAGCCATTTTTTGACAATAAGGACAAAAAGATGAAAAAGTTTTTCAATGTACTCACCTACCTCTTCGTGTTTTTAGCACTGCAAGCGGTAACAGGAGTGCTTGCCAGGTGGTTGCTACCCCTTATAACAGGCAGCCCTGACATTACAGCCAGCCAGCTCCTCACGGTGCAGGCTGTATCGGGAGTAATCACACTGCTGATATTCCATTTCGCAAAATGGTTTACTGCTGACCGCGGCTATCTGAGCAGCCGTCCACGCATGGCGTTACTGTGGAGCGGAATGGCTGCTGCGGGAATGATAATACCTGCCGAATGGATTATGGAGCACATGCCTGAGCTGCCAAACATCGCAGCAAAGCAATTCAACATACTCATGACATCGCCTGAAGGCTATCTGGTTGTTGGACTGTTTGCGCCAATAGTAGAGGAGGTGGTGTTCCGCGGAGCCATACTGCGCACGTTGCTTGAAGGCGGCAGCAACCACTGGCTGATGATTGCAATATCGGCACTGGTGTTCTCCATCGCCCATTTCAATCCGGCACAAATGCCATATACCTTCGTTGCAGGACTGCTGCTCGGCTGGATGTACTACCGCACAGGAAGCATCATGCCGGGAATGGTATTCCACTGGGTAAACAACTCGGTGGCGTTTGCCGTGGCATTTGCTGTGAAGAATCCAGATGCGAAGCTCACCGAGCTGTTCGGCTCCAACGCCCTGCTCGCTGTGTGTTTCTCGCTGCTGATTCTGGTGCCATCGTTAATACAGCTTAATATATGGCTTAACGATGATTACAAAAAACGCATTTAAAGAACACCGCATACCTATTTAAAGCGGACTGCATACAATAAGCACGTGCGAACCGTCGCACAGGGTGGTGGCAAATATGAAGATATTGCCACCATCGTTTATTTTCAGGCGTTTGCGCAGCTCGGCAACCGTAAGCGGGAAGTTACGCACGGCGATGTTCGCCTTCTTAATGCCGCCAATAGCTGCTTTCAGCCCTTTCTTGTTCATGGTGGTCACGGTATCTATTCGGTATGTTGAGCCGGGGAAATCCTCCATTGGAGCATCAGCCACAAAAAGATGACTGTTGTCGGAGATCTGTGCCACACTGAAAGCCTCGGCAACCTGAGCAAAACATCCTGCCTTCATGATTGCAGCATTGGGCACAAGCAGGAAACCGTACAGCTGACTGAAGTCAACCGAAGGAACGTTACACCTTATTATATATATATAGGGAGTGGGCGAAAACACGCTGCCGTTGTTAACACACACCACCTTGGGACATTCGGTGGTGTCGCGACGTAGTATAAGCAGCAGTTCCTTGCACTCATTATCCACAGCCACGATGTGAACCTCAGCCACATGTCCGCGGAAGTCAGCCACCGCCTTGTGCCAGTCGAGCATGGGCGACAGCTTTATCATGACCGTCTCTGCCTTTTCAAGCAGTAGCGGCAGAAGGGCAACGGCGTCGGGAGTGCAGTCGGCAATGGCAAAGGTGCGCCCGCCGTTAGCGTCACGCCGCGCAGGGTCGAGATAGATTACATCAACAGGAGCCAGGTTGCGCAGGCACTCCACACTGTCGCCACACACCACCTCGGCATGAGTCAGCCCCAACAGGGCGAAGTTGTGGCGGGCGATGGCACACAGCTTGGGATTGCGCTCAATATACGTTGCCTTGGCAAAACGGGCGGCAAGATAGGAGAAATCCACTCCAAAGCCCCCGGTAAGGTCGGCAAAGCTGCCGGAACAGGCGGCAGGATGACAGGAGCCTCCAGCAAAACTGTCGGAACAGATGGCAGAGCTGGCGGAACAGGAAGCGAGCAGCGAAACCTTATAAAGGGCGGTCTGCTCGCTGGAACACTGCTCCATGGACAACGACGGCGGATAGAGCATGCCCTCCACCCCACTCCACTGCGGCAACTTGCGGCGCGCCTTCTGATAGCCCGCAATCTGCTCTAATGCCAGCGGCATGTCCACGCCGTCCGCACGCTTAAACGCCAGCATCCGCACATCGTAATTGCGGTGCGTTGCTATAAACTCAGCAGTAGCCTTGTCGGGAACAAAACACTGCCTGTAAAGTTCCGTTTTGTCACTTATCATATTGCAAAATTTAACCTGTTTTCAGCACGAAAAAATTATCCGTTTGCAAAGGTAATATATTTTTTTGGAATAATAAACTAACATACAAACAATTATGCAAGAACACTGTAAAAGCAGTTGAACACACGCCTGAAAATGCAACAGAAATTAACTAAAAATACTTACTTAAATATTTGCAGGAACGAAACATTTTGTGTAACTTTGCAAACAGAAACAAGGACAAAGTTTTCCAAAACGGACAACTTTTTAATTTTTCGAAAAACGTAATCAACTATTTAGCAACCAATTAACATTAAAATACAGACAACTTTATGGTACTGACAGTAGTAAAAAGAGACGGACGCATTGTGGGATTCAACGAGGACAAGATTGCCGCTGCAATCAGGAAGGCGATGCTCCAGACAGAAATGGGCGAGGATCAGAAACTGATTAACCGCATCACCGACCATGTAGTAATGAAAGGCAAGAGCCAGATGACCGTGGAGGACATTCAAGACCTCATCGAGATAGAGCTCATGAAGAGTGCCCGCAAGGACGTGGCGCGCAAATATATTGCATACCGCAAGCAGCGCTCAATAGCCCGAAAGGCAAAGACCCGCGACATGTTTCTTGAGATTATCAACATCAAGAAAAACGACATCACCCGCGAGAATGCCAACATGAATGCCGACACTCCTGCCGGCATGATGATGAAGTTTGCCAGTGAGACCACAAAACCCTTTGTGGACGACTATCTGCTGTCGAACGATGTCCGCGAGGCTGTGGAGAAAAACTATCTGCACATCCATGACAAGGACTACTATCCCACCAAGTCGCTCACCTGCGTGCAGCACCCTCTTGACAACATACTTGAGCACGGATTCTATGCAGGGCATGGTTCGTCGCGTCCTGCAAAGCGTATCGAGACAGCGAGCATCTTAGGCTGCATCTCAATGGAGACGGCACAGAACGAGATGCACGGCGGTCAGGCGATTCCAGCGTTCGATTTCTACTTGGCACCATACGTGCGCACATCATATATAGAAGAGGTGAAGAAGCTCGAAGCTCTCACCGGCGATGACTACAGCCATCTCTACAATGCGGAAATAGAAGACTACCTCCATGAAGATACCATCCTGATGACCGGCGACAACCGCATAAAGCAGCACGCCATCAACATGACCGTATCGCGCGTACACCAGTCGATGGAGGCGTTCATACACAACATGAACACCATCCACAGCCGCGGCGGCAACCAGGTGGTGTTCTCGTCAATCAACTACGGTACCGACACATCGGCAGAGGGGCGCTGCATCATACGCGAGCTGCTGAAATCAACATACGACGGAGTGGGCGACGGCGAGACGGCAATCTTCCCAATACAGATATGGAAAAAGAAGCGCGGAGTGAGCTATCTGCCCACCGACCGCAACTATGACCTATACAAGCTCGCCTGCAAGGTGACGGCACGTCGTTTCTTCCCCAACTTCATCAACCTCGACGCAACCTTCAACTATCACGAAGACTGGCGCGCCGACGACCCCAAGCGATACCTTTATGAGTGCGCCACCATGGGATGCCGCACACGTGTATTTGAGAACCGTTTCGGACCTAAGACATCTGTGGGACGCGGAAACATCTCTTTCTCTACGATCAACATCGTAAAGCTCGCCATAGAGTGTATGAAAGTTGAGGACAAGGACGAGCGCATAGCACTTTTCTTCAGCAAGCTTGACGGCATGCTTGAGCTCACCGCAAAACAGCTGCACGAGCGCTTCGAGTTCCAGAAGACAGCCGTGGCAAAGCAGTTCCCGCTGCTCATGCGCTCACTCTGGATTGGCTGCGAGAAGCTGAAAGACAACGACACCATTGAGCCGGTAATCAATCAGGGAACGCTCGGTATAGGCTTCATAGGACTGGCAGAATGTCTTGTGGCACTCACAGGCAAGCACCACGGTGAGAGCGAGGAAAGCCAGAAGCTGGGTCTGAAGATTATCACTTACATGCGCGACCGTGTGAACGACTTCTGCGAGCAGTACCATCACAACTATTCTGTGCTGGCAACGCCTGCCGAGGGACTGTCGGGCAAGTTCACGAAGAAGGACCAGAAAGAGTTCGGCAAGATTCCGGGAATCACCGACCGCGACTACTACACCAACTCCAACCACGTGCCTGTGTACTACAAGTGCTCGGCACGCCACAAGGCTGAGGTAGAGGCTCCATACCACGACCTGACCCGCGGCGGACACATCTTCTACGTGGAGATGGACGGCGACGCCACACACAACCCCGAGGTGATAATGAACGTGGTGGACATGATGGACCAGCTCAACATCGGCTACGGTTCTGTGAACCACAACCGCAACCGCTGCATGGACTGCGGCTATGAGAACGCCGATGCCGAACTGGAGGAGTGCCCACGCTGCCACAGCAAGCACATAGACCGTCTGCAGCGCATCACGGGATACCTCGTAGGCACCACAGACCGCTGGAACAACGGCAAGCTGGCAGAGCTTAACGACCGAGTGACACACACCGACGTTAAAGACTAAGAAACATGCTAAGAATAATAAAGATTCTTGAAGACACCATGGTAGATGGCCCCGGTTTCCGGACAGCCATCTACTGTGCTGGTTGCCACCACCACTGTCCCGGCTGCCACAATCAGCAGACATGGGACGAGAAAGCCGGCAGCGACATGACCACCGACGAGATTATGGCGGTGATAAAGGCAGACCCATTTGCCAACGTGACCTTCACCGGCGGCGACCCGCTGTATCAGGCTGAAGGCTTCGCCGAACTGGCGGAGGCAATCAAGCGAGAAACCGGTAAAAACATCTGGTGCTACACTGGATTCCTCTACGAGCAGCTGCTCGGCATGGAACAGCCCCGCCGCCTGCTCAACAGCATCGACGTGCTGGTGGACGGCCCGTTCATCGAGGAGCAGAAAGACCCGGACCTGCTGTTTCGCGGCAGCGCCAACCAGAGGCTGATAGACGTGAAGCGCTCACTGGAAGCCGGCGAGGCGATTATTTGGGAAAGAGAATAGAAAATATAGCACTGGAGCCGATAAAAAGATATTGAGATCAACCGAGCCCCCAAAAAGATTCTTCATTAACTTCGTTGATTTTCGGCTACACCTCAGGATAGCTTGAGCAAACTCAGCTCTCCATTCGGTTTGCACGAAAATTCTTCATTCTTCACTCTTCATTTAAACATGACCAACCAAAACATACTGATAACCGGAGCCTCGGGCTTCATCGGCAGCTACATCGTGGAGGAGGCGCTCCGCAGCGGCATGAACGTGTGGGCGGCTGTGCGCCGTTCGAGCAGCAGAGCCTATCTCACCGACAAGCGCATAAACTTCATAGAGCTCAACCTCTCGTCGAAGGACGACCTTGTGCGCCAGCTCTCTGGCATGAAGCTGCACTATGTGGTGCACGCCGCCGGAGTGACAAAGTGCATAAATCCCGAGGATTTCTACCGCATAAACACCGATGGTACCAAAAACCTTGTGTCGGCGCTCATCCAGCTCGGCATACCGCTTAAGAAGTTTGTGGACCTGAGCAGCCTCAGCGTCTACGGTCCGGTGAGAGAGCAACAGCCCTACACCGAAATCCTCGACACCGATCCCCCACAACCCAACACCGCCTATGGCAAGAGCAAGCTGTTGAGCGAACAGTTCCTCGACAGCCTCAGCGGTTTCCCTTTTGTGGTGCTGCGCCCAACGGGCGTTTACGGTCCGCGCGAGCGCGACTATTTCATGATGGCAAAGAGCATCAAGTCGCACACCGACTTCGCCGTGGGCTACAAGCCCCAGGATCTCACCTTCGTGTTTGTGCTCGACGTTGTGCAGGCGGTATTCCTTGCACTTGAAAAGGGCATGCCTGGCAGAAAATACTTCATCAGCGACGGCAACGTCTACTCCTCGCGCGCATTCAGCGACCTCATCCGCCGAGAGCTCGGCAATCCCTGGCTCCTGCGCATAAAGGCTCCTATCTGGCTGCTCCGCATCATCACCATCATCGGCGACCGCATGGGCAAAATCACGGGAAAGGTGAGCGCCCTCAACAACGACAAGTACAACATCATGCGACAGCGCAACTGGCGCTGCGACATATCTCCAGCCATCAAGGACCTGGGATACCGTCCTCAGTACAATTTGGAACGCGGCGTGAAGATTGCCATGAAATGGTATCGCGACAACGGGTGGCTGTAAGCATCACCCTGCATAATCATACCCGTCTGAGCAATAAAGGATGATAAGACAAAACCGTCTTACCATCCTTTGAGGATTTTATCCAGACATGTGTTTTTTCTCTTATTAGATTTAAGGTGTTATCTGATTCGTTCTCCTTTTTACATCCAACAAAACACCGCCACCACTGTCATCCTTATAAAATTTGCAGGTTATTTATCTCTTTATGATAAGAGAGCAGAAGAAGTAACCTTTTCTATCACAAAAACCGCAAACAACTTTGGAATAATTCCACCTTTATATATATATTATACAAAATCCTTGCTGTGAATACGTCTTCCGAAATCGTCAACCTTTGGTGCTCCTATGTCAAGCCCCCATCTTTCTCCAAGTGCTTTAGCCATATACATGCTTTTAAGCAACAGTTCCAACAGTCCTTGACAACCAGAGCTTGCGGTCTCCATTCTCATCACAGGGATTTCATCAGGAAGTTCACATAGGATACCTTCTGCGGTTTTCATGCACTCAGGTGATATGAGAGCAATCACGGCCGTCTGTCCCTTGCGGCGCGAAAACCAGTTGAAACGTCCGTGAGCAAAGTTTCTGTAATCTGAAATCTGCAGGCACCCCACTGCCCCCTCTGAGAATCTTGACTCCAAATCTATTGCTATCGGCATCGTGTCAGGGCTATACAACACATAGAAACGGTCGGTGTCGCGAGCCTCATACAAGGCTGCATTATGTTCATCCCAACTGTCTGTCGGCAAATAGTGTGTGGAACCTATAAACAACTTGATTTCATCTTCCACCTTGCAGATATTGCTCCAATTCTCAACCGTCACAGCCTCGTCAAAATATATTCGAGTCAGGATACAATAAAAGGCAACAAGTGAGTTGGTGGCAAGAAATCCGTCTCTGTTTGGCAAGTCAAAAGCAAAGGCTTTCAGCCTTTCCCCATTCTCCATCATTGTCTCCAATGCCGTCCCTGTCTTCATAAGGATGGCAGCAAACTGCTGCGCCTCGTTATCCTTTGCCATTTTGCAGGCATTAATGACGTCAACGTTACGTCCACCGGCACTGACAGCAATAACCTTGGCAGGCAACTTGCTCCACGAACTGAAAATATACTGATATGGGGTCATTGCCACAGCCACCAATCCTGCATCAACCGAAAACGATGCTGCAAGATGGGCTGCCGACAGTGAACCGCCTGAGCCAATGAACACCCGTGGCAGTCCGTCTTTCTTCAATAAATACTCTCGTATTGCCGCGACATCCTGCTCCCGGCACCAGCTAAGCGTGTCGGGTATCAGCCCGAGCACATGCTCATATCGCGTTCTCTTTGATTTTGCCATAATTGTAATTCCTATTTAGAATTTATTCCACATACCATTTAGGCTCTTCATCATAATCATAATAAGTGACATTGTTCAGGTCAATGTTCCGGTCGTTGTATTGCCTTACCATCACACCATTGCTGTTATATGTTCTCGCCTTTATGAACACGCCCTTCCAATAAGCCAGCTCGGCTATAAGGTTGTCGCCGCAATACAAATAGTTCACATAGCTGCCATCAATGTTTTCCGTCTTTTCCAGCAACACAAAAAAACTTATGTCGCCGCCGCTCAAGTCACTGGTCCAGAACGGTCCCCATTCTTCGAGGTAGTATTTTGCACGATAACCATACGGAACATCAATCTTCCCTACTGACACCACTTTGTTCAGCGAGTCCCTCTTTATTGGAATTTCCGACACTATTGATGCTGTAGCAAGCCAATGTTTCATCACCTGCACTGAGGTGGAGTCGGTTTCCGTACTTCCCAACTTTCTGTATTCGTTGTCGTCCAGATAACAAGTATATTTGACATTGCACACCTGTCCCAGACTGTCATAGTCAATAATGGCTGCATAAATGGCACAAGCCTCAGAACAACCTGCAGCAACGAGCTTCAGGTTTCCATTGGGCGAATACAGACAGTAATGCTCCGTTGAAGCAAAAGTCTTGTGCTCAGTGTTTACACATCGCGATCCGTCAGCGTCTTTTTCCTCCGTCACCTCAAACCACTCGTCATTTCCCTTCACCGATGGGGTGTATATCTTCTCCGCATTCGCAGGATCATTGCCCCAAATGGATGCACTCTCATCACCGCCATCCTTACACGACGTGAATCCTGCAAGAAATACAAACAAAGCAGCAACAATCAACGGCCTGCATCCCATCATTTTTTGATTACAAATCTTTTCCATCTTCATATATCTCTTGAAATTACAGTTTTATTTATGTTTTGTTCTTGTCTTCCAGTTTTTACCTTTAATGTTAATATAGAACAGAAAGTAACCACAAATCTATCATTTAAAACTCATAAACAAATTGTCCAATAATATGCTGCAAATGTAATGATAATATTTAAAACCGCCAAATGTTTTGCGCAAAATATTATACATTTACGCAAAAAGCGGCACCACTCCCACGATTATCGAAGCAATGCCGGTATTTGTTCAATGAAAAATCATATCATTCCTGTTTCTTTCCCTCGAAAGTAATTGTGGTTTCTGTGGTCACCCCATTTTCCTGAGTCTTGTCGTATGTTTCAAACTTAACATTTGTACCATCACTAAAAACTTTCCAAGTAGAATTACCATCAGTTGATTCAAACTCTACAGAAAATTTTATCATTTTCTCTGTATATATCCGTTCTATAGTCTTGTTTGAAATAACATTTCCTTTATCATCCAAAAGTAAAAACTTGGTTTGTGACAAGCCTTTTGTTATTAGCAAATGAGCGGGTGCAGGATCCATTTCAATAAAAACGTCACCTCCAGGCGCAAAAACTTTACTTATAGATTGATACGTTCCCACATATGTTCCATACGGGTCAATCCCTTGCTCCACAATTTCATCGTCATCATCACCACATGCTGCAAAGCTCAGACATAAAGCCATAAGCAATAATCCTACAAGCAGGAATCCGAGAAATTTGCTAATCATTCCCGAGTGGAATCCTGTCCTGTTGTCCTTTGTCGTTCTCATAAAAAAATCCCTTGTTCGTGTCGGGCGCAACCTCTAATTGTATCTTGCGACCTCCTGCAAGAGTTAAAAGTAATGATCGAGGCTGACTACAAAATAAAAAAGAGCGTGAGATCCGTACCCGTCACTTACCTCATGTTCCTGGCCTTCGAACTTGCCACCACGTTTAGATAAGCAACTTCGAAGCCCACGCCGAATATGGATACAATTCTCCCTCACAATGAAATAACCTGCATATCACTATGCCAGATACACACTATGAGAGACATGTATATACACATATCCCGAGGACATCTACCTGTTGCAACATCTGCTACGTGGATTTTCCAAGTGTTCGAAGTTTGGAACATAGCGATGAAGCGTTGAGTAAACGCCTTTCTACATAATGTAGCGACTCTCTTCCCACCCAACCCCATCGGTCAGTTTATGAGACTTTCCTTTGGTTCGGCGTGAGCATATCCCGCATTCCCAACATAAAGGTTCCGATGAAACATTGTTCACCATCACCCATGAAGTTTGGAGACTCAGAGAATCGGAAGCAAAATTAATATAAAATTTTTAATCAAGCAAATAAATACTAAAAAAAGAACTGACAGCGTTACTTTTTTAACATTTATGAAGGGAAATATTTATTATGAGATATTACGTCTTTTTATCCTGCAAAAACAAATTCTCCCTTTTTATTTTTACGACTATTGTATTTTGTTGTATCTTATAAAAAAGCCATGATAATCCAGCTACTACATGCCTCGACATAATCCAAAGATAAGGATTAAAACTGTTAGCCGATGAGATTTGTTTTGACGATTGACGACAGTTGGCGGGGCAGTTGGCAGAATGTCATTTGGCAGTTAGCATAATATTATGTGGTAGATGGCGGAAAACATCAATATCACGGGATTGGGCGGCAAAGCTGTAATGAAAAATTCAAGTTTCCACCAGTTCCACCATTTCCACCAACCTTGCGGAATCGTGGTGGAAAAGTCAGGGGAATCAACAGCCGCGTAGCGAGAAATTTTGCTTTTTCCCGACAAACGATTCGACATTTTTCCCATTTTTCTGACTGTTAACCATATTATTTTGAGGATTTCAACACTCCGTAGCGTTTCGTGGAACGCATTTCGATCGATATTCCGCACAGTTCATCAGGGGTGAGGATTGTCTTATGAGGGTCGTACGTCCCCGATGTATGCACCAACGTGATGCCGCGAGTCTGCATCAGGGCATCGCTCCGCCCAACAAAAAATATTAAAATTTCATTTTATATTTTGTATTGTGCCCGCTTATTCGTAACTTTAAAGAAGTAACGCTGCATCTATTCTATGAATGTCGGCTGCGCTCGATATAGCTCAAGTAAACTTGGCTCTATTCTCGCTGGCACGATATTTCGGCATAAAAAATATTAAAAATTCTTTTTATATTTTGTTCTGCACTCGATTTGCTGTAACTTTGTAGCGGAGAAAAACTTAAACAAGCTAAAAAAACAATGAAATATCCCATAGGCATACAGAGCTTTGAGAAGCTGCGTGACTTAGGTTTCGTGTACGTTGACAAGACGGCAATGGTGTATCAGATGGCGCAAAACAGTGCGTATTATTTCCTGAGCCGCCCGCGACGGTTTGGCAAATCGCTGCTGGTGTCAACACTTGACGCTTACTTCAGCGGAAGGAAAGATTTGTTTAGCGGGCTTGCCGTTGAGAAGCTGGAGACGGAGTGGAAAAAGTATCCTGTACTGAGGATTGACATGAGCGCAGGAAACTACATCGACGAACAGGCATTATCAGATAAGTTCAACGAATATCTGGAGCAATGGGAGGGCATTTACGGTAATGAGAAAAAAGGTCGTCCGTTGCCAGAGCGCTTTGCATACATTGTACAGCGGGCATACGAGATGACGGGCAACCGCCGTGCGGTGATTCTCGTGGATGAATATGACAAGCCTCTGTTGCAAGCCATAGGCAAGCCTGAGCTTCAGGATGCCTACCGGAACATTATGAAAGCATTCTATGGAGTGATGAAGTCGCAAGACCAGTATATCCAGTTCGGATTCATCACAGGCGTGACCAAGTTCAGCCACGTCAGCATCTTCAGCGACCTCAACAACCTGAACGACATCACTATGGACGGACGATATGTGGACGTCTGCGGAATATCTGAGGATGACCTGTACGAGGTATTCGACGAATCAATCCATGAGCTGGGCAAGGCTAACGGCATGAGTTATGAAGAGACTTGCCTGCGGCTGAAAGAGCAATACAACGGCTATCACTTCTGCGAGAACAGCATCGGTGTTTACAATCCATTCAGCCTGCTGAACACATTCGCAAAAAATAGATTTCAGGATTACTGGTTCCAGACGGGCACGCCCAGCTATCTGATGCACCTGCTGAAGAACAACGACTATGAACTGATGGATTTACAGGGTATAAAGGTATCTGCCTCCGACATGCTCAATGTGGATGCAATGTACACCAATCCCATCCCGGTGCTTTACCAAAGCGGCTATCTGACCATCAAAGGTTACGATCCTGATTTTGAACTGTACATACTCGACTATCCCAATAAAGAGGTGGAAAAAGGCTTTACCAGATTTCTCATACCTCACTATACCCCTTTAAAAGAAAACAAGTCAGGGGTGTTTATTGCTGAACTGACAAAAGATGTGCGTCAAGGTCGCCCCGAGCAGTTTATGACCCGCCTGCAGACACTCTTTGCCGGCAACGACTACCGCGTGGCTGGCGACATGGAGAAATACTTCCAAAACTCCATGATGCTTATCTTCAAGATGCTGGGATTCATGGCGGATGTGGAGCGCGCCACCAGTCAGGGGCGCATCGACATCACAATCCAGACTCCCGACTACGTATATATTATTGAAATAAAGCTCGACGGCACTGCCGAGGAAGCCCTGCAGCAGATAAAGACCAACCAGTATGCCCGTCCTTTCCAGCTCGACGGCCGCAATATATATATAATAGGTGTAAACTTTTCCTCCAGTACGCGCTGCATAGAGAAATGGCTTATGGAAAGCCTGTAATACAGTATTATTTATTATGATTGGCAAAATAATAGAATTACCTAAGATAATAGACCCGCGCGGAAATCTGACCGTGGCGGAGGCAAACAAGAACGTGCCTTTCGACATAAAGAGAACGTATTGGGTGTATGACGTGCCGGGAGGCGAATGCCGCGGCGGCCATGCCCACAAACAGTGTCTGGAATTCATCGTTGCGGTGAGCGGCAGCTTTCATGTGACGCTCGACAACGGCAAGGAAAAACAGACCTACCTGCTTAATCATCCGTGGCAGGGGCTTCTGGTGGACACGGGAGTGTGGCGTACGCTCGACGACTTCTCTTCGGGAGCCGTGTGCATGGTTCTGGCATCGGAGAAGTTTGAGGAGGAAGACTACATACGCGAATACGACGACTATCTGAAATACATGGAGAATGAAAATCGTTGAGGTTGGAATGAAAATCGTTGAGGTTGAAGCCAAGGAATACGGCGAGATTTTTGCGAAGCCCACGCACGTGTACAACAGCGTGGAGTTTGCGCAGCTGAACAGCCACAAGGCGGAGCGCCTGCACCATCTCGTGTTCGACGACGGCGGGGCGCGCTTGGGGATTATCCTCGGCGAGCGCGCCGACGGCGTGATGCACTCGCCGTTCTCGGCACCTTTCGGAGGCTTCACCGCCAACCGCCCGCAGCAGTTTGAGTATTTCGACATGGCAGTGGAGCTTCTGAAGGAATATGGCAAAAAGCATAATCAGAGGATTGCGGTTACGCTGCCGCCCGACCTGTATGACCGCCGCCAGATTCCGCTTGCGGCAAACGCCCTGCACCGCCACGCTGAAAAAACACTGATTGACGTGAACTATCACTTCGTCCTCAGCGATTTTGAGCACTACATACAGAACATCGAGCGCAACGCGCGCAACAAGCTGAACTGCGCGCTGAAGGAGGACCTTATATTTAATAAGGTGGAGCGCGGCGACACCGACAGCGCGGCAAGAGCCTACGGGGTGATAAGGCGCAACCGCGAGGAGCAGGGCTATCCGCTGCGCATGACCTGCGACGAGGTGATGCGGACGGCGGAGATTATTCCAGCCGACTTCTTCCTGCTGAGCCGCGAGGGCAGCGACGTAGCCGCCGCGCAGGTGTTTCACGTTGCCAAGGGCATCTGCCAGCTGATATACTGGGGCGACCTGAGAGAATTTTCCGGCATGAGGCCGATGAACCTGCTTGCCTACCGCGTGTTTGAGCACTACCGCAAGCAGGGGCTGGACATCCTCGACATAGGTCCGGCAACCGTCGACGGCGTGCCCAACTACGGGCTGTGCAGCTTCAAGAAAAGCATAGGCTGCATGGCGTCAAACAAGTTTTCTTTCCTGCTGTAAAAAGCAGAAATCCCGCAGCTCAAAAAAATCATAGTTATAATCAAAAAAAATTATGCGCAGAATCCGTTTATTTTCTGCGCAGAATTTTTTCAAATTATGCGCAGAAAAAATTACATTCCTGCGGAAAAAATTTTGGAACGTTCGTTTTTGAAAAATCGAACGTTCGATTTTTTATTTTGGAACGTTCGATTTTTATTTCTCGAACGTTCGGGAATTTTTTTATACCCGCGATTGGGAATCTTCTGCCGCCAAATCCCCCGTACATACGGCGATTTTCATCCGCAAACACCATTTTTTTAACTTTTAGTTTGGTAATGTGAAGAAAAATGTGTAGCTTTGCGCCTGCAACCGTAAAAAGAATAATAAATTTAATCAACAAAACAATAAAAGTTATGGCAATAGTAAAACCGTTTAAGGGAATACGCCCTCCAAAGGATTTGGTGGAGCAGGTGGAAAGCCGCCCCTACGATGTGCTCGACTCGGAAGAGGCGCGCGCTGAGGCTGGCGACAACGAGAAAAGTCTGTATCGCATAATAAAGCCCGAGATTTGCTTCGAGCCGGGCACGAGCGAGTACGACCCAAGGGTGTATGAGAAGGCTGCCGAGAACTTCCAGATGTTTCAGGACAAGGGATGGCTGGTGCAGGACGACAAGGAGAATTACTACATCTACGCCCAGACCATGAACGGCAAGACTCAGTACGGTCTCGTGGTGGGTGCCTACGTGAACGACTACCTTACGGGAGTGATAAAGAAGCATGAGCTGACGCGCCGCGACAAGGAGGAGGACCGCATGAAGCATGTCCGCGTGAACAACGCCAACATCGAGCCGGTGTTCTTCGCCTATCCCGACAACGCCGTGCTCGACGCGCTCATCATGAAGTATGCCGCCACTGAGCCGGAGTATGACTTCATCGCCCCCGTGGACGGGTTCGGGCATAAGTTCTGGGTGATTGCCGACGAGGCAGACATCAAGACCGTTACCGAGGAGTTTGCAAAAATGCCAAGCCTCTACATCGCCGACGGCCATCACCGCTCGGCTGCCGCCGCCCTCGTGGGAGCGGAGAAGCAGAAGCAAAATCCGAATCACAACGGCACGGAGGAGTACAACTACTTCATGGCTGTGTGCTTCCAGGCAAGCCAGCTGACAATCCTCGACTACAACCGCGTGTTTAAGGACCTGAACGGGCTGACTTCGGAAGAGTTCCTCGCCAAGGTTGCCGAGAACTTCACGGTGGAGGACAAGGGCACTGAAATCTACAAGCCCGCCCGTCTGCACGAGTTCTCGCTCTATCTCGACAGCCACTGGTACAGCCTGAGCGCCAAGGAGGGAACCTACGACAATACCGACCCGATAGGCGTGCTCGACGTTGACATCTCAAGCCGCCTCATCCTTCAGGACATCCTCGCACTGGGCGACCTGCGCAGCAGCCAACGCGTTGACTTCGTGGGAGGTCTGCGCGGACTCGGCGAGCTGAAGCGCCGCGTGGACAGCGGCGAGATGCGCGCTGCCCTCGCCCTCTATCCCGTGTCGATGCAGCAGATTATGGACATCGCCGACAGCGGAAAAATCATGCCGCCAAAAGCTACGTGGTTTGAGCCTAAGCTCCGCTCAGGACTGGTGATTCACAAATTGGTTTAGCCAAGCCAATCGTCAATAAGCATTCGCGCTATTGAAAGCTTTTCGGGGAGAGTGGGAAGACTGTTTCGGTTGAACCACGCTCCCTTTGCTATTTCGCTTTCCTGCAGGTGTATGGTTCCGCTCTCGTAGTCAGCGTTGAATCCCACCATAAGTCCGCAGGGATATGGCCACGGCTGGCTGCCGAAATATCGGATATTCTTGATTTTTATCCCCGTTTCCTCAAGCGCCTCGCGGGCGATTGCCTCCTCAAGCGTCTCGCCTGTCTCCACAAAGCCGGCAACAAGTCCGTAGAAGTTGGTGCGGAAGTTCTTAGCGCGCACCAGCAGCACCTCGTCGGGACCTTTATGGATGAGGGCTATGACAGCCGTAGACACCTGCGGCCACACCTCCTTGCCACACTCGGTGCAGCGCTTGCTTATCTCGGTGTGCTGCTTCATCGGTCCGCCGCACACTCCGCAATACTTGGTGGTCTTGTCCCAATACACTATCTCGTGGCATTTCCCCGCACAGATGTATTCCTCGCGCGAGAGCTTGTAGTAGCTCTGGCGCAGGGGGCACATCTCGAATTGGGGATTATCGGTCACGGGCGCGTCGATGGCGTAGGTCGTGACCTTCTCGCCCGACGGCATGGTGATTACCATCTGTTTTGTCCACGCCCTGGTTTCTGTGGGAGGGTTGTCGCCACAGGGGATGGTGAAAGTCTCGTCGCCGGTCTTCTTCAGCAGGAGGTCGGACTGGCAAAATACAAAATATCTCATAGCTTTATTTTCCAAACAGCAGTTCCCGGTCGCGCTTTATCGCAGGCACGGCAATCTCCTCCGGCACAAAGCGCCAGTTGTTGTTTGCCTTAGGGGTGACGGTTCCCATGCGCTGAATCTCCTCCATGATATACTGGCGCAGGTCCTTGGTGCTCTTGTATATTATGCGGCTCTCCAGCGAGTCCTTGGGTATTCCAGCCCCGAGAGTCACAAGCTCGCCTCCGCCGTTGCCGCGATAGCTGTTCATTGCCACGCGATACACACGCTGCTCGTTGAAAGGCTGTCCGTTTGACATCTGCAGGATTCGCACCTTCTCGCCGTTGGGCTTTGTCACGTCCACCTCGTAGTCGATGCCTGCGGCGCTGTCGAAGTTGAAAGTCATGTTCTTGAATCCGTAGCGCTGCATGTCCGCCCGAGTGTCGTTGTCGAGCAGCATTATGTGGTCATCTGCCGATGTCATGGTGTTCACCCACTGGTCGTAGCTCATCTCCAGCATGTCGCGAATCTCCTTTCCCGTCATGCGTAGCACGTAGAGATTGTTCTCGTATTTGTATAGCTTGAACATGTCGCTCACCCTTATTACACCTTTATTTATAATATTGTTGTATCCCAATGGAGCATTCATTGAAATCTCGGCGTCGACCACGCTCAGCTGGATGTTGTGTATCAGATCGATGAAAGGCGACGAGCCGAAGAAGCCGTCGCGCGAGTACATGGCGGCGGTGAATGTGCCAAGCTCGATGTCCACAAAGTTTCTCACGGTCTCTATCTGCTGTTTGAACGCAGTCATGAAACGCTCGTCGACAGGCTCACCCGTGATGTCCACCACATCGCCCGTGATTACCTTCTTCTTAATCCTGCCCTTCTTGTCCATCTCAATGGTTATGGTAGCCTCCGCCACGTTGAGGGCGTTGTTTGCCGGGTCGAGGCACAGCACGTCGGTGCCGTCAACGTTGCGCACATACTCCTTGCGCGCCCTGTGGTCGTGACCGTACATCACTATGTCGATGCCCGGCACCTGCTCCGCCACCGCCTTTGCCTCGTCCTCCACATAGTCGGGGGTGTTTATTCCGCCGTCCCATCCGCTGTGCAGAAGCATCACCACCACGTCGGGATTCTCCTTTTCGCGCACTGTCTTAACCCACTGCTCCGCGCTTTTCCTGATGTCGTCGAAGCGCAGTCCGCTCCACAGCTCTTCCGTAAGCCAGTTTGGGATGGCGGGAGTGAGCATGCCGATTACCGCCACCTTCACTCCGTCGCGGCTGAACGTCGTATAGGGTTTCACGTATGGCTCATTGGTCCTGATGTCGATGATGTTGGCTCCGAGCACTGGGCATTTCAGCTCGCTCACCCATTTGTCGTACACCTTATGCCCGGTCTCCACATCGTGATTGCCGAAACACTGGGCGTCATATCCGAGATAGTTCACCACGTCGCTCGCAACATTGTTTCCCACCTTATTAATATAATTATAAAAAAAGCATGTGGGCTGGCCCTGCAGGATGTCGCCGTTTTCGAGCAGTATCAGATTATTGCCAAACTTGTGGCGCTGCTTCTGCAGATAGGAGCTGACGCGCGCCAGCGAGCCTTTTTTCTCTTTTCCCTCCGTGAAGTCGTAGGGAAAGAAACATCCGTGGACGTCACTCGTCTCGACAATCTTTATCTGCACCACCTTTGACTTGGAAAATGCAGGCATGGTGATAAGCATTGAAGCCATGATAAAAAACAATCTTTTTATTCTCATTACGTAAACGTTTACACTATTTTTTGTATTTGTTAAAACTTGGTTTCACAGTGCAAAAGTACAACTTTTTAGCGGAATAATGGCGAAAAACGTCCGAAAAAGTGCCGAAAGTGGCAAAAATGTAAGCTGGGAATGACAAAAATTCATGTTTTTCTTGCACAATTAAGAAAAAGTCACTATATTTGCACAATGAAAATTAACATTAAAAACATAATTTATATAAACTAACTTATGAGCAAGAAAAGAGTTTATACCTTTGGCAACGGACAAGCCGAGGGTAACGCACAGATGCGTGAGGCACTTGGCGGCAAGGGCGCGAACCTTGCCGAGATGAACCTTATAGGTGTGCCGGTTCCTCCAGGTTTTACAATCACCACCGACACATGTAACGAATATTACGAGGTGGGACAGGACAAGATTGTGGAACTGCTGCAGGACGAAGTTAACGCAGCCGTGAAGCATGTTGAGGGTTTGATGAACTGTAAGTTCGGCGACGTAGAGAATCCTCTGCTCGTGTCGGTACGTTCGGGCGCCCGCGCCTCAATGCCGGGCATGATGGACACCATCCTCAACCTCGGTCTCAACGACGAGGTGGCTGAGGGTATGGTGCGCAAGACCAACAACCCCCACTTTGTTTACGACTCCTACCGCCGCTTCGTGCAGATGTATGGTGACGTGGTGCTGGGCATGAAGCCTGTAAACAAAGAGGACATCGACCCGTTTGAGAAGATTATCGAGGAGGTGAAGGCTATCCGCGGCGTGAAACTTGACAAGGACCTGAGCGTAGACGAGCTGAAAGAGCTTGTGAAGCGCTTCAAGGCAGCCATCAAGGAGCAGACAGGCAGCGACTTCCCCACCGACCCGATGGAGCAGATGTGGGGTGCCATCTGTGCTGTGTTCCGCAGCTGGATGAACGAGCGCGCCATCCTCTACCGCAAGATGGAGGGAATTCCCGACGAGTGGGGAACAGCCGTTTCAGTTATGGCGATGGTATTCGGTAACATGGGCGAGACATCTGCCACCGGAGTATGCTTCAGCCGCGACGCCGGCAACGGCGAGAACCTCTTCAACGGCGAGTATCTTGTGAACGCACAGGGCGAGGACGTTGTGGCAGGTATCCGCACACCGCAGCAGATTACCAAGATTGGCTCTCAGCGCTGGGCTGAGCGCGCAGGCATCTCTGAGGAGGAGCGCGTGGCTAAATATCCTTCAATGGAGGAGGCAATGCCTGAGATTTATGCCGAGCTTAACGCTCTGCAGGACAAGCTGGAGCATCACTACCGCGACATGCAGGACATGGAGTTCACCGTTCAGGAGGGCAAACTGTGGTTCCTCCAGACACGTAACGGCAAGCGTACAGGTACAGCCATGGTTAAGATTGCCATGGACCTGGTTCGCGAGGGACTTATCGACGAGAAGACCGCGCTGCTACGCTGCGAGCCTCAGAAGCTCGACGAGCTGCTTCACCCTGTATTCGACAAAGAGGCGCTGAAGAACGCCAAGGTCATCACCCAGGGTCTGCCTGCATCACCGGGCGCCGCCTGCGGTCAGATTGTGTTCTTCGCCGACGACGCACAGCAGTGGCACGCCGACGGTCACAAGGTTATCATGGTACGTATCGAGACTTCACCTGAGGACCTCGCCGGTATGGCAAGTGCCGAGGGTATTCTCACCGCACGCGGCGGTATGACTTCTCACGCAGCCGTTGTGGCTCGCGGTATGGGTAAGTGCTGCGTTTCGGGTGCAGGTGCAATCAATGTTGACTACAAGGCACGCACCGTGGAGATTGAGAACGTAGTTTACAAGGAGGGCGACTATATCTCGCTCAACGGTACCACAGGTCAGGTTTACGCAGGCGAGGTGCCAACAAAGGCTGCCGAGCTGAGCGGAGACTTCAAGGCTCTGATGGACCTCTGCGACAAATACACCAAGCTGCAGGTTCGCACCAACGCCGACACTCCTCACGATGCCCGCGTGGCACGCGAGTTCGGTGCAAAGGGTATCGGTCTTACACGTACCGAGCACATGTTCTTCGAGGACAAGAAGATTATCGCAATGCGTGAGATGATTCTCTCGGAGACCGCTGAGGGCCGCGAGAAGGCTCTTGAGAAACTGCTGCCTTATCAGAAGGCAGACTTCAAGGGAATCCTTGAGGCAATGGACGGCTGTCCTGTTAACATCCGTCTGCTCGACCCGCCACTCCACGAGTTCGTACCACACGACCTGGAAGGTCAAAAGACAATGGCTAAGGAGATGGGCGTAGACCTCAAGACCATCCAGCGCCGCGTTGACTCTCTCGCAGAGAACAACCCGATGCTCGGTCACCGTGGCTGCCGTCTGGGCATCACATTCCCTGAGATTACAGCCATGCAGACCCGCGCCATCCTTACCGCAGCCTGCGAGCTGAAGAAGGAGGGCAAGAATCCTATGCCAGAGATTATGGTTCCGCTCATCGGTATCCTCTACGAGCTGAAGCAGCAGAAGGAAATCATCAAGAAGGTTGCTGCCAAGGTATTCGAGGAGCAGGGCATCGAGGTGGAGTTCGAGATTGGTACAATGATTGAGATTCCTCGTGCAGCCCTCACTGCCGACCGCATCGCCACTGAGGCTGAGTACTTCTCATTCGGCACCAACGACCTCACACAGATGACCTTCGGTTACTCTCGCGACGACATAGCAAGCTTCCTCCCTGTTTATCTGGAGAAGAAGATTCTGAAGGTTGACCCGTTCCAGGTTCTCGACCAGCACGGTGTAGGCCAGCTCATCCAGACTGCCGTAGAGAAGGGCCGCTCGGTTCGTCCGGGAATGCGCACCGGTATCTGCGGTGAGCACGGCGGTGAGCCAAGCTCAGTGAAGTTCTGCGCAAAGGTTGGCATGAACTATGCTTCCTGCTCTCCATTCCGTGTGCCTATCGCACGTCTTGCTGCGGCGCAGGCTGCCGTTGAGGACGAGGCATAATTGCAATATAATACATTAACATAATATAATTGTGGGTTCTAAATCTCCACCTTCCGGATTTTTAGAACTCACATTATTTTTTGTCATTTTTCTTTGTCGTTTCAGAAATATTCATTACCTTTGCGACATGATATAACATAAAAACCATACAATCATGGAAAAGAAGAAAAGAACCACATGGGAAAAGACCAAAGAAGGACTAAGAGCACAGTTGCCCGAGAGGCTGAACAAACTGGGCGAATGGTGGATTTCCGACAACAAGGAGACATGGGAGATTTATGATATGAAAGCCGTGCTGAAATGAGGTACTATCTCGACACGAACATCCTCGTTTTTCTCAAGTTAAACGAGAAAGACGAAATAAACAGGGACGTAGGCTTAATCTTATTTGACTATGAGAACACGCTCACGACAAGTTCGGTATGCGTAGCGGAACTTCTCCATCTGATACAGATAGGTAAGCTTGGGAAAAGAAATCCCAACACCAACTGCCTTGGTGACGAAGTAATGCTATGGCTGGATGAGATGGGAATAACGATTGTCCCCACTACTGCCGTGCATCTGAGACGCTATGCAGACTTGCCACTGCATGAGGATCACCGTGACCCAAGCGACCGTCTTATTATCGCCCAGGCTATTGTAGACCGCATTCCACTGATAAGCTCTGACCGCAAATTTGACAGATATATCAGAGAAGGACTACAGTTTGTATTCAATGAGAGATAGAGTATTTGGAATACTATAATACAAAATATTATGAAATTTTACAAAAATAAATTAAATGTTAAATACATCACTTGCGTCATATTGTTTATTTTTAGCATGACAAAAGCGGCAGCCTATGATTTTGAGGTGGATGGAATTTATTATAATGGTGACAGATATGGTGGTAGTGCTGAAGTTACCTACAAGTCTAAATACCAAAATCAAGATACCTACAAAGGAAATATTGTTATTCCCTCTGTTATTGAATTTAATGGGAATAAATATAATGTAACGGGCATTGGTAATCATGCATTCAATAATTGTATTGATGTGATTTCCATTACAATTCCAAACAGCATCAAAACAATCGGACTTTTTGCTTTTGACGGATGTGGAATGAAATCTATAACGTTGCCTGACAAATTCACATGGGCTGAAGGTGCGTTTGGTATATTTTATAATTGTAAAAATTTAACATCTATTAAGCTACCAAGCACGATAACGAAAATTCCAATGGAGGCTTTCTATGGCTGTACAAGCTTAACATCTATGATAATTCCTGATGGAGTAGAAAGTTTATTTTCTTATACATTTTACGGTTGTAGAAATTTATCATACATAAAATTACCATATACATTGAAAAAAATGATGACAGGTGATTTGTACGGGTGTTCACAGCTTAAAACGATAAATTGTTCGGCTGTCGCTCCCCCCGAATTAGAATCCAATGTTTTTGATGATATACAATTTAAAAATGCAACTCTGATTGTGCCCAAAGGCTGTGCCAATGCTTATCGCAAGCATGAAACTTGGGGTAAATTTTCCAACATTATTGAGGAAGGAGAGGCAATAGAGATAAAATCTTGTGATACTCCTACAGTATCATACGAGGATGGACATATTATGTTTTATTGTAACACTCCTGATGCTAAAGTTTATTGCAGTATAACAAGTAACGACATTCACGACAGAGATATTTTAGCTGATTATGGGTATTCAGACTGTGAGCACGCTGTCAATCTTGAAGCTTGCTATAATATCAGAGCTTACGCCAAAGCTGACGGATATACACAATCAGAAATAGTCTATGCAACCCTATATTTCCTTGACGGCAGCATTTCAACATCTTTTAATACTATCCAGACAAATAAACGTGGTATTGTTGCTTCCTGCAATGATGGTATCATCCGTATTTCTGGACTTGCTGATAATGAGAACGTGCAGTTTTATGATGTTTCCGGACAACTTGTCGGCAAAGTAACAGCAGTACAAGGAACGGTTCAACATGCTGTTGGAATCAATAAAGGAGTTGTAATTGCTAAAATTGGAGAAAACTCATTGAAAATTTCAGTAAAATAGCCTATATGTAAAAACAACTTTATTTACAGGATTAAAAACGGGAAAAGCGGTAAATATAAAGATATGGAACAAATAGGAAATATGAAACTCTATTCCTTAGAGGAGGTGAAAGACGAACTTATAGGCAAAGTTGGAACTCCAGAAAGGGATGAGCATGAACGCAAGGTGGAAGAGGCTGTTCACGCCTACCAAATTGGTGAGGCAATAAAAGCGGAACGCCTAAAACAAAATCTTACACAGAAGGAATTAGGCGAGAAGATTGGCGTGCAAAGGACGCAGATTTCACGCATGGAAAGAGGTTGCAGCATAAGCCTTTCCATAATGGGAAGGACATTCAAAGCCCTGGGAATTTCCACGGGCACACTGGACCTTGGCGTAAGAGGCAGAATAGCCCTGTGGTAGATTTTTTGTTTTTTTTTATTTTATCACCATCGGTATCGGCTCGTTGTGGTCGGTGAGATAGTGCAGCTCACGGGGACGATAACCGAGAGACGCCACGGAGGCGGCAGAATCGCAGACAGGCGTTGAGATGCCGCCAAGCGTGAGCATGGTGTGAAAAGCCGACACGCTGGTCTGAACCTGCTTGCCACGGTTGGCAACAAGGGCGGCGGTGACAGCAGGGAACTGGCGGCGATGAGCCTCCGACTGCCATACGATAAAAGGCACACGAAGCTCGTATTCCGAAGCCTTTGGCGAGGCATGAAGGAACAGGCGGCGGTCATCATCAAAAATGTTCTCACCATGGTCGCTGGTGTAAAGCATGGCACAGGTTCCTCCATGGCGCTCAAGGATTTGCGTCAGGCAGTGAAGCACATAGTCGGTGTAGCGTATGGTGTTGTCGTAGGCATTTATCAGGCTTTGGCGGTTTTCATATCGAGCCTCGGTCTTGTCGTCAGGACGGTAGTAAGCCATTGACTTGGGATAGCGCTCGCGGTATTCAAAGTGCGAGCCGTAGGTGTGGAGCACCACAAACACCTTTCGCCTGCCGTGCGACAAAAACCGGCTCACCATAGAGAGCAGCTCGCCGTCGTAAACATTAATTTTCTTCTTTGTCTGTTTCTTCAAAAACACACAAGTGTCAGCCTGCTCACCAAGGAAGTCGATAAACGAATGATTAGGTAACTGGTTGGAGAAGAAAGCTGTGAAGAAACCCGCCTCGCGGAAAGCAGACAGTATGCCCTGCTCATGATATAGCCGGCGGTAGTCATCGGCAGTGGCGGCGGAGAGCAGCATCGGCACACTCTTGTGGGTGGTGTTCGATTGCGTAACGGCGTTGTTGAAAGCCACGATGCCATTGGTTTTGCCCAAGAGCGGAGTGGTGTTGCGGCCATAGCCATACAGTCCGAAGTTATGGGCACGGGCTGTCTCTCCTATCACCATCACATACACCTCGGCACTGTCGGCTGGATGCGTGGAACGGGAGTGAAACCTGAAATCGGCAGATGTTTCCTTGTAATGCGCCGACACCCAGCTGCGGTCTACGGCAAGACAAAGATTATAGCAGGCGTTCACGGGATAGAGGTTGTTGAGAATGCGGTAATTTCTGTCGGAAGAAGCAGCTATACCCAGGACTACTAATCCTCCTGTAACAGTATACTGTGCAATGTTGCGGTGACGGCTCAAAGGCTTATCTGCCGTGACGTTGCTGCGGATTGAGGCAATGCCGATGGCGAGCAGCGGCAGATAGATGATGAACACTCCAGCCACGGCGGGAATGAGATTGTCGAGCAACTCAAATATCTCATCGGAATTGGAAGTCACAACATTGAGAAACATATCGACTGCTATCACGCCCTGCCCAAACAGATAGAGCAGCACAAGCTGAAACGCGGCAAAGAATATAAGCGGAAACAACGCCCAAATCATCTTGCCGGGTTTGGCGGCAAGCGTCATCAGCCACATATACACGCCCAACGGCAGCACAATGTTGGCAACACAGGCTATGGGACTCATGCCCTCGGTGAAGCACAGCGCCACATTGGGCAGCATGAGCAATGCCACAGTTAGCCAATATACAAACTCGGGATTTATTATTTTTATCTTCATTGTTTTATATGTCAGTATTTGATTCTTCACTCTTCACTTTAAAACGCCTCGTTGATGTTGAAGAGAAAACCGCTCTGTCCCGATTTGCCGAAACCATAGTCGAGCCTAACGTTTACATTCTTCTTAAACTCCCAGCGGTAACCTATACCGTAGTTGGGCAGAATCCTGTCGGCACGCAGCTGACTGAATTTCGGGAAAACAGTACCGGCTCCCACCCACAGGGCAACACCGTTGCGCCGCCACACATGCTGGCGAAGCTCAAGCTGAGCCTCAATCTTATGTTTGTCGCGATAACGTCCCTCATAATAACCTCGCATTGAATTGGAATTTCCAAGCAGAGCCATCATTCCCCATGAGGGATTGCCGAAGTTGAGCATGGTACGCAGGTCGCCGGCAAGTATCGCGCCAATCCATACCTTGCGGTAAAGACTCGCCTGCAGCTCGGTGGTGCTGAAGGCATAGGTGTTGCCAAGAAACTTAGGACGGAATATTTGCGAGAGGCTGAGATAAGCTCCACGATGGGGATTGGTGAGCACATCGCGCGAGTCATACACCAATGTGGCGCCAAATCCCACATTCCACGTCTTGCCGTCCATGCCGGCAAGCAGTTCGGGACGCTCCACCCTACTCGCCTTCACATAGTCGTACACCGCTGTGGGTCCGGCATACAGATTGTCGGCAAGGCGGAACAGCCATGATGCGCTCACCTTTGCCTGCCACCGTTTCATCTCGCTCTTATTCTCAGAATTGTTTCCCTGCTCATAGCCCATTCCCCAGAAGTCGGCGGGAAAAGAGTAGAGATATACAGTGTACTGCAAACGGTATTTGTCCTGCGGCGCAATGTGTGTGCCCCGTATTCCGATAAGCCAGAATCCCACGGTGGAAATATCACTGAACAAAGACACGTTTGACGGCGGCAGTAACGAGTCGTTGCGGTTGGCACGGTAAAGTCCCGCTGCCACCAGTCCAAGTCCGAGCTTAGTGTCGGTACTGTAGTGTGGACCGCCAATCACGCTGAAGTCAAACTTCTTGTTCTTCTTCTCTTTGTTGGCATCGTTGAAGTAGTCGAGAAACTTTGTGACTAACGACTTCTTCGCAGGCTTTGCGCTGTCGGTTGTCACACTGTCTGCCACAGTCACAAGCATAGAGTCGTCGGCCACAAAGTCAGTCACACAGTTTGCCCTGACCGGTAATGCCATTGTGGCGAACATTATCGCCAGCACGATGATTCTATCCGTTTGCATAAAATAAAGATTTTTAGTAAACCAGCCCCACGTTGTCAATCCACAACGTATTGCCGGGCGTACCGATATATGCGCCTCCGTGACTCGATGAGAACTGCACCACGATGTGTGTGGGAGTCTCATTTGCGGCAGCCCACCCCGTTTCCCTCACCAGCACGCTCTTGCCGTGACTGTTGCGGGCATAGTCGGTGGAGCGCAGCCCCATGAGCGAAGCATTGTAGCCTTTCTCACCAGTGATATTGCCATAATGGATAGGATATGTGGCGGCGTCAACCCATCCGCCAGTCGACTTGTCGTAGGTCACCACCAACGTTCCCACACGTTTTGCAGTGATGTTTCCCTGTGCATCCTCATGGCGTTTCTGCAACAGCAGCAGAGCCACGCACAGGTCCTTGCCCGGCACAGTTTTCTTCCCGCTGAATCCAGTCTGCTTTATGCGGTTGGCGGCACCGCTCACCGCCACCTTATAGTCAAATCGCAGCGCCTTTGGACGATGTGTGAAAGGTATTCCCCAGTTGAGAGCCATCGGTCCTTCCTTTGTTCCTGTGATAGGTTCTTTCATGTCGCCAAGATAAAGCGAGCCTGCCGCAAGCACCTTTATATTTATAAGTCCAAGCACCTTCACCTGCTCAATGTGTGTCACTAATTTGGCGCAATAGCCGCTGCCGTGGCGGTCGCGATACACCGACACATTGGTCTTTGTTATGCCCGACACCTTTGCCATCACGTTCGATGTGCCCCACGGCGAGCCGCCCTTGTTGGTATATGGAGTATTGCCCGTTATAGTCTGCGTGGGACCGATTTCATACAGTGTCTTGGTATCGCCGCCGATAACTCCAGACTCTTTTACGTTGCGTGTCACCCACTGGTTGAAATCACCGTATTTGAACAGTACAAACTTTCCGCCCTCCTCTGCCAGTGCGGATAAAGTATCAAGCATCAGAAAACAGATACATATCAACAAAAATCTCTTCTTCTCCATTTGCTTTTGTTTTAAATTAAATGTTATGCCGAGATACAGCGCTTATCTTGCATTAAAAGACGATGCAAAGATAGCAAACTTTTTGTATTAAGAAAAGTTTTCATGGATAAATTTTGTTAATCCATAGCACAATATAACAAAAGTGGCTGCGCACGTCTGCACAGCCACCTTATCACATTGTATATATATTACTACCGCTGTATGTTCTCAATACGCAGCCTCAGCATTCCGGCAGGAACCTTCACCTCCACGGTGTCACCCACCTTCTTGCCCACAAGCGCCTCCGCTATCGGTGACTTTATTGATATTTTTCCTTCACTGAGATTTGCCTCATGCGGGCTTACCACCGTATAGGTCATCTTGCGGTTGTTGGCAAGGTTGGTGATCTCCACCTTCGCCAGCAGCCCCACTGTGTCGGAGTCCAGCCTTTTAGTGTCCAGCACCCTCGCATGCTCCAGTATTCTCTGCTTAAAGCGTATTCTGCCAAGCAGCCGCGCCTGCTCACGCTTGGCGGCATGATATTCAAAGTTTTCGCTCAGGTCGCCCTTGTCGCGTGCCTCGGCGATGGAATCCTTCACCCTTGGCAGCTCCACGCTCACCATTTCCTTCAGTTCAGCCACAATCTTGTCGTAGCCTTCTTGCGACATATATTCCATAGGTCAGTCTGCAACAGATATATTCATCGTTATATCGTCCATGGGTCTGTCGTCACCGGCAGTGGCAGAGTTTTGTATCATCTCCACCACATCGAGACCTTCCTCCACCTCACCAAACACAGTGTATTGCCCATCGAGATGCGGCGTACCTCCCACAGTAGAGTAAATCTTAAGCTGTTCATCCGTCAGTCCTGCATATTCTGCGGCACGTGTTTCGGCTTCCGCAGCCAGTTTGTCCTGCAACTCCTAAAGCGCAACACGGTTTCTCTCACGCCTCATTTGCATTATCTCATCGCGGTGCTCCGCCGCCAGACCGTTGAAGATTTCCTGCATACGCTGCATCTTCAGCTGCTTGGAAAACTGTCGGAGCTGTCCCTCTTTATACACCTGTCCCCAGACGATATAAAACTGCGAGCCACTGCTCCTACGCTCCGGATTCACCTCGTCGCCCTGTCTTGCCGCCGCCAAGGCACCGCGCTTATGGAAAAGCCCGTCTTTTATCTCTGCTTCGAGTGTATAGTCAGGACCGCCCGTTCCAAGTCTCTTTCCTGCAGGCGCTCCCTTAGAGTTGGGGTCACCTCCCTGAATCATAAAGTCCTTTATCACCCTATGAAACAGCGTACCGTCATAATATCCGTCCTTTGCCAGCTTCACGAAATTGTCGCGATGAACAGGTGTCTCATCATACAGGCGCACCACGATGTCGCCCAGACTTGTCTGTATCTTTACTTTCATCTTGTCTTTACCGTTTTTTTATTTTACCGTTATTTTTCTTACAGTTATCTTTTGAATTTACAATATTCAAATGCCATTCTTATTGGCTAAACACTCGATAACGGGTGCAAAGTTACAACTTTTCTTTGGCTTTTCAACAGACTGCAGAGACTTTTCCCGCACAACCACACGTTTTTAACACTTCAAGCCCAGTTATGCTTACGATACAAAAACGTGCTACACGTTGCACCCTATAGCCCCGGAATACCCATAAATACAGGGGGCAGCAGGGTGCAACGTCGGCAAAAACGTTACACCCACGTTCCACCCAACCTATGTACAACTATAACTTTAACCTGCTTATATGAATAATGCAGGTTTATCTCAACCAGCTTATAGAAAAAATCCTTGAAGCAGTCATGAAAATCCCCTTAACCCGTCATAAAAGTCCCATAAAGCCTACAGAATTTTATAACTATAAGTTTTAGCCACACAAACAAAAGTTTTAGCTACATAGCTATAAGCTATAGCCACATAGCTAAAACTTACAGTTATAAAACTTGGCAGGCAAACACAAACTATTCATCTTACTCTCCGAGAATTTTATTGGCTATTCCTTAATTATTAACTAAATTGTAGAACCAGCAATCTAAATAGAAACACTCAAAACTTGCAAAATAAGGCGTTGTTTAATTTTTTTCATTACCTTTGCACCTATGAAAGAAGCAGTTATAGACAGAAGGACCTATCAGTCACTGTGGTGCAACATCAGGTATAATGTTAGGTGCAACGTTTTTGCCTACGTTGCACCCTGCAGAAGTTCTGTATTTATGGGAGTTTCAAGCATTTGGGTGCAACGTGTAGCACGTTTTTAGGGAATGCGTTAGATAAATTACCATGTTCAAAAAATTTTCTAACGTTTTATGATAATCATCATCTGTGGGACGTTAACCTATCTCCTTTTATTTTATTATTATTTTTCTGGTTGTTCCATCAGTCATTTTCCGAATGTATATCCCTTTTCGGGACATACCAATACTTTGTCCACTAATATTAAACAACTCCTTTATCTGAGGAGCATCAACTTCTGTCACGGGCACACCATCTGCAGAAGTCACAAATACCGCATGCTGTGTGAAATCATAATACCATTTATAGCCTTCTGGCAAATCGAAAGCAACAAATTCCATATCATCGTTTGTGAAAACATATCCGTCAGCTCCCATTATTATTGGATGCTCAGCATCTATGTCAGCGATATTCTCAATGGTGATCTTCACATTTGTCTTTGGAGCATCCATAAAATATATTCTACCGTCATGCTTGTTCAAGATATTGTCCACACTGCATGTGCCATCAAGATAAACGATGCCATTATTGATAAAAGCAACCTCCCCATTTACTTTTGAGTTTTCTCTCAAAACACAGACACCGGAAGAGTTATTTTCAAGACGATAGTCACCATTTGAAAGTTCACAATTAGCAAACGTCAATTTTCCGCTATTTATAAAACCTTTAACTTTTGTCATTATAGTTCTGTTAGCGTAAATCTTTACATTTTGTCCCTCTGATGTACTTCCGTCAGAGAATACAACATTGCCAAATCGCCAGCCACTATTCTCATTGTTATTAATCACACCATGAGTGAATTTCACTACAAGACGTTCCGTTGCACCAATGCCCGTACCATTTATAAAGAGCTGCAGGTCATCTTCCATATTTATATCATTATCTATGTTCAATCCGTCGGAGGATACAGGAACTTCCTTGGGGTTATCCTCTGTTCCTTTATCACCGCCATTTACCAGACCATTAATGAAATCCTGCAGGTCATCGGAGTTTGCTACATCTATATTCTGATTATCTGTAATATAACGAAACTCTTTCCAAACCGCCGCAGACTTATACTTATTCACACAACCTTTTGGCACATGTACCACACATGTCGTAACGTCCACGTCCTTGAATGTCGGGCTGCTTGTGGTGAAATCATAGATGGATGCAGGCTTGGCTGTATAGGAGAAAATATGTTTTAAGGGTGTAAGGCTGAATACCGCCTGTTTCATTGTCGCCAACTTTTTAGGCAAATAAACTTTCTCCACATTAGAACCCATGAATACTCCGTAATCAAGTTCTGTTAAAGACAATGGTGTCAAGTCCAAATTCTTCAGATTATTGCATCCACTGAATGCGAAACTGCCTATTTTCTTTATATTGCCAGTAAATTTTATGGATGTTATACCTGTATGTTCGAATGCCGTGACATCTATCTTTGTCACCGAAGAGGGAAAAGCAACACTTGTCAGGCTTTCACAGAAAGAAAATGCATTATACCATATTTCCTTAACCCCTTTTCTTATTGTCAAATCACCATATCTGCTATAAGTTTGAAGAGCTGCAATGATAACGGTGTAATCCTTGTTATACAAAATACCATCAATAAGATGAAAATTTGCATTTCCACTCAACTGGACATCTGTAAGTTTACTGCATCCTCCCCAGATACCAGGCTCTATTGTTGTCACCTTTGAACTGACAACGAGAGTCTCCAGTTTTCTGCAGTACCAGAAAGCACATTGTCCTATTGTTGTTGCACTGTTTGACAATACAAGTTTCCGCAATGCGGAATACCCGTTAAACAATGAAAAGCCAATCTCATTGTTTTGGGTGTAATACTTTATCCCATAATTTGTATAGTACGAATCTCCACCACTTACAATGTCAGCATCCGAAATGTCAAGCACACTCAGTTTACTGCTGCCCATAGTTTTCAAAATATTAAAGTCAGTTCCGTTCAGCTTGCCCGTAAGCGTCAAATCCTTTACATAAGAACGTTCTTCCTGAGGCAGTAGTGATGACAGCGAACCTGCCGTGGCTACATGTATGCTTCGCTGTGTACTTGTGTCAATTGCCCATATGCATGGCATAGACATGATAAAAGCCAGCAGCAGAATTAGCTGCCGGCTTTTATCTAAAATATAGTTGATATTTGTCATTGTTGTATGTCTTTTTATTTCACGATAACCTTTCTAACAGTGCCGTCGCTCATTTTCTCAACATTGATTCCCTTGCGTACCTCACCTATTCTTCTTCCTGAAGCATCATAGGTACCCACAACTTTCGGTGTGTCTGCACCAACATTCTCTATGCCTGTGGTGGAATAGATGATAATGCCACCTGAAGTTGAGTCATAACGCCAGCCGTAGCCGTCAGGAAGTTCAATCTGCAGATTGTCGCAGTCTGTCTGAGTCAGCCTATATCCATCACCTCCTATTATTATTGGTGTGTCGAGAATTATATTCTCCACTGTTATATGCAGGCGGAGAATGTAAGTAAGCCTGTTCAGAATGTATATGTGGCAGCCCTTTATCATGTATATGTCGCTGATGTTCACGTTCACGCTTCCGCCACCATCAAGATACAGGTTACCCTCATTCCATATTGTTCCGTTGCCGGAGCATGTGCCACCATAAATATACATATTTCCACCCTTATAATTATAAATGGTATAGCCGGCTCCACCGCTTATTGTGCCGCCGTAGATATATGTGGTACCATAATTCATCACTCCGCCAGTCACAGTGCCGCCATAAATATATGTAATACCTTTGTTACTGGTATATCCTCCACATATTCCACCCTTTATCGTGCCATCGTATATATAAATAGTGCCGCCAACGTTATACCACCCGTATTTACCGCCAGAAGTGTCGCCTCCACGATACTCCACAGTGCCGCCTTCCACATAGATTACTTCATCCACAACCTCTCCGTCGATACCACGGATAATCACACGTCCGCCAGGCAATAGGTGTATAAAACGCAGATAATTATATATGTATATGTCAACATCAATTATGAGAGTACCGGAAACATAGATATAATGCTTACAGCCACATCCATGCCAATAGATGTTTCTGAGTGTCACGGTAGAGCCTTTGTCTATATGTACGTCACCATCATTCTGGCGCACTGTGCCATCGCAGTCATCACTACTCTCCTCCTCTGATGGCATCTTTCCATAAAGAAGATAATACTGCAGGTCGTCACCATTGAAATTTACGTCTTTATCAACATCAAGACCACTGCAAGGAACATAGCCTTCATACGGGTCTTCTTCTGTGCCTGAGCCGTTTTCCTCGCCACCATCACCGTTGTTGAGATTATTTAGGAAGTCTTGTAAATCGTCAATGCCGATACGTGCACAACCAGGATATTTTGACTCAAAATAAAGTCCCATATTCTTGTCATTTACAAACTTAATCATATTAAAATCACTTTCCGACATAACATGTGAAAAATTATTATTCGACGCAGCATGTGAAGATTGTGACATACTATTTTTTGTATATTGTGGTGCCACATAAATTCCATACCCTTTTACAATTATGTCATTATAAGTTTTTAACGGTGCTGCTATTTGCATTTCCCGTTCCAATGGAGAACATAGAAATACTTTATTTTCCTTTCCCAACAAGTTTATATGCAACCAAATATTACCACTTGTATTAACATCTGAATATGTATTGATTGTTCCAAAATCAGCAGAACCTGTAAACATAGATCCACCACTTATACAGATATAAGACTTATTAGAATTACAAACAACTGGACCGGATACCCATCCATTGTCTTCAAGTATAAACCGATCATTATCGTTTGTCATAAATACAGCATTATCGTATTCTGTATATGAATTTCTTTCTCCGTCTATCCAGCCATAATCTTTTACCCGTAATGCACCATTCTCTAACAATATAATCTCATGTCCATTAATAATTTTGCCACTAATACGTGCTCTTGTTGAAGAATTTGAATTGGAACTTGCAATTTCTACTTCACTTCCGTCACTGATTTTAATTACAGGACCAAGCAATTGGTCCATCCTCGTAATGATTCCGTTAACAAAACGAATCTTTCGTCCGCCTGTAATTTCCAGTGTTTTTGTACGATTCTTGGCACTGAATTTTGACAAATCCACTACTGTATAGTCATTTGTATTTGTCGGCGTATTGTTGATGAACGTCTGCAAGTCATCACTATCACCTATATAAATGGCGTTGTCTTTCAGATAAGTGTTTAAATCTTTATTAGATTCTCGATCTCTAATCTTGAGTTTGCTGCGGTCGTTTTCTGTAAGTATGTAACCATTTGAACTTTCTACAACTTTTCTTCCGCTTTTAGGTTCCTCTACATATATACGAGAAGAGACTTGAACTGCAGAAATCAGTTTCACAATATTGCTTGTTCCATACAAATCTATTTGTGTATCAATATCTCCAACAGTCGTCACATCTGAAGAAGTGCAGATGTACCCATAATCATAATTACTAGATGTATTCATCATTCGCCCACCATTTATCTGGATTAAAGCTTTAGTAGATGCACAATAAACACTATGCCTCAACCATCCGTTATTTTCCAAATAGAATTTAGCATCATTATTTGACATGTTTATTGTAAAACCAAAACGGTTTACTGTCTCATCATATCCTCCATCTACAAATCCATAATCTTTAACCCGTAAAGTTCCGTCCGCTATATTTATGATTTCGCTATGGTTGGTAATATTATCATTGCATATTATTGCTCTTGTTGAAGTATTTGAATTGGAACTTGACACCTCAACCTCGCTACCACCGCTAATTTTCATTACAGGGGCTGATAACTGTGAAACCCTCGTAAGCGTACCGTTAACGAAACGAATCTTTTGCCCGTTCGTAATCATCAAGGTTTCTTTACGTACAGTAGCGGAGAACTTCGACAGGTCCACCACAGTAAAGCCGTCTGAAGCTCTTGTCTGTGCACCAGACGGCACATTGTTGATGAAATTCTGCAAGTCATCATTTAGTGCTGGCGACTGCTGTGTTTTTCTCGTAAGCCTACCGTTAACGAGACGCTCATTCCGCCCATTCGGAATCATTAAAGTTGTCACACGTCCAGTGGTAGAGAATTGCGACATATCCACAACAGGAATGCTATCTTGTGCATCACTTTGCGCCATGACAGGCAACAGCCCGACCATTAAAAACAGCCAACTGATAAGAGTTAATTTTCTAATCATAAACTATTTACATTTAAGTTAGCCTATCAACTCACAAAACTTCGGCATATTTAATTAATTATATTAAAGCTTAGATACAAGAAAAGGCGTGGAGTTTTCTACTTCTGCTTATCCCAATCGCAGGCTCTCGCATTGCCTATACACAAGGATAAGCAACGCAGTGAGCCCACGCCATGAGGTACTATATGATTTAAATGTATATGCAAATTCACCTTAGTCTTCCCGTGAAGGAAGATTTATGTATTCATCATATACATCTGTATATAATACACCCTGCGCGGACGTCCCGTTGCCGTATCTTCTTGTGTATTCTTGGCAAATTTGCGAGATTTGCGATTAGAAGATAACGTCCGTAAACGCCCTATTCCAGTAAATATTCACCCCACAGTCCCTTTCGGGCTACTGCGGTTTACACAAAAGCATTTTACTCCACTATATATCAGCGCTTGACTGACATCAGCTTATATAAAATACTATTTGTGCGTGCAAAGGTAATAATTTATTCTTATAAAACAAAATTTTTCTGAACTTTTATTAAAAAAGAAATGATTTCTAAAATAAATATGGAAAAACAACGATATTGGGGAATACGCCAAAAGGGAGAAATTTCTTGGCATTTTAAACAAAAAACAGTACTTTTGACACATAAATCTGTGTCATGACACAAAAATATATTGCAAAACCATGCTTTTGAACGTGAATATTATCTGGAACAGCTGGCATTGCCAGTAACAAATATGGTTCCAGTTATAATGAAAATGGCATCATGCAGGTTGGTCTTTACGATTTTCTGTTGGGAAAGAGTGATATATGGAGATAACGAATAAATAATTGAAAGAACTTTGAGCCAGCACGCATAACACCGTAGCCGTAATGAACTGAAGATTACGGTTACAACTCTTTCTCTACCATAATCATCCCTCTTGTTTATTATATTTTCGCAGTTTTACGACACACTTTATCAACAACAAAACACAGGCAACAAGTAATGTTACCAATGCACTTAATATTACAGGCATCCAAAAACGATGCGTGATATAAAAATCATTAAACCAACTGCTTGCAAAAAAATCCTTTGACAAGAATAATGTAAAACAAACAACAATGCAATAAAACAATTCTGACTTTTTCATATTTTTTTGTGATATACCATTAATTATATTGCCCCATATTCATCTGCCAGTATGATTCAAGAAGTTAAAAAATCTCGTCACATACCGCCATCTCTACGCCACGATAAACAACATACACCTTATGGAGAGTGGTCTGTCCGATGCTCTCGCCAACGGTGACAGTGTCAGCATAACGGCACACCTGCGACTTTGCCTGCTCCACGGCGACTGCCACCTGCTCATCGGTGGCTTGGCTCTTCAGATATTTCAGCTCGATGATATAGGAATGCTCCATGTCATGGTATATCTCGTGAAGCGGACGAAGGAAGATGTCGGCATAGCCGCCCTGATTGTCAAGCTCTGAGATGGGACGGTAGTAACTGCACTGGCTCGTAAGGGCAAGAGTATAGCCGTGAACAAAAGCCTCACCCTTCTGGCGGTCACGCTGCGAGGCGAAGGTGTAGATACTGTCGGCTATGTACTGGAAGAAGGGTTTGAAGTCGCCGTCGTATGCCATGTTCTCCTCCAACAGGCTTAGCTCGTACCTGTCGGAACGCAGATCGTTGTCCTTATAGTTGTCGAGAAGATAAGAGTAAATCTGCTCACGCACCACCTCATTTGGAATCACGAACTTGGGCTTTCCGCGATGAATGCCGCCAATGGTCACCATGCCAAAGTAATAGAGCAGGCTCACAAAGTTGTCGTTATCGGCAATGTTCTCAGCTGGGAATCCCCTTTTAAGCTCGCCGATGATATATCCCTGCGACACAAGTGTCTGTATGACGGAGGCATCATGGGCAAACTCCTTGTCCTTTCGGATGAGCATGCGCAACTTGTTGTAGTCTACGCGGATGTTCTCATCTATCATCTCATCGGGAATACGGCATCTGTTGTCTATATATTTATAAAGGAACGAGAGCACCATGTTTGAGTTGTACATCGTTGTCTCGCCGTATGCCTCTTTTGCAAAGCAATAGTTGTCATAATAGGGTTTCATCGTCTCTATCAGCTCGTCGACAGTGTTGTGAAACTCATACTGGGTGGAATAGTAC
>Ga0129317_1000500_pt1 | contig 41054 bp, 49 predicted proteins | sample Cm1ome_FD_94430 | JGI IMG/M metagenome (GOLD analysis project Ga0129317, IMG submission 94430) | Eastern black-and-white colobus group fecal microbial communities from Wisconsin, USA - Cm1105 metagenome | ecosystem: Host-associated > Mammals > Digestive system > Large intestine > Fecal | place... | reverse complement strand
TCCAAAATGCTACGCATTTCGTCGGTGTGGCGTATCCGCCAAATAAAATTTCAAAAACAGGCTTAAAAATGCAAGCATTTTCCGCCTGTTTTATGAAATTTTGCCTGGCTCTGAACAGTTACATATTTCTTTTTTCAGAAATTCCCAGAATACATTTACTGCAGGATTTCCTTTTCGGCTTTTTCTTCGCACAAATAACAGTCGGCTTTCACACGTTTCTTTCAATGCAATTTTTATAATTCCATCTTCCTTCTTTTCTGGAATTGTCTGATCCATCAGAAGCGAAACTCCAAGACCATTCGCTGTCATTGCCAGAATTGTGTCGATTCGCACTCCCTGGTACGCTACATTCGGCTCAAATCCTGCTCTGCGGCACAGCTTCTGTGCCTTTGAAAACAGCTCTGTCTTTTCATCCAGCAAAAGGAAGGACCGATCTTCAAGCTCTCTCAAAGAAATCTCTGTCCGCTCCGCAAGAGGATCGTTCTCCTGCAGTACAGCTACAAATCGGTCATATGTCACTGTGAGTTTTTCATCACACGCTTTTCCATTTCTGTTCCTGAGCAGTTCTTCCTCATCATCAACCATCTCTCTTGTATAAATCACATCGCATTTTCCATCTTCAAGATTCTGCTCCAGCTGCCTTTTTTCCGTTTCCATAATCTGTACTCTGATCTGCGGATACTGTGCTTTGAAACGTGCAATCAGTTCCGGCACATGGTACTGTACAAATACCGGAAGCACCTGAATTCGCAGGAGCTGCCCTGATCCGGATCTTTGCTCCTCAAGAACCGCTCTCATCTTTTTCTCTTCCTGCAGCAAATTTTTTACATTCGGTAAAATTGCCTTTGCTGCCGGTGTCAGACTGATTTTTCTGTGTGAACGGTCGATCAGTTCTGCTCCAAGTTCCTTCTCCAGCGCCAGAATCTGTTTTGACACATTGCCCTGTGTTGTAAACATCCGCTCTGCCGTTTCTGAATAATTTTCTGTCTCTGCCAGATCAAGCAGAAATTCAAGTTTCCTGAGTTCCATCCAGGTCGTGTCCTCTCTTTCTCTTTCTCTTTCTCTTTCTTTTTCCGTTTTCTTCTTTCGTTTTCTTCTTTCGTTTTTTTCAGCTTCTTCTTCGGCTTTCTTTTTCAGCTTTCTTTTTTTAACCTATTCCATTTAAGAATAATATACCACAGATTTCGAATTGCTTGTACCTCTTTCCTGCGCTACACTGTTAATAAAGTGATATTCGACTTGAACGCAGATAAGCATTCCCTCGTTTCAAGTGCTCAAAGTACTAAGCAGTACGTGAGGGGCGCTTATGTGTATTTGGAATTTCTCATTTTGGCTTGTACTATTTATATTCTAACACCAAAGCTCCCACTGACGTCGCAAAGCGACTGCGTTCATGAAATATCATAAGGGGAACCCGCTTGCGGAATCTCGTAAGAAGGGATCCGTTTACGGGAGGATTCCTTATGATCCTACAAGCAGTGAAGCGGATTGTGCATGTCCGTTTTACTTTACGTTTCTGCTTTTTTATATAAAAAACTTCAAGGAGGTACCTATGTCTTTTACACCTGATCTCACACACTCACATTCATCAGAATACTCAGCTGATTCTTTCTCCAGTACACGATCTGCTGCTTCGGATGATACTGCCGTCTGCGATCTCCGTTCTGCACTCGCGCTTCTGCGTACCATTCCAGGACAGTTGATCGAAACAGATACAGAAACTGATCCGATGGGCGAACTTTCCGGCGTTTACCGCCATGTCGGCGCAGGCGGAACCGTAGCACGTCCGACGAAAGAAGGTCCGGCCATGCTTTTTTGTAACGTAAAAGGGCACCCGAATGCTCCTGTTGTAATCGGTCTTCTCGCAAGCCGCAGACGAGTCGGATATCTGCTTGGCTGCGATCCGAAACGACTTGGATTTCTTTTAAAGGAATCCGTTGCACATCCAGTGCCGCCAGTCGTAATTCCAAACGAAAAAGCAAAATGTCAGGAAGTCGTTCATCTTGCAACTGATCCGGATTTTGATCTCCGCCATCTTATCCCGGCACCGACCAATACTCCCGAAGATGCCGGTCCTTATATTACGCTCGGTATGTGTTATGCCAGCAATCCGCAAACCGGCGAATCTGATGTTACAATTCATCGCATGTGCATTCAGTCTCGTGACGAATTGTCAATTTTCCTGCAGCCTGGTGCCCGCCACATCGGATATTTTCGTGAGCTTGCGGAAGCAAATGGGGAATCCCTTCCGATTTCAATCAGTATTGGTGTTGATCCGGCGATTGAAATTGCCTCTTGCTTTGAACCACCGACAACTCCGCTTGGATATGATGAGCTGCAGGCAGCCGGTGCGCTCCGTCATCACCCTGTCGAACTCGTACAGTGTCTTACTGTCAATGAACGTGCGATCGCTCATGCGGAATACGTCATCGAAGGGGAAATTCTGCCAAATGTCCGTGTCCGCGAGGATCAAAATTCAAATACCGGAAAAGCCATGCCTGAATTTCCCGGCTATTGCGGTCCTGCAAACCAATCTCTTCCGATCATCAAGGTAAAGGCCGTCACAACACGAAAAAATCCAATCATGCAGACCTGTATCGGGCCAAGCGAGGAACACGTATCCATGGCCGGAATCCCGACCGAGGCAAGCATTCTTGCCATGCTGGAAAAAGCCTATCCGGGCAAGGTTAAAAATGTATACTGTGCTTCCCCGGGCGGTGGAAAGTATATTGCCGTCATTCAGTTCTGTAAAAAAGTTCCCTCGGATGAGGGCCGCCAGCGTCAGGCTGCGCTTCTGGCTTTCTCCGCTTTTTCTGAACTCAAGCATGTATTCCTTGTTGATGAAGATGTGGACTGTTTTGATATGAATGATGTGATGTGGGCTATGACGACACGTTTTCAGGCAGATATCGATCTGATTCCGCTTCCGGGCGTACAGTGCCATCCACTTGACCCTTCAAACAGCCCTGAATACAATCCGCTCATCCGTACTCACGGAATCGCATGTAAAGCAATTTTCGACTGTACCGTTCCATTTGACCAGAAGGAGCGGTTTGCACGCGCAAAGTTTATGGATGTAGATCCGCGAAAATGGGCGCCGGAATTCATCCTTTTCTGAGGATTTCTTCATGAGATTTCTTTATAAGATTTCTCTATAAAATTTTTTATAAGATTTCTCTATAAAATTTCTCTATCGAATTTCATAGCTGCTTTGCGTTCAAAACAAAACAGGGTGCAGCAGAAATTTATTCAATTTTCTGCTGCACCTTGTTTTATTTTGTTACAAAAAAGCACTTCTTTTTAGCTTTTATCGATTCATCTTATAAATTTCCAGCGCGATCTCTGCCATCGCCCGCTCATACGCTGTCACATCTGTCTCATTTCCGCAAAAGCATACGACAAACGGATGTTCCGCAAATACGATTCCACAGTCATGTGTGATGCCGTCGTCTTCTCCAGTCTTATGTGCGATTGCCGGACCGCCCATCGGTTTGATGTAAAACGGAATTTTGTGGTTCAGGCGCTGATTTTTCAGAATCTCAATCATTTTCGCGCTTGCCTTTTCACTGATCAGTGTACCACGGTACATCTTCTCCAGAAGAAGTCCTACCTCTCTTGCACTGATGTAATTCTCCAGACCCTGAGCAGCTTTCTCGGAATCAAACATTTTCCGCTTCAGAATCGTTTTTTCAAAGCCAAGGGAACGAATCCTCGCGTTGATCTCATCGATGCCGAGCAGATCGATCATCACATTTGTTGCCGTATTGTCGCTGAGAATGATCATCAGGGTAATAAGATCCATCACCGTCACCTGAACATTATCATGCATGTAATAGAGTGCGCCGCAGGACGGTACACAATCTTTCCGTTTTACAGTAACCATCGCATCCGGGTCGAGTTTTCCTGCCTCAATTTGTGAAAATGCCTCAGTCATAATAAAGAGTTTAATTACGCTGGCTGCCATCAGTGGCTGATCCGTCTGGTACTCGACCGCATCCTCACTGTCCAAAGAACGATAATAAAAACTGATTTTGCCCGGCAGCTTTTCAAATTTTTTGATTGTTTCTTTTTCCCAATTTTTCACGATTCTTTCCTCCTGACTCCATTCTTCATCCAGCATAACTTTCCACTGAACAGTACATAAGATTGGATAATTTTTATCTCCCTATAGAAAACAGGTCCCTGAAATCTCAGGAACCTGTAAACTTTATTCGGTCTTTAATTAATTAAACCAGCTCAAGAACTACTTCCATAGCTCCATCACCTTTACGCTGACCGATCTTAACGATTCTTGTGTAACCACCGTTACGATCTGCGTACTTCGGAGCGATCTCATCAAACAGCTTTGCTGTCAGATCAATCTCTTTTGTATTTTTCTTCTTGCCTGCTGCTTCCTTCGGAACCTCAGTAACCGGGTACAGCACTTTCAGCATCTGACGACGAGCGTGCAGTCTGCTCGGCTGATCCTTCTTGATTTCCTTCTGAACTTCATCGTATACGGTAACTTTCTTGCCGTCTACTACTTCTTTGACTCTCTTGCCGTCAGCATCTTTACGTGCAACCTTTGCAGTAACGGTAACGGTATCAAAATTGTCTTTCTCTCTTACTGCCATTGCAATAAGACCCTCGGCAATTTTACGAACTTCCTTAGCTTTCTGCTCAGTAGTAACGATCTTACCTCTGTAGATCAGAGCGGTTACCTGGTTTCTGAGCAGAGCCTTTCTCTGATCAGCTGTTCTGCTGAGTTTTCTATATCCTGCCATTTTAAATTTCCTCCATTCCGGAACGCCTGGGCATGCTCTTCGGTCTTACTCCCCAGCCGCTGTCAAAGTCCTTCGTGTAATCCAACCAGTCTGAAAGACTGATTGGTCAACCCAACCAATTCGTTAGAATTGATTGGTAAATCCAACCAGTCTGAAAGACTGATTGGTGTAATCCAACCAGTTCGTTAGAATTGATTGGTTCGTTTTACTGCTGTTCATCGCTCGGATTCAGTGAAAGTCCAAGCTCTTTCAGCTTACCCAGTACCTCTTCCAGGGATTTGCGACCAAGGTTACGTACCTTCATCATATCCTCAGAAGTTCTGTTGCAAAGCTCTTCTACTGTATTGATGCCTGCACGTTTCAGACAGTTGAAAGAACGAACGGAAAGTTCAAGCTCATCGATATTCATCTCCAAAACTTTTTCTTTCTCATTGTCCTCCTTCTCGATCATAACCTCTGCAGACTTTGCATTCTCAGAAAGATCAATGAAGAGACCTAAATGTGCACTCAATACCTTGGCTGCAAGACTGACTGCCTCATCAGAAGCCAGTGTTGCATTTGTATATACATCCAGTGTCAGCTTATCGTAATCGGTAACCTGACCTACACGTGTATTTTCAATGGTGAGGTTGACACGCTCTACCGGTGTATAAATTGCATCGACTGCGATCACACCGATCGGCATATCCGGTGTCTTGCCCTTTTCTGCACTGATATATCCGCGACCTTTTGTGATAGTCAGCTCCATATAGAGCTTACTGTCTGAGCCGCCGTTCAGATGTGCAATGACCTGATCCGGATTCATGATCTCGATATCCTGGTCTACCTGAATATCAGCTGCGGTTACGGTACCTTCACCTTCGAACTCGATGTATGCAACCTTTGCCTCATTCGTCTCGCTGTTGTTTTTAATCGCCAGCGATTTGATATTCATAATAATTTCTGTAACGTCTTCTTTTACGCCAGGGATAGAACTGAACTCATGCAGCACACCTTCGATTTTAACCTGGCTTACAGCAGCACCCGGCAGGGAAGAAAGCATAATTCTTCTCAGGGAATTTCCAAGGGTTGTGCCATAGCCTCTCTCGAGTGGTTCAACTACAAATCTTCCAAAGCGCTTATCTTCTGACATTTCTGCTATTTCAATTTTTGGTTTGTTGAAATCGAACACTATTCAGGCCCTCCTTTGGGTTTGCTTATGGTTGAGGGTGACGTTAAGCTTACTTAGAATACAACTCGACGATAAGCACTTCATCTACCGGAACATCAATTACTTCTCTCTTCGGAAGCTCTTTTACAGTTCCCTTCAGTGCTTCCTGATCTACTTCTACCCATTCCGGAACCAGTCTTCCAGCAGTTACCTCCAGAATGTCTTTGTATCTCTGAGAACCTTTGCATTTCTCTTTGATTTCGATTACATCGCCAGCCTTAACAAGGTAAGACGGAATGTTTACCTGCTTGCCGTTTACAAGAACGTGCTTGTGATCTACGATCTGACGAGCCTCTTTTCTTGTTCTTGCAAGTCCCATACGGAATACTACGTTGTCCAGTCTGCTCTCAAGAATGGTCATCAGATTCTCACCTGTCTGTCCCTGCATTCTGTCTGCTTTCTTGTAGTAGTTACGGAACGGTTTCTCAAGTACACCGTAGATAAATTTTGCTTTCTGCTTTTCGCGAAGCTGAAGGCCATACTCGCTCACCTTACGGTTCGCGCGCTTTAATTCTCTGTTAGATTTTTTATCAATTCCTAAATAAATCGGATCAAGACCAAGTGATCTGCATCTTTTCAGGACCGGAACTCTATTTACTGCCATGTTATTTGACCTCCCTCATTAGACTCTTCTGCGTTTTGGCGGACGGCATCCGTTGTGCGGTACCGGCGTTACGTCGCGGATACTTACTACTTCAAGACCATTTGCAGAAAGTGCACGGATTGCTGCTTCTCTTCCTGATCCCGGTCCCTTAACGAATACGTCAACTGTTTTCAGACCATGTACTAATGCTGCTTTTGTTGCAGTTTCTGCAGCCATCTGTGCTGCATACGGAGTAGATTTCCTTGAACCTCTGAATCCAAGACCACCGGCACTTGCCCATGATAATGCATTTCCCTGTGCATCCGTCAGTGTAACGATTGTGTTATTGAAGGATGACTGGATATGTGCCTGTCCGCGTTCAACGTTTTTCTTAACGCGCTTTTTTGTCACTTTTTTTGTAACTTTCTTAGCTGCTGCCATATCTAAACTAACCTACTTTCTTCATAATTGTCTGACATCCGCTTATCCAAAAAGCAGATGAATCATGCGCTCTCATGCGCTCCTTCAGTATTATTTCTTCTTGTTCGCTACAGTTCTCTTCGGACCCTTTCTGGTTCTTGCGTTGGTCTTTGTCTTCTGACCACGAACCGGAAGGCCTTTTCTATGACGGATACCTCTATAGCATCCGATCTCCTGCAGTCTCTTGATGTTGAGGGCTGTCTCTCTTCTGAGATCACCTTCTACTGTGAACTGCTCATCGATGATGTCACGGATTCTCGCAACTTCCTCATCTGTTAAATCTCTGACACGTGTGTCCGGATTTACATTCGCTGCAGCCAGAATCTTGTTTGAGCTTGTTCTACCAATTCCGTAGATATAGGTCAAACCGATTTCTGCACGTTTTTCTCTTGGTAAGTCTACACCAGCAATACGAGCCATGTAATTGTTCCTCCATTTTCTTTATTGTCTCTAACTGGGGCAGTAAACGCTGCCCAGCCGCAGCACACCTGCGGCCTTTCCAACCCATTAAGCTGTGAATTGCTCATAAATGATCATTCTTGCAGGACATTCTACCTTCGCGAACAGCGGTTTCACGCGAAGCCGTTTACTGTCTCAATCCTGGGTCAGTATTAAAAGCCAATATCGCAACGAAATAAAATCCAACTTTCTTAATTCATATCTTACATCTATATAATTAAAAGAATTGTCTTCTCATTTATTCCATCGTTATATTGAAAATTTGTGACGAATGGTAAACCATCGTCCTTTCCGCCGATTTTAAAAAATTAACCCTGTCTCTGTTTGTGCTTCGGGTTCTCGCAGATGATCCGGATGCTGCCCTTTCTCTTAATGACCTTGCACTTCTCACAGATCGGTTTTACTGATGATCTAACCTTCATTTGGTTAATCCTCCTTTCACCATTTGTTCTCTGCTTCTTGAACTTTTGGGCAAAAAAAGACACAGAGAGAGTGTCTCCCCGAAAGCTCGTTTACCAGTATATCACTGGTTTTTGGAAAATGCAAGCAGTTTTTTCACTGTTTTTCAGGATTTTATACTTTTTTACCTCCTGTTTTCACGATAAACGCCGCACTGGATTTTCGAATTCCATGCGGCGTTCATTTCTTATTTGTTCTATTGTTTTATCAGGCTTATTTATCTCTCCAGATAATTCTGCCCTTGGTCAGATCGTACGGTGAAAGCTCGATCGTTACCTTGTCACCCGGAAGAATACGGATAAAATTCATACGCAGCTTTCCGCTGATGTGTGCCAGCACTACGTGCTTGTTTTCCAGTTCTACACGGAACATCGCATTCGGAAGTTTCTCGAGTACGGTTCCTTCTACTTCAATCGCATCTGTCTTTGACATATAGACCTCCTGTGCTCTTCTTTCTATTTTTACAGGGATTTCGATTCATTTCCGAATCTTACTTTTTATTCTCCCTGTATCCCTGGTTTCTGCCAGTATTCAAACAGATTGCTTTTTATATCTCACTGTTTGAATTCTGACTCTTCTCATAGAGTTTTATGGCTTTTCGCAGATGTGCGTCAAGCTCGATCGACTGCAGCTGCATGGCCACCTCCTGCGGAAGATGACGGATCAGCTGTACGTGTATCTTCTTTTTCTTTTTCGGTGATTCGAGCCCTCTGCGCTTTCCATCCGCCAGCCAGAAGTATTCGTTTTCTTCTGCCAGCACCACGTACAGAGTGTCTTTGTCGTGACCCGCTCTTGAAACAGCCAACAGTTCTGCTTGCAGAGGAGCGCCGCTTTCCAGCTTAGCTTTCAGCAATTCACTGATCTGCGTGGTACGGGGATGTGCATTGATCTGTTTCTTCATGCCAGCTCCTTACTCTGCCAGTGTCAGGATCTCCGGCTCACCGTCTGTGATCAGGATCGTATTTTCATAATGTGCCGCAAGACTTCCGTCCTCTGTCACTACCGTCCAGTCATCATCCATCCATTCCACATCCGGACGTCCTGCTGTGATCATCGGTTCGATCGCGAAGGTCATACCCTTTACGATGCGAAGACCTCTGTTTCTCTGACGGAAATTCGGAATCTGCGGATCCTCGTGTAATGCATGACCAATGCCATGGCCGACCAAGTCGCGGACAACGCCGTAGCCAAAGGATTCTGCATAATCACCGATGGCTGCTGAGATCTGATGAAGGTGGTTTCCATCTTTCGCCAGTTCAATTCCCTTGAAAAAAGACTCTCGCGTCACATCGATGAGTTTCTGTGCTTCCGGTGAGATCTGTCCCACACCGTACGTACGTGCCGCATCGGAGTGCATTCCCTTGTAGATCAGTCCTGCGTCGATGCTGACAATATCGCCCTCATGCAGAATTTTCTCTTTGCTCGGGATTCCGTGTACGACTTCGTCATTGACAGAAATACAGAACGATGCCGGAAATCCATTGTAATTCAGGAAATTCGGCACACATCCAAAGCTACGGATCACACGTTCTCCCAGCTTATCCAGCTCCCAGGTAGAAATCCCCGGACGAATTGCTGCTTCCAGTTCTTTGTGTACAATATTAAGCAGTCTTCCTGCTTCTCTCATCAACTCAATCTCATGTGCCGATTTGATTGTCACTGACATAATTTACGCCCCCAGAATATTTGTGATCGCTGTAAATACATCATTCATGTCCTGTGTGCCGTCTACGGCTTTCAGGATTCCCTGCTTTGTATAGTAATCGATCAGCGGCTGTGTCTGCTCATGGTATACATTCAGTCTCTTCTGAACTGTTTCCGGCTTATCATCATCACGAAGAATCAGTTTTTCACCGCATACTTCACAGCAGTCACCTTTCTTTGACGGGTTGTATACAATATGGTAGGTTGCGCCACAGCCTGTGCAGGCTCTTCTGCCTGACATTCTGGATACAATATTCTCATCCGGAACATCTACGTCAATTGCGTAATCCATCTTTTCACCAAGCTTTGCCAGTGCCGCATCGAGTGCCTCTGCCTGCGGAATCGTGCGTGGGAATCCATCCAGGATGTAACCGTTTTTGCAGTCATCGTTTGCAAGACGATCGATGACGAGATCTACGGTCAGCTCATCCGGAACAAGAAGTCCCTGATCCATATAAGACTTTGCCTTTTTGCCAAGCTCTGTACCATTTTTGATATTCGCGCGAAAGATATCTCCGGTAGAGATGTGCGGAATCTGGTACTTTGATGCGATCATTTTTGCCTGCGTGCCTTTTCCGGCACCCGGTGCACCGAGCATAACTATTTTCATTTTAAATTTCCACCTTTTCTATATTGTTTCATTCACAGACAATGTTTTTTCAGCATCTACTCTGCCGAAAATTGCCTGTGATTTGCCCATACCAGTGGAGGATAAGGATTTCTCACCACACGCCACTGATATTTTATTTCTTCTGGTAATTCTTCTCACTGCTTTGGACATGTGAAAATCCTTGCGTCCATTTTCCTGCATTTTAACAAAAAAGAGTGCACCCTCTCCCGAAAGGTCGGAACGCCCTCCGGCCTGTGTAAGACGGATTTGTTCTGTAAACCTTCGGAAGTGTGTACACTCCTTATTTCTACTCTGACAGGAATCCTTTGTAGTTGCGAACAAGCATCTGGGATTCGATCTGTTTTAATGTTTCAAGAATAACTCCTACAATGATGATGATGGAGGTTCCACCAAAGGAAACCGATGCACCAAACACACCATTAAAGAAGATCGGAATCAGCACAACAATAATCAGTCCTGCTGCACCGATAAATACAAGGTAGTTCAGTACCTTTTCCAGATATTCCTGGGTCGGTTTGCCCGGCCGGATACCCGGAATGAATCCGCCCTGCTTTTTCATATTATCAGCCACCTCAATTGGGTTGAAGGTGATTGAGGTATAGAAATAAGCGAAGAACACATTCAGTACAATATAAAGAATCAGACCAATCGAATAAACCGGTTTGCTGAAATTGAACCAGTTGTTCTGGCTCAGCATTCCAATCAGTGTAGCACCGATGCCGGTTCCCACATTCGCACCTGTGAAGGCAACGATCATCTGCGGAATAGACATCAGAGAAGAGGCGAAGATGACCGGAATAACGCCTGCGGTATTGACCTTCAGCGGGATGAATGTAGACTGACCGCCTACCATCTTCCGTCCCTGCATCTTCTTTGCATACTGTACCGGAATTTTTCTTGTTGCATCATTCAGTACGATAACCATCACGATTGTAACAAGAATGACAGCAATGATAATCAGAGCTGCGAGTGCTCCGTGTGCAAGCGTCTTGCCTTTTACGAACATCTCAAACAGACCCGTGATATCAGCCGGAATACTGGAAAGGATATTGATCATCAGGACGATGGAAATACCATTGCCGACACCTTTCTCTGTAATCCGCTCACCGATCCACATCAGGAATGCACTTCCTGCTGTCAGCGCAACAACTACTTCAAAGCCTTTCAGGAAAGTAATATTCGGAATCATTCCGGATCTGCCGAAGCCGACTGTCATTGCAATACTCTCAATAAGAGCAAGTGCTACCGTCACATAACGTGTAATAGCTGCAATTTTTTTCCTGCCATCTTCTCCATCTTTATGCATCTCCTCCAGTGCCGGAATGGCAATGGTAAGGAGCTGGATAATGATGGAGGATGTAATATATGGCGTAATACTAAGCGCGAAAATTGACATTTTCTCGAAGGAGCCACCGGTAAATGCAGAAAAGAAATTAAATGCATCGTTTGAGTTCTGTGCAAACCACTGTGAGAAGTAATTTCTGTTTACTCCCGGCACAGGAAGCTGACAACCCATACGAATCACAACCATCATGCAGAATGTGAAGAATAACTTTTTCCGTATATCCTTAATTCTAAACGCATTTTTCAGTGTCTCGAGCATCTCAGATCACCTCTGCTTTTCCACCGAGCTCTTCGATTTTCGCCTTTGCACTTTCGCTGTACGCATTTACTTTTACGTTCAGTTTCTTTGTAAGTGTACCGTTGCCAAGGATCTTAACGCCATCCTTAGCATCTTTGATGATACCCTTCTCAAGCAGAGTCTCAACTGTTACCTCTGCATCATTCTCGAATACTTCAAGAGCACCAAGATTGATTGCTTCGATATCAAGAGTATTTCTGTTCTTGAAACCTCTCTTCGGAAGACGTCTGTACAGCGGCATCTGGCCACCCTCGAATCCGATTCTCGGTGCGCCTGAACGTGCCTTCTGTCCTTTATGTCCCTTACCGGCAGTCTTGCCGTTTCCTGAACCATGTCCGCGTCCTCTTCTGAAGTTATCACTGTGTACACTGCCTGCAGCAGGTCTTAAATTCGATAAATCCATGATGACACCTCCTTATCTCAATAATTCTTATGCTTCCTCAACTTTTACAAGGTGTGAAACCTGTGCAACCATTCCTTTGACTGCATCATTGTTCGGAAGCTCAACCGTCTTGTGCATCTTTGTAAGGCCAAGAGCCTTAACTGTTGCGCGATGCTTCGGGATAGCACTGATCGGTGATTTTACTAATGTAACTTTCAGTTTCTCTGCCATTGTTCAAAACCTCCTTAGCCCAGAATCTCTTCTACAGATTTTCCGCGGAGTCTTGCAACTTCTTCCGGAGACTTCATCTGCTTCAGTGCTTCCAGTGTTGCCAGAACTACGTTCTGCTTATTGTTAGATCCAAGTGACTTTGTACGGATATTCTTGATACCAGCGATCTCAAGGACATTACGTGCCGGACCGCCTGCGATGATACCAGTACCCTGCGGAGCACGCTTCAGCAGTACGGATGCACCACCGAATTTTCCGATGAAATCATGCGGAACGCTGTTGTTCTCATCCATTCCGATGTAAACAAGCTTCTTCATAGCGTCCTCTTTGCCCTTGCGGATTGCTTCCGGAATTTCTGTTGCTTTGCCAAGTCCTGCACCTACATGGCCGTTTCCATCACCGACAACAACCAGAGCTGTAAAACGCATCGTACGTCCGCCTTTAACAGTCTTGGATACACGTTTAATTGACACTACCTTGTCAGTCAGTTCGAACTGGCTCGGGTCAATAATCTCATGTCTCATGTGTCTTTTCCTCCCTTATTAGAATTCCAGTCCAGCTTCTCTTGCTGCTTCTGCAAGTGCTTTGACTTTACCCTGATAGATGAAACCGCCACGGTCAAAAACAACTTCCTTGATGCCTTTTTCCAGTGCACGCTCTGCAATTACTTTTCCAAGGTATGCTGCTGCTGCAACGTCGTTGGTCTTCTCAAGCTCTGCCTTTACTTCTTTCTGAAGTGTGCTGGCAGATACCAGAGTATTTCCTACGGAGTCGTCGATGATCTGAGCATACATATGATTATTACTTCTGAATACAGCAAGACGCGGTCTCTCAGTTGTGCCTGCGAAACGGTTGCGCATTCTGTAATGCTTTTTCTCGCGAATTTTTGCTCTTGATTCCTTGCTAACCATTCTTCACACTCTCCTTATTTATTTTTTACCAGTCTTACCAACTTTACGTCTGATCACTTCATCAGCGTACTTAATTCCCTTGCCCTTATACGGCTCCGGTCTTCTCTTGTCTCTGATTTCAGCTGCGTACTGGCCAACTTTTTCTTTGCTGATTCCGGATACGATGATCTTGTTGCCATCAACCTTGGTCTCGATTCCTTCCGGATCTTCCATCTCTACCGGATGAGAATATCCAAGGTTCAGTGTCAGCTTCTTGCCTGCCTTAGCAGCTCTGTAACCAACACCGTTTACTTCCAGAGTCTTTGTATAGCCTTCGCTTACACCGATCGTCATGTTGTGGATCAGTGTTCTGGTAAGACCATGGAGAGATTTCATTCTCTTCAGATCGTTCGGTCTGGATACGATCACATGACCGTCCTCAATTTTGATATCCATTTCGTGCGGAAGCTCTCTTACCAGAGTTCCCTTCGGTCCTTTAACGGTAACTACGTTACCCTCTGCAATCTCAACAGTAACTCCTGCCGGAATTGCGACTGGCATTCTACCAATTCGTGACATGCCTGTTTCCTCCTTACTTAGATTTTCGGAGAGGGTCATGCGCCCCCTCTGTTTTCAGTGAGCTGTATATATAAAAATATAACTCGCAAAATTACCGGAAAGCCGATTCCGTCATTCAATTACCAAACGAATGCCAGAACCTCGCCGCCAACCTGAAGTTTTCTTGCCTGTTTATCTGTAATAACGCCCTGATTTGTGGACAGGATTGCAATACCAAGTCCGCCAAGTACTCTCGGAAGATTGTCTTTTCCTGCATACACACGAAGACCCGGCTTTGAGATTCTCTTAATGCCGGTAATAATCTTTTCATTCTTATCTGCGCCGTATTTCATTGTGATGTGGAGAGTCTTTACAGTACCATCCTCTACCAGATCATAGCTCTTAATATATCCCTCATCAACCAGGATGTTTGCAATTGCCATTTTCATCTTGGAAGCCGGAACATCTACTGTGTCATGTTTTGCAGTGTTTGCGTTACGAATTCTTGTAAGCATATCTGCGATCGGATCGCTCATTGTCATGATAGTTTCCTCCTAAATTTTATTAATCAGACTTTTCACGTTATCGTTGAGAACTGCCTCAAAATGAGAAATCAGGCCGTGCAGACTTGTCTGCTAAGGACTGAATTTCCATTTTGATTCACGGCGAAACGCCGTGAACGAGGAAATGCGAAGCATTTTCGAGTCTGGCAGTTCGGAGTAGTGAGAAGCATCATCTCTTCCCCACTACCTCCCCTGGCCGGTCTGCGTCTGACGCATTTTTCTTCCCGTCCAGGTCAAATTGCCAATTATTTTTTCTCTGTTAAATCTTAAAAGCTTTTCACGCAAGTGCGTGCCTTTTTTTACCAGGAAGCTTTCTTTACGCCCGGGATCTGACCCTTGTAAGCCAGCTCACGGAAGCATACACGGCAAATGCCGTATTTTTTCAGGACTGAATGCGGACGTCCGCAGATTCTGCAGCGTGTGTAAGCTCTGGTGGAGAACTTCGGTGTGCGCTGCTGTTTGATCTTCATTGCTGTCTTAGCCATGAAATTTTCCTCCTATATTCCAAATGCCGGATTATTTTGCGAACGGCATGTTGAACAGTCTCAGTAATTCACGTGCTTCTTCGTCTGTCTTTGCAGTTGTAACGAAGATTACGTCCATACCTCTTACCTTGTCAACCTTGTCATATTCGATTTCCGGGAAGATCAGCTGCTCTTTGATACCAAGTGCATAGTTTCCTCTTCCGTCGAATGCGTTCGGGTTTACACCTCTGAAGTCACGTACACGCGGCAGTGCAAGATTGATAAGACGATCTACGAAATCATACATCTTCTCACCACGAAGTGTGGTCTTGCAGCCGATTGCCATTCCCTCTCTGATCTTGAAGTTTGCCACTGAATTTTTTGCTTTTGTCAGGACAGCCTTCTGACCAGTAATGGTCTCCATATCCTTTACGGCAGATTCCAGAAGCTTTGCATTGTCTTTTGCCTCACCAACACCCATGTTGATAACGACTTTGTCAATCTTCGGAACTTCCATGATGTTCTTATATCCAAATTTTTTGATCATAGCATCTACGATCTCATTCTGATAAACTTCTTTAAGTCTACTCACCTGTGCGACCTCCTCTCTTCAATTAGTCAATTACTTCTCCAGTAGCCTTAGCCACGCGGACTTTCTTATCGCCATCCATCTTGAAGCCGACTCTGGTTGCTTTTCCGCCTACGAGAAGCATAACATTGGATGCATCGATATAGGATTCTTTGTTCACGATGCCGCCCTGCTGATTTGCAGCTGACGGTTTTGTGTGCTTTGTTACTACGCCGATGCCCTCAACGAGAACCTTGCCGTCCTTAACTGCGAGAACTTTTCCGTCTTTACCTTTATCTTTACCTGCGATTACTCTTACTGTATCGCCTGTCTTGATCTTATTCATCTTCAGGTCCTCCTTATAATACTTCCGGAGCCAGGGAAATGATCTTCATAAACTTCTTATCACGAAGCTCTCTTGCTACCGGTCCAAAAATACGAGTTCCTCTCGGGTTCAGATCATCTTTGATGATAACTGCTGCGTTCTCATCGAACTTGATATATGAACCGTCTTTACGGCGAACACCTTTTACTGTACGAACTACGACAGCCTTTACAACATCGCCTTTTTTAACAACACCACCTGGCGTTGCATCTTTAACGGAAGCAACGATGATATCGCCAATTCCTGCATATCTCCTGGTGGAACCGCCCATAACGCGAATGCAAAGAAGCTCTTTTGCACCGGTGTTATCAGCAACTTTCAGTCTGGTTTCCTGCTGTACCATGCCGATATACCTCCTAATATACTATTTAACCTTCTCAACAACCTCAACAAGTCTCCATCTCTTATCTTTAGAGAGCGGTCTTGTCTCCATAACTTTTACTGTATCTCCGATATTGCACTCGTTGTTCTCATCATGAGCCTTCAGTTTGTAAGTTCTCTTTACGATTTTGTTGTAAAGCGGATGTCTTACGTGGTTTTCTACTGCAACAACGATTGTTTTGTCCATTTTATTGCTGACAACCTTACCCGTACGGGTCTTTCTAAGATTTCTTTCCACGGAAATTTCTCCTTTCTTTCAATCTGCGCGTCTGAGACGATCTGCCGCAGATGCTTACGCATTAGCCTTTTCTGTGATAACGGTCTGAATTCTGGCGATGTTCTTGCGAACCTCTTTAATTCTGCTGGTGTTATCAAGCTGGTTCGTTGCGTTCTGGAATCTCAGATTGAAAAGTTCCTTCTTAGCAGCTACTAATTCATCATTTAATTCTGCAGCTGATTTTGCCTTTAAATCTTCTACATACTTATTAATTTTCACTGTTATCACCGCCTTCTAAGTCTGCACGAGAAACGATTTTACATTTGCAAGGTAACTTGTGCATAGCGAGACGCAATGCTTCGCGGGCAACCTCCTCCGGTACGCCTGCCAGCTCGAACATTACGCGGCCCGGCTTTACTACTGCTACCCAGTACTCAAGTGTTCCCTTTCCGGAACCCATTCGAGTTTCAGCCGGTTTTGCTGTTACCGGTTTGTCCGGGAAAATCTTGATCCAAACTTTACCACCACGCTTAATATAACGTGTCATGGCGATACGGGCTGCCTCAATCTGATTGGATTTGATCCAGCACGGCTCAGTAGCCACAAGACCAAAATCACCATAGGAGATTGTATTTCCTCTTAACGCTTTTCCTTTCATGGAACCGCGGAACTGCTTACGACGTTTAACTCTTTTTGGCATTAACATTATTTATCGCTCCCTTCTTTTTTAGATGGAAGTACTTCGCCCTTGTAGACCCAAACCTTTACGCCGATCTTGCCGTAGGTTGTGTCTGCCTCAGCAAATCCATAATCAATATCTGCTCTCAGTGTCTGAAGCGGGATTGTTCCCTCGCTATAGAACTCGGTACGAGCCATATCTGCTCCACCAAGACGACCGGAAACGGATGTCTTGATTCCAAGAGCGCCGGCTTTCATTGTTCTGCTCATTGTGGACTTCATTGCACGACGGAAGGAAACACGGTTCTCAAGCTGTGCTGCGATGTTCTCTGCAACAAGCTGTGCATCCTTATCCGGTCTTTTAATCTCTTTGATATCTACGATCAGTTTCTTGGAAACGATCTTCTGCAGCTCTGCTTTAAGCTTTTCGATCTCAGCTCCGCCCTTACCGATTACAACACCCGGCTTAGCAGTATAGATGATGATCTTTACTCTCTCAGATGCTCTCTCGATCTCAATCTTGGAAACACCTGCACTGTATAATCTCTTCTTCAGGAATGTTCTGATCTTGTGGTCTTCGATCAGGCAGTCTGCGAAATCAGCTTCTGCGTACCATTTTGAATCCCAGTCCTTAATAACGCCGACTCTAAGACCATGCGGATTAACTTTCTGTCCCATGATAGTCCTCCTTATTTCTCATTCAGCACGATGGTAATGTGGCTCATTCTCTTCTCGATTCTATAAGCTCTACCCTGTGCTCTCGGTCTGATTCTCTTCATTGTCGGTCCCTTATTTGCGTAGCACTCTTCTACGTAAAGGTTCTCAACGCTCATTCCGTTGTTGTTCTCAGCGTTTGCGATAGCTGATTTCAGTAATTTAGCGATTAACTCAGAAGCATATCTCGGGTTGTAAGTAACAATACCAAGTGCTGTCTGAACATCTTTTCCTCTGATGGCATCCAATACGTAGCATGCTTTCTGAACGGAAACACGAGCGTAAGACAGTTTTGCTGACGGTCTTGTATCCTTCTGAGCATTTCTTTCTCTTTTGATCTGGGATCTATGTCCTTTAGCCATTGGATGTAGCCTCCTTTCAAAATCTGCGCCCTGTGGGCTTTTCTTCCTTCTCCGCAGGCTCTTCCCTGCGGAGTTTGCCGCGGAGGAAGCATTACTGCCTCACTTCCGCTGCTTTATAACCGTATACCGTGTTCTAGCGAACGCCGGATTTCTTCTCATCTTTGCCATGTCCGCGATACGTTCTGGTTGCAACGAACTCACCGAGCTTGTGGCCTACCATATCCTCTGTAACGTATACCGGAACATGCTTTCTTCCGTCATGAACTGCGATCGTATGTCCAACAAACTGCGGGAAGATCGTAGAACGACGGGACCAGGTCTTGATAACCTGCTTGCTTCCTGCTGCGTTCATAGCGTCTACTTTTTTCAGTAAGCTAGCATCAGCGAACGGTCCTTTTTTCAGTGAACGAGCCATTTGGTTACCTCCTTATTTTTCTCAAATCCTAGTTAATACCTTTACCGTTTCTTCTTCTTACAATCAGCTTGTCAGAAGCTTTCTTGCTCTTTCTGGTCTTCAAGCCAAGAGCCGGCTTGCCCCACGGTGTGCACGGGCCCGGACGTCCGATACCAGCCTTACCTTCTCCACCACCATGCGGATGGTCGTTCGGGTTCATAACAGAACCGCGGACGGTCGGGCGGATACCCATGTGACGCTTTCTACCTGCTTTACCGATATTAACAAGGCTATGCTCTGCGTTTCCTACGATACCAATGGTAGCGCGGCAATTCAGAGGAACCATTCTCATCTCGCCTGACGGAAGTCTCAGTGTTGCATACTTGCCTTCCTTAGCCATTACCTGTGCGCCGTTTCCTGCGGAACGAACCATCTGTCCGCCGTGGCCTGCGTACAGCTCAATATTATGAACCATGGTACCAACCGGGATCTCAGAAAGCGGCAGGCAGTTTCCTACATGTACCTCAGCCTGCGGTCCGTTCATGATCTTCATTCCGTCCTTCAGACCCTGCGGTGCAATGATGTAAGCCTTCTCGCCATCTGCGTAGCAGATCAGTGCGATATTTGCTGTTCTGTTCGGATCGTACTCGATACCGATTACAGTTGCCGGGATACCATCTTTATTTCTCTTGAAATCGATGATTCTGTATTTCTGTCTGGATCCACCGCCGTGATGTCTAACCGTGATCTTACCCTGGTTGTTACGGCCAGCAGTCTTTTTCTTGGAAGCCAGAAGTGACTTTTCCGGAGTTTTCTTTGTGATCTCAGAATTGTCCAGGTTTGTCATATGTCTTCTGGAAGGTGTATATGGGTTGTATGTCTTAATTCCCATGATGTTCTCCTTTCATGCCATGGCGTTCCATTTTCATGCAGCGCCATGCGATATTATTGTCCTGCTTCTCAGCAGATAAAGGTCCGGGCTGTTTTTTACAGTCCCTCGAAAATCTCGATATCCTTGCTGTCCTCTGTCAGAGCAACGATTGCTTTCTTGGTCTTGGCAGTCTTGCCTGTAACCATTCCGCGTCTTTTGTTCTTTCCGTCAAGGTTCATCGTATTTACGGATTTTACCTTTGTGCCGGCGAACATTTTCTCAACAGCCTCTTTGATCTGGCTCTTGGTTGCGTCTGTGTGAACCAGGAATGTGTACTTCTTGTCAGCCATAGCGTTCATGCTCTTCTCAGTAACAACCGGCTTCAGGATGACATCATAATACTTAATATCTGCCATTATGCATACACCTCCTCGATGTTCTCTACAGCAGCCTTTGTAACTACTACTGTATCATATTTCAGAATGTCGAATACATTCAGTGTGCTTGTAAGGACTGTTCTTACATCTGCAATATTTCTTGCAGAAAGAAGCACATTCTGATCATTATCCTTCAGAACGATAAGAGCCTTCTTTACGTTCAGTGCGTCCAGAACACCCTGCATCTTCTTTGTCTTGATCTCTTCGAATTTCAGCTCATCCACAACTACCAGCTTGTTCTCCTGAACTCTGGATGTCAGTACAGACTTAAGAGCTGCTCTCTTCTCTTTCTTGTTCATTTTTACCGTGTAGTCTCTCGGTACCGGAGCAAATACTACTCCACCGCCGGTCCACTGCGGAGCTCTTGTTGAACCCTGTCTTGCATGACCGGTTCCTTTCTGTCTCCACGGCTTTCTTCCGCCTCCGGAAACTTCAGAACGGGTTTTTGCCTTCTGTGTTCCCTGGCGCTTGTTTGCAAGCTGACCTACTGCTGCAAGATGCACCAGATGCTCGTTGATCTCTACACCGAACACTGCATCATTCAGCTCCATCGTGCCAACTTCTTTGCCTTCCATATTATAAATAGCTACGTTTGCCATGTGTGTCTTCCTCCTTTCCTGAATTCAGGCTTATTTACCGGATTTCACTGTTGATTTAACTGTTACCAGTGCTTTCTTCGGTCCCGGAACAGCGCCTTTTACTAAAATAAGGTTGTTCTCTGCGTCTACGCGGACTACTTCAAGATTCTGAACGGTAATCTGCTTAGCGCCCATATGTCCTGCCATCTTTTTGCCCTTGAATACCTTGCTCGGGTCAGAACAAGCACCGTTGGAACCTGCATGACGATGATATTTGGAACCGTGTGCCATCGGTCCTCTGGACTGGCCATGTCTCTTAATTGCGCCCTGGAAGCCTTTTCCCTTGGAAATTGCTGTAGCATCAACCTTGTCTCCAGCTGCGAATACATCAGCTTTGATCTCCTGCTTTACTTCATAGCTCTCAGCGTCATCCAGCTTCAGCTCTCTGACGTATCTCTTGTAGGAGATGCCTGCCTTGTCAAACGCACCCTTCTGCGGCTTAGCTACAAGCTTCTCACGCTTGTCAACAAAACCAACCTGTACTGCACTGTAACCGTCGTTCTCAACTGTCTTAACCTGTGTTACTACACACGGGCCAGCCTGAAGAACAGTTACCGGAGTAAGAACTCCGTCGTCGTTGAAGATCTGAGTCATTCCGACTTTTGTTGCTAAAATCGCTTTCTTCATTCTTTTACCTCCTGTTTTTCTACAGCGGATCACCTGACGGCGATCATCCTAGTTGACAGGGAATGATATAAGTGGAACTTGGCGTTACTTCTATATCAACCTGATAGGATTTGCTTCTTGTTTGATGATGATGCTTATTTCTGCTTCATTTTGATGTCGATGTGAACACCAGCCGGCATTTCCAGTCTGGACAGTGCATCAACTGTCTTCTGGGTCGGAGCCGTAATATCGATCAGTCTCTTATGAGTTCTCTGCTCAAACTGCTCTCTGGAGTCTTTGTACTTGTGTACTGCTCTCAGAATTGTAACAACCTCTTTCTTTGTCGGGAGCGGAACCGGTCCACTCACCTGAGATCCGTTCTTCTTTACAGTTTCGATAATTTTCTTAGCAGATGCGTCTACTAACTGATGATCATACGCCTTTAATGTAATTCTCATTACCTGACTTGCCATAAAAAAAGTCGCCTCCTTTTCGCACTCTTTTCAGTACGACAAGCGGTGACTGTACACACTTCCGTGCGTGTCTTCTGACACTCACACGGTTTTCCATCTGTGATGGAAGTTTTCTGTTATCGGTACAGTGACTTGTCGCCAGTTTCATAACTTGACATTCGCTCCACGGAAAACCTGCAGGATCTGCAGCAACCTCACGCTTCTACGCTATCATGTCACAACGTTTGCATTATACCGAAAAGCTCCTGCGATTGCAAGAGCTTTTCCAATTGTTTTTTGTACTTTTTTAAGTACAATTTTATTTTTCTTCTTCCCACTCGATCAAAAGGCTTTCGTACTCTTTCGGGATCTCCATCAACGTCAGTCCGCAGTTATTCCAAACGCTTCCCGCGTGAACGTTTCCGTTATAAGAACAGCGATATCGTTTTTCCGGAGCAAGTCCTGCTACCGGCACATGCAGCGGCAGCGGATTTCCCTGCGCATCTGTCTTTACAACGCCGCTCACTGCTCTGCTTTGATCCTTCGCAACGAATTCCCACACCATCAGTTCGCCTTCTCCCGGAGCTGTCAGGCGGTAATAATCTCCTTCATGTGTCAGGTCATAACAACGGTCAAACTGTGCCAGCTGCTCTTTTACCATCGCTTTCTCCTCATCCGTCACAAGATTCAGATCCAGTTCATAGCCAAACGTACCCGCCATTGCCACTGTGCCTCTTGTAGCAAACGGTGTCACACGGCCCGTCTGATGATTCGGTACTGCAGATACGTGTGCTCCCATTGTACTGGTCGGGTAAAAGAACGAAGTACCGTATTGAATATCAAGGCGATTAATTGCATCGGTATTATCGCTGCACCAAATCTGCGGTGCATAGTACAGCATGCCTGCATCAAATCGTCCGCCGCCGCCGCTACATCCTTCCAGTAACAGCTGTGGGAAACGATTCAGCAAACGCTCTGCCAGATCATAAACACCAAGTACAAAACGATGCGGAATCTCACCCATCCGCTCTGCCGGAAGCTTACTGCTGTAAAAATCGCAGACACTGCGGTTCATATCCCATTTCACATAATCCACAGATGCCTTCTCCAGGACATCGCTGATCTGCTCATACAGATAATCCACCACATCCTTCCGGCTCATATCCAGCACCAGCTGATATCTTGCACGGTTCGGTTCACGCCCCGGTATCTGAAGTGCCCAGTCCGGATGTGCCCGGTACAGATCACTATCCTCCGAGATCATTTCCGGCTCAAACCAAAGACCAAACTTCATACCCATTGCATGGATTTCACTGCTGAGCTCTGCCAGTGTACCCTCCAGCTTCTTCTCATTCACAAACCAGTCGCCCAGTCCGCTGTAATCATCATCCCGTTTTCCAAACCAGCCATCATCCAGTACCAGCATTTCAATTCCAAGCTCGTGTGCCTGGCGCGCAATCTTCAGAATCTTTTCCTTATTAAAATCAAAGTAGGTTGCTTCCCAGTTATTGATCAGCGCCGGACGTTTTGCATGCTTCCACGGTCCACGGCAGATATGCTCGCGAATCAGATCGTGGTACTGATGTGACAACGTAGTAAAGCCATCTGCAGAGAAACTCATGATAACCTGCGGTGCAAAAAATGTTTCGCCGCCATCTAATACAAAACGGAACTGATCCGGCTGGATACCCATCTGTACTCGTGTCTGGTTTCTCTGGTCACGCTGCGCTCTTGCCGTGAAATTTCCACTGTATGCAAGACACAGTCCGTAGCAGTCTCCGCTTGTTTCTGTTGTCTCAGGAGGACAGATAATCACAGACGGATTGTACTGATGGCTCGATGTGCCTCTCCGGCTTCCGATCTCCACCTTCGCGCCCTTTACCGGTACACGCTCCAGATTCCGTTCCATCGCATGACGTCCGTAAAAATAAATCATATCATATTTTCCAAACATAAAGTCCAGATTACAGGACAAAAGCTGATCAAGAACAACCTTCTTCGTTCCACAATTGGAAACACTGACGCTTCGCGTGATCACGTTCTCCTGCTCCATCACTCCGTAATACAGCCTTACCTTAATATCAGAGCTTACTTCGCGCATTGTAATGATCAATGTTTCGCCTTTTTCCTGATCCGTATCATAGACAGCCGGAAGGCCCGGAATCTGGAAGGATCCGTCTTTGATTTCATATCCTTCATAGCGGAAATCTGCCGCACAGCTTCCATCTTCATGATACAGACGGATCATTTCTTCTCTGAAATCGCCAACCCCGCTGGAAGGAAGCTCCTGTGGCAGACAGTCCAGGGAATACGTCCGATCCTTCCCCGCTTCAAACGGATTTCCCGAAAAGCCGACATCACTTTTATAAATCAGATATTCCAGATTTTCTGCTTCAATCTTTTTTCCATAATACAGATGCAGCAGCACACCGTATGCATCCACTGCCATCTGGTACGTACTTGATTTCGTTTGCAGCGTAAAGGTACGCTGATCGGAACTAATTTGAATCGCCATAAATTAAACCTCCAACGTTTCTTTCTTTTCTCATCTGAAATGAGTTTGTAATTCACTCACCACTTCTAAAAGCAGGAGTATTCTCGACCGAAATAAAGCAGAATCTATTTGCATTGGCCCTGCTTTCTATATTAACATACCGTATCTTCTCCCTGATTACAATACCAAAATCGATTTTCTTGCTTGATTCTCATGTAGTTATCGCGTATACTGATGTTGTTTTTATGTGTTTTATATAAGGAAGAAAGGTTGATTATACAGTATGTGGATAGCAGATAAATGGAAAGATTATGAAGTGATTGATACCTCCTGCGGCGAAAAGCTGGAACGTTGGGGAGATTATCTTCTCGTACGGCCGGATCCTCAGGTAATCTGGGATACCCCAAAAACAGAGCGTGGCTGGAAGCACCCAAACGGACATTACCATCGCAGCAAAAAGGGCGGCGGAGAATGGGAATTCTTTGATCTGCCTGAGCAGTGGAGCATTCATTACCGTGAACTTACCTTTCATTTAAAACCGTTCAGCTTCAAGCACACCGGTCTTTTTCCGGAACAGGCAACGAACTGGGACTGGTTTTCAGAAAAAATCAAATCAGCAGGCAGACCGATCCGTGTGCTGAATCTCTTTGCCTATACAGGCGGCGCGACACTTGCCGCTGCTGCAGCAGGTGCAAAGGTCACCCACGTAGACGCTTCCAAAGGTATGGTAGGCTGGGCAAAGGAGAATGCGGCCGCTTCCGGACTTTCCGATGCACCAATCCGGTGGCTGGTTGATGACTGCACAAAATTCGTAGAGCGTGAAATACGACGCGGTAACCGTTACGATGCAATTATTATGGATCCTCCATCTTATGGTCGCGGGCCAAAGGGCGAGATCTGGAAAATTGAAGAGTCCATTCACCCGTTCATCAAACTTTGCTCCGGACTTTTAAGTGATGAACCGCTCTTTTTCCTTGTCAATTCCTATACGACCGGACTGGCGCCTGCAGTTCTTACCTATATGATCGCCACTGAGCTGAAACGGTTCGGCGGTCATGTGGAATCACAGGAAATCGGCCTTCCGGTAACAAAAAGCGGACTGATCCTGCCATGCGGAGCATCCGGACGGTGGGAAGCATAAAAAATAAAATATCCGCTAAAATATCCAAATAGAAAACAGGGCTTTGCCCCGACAACAAAACGGCCACCGATCATGCCTGAGCGGTGGCCGTTTTGTTTCTCACTGTTCGCTTTTATTACACGCATTGCCGTGCAATCCTCGTTCAAAACTGTGAATATACAAATTTGGGTGCAGTTGAGAGATTGGCTGTCATAAAGTAAAGAAACAGGATCATCATCAATACATAAAAGCCCAGTGTCTGCAATGCAAACTGAAGCTTCGGATGACTGTCAAGCTTCTTTATAAAATTCATAAAGACTTTCATCTACCATTACCCATCCTTTCTTGCCAAGATGCACACGGTCTTCAAAGAAGTACTTTGTATACTCCTGATCGGAGAAGTCGGCTGTTTTTGCACCGTATTCTTCTGCAATTCCACGGATCTTCTCATAATACTTTTCCCGTGCCTCCTTAGGGAAACCGGTATAATCGTAATAATAACCATTTACCGGAACGATCACCAGCATCGGCTCTATCCCCAGATCCTTACACGTCTGCAAAAAGCATCGAAGGTCATCGAACTCCGGCCCGCCCTGATACCCTTTTTGAGCATCGCTGTTCATTCCTTTTTTCTTTGCAAGATGTGGTTCCAACCGTTTATACGCATCTTCATCGATATAAAACTGATTCTGATTCTCGCTTTCACCAGCCATTTCCGCTTCCTGCAGCAGCGCAGTCCAATCCGGTTCTTCACCCTGTTCCAAAGCATCTGTCTCTTTTTGTTCTGCCTCCTGCAGCTTTTTCGATCTGCCAAGCAGCATTGTCTCAAACAATTCTTTTTCATTCAGAAATGCCGACCATGTCTCCTCGCGAAGCGTTTCCATCAGATCTGCATCTTTTTTCCACAGGACAGCGTCATACATCGTTACCCGTTTCTGCGTCTTTTCATCCACATTAAGAAGCGTTTGTGTACGATCTGAAATATATTGCTTCACCTCATCACTCAGGTTTTCGTTTGCCATCGCCGCTGCATAATGCGTTTCTGAAAAACGGGATGCATACGCCTGATCAACAACGCCCGTCTTACGGAACCACTGCGGCGAAACAATCAGTGCCGCTTTCTTTACTGTCATTCCCTCTGCGATAGATGCCAGTGTTATCGCATGGCTGAGGCTTTGATAATAACCGGCTCCGATCAGCATAGGATGAAAATCACTGTCCGAAAAAACCTGAGCCGGATGATACGATGTATCAGACCCATGCATAAACTCGGATGATCCAAATATCGGATATCCATTTTCATCGATATTATTAACAAGTGCCGTACGAAGTTTTCCTTTTTCCTCACTTGGCAAAGTTCCAAGCGCCGCACTGTCCAGCTCTACCTGCCGTGAAATATAAAAATGACAGCCCACGACAGTTATCACAAACAGCAGAAGCGCCAGAAAAAAAGCTCTCATTCGTTTCACAGTCTTATCTCCTTGCTTCTACCAGCGCCAGGATCTTTTCCGGTGTATTAATATCTTCTCTTTCCACTTCCGACGGAGAGATCACAACACCGCACTGGTCTTCCAGCTCTACCAGAAACTCTGCAAATCCAAGAGAATCCATCAGACCTGATTCAAACAACTCCGTCTGCAGATCATCCTTTACTACATCATCCTCACAAATCTCCGCCAGTAAATCCAGTACTTCATTTTCCATAATCATGTACTCCTTTCGCAATCTTCTTTCTGATTGTTTTAATTGTTTTTGATTGTTTTAATTGTTTTTGATTATTTTTGATTGTGTTCTTATTGTTTCTTTCTATTATCGATTCTTTTCTATTATTGATCCGCAGATGTCAGATCAATGCCATCAGCTTCCCTGAAAACAGGAAGAACCCAAACATAACAAGCTGCATTGTAATTGCCCAGGACAGAATCTGATACCACGTTTTATTTCTATTCTTCTTGTAAAAAGATGATTTTTTCTGATACGTTTCTGTTGCTGCCAGCAACGCGCCGTGATACAAGCCATACAGAATATAAGACGGTGTGATTCCATGCCACAGCCCCATAATTCCCATATCCACAAAAAATCCCGCACATGCCCTTTGCAGGCGGCTTGAGAACCATTTCTTTTTTGAACTGTACATGACAAAACGTGTAAAAATAAAATCGCGGAACCAGTGCGACAGTGTAATGTGCCAGCGATCCCAGAATTCACGAATATCACGACTGATAAACGGCTTATTAAAATTGTCCGGTGTCTCAATTCCGAGCACGTAGGAGCTTCCGACCGCCATCAGTGAATAACCTGCAAAATCAAAAAACAGGTACATTCCATATGCATAAGCGTATCCAACCCAGTGATACCAGGAAGTTCCGGTTTCCAGATAGCCCATAATCTTATAAGCACCGGCTGCAATCACCATTTTGTAGACTGCGCCAAGCAGCAGCTTCCAGATTCCCTTCCCGCACAGCTCCATATACTCTACTCTTGGCAGTACGCGATTCCAATCAGAAAGAAATCTGCGGCTTCGGTCAATCGGCCCGGAACTAAAGCTCGGAAAAAATGCCAGAAACGCCGTAATCTCTACAAACGATACCTCTTTGATGACACCATCATAGATTTCCACAATCATCTGTACGACCCGGAATGTCAGATAGGAAATTCCGACAAAACCGAAAATACTCAGCTGAAACAGCGGCGTCACCTTACACAGTACGAGCGGAACAAGAGAAAGCAATACCGCCGCATGATAAATCCCGGCCTTTCGCCCGTTTTTCGCGCGAATTCTAAAATATCCAAGGATCAGCAGACATGACCATCCGTAAAACAGAAGCAAATACAAAATTCCAGACGGATTGCCAGCAAACACAAATACCACAAACAGAAGCGATACCAGAAGGCTGTACCATTTCAGTGGTCTTTCCAGTATTCCGATTACCATTGCAATCAGCAGCACCACTATCAGGCAGGTAAAAAACGAAAGTCCCTCGTAGTAACTCATCTTCTGCCTCCTGCTCCGGCCGCTTTTTCTTCCAGTTCCGTTTTCAGCCGTTTCCGATCTGCCTTTCCATTATTCGTCATCGGCATCTGTTCCAGAAACGCAAATTTTTTCGGAACCATATATTCCGGTACATAAGCCAGAAGCTCACGTTTCAGCCGCGCAGCCTCCTCACGTTCATTCTCCGGAAGTACTTCCTCCACCACATAAGCGGTCAGACTTTTTACTTTTCCGTCGCGTTCATTCGGAAGTACCACCACATGTTCAATTCCACTCAGACGCCGGATATTGTTTTCAATGTCTTCCAGCTCAATACGGTAACCATGAAGCTTGATCTGCAGGTCAATACGTCCGCAGTAAAACAGCATTCCGTCCTGCAGATATCCCTTATCTCCGGTATGATAGCCTCTAATTCCGTTTTCCATGAAAAAGGCTTTTCTTGTCAGCTCTTCCTGACAGAAGTAACCGGTACTTACCGTATCTCCCAGAATAATAATCTCGCCCTTTTCTCCATCCTCCAGTCTTGTTCCGTTTTCATCCCGGATTTCGATCACCGTTCCCGGTTTAGCCACACCGACCGGAAGTGGATTTACCGTTTCTGCCAGTTCTCTTGTCACAGTCACGTCCGTAACGGCAACCGTAGACTCTGTCGGACCGTAGGTATTAATCACAACAGCCTTCGGAAAACGCTCCATCAGCTTAAGAGCCGTACGATTTCCCAGCGTCTCGCCACAAAACAGAAATGCCCGCAGCTGCGGCAGCATTTTTTCTCCAAATGCTTTTTCCGACAGACACACCTCCGCAAACGATGGCGTTGAAACCCATACACACGTCTGCGATTCTTCCAATGCCTCCATCAGCTTTTTATAATCAGACTGCACCGACTTTTCAAGACAGAACAAAGTACCGCCACTTACCAGCGAAGTATACAGATCCATCACGGAAAGATCGAACGAAAACGGTGCCTGATTTAAAAATACAGCCCCTTCCTTTTCCTTCGGCGTATTTCCAAGACCCACCGACCAATCCAGGTAATGTTCAAGACAGTCTGCCGAAATCTGCACTCCCTTCGGTGTACCGGTGCTGCCGGATGTAAAAATAATATACCAGGTATCATTTCCGCTTACCCAGTCTTCCGGAACTGTTTTTTCTGTTTCGAACTCAGCTTTCTTTGCCTTTGCCAGTTTTCGGATCTCGTCCTGCAGCAGGACACGCTTTGTTCCGGCATCCACCTGCATTTCTTCTGTCGTCAGCACCGGTCCATCCGGAAGTGCCTGCAGAATCATCGCTGTTCTCGCATCCGGCACAGAAATATCAATCGGACAGTATCCATGCCCTGATTTCACACAGGCCAGGAAGCACACCAGCATCCACGGATTTTTATGGCCATATACTGCAATCGGCTCTTTCTCATCCCCTGCATTCTCTTTCAGCCACCCTGCAAGTGTATCCGAATAATCCCAGAGTTCCCGGTAGGTCAGTGTTTCCGATCCGCATGCAACCGCAACACGATCCGGCACCTCTTTGGCATATTCACCTATTTTCTGTAAAATATTCAATTTTTCACCTGTTCCTTTCCCCCGTTTTTCCGCTAACTACCATACCACATAGTGCCTGATAGTTCAACTTTATTTCAAAAAGCTTAAGGTTTTTATTCTAAAAAAGGGAATGCAGTGCTTCTGCAATCCCTTTTTGTAAGGCGTTTGGACCTGCTTATACATTTGTTTCTTCTGAATCTGTCACGTCCTGATCTGCCTCATTCTGATCCGGTACTTCCTGATCTGCTGTGTTCTGATCCGCCGTCTCCTGCTCTGATGCGCCCTGCGCACTCTGGCTCTCCGTCCGCACAGCTTCCTCCTGTCCTTTGGAAACAGCCTCTGCTTCCACGACCGGTCCTCCAAGCGAAATCACCGTCGATACCTCTTCTGCAGCAGCCATCCCGACATTTTCATTGTCCGATGCCATACTCTGTGCATTTTCCGATACACGTTCATTGATTCTTCCGGATGTTTCCTTTGGCTGCCCGCCAACACCCTCCACCTCATGAAAGATCTTCATGAACTCTTTTCCTGTAATCGTCTCTTTTTCAATCAGGAAGGCTGCAATCTTATCAAGTGTCTGGCGATGTTCCGTCAGAAGACGTTTTGCTTCTTCGTAGGAAGCCTTCAGGATCTTCATAATTTCCTGATCCACCTCAGCTTCCGTCACATCAGAACAATTCATAACTGATCCATTATCCAGATACTGACTTGCCTGTGACTCAAGGCCGATCAATCCGAATTTCTTTGACATACCATACTGCGTCACCATCGCACGCGCAATATTCGTAGCCTTTTCGATATCATTCGATGCGCCGGTTGTCACCGTATCAAAAACGATTTCCTCTGCTGCACGGCCGCCAAGAAATTCTACCAGCATCGCCCGGAGCTCCTTTTCCGTATTAAGGAATTTTTCCTCTTCTGGAACATTCATAACGTATCCAAGCGCTCCCATCGTACGCGGCACAATCGTAATTTTCTGCACCGGTTCCGAATCCTTCTGCAATGCACTCACCAGTGCATGACCAACCTCATGGTAAGAAACAATCTTCCGCTCTTCCTTACTTAAAATGCGATCCTTCTTTTCCTTACCAACCAGTACGATCTCCACTGCCTCAAACAGATCTGACTGAGACACTGCTTTTCTTCCGTTCTTTACTGCAAGAATTGCTGCCTCGTTAATCATATTGGCGAGATCCGATCCGACTGCTCCTGACGTTGCCAGTGCGATTGCATCGAGATCAACCGTTTCATCCATATTGACATTTTTCGAATGAACTTTAAGGACATCTATACGTCCCTTGAGATCCGGCTTGTCCACGATCACCCGGCGGTCAAAACGTCCCGGACGAAGCAGCGCCTGATCGAGCACCTCCGGCCGGTTTGTCGCTGCCAGTACAAGAAGTCCGCCTGACGTATCAAATCCGTCCATCTCCGCAAGCAGCTGATTCAAGGTCTGCTCACGTTCATCATTGCCTCCGCCGTACCGACTGTCGCGGCTCTTTCCAATTGCATCGATCTCATCGATAAAAATAATACATGGTGCATTTTTCTTTGCTTCCTCAAACAGATCACGAACACGTGATGCACCGACACCAACAAACATTTCTACGAAATCCGAACCGGAAATGGAAAAGAACGGACATTTCGCTTCACCGGCAACTGCCTTTGCAAGTAATGTCTTTCCGGTACCTGGAGGGCCTACCAGCAATGCACCCTTTGGCAGCTTGGCACCAATCGTTGTATATTTTCCCGGATTCTCCAGAAAATCAACAACCTCCTGCAAGGATTCCTTCGCCTCATCCTGACCGGCTACATCCTTAAATGTAATCCCGGTTTCCTTCTGAATATAGACCTTTGCCCGACTTTTTCCGACACCCATAATTCCGCCGCCGCTTCCGCCGCCCATGCGCTTCATCACAAAGCCCATCAGAATCCAGATTCCGACAAGCGGTACTACAAAGTAAATGACAAGATCAAGAATCAGGCTTGTTGTGCCTGTATCAATTTTTTCCTTGAACGTTACTCCTGCTTTATTCAGGCGCTCTACCAGGAATAAATCCCCTGGATTTCCCGTATAATACGTCATAGAGCCCTGTCCTGACAGCGTCCGGAGTTCATCTCCTTTCAATTCGATCTCAATCTTGGAGTTTCCAATCGTTACACTTTTAATATATCCCGCATCCAGCCATTCCAGAAACTTATCATATGAAATTTCCGTCGAAGATGAATTGCGGAACATACCGGAAAACATCGTAATTCCAAGAATTACGACCAGCGCAATTGCCAGAATTACCATAAATGGCACTTTGTTTCCACCTGGTCCTCTCCCGCCACCGGGACGGTTATCTTTTTGCTGATTATTATCCATGCTCACCCTCCTCATTTGCTCTGCACTCTGCAGACCTGGCCTTTTGAAACTCTTCCACGCAAGCAGCGTCTCTTTACATTATATAAGGAAACACTTCCTTCTTTTTCTGTCAGATTGCAGTCCATACTATTATAAATATACAGATTCTATAAATCAATACCGGAAATAGAAATGTTTCTAAAATTTCTGTGAAGATATGATTGGATTTGATAGCTGTCTGTTCATTGATCACGAGAATAAAGAAAGGCCGTTCACCCTTTTGTCCCGTGAACGACCACTTCCTTTTGCTGTTCATGCAGTTAGCTACACATCAAAAGTCCTGTGATAAAATGATGCTCTGCTTTCACGACAGCCGTAAAATAAACTGCTCTGAAAAATAGCGGGCACTGCCGACTGCAGCCCCTTCCACATTATATCTGCTGGTACTGATATAGCATTCCTCGTCATCGAATATTTCTTTTTCTTTCAGCAATGCCCTGATTTTCGGAAGATATTCGTTTAGATAGCTGCCTGCATAACCGCCAAGTACCACCGGCAGATCTGTGCTGATATGAAGATTGTAAATCATAAGCGCCAATGCTCTCAGATACTCCTCAAAACGCTCCTGGTACTGCTCATTTCCCTGCTTCAGGCCTGAAAAAAAATCTTTCATCGATCCACCCGCGAGCTCACTGAGTAAAAGTGCAGAACCGTACGGATCATAATGACCTTTTTTCCCACAATAACACAGCCTTCCTTCTGGCACAATGCAGATATGTCCAAGCTCTCCGCTGCGGTTATTTTTTCCTTTTGAAATTTGTCCGTCATGTACGATTGCGCCTCCGACTGTATTACTCAAAGACAAAAAGACGAATTCATCCGGCGCCTGATGCGTATAACACTCTGCCATGCATCCCGCTTCCGCATCATTAAAAAAACAAATTTCATACGGATATCCACTGATACGTCCTGCAAAATCCATCGGCTTTTTTAATTGAAAAATATGTGAATATTCCAGGCTTTTCTGATCTTTACTGATAATCCCGGGCAGCGAAATGCCAAGCCCGTAAATCTGTTCTGACTCAATTTTCTCTTCCTTCAGAAAGGTCTCATGCATCTGTTTTAATTCTTTCCAGTATGCTTTGCTGTCTTCAAATCCTTTTTTGTAGCGCTTGTTTACCAAAATTTCTCCCCGTAAATTTACAAGGGCAAAATCAATATGATTTTTTGTAATATCGATTCCTGCGGCATACCGATAATCCGGCACAACTGCAATTTCCATTGCTCTTCTGCCACCGTAAGAATCCTGCGGGCCTGCTTCATACGCCAGCCCCTGCTCCACCAGCTCACCTGTAATCTGTCTTACTGTCGGAAGACTCAATTTTAAATCACCGGCAATCGCCGGCTTTACTGCTCTTCCCGTTTCCAGAAGATACCTGTAAACCAGAATTTTATTCTGTCGTTTTACCTCAATACTATTTAATCCCACATGCACCTCTTCCTTTATTTTTATGTTACTGTACGGTTATCCGCAACAAGTCCATTTTAGCATGTCGCCTGCACTACGTCCAGTTTTGCCTTTAAAAAAAGAATGTGCCTCTTTTCTTTTTATACTTATTCCTCCGATGCATCCACGTCAATCAAAATCTTCATCGTGGTCTCTCGATTATCATCAATATATTCATACGCCTTCTGATAATCTAGGAACGCAAAATGACTGCTCATCAGCGGCCTCAGCTGAATTTTTCCTTCACTTACCAGTCGGATCGCATCAACGTAATCTTCATGGCGATACATCATCGTTGTATTCAGATCCAGTTCATGATCATTGAGCACCGCAAGATCTACCGTCGCAAGCTTGCCAAATACGGCCACCAGTATGATCGTACTTCCTTTTCTCGCATATTTGATTGCCTGGCCCATTGTAATGTCGTTTCCGGCGCAGTCATAAATTACATCTGCCTTATCTGCTCCAAAACATTCCACCATTGCATCCCCAAAATCTTTTTCTTTTGTATTAACAGTAAAATCTGCGCCGCAGCTTTTTGCAAGCTCCAGACGATAATCAGAAACATCTGTAACCATTACCTGCTCTGCCCCGAGCGCCTTACAGGACTGTGCCAGTAAAATACCGATCGGCCCACATCCAAGAATGGCCACCTTTGCCCCTTTTAACTCCGTGAAACGTTTTGCCGCATGCACCGTCACCGCAAGCGGCTCGAGCATTGCCCCCTCATTATAAGTCAGATTTTCCGGCAAAGGTGTTACCTTTGAAGCATCTACCGCAAAATATTCGCTTGCCGTTCCGGTTGTCTGAAATCCCATTACCTTCAGCTTTTCGCACAGATTGTATTTTCCATGCCTGCATGGGTAGCAGGTGCCACAGTAAACCTGTGGCTCAATTGTTACTTTTTGCCCCTCGGTAAACTCTGTCACGTTTTTTCCGGCTTTTACTACCTTTGCAGAAAGCTCATGTCCCTGTGTCACCGGATAGGCAGTAAATGGGTGGGTACCGTGATACACATGAATATCACTTCCACAAATTCCGATTTTCATAATTTTAACCAGCACCTGATCATCTCCGATCTCCGGTACCGGAACGTTTCGAAACTCAATTTTTTTCGGTGCAGTCATTACCTGCTGCAGCATTTCTTTCTTCATATATCTATCTGCTCCTTTCCTCAGCTCTGCCATATGGTCAAGCGGATATTCGCTCGCTTTTTCAGTAAGATACCATGACATACGCATATCATACTCAGATATTTTTATCCCCACGGATGCACCATAACCTTGATTGATTCACTGCTCATCTGCATATGAATCGCCTCGTCAAGATGCTTCAGGTCATAAGCATGTGTGATCAGCTTTTTGATCTCCAGACAGTGTCCATTGATCAGATTCACTGCACGCTGATGTGTATCCGGATTAATCATTGACCCGAGAATCCGCAACTCCTTTTTATATACATCAAAAAGTGGGAGTGCTACCGTTGCATCCGTTGCTGGCACACTGAACAGAAGCAAAGTTGCTCCAAATCCCGCAGCATAAAATGCCTGTTCCACTGCAAATGGCTTTCCAACGCATTCAATAACCACATCTGCTCCGTCTCTGCCGCAGATTTCTCTGATTTTCCCTCTGACATCCTCATTTAATGGATCGATGACGGCATCTGCTCCGATTTCCAGGCCGATTTTCCTGCGCATCTCAACCGGCTCACTCAGAATTACCGTTGATGCTCCTGAAATTTTTGCCATCTGAACCATCAGAAGTCCAATCGTTCCGCCTCCGATCACTAATACTGCCTGACCTGGCCGTATCGCTGCCTGATCAATTCCATGTACCACACAGGCAAGCGGCTCTGCCATCGCTGCCACATCAAAATCAATCTCTTTATTTACTACAAAGCACTGCGATTCCGGGCATACTGCATACTCCGCAAAACCTCCGTCGCGCGTTACGCCGAGTGCTGAAAGATGCTCACAATTCTGCTTTTTTCCCATACGGCACGGAAGACATTTTCCACAGTATAAATTTGGATCCATTGCCACATGATCTCCGACGCTGACTGTTGTCACTTCTTCTCCTGTTTCCATTACAATTCCGGAAAACTCATGTCCAAGTACAACCGGTGGTGTCACATCCGCTGAACCGGCCTCTCCATGATAAATATGAACATCTGTTCCGCAAATACCACAGGCCATGTTCTTCACCAGTACCTCGTGTTTTCCAAGCGGGGCAAATTTCATATCGCGCACTTCAAATTTCGGAGTCTTCTGTGCTCCCAGAAAATACGTTCCTTTCATACTTGATCCCTCCATTCCAAAGACCCTTTATTTATTAACTTTATGTAAGTTTATTTAAAAAGTAGTCTATCACAATTTCAGAAGTTGTACAATACGCATTATTCCCAATCTCATCCTCTCATTTTTGTTATATTTGTCGCATGCTTTCTTCCCCTTCTGATTGACAATCTACCTGTGCCTTGTTATGATTAATCTATTCTTAAACTTATTTTATTTTAGTCAAAGCGGATATCCTCGATCTGCTTTGCTACTTGCAGGGGAGGTATCATGGCTCAGTCAAATTTAACCGCGCACGAAGTAAAAAAAATCAATCGAACAAAGGTCTTTCAATATATTTATGAACAGCGCCAGACTTCCCGGCCGGATATTGCGACCGCTCTCCATCTGAGTTTTCCGACCGTTTCTCAGAATCTTGTTGATCTTGAAGAATCCGGTCTCATTGAAAAAGGAGACTTTCTGGAATCAACCGGCGGCCGCAAAGCACAGTGCCTTTTATGCCGTGCCACCGCCCGCATCGCGATTGGTATGGAAATTCTCCGTGAATTCGTCTCCGTCAGTGTGATCAATCTCTATGGTACAGTGCTGGCACACCACATCATCAACCTGCCCTACAGCAATGACCCGTACTACTTTCTTGAAGTTTGTCGTACTTTAAATGAATTTATTGCCGCTCTTCCGTATGCCCCTTCTGTTATTCTCGGTATTGGCATCGCAATTCAGGGACTGATCTCTCCGGATGGTCAGACTGTTACCTTCGGAAAGGTGCTCGGTCATACTGGTCTTTCCCTTTCTCGTTTTCAGGAGCATCTGAATTATCCGTGCATCTTTCTGCACGATTCAAAGGCCGCCGCTTCCGCGCAGATCTGGTTTCAGAAGGAAATCAAAGATGCCGTCTATGTCTCTTTGAACCGTAATATTGGCGGTGCCGTGATCTTAAACGGAACCGTTTTTGAAGGAAATTCCCTCATCAGCGGCACGTTGGAGCATATGTGTCTCATTCCGGACGGCAAACCATGCTACTGCGGAAAAAACGGATGCGTAGAAGCCTACTGTTCGGCAAATGCCCTCAGGGAAGAGGCCGGAGAAAGCCTGGAGCTTTTCTTTGCAAAGCTCCGCTCCGGTGAATCCAATGAAGTCCGGCTTTGGGACACCTTTCTTCATCGTCTGGCTCGTGTCATCTCAAATATCCGCAACATTCTCGATGTTGATTTTATGCTTGGCGGATTTCTGAATGCATATTTCTGTCAGGAAGATTATGCGACCCTTACCCGTCTTGCCCAGGAAAACTGTGGAATCTCTGATGAAAATATCCGGATTCTCTCCGGTTCGCATGATGACCAGATCACTTCTATCGGTGCCGGATTGTATTATATTCGTGATTTTCTTGATAAAATATAAGGTGCTGCTATTCCGTGCAGCCTTTTAGAGGCTGCCCCGGATAGCAGCCATAGTACGAATAGCAGTTGTATTACATAAATACAATAAATACATAAATGCAATAAAATTTTTTTAAAAAAGAATGGATTTTCTTTTCCGGTGGTTGTATAATGTAACAGTTTTTTAAAAAAGCGGACATGAACCCCCCGCTTTTCCTATCACACACAACAATCATACAGGAGGAAAGCCATGCCAGTAAAATACGTCTTCGTAACAGGCGGTGTCGTTTCCGGACTTGGAAAAGGTATCACCGCAGCATCGCTGGGCCGTCTGCTTAAAGCACGCGGCTATAAGGTAACCATGCAGAAATTTGACCCGTACATCAATATCGACCCTGGAACTATGAATCCGATCCAGCACGGCGAGGTATTCGTCACCGATGACGGCGCAGAAACCGACCTTGACCTTGGCCATTATGAGCGTTTCATTGATGAAAGTCTCACCAAAAATTCCAACGTTACCACCGGAAAGATTTACTGGTCTGTTCTTCAGAAAGAACGCCGCGGCGACTACGGCGGCGGCACCGTACAGGTTATCCCTCACATCACAAACGAAATCAAGAGCCGCTTCTATCGCGACTATACAAACACATCCAACGAAACACAGATCGCCATCATCGAGGTAGGCGGTACTGTCGGCGACATCGAAAGCCAGCCGTTTCTTGAGGCAATCCGCCAGTTTCAGCACGATATCGGCCATGAAAATGCGATTCTCATCCACGTTACCCTAATTCCATATCTCAAGGCATCCGGAGAAATGAAAACAAAACCGACCCAAGCCAGTGTAAAAGAGCTTCAGGGTATGGGAATCTGGCCGGATATTATTGTATGCCGCTCCGAGCATCCTCTTGATAAGGCAATCAAAGATAAAATTGCCCTTTTCTGCAATGTGCCAAGCAGTAATGTGCTCCAGAATCTCGATGTGGAATATCTTTACGAAGCACCGCTTGCAATGGAACGTGAGCATCTGGCCGAGGTAGCCTGCAAATGTCTGAATCTTCCGTGTCCGGAACCGGATCTTAATGACTGGAAAGCTATGGTGGAAGCACTGCGTACACCGACCCGTGAGGTCAATATCGCACTTGTAGGAAAATATATCTCCTTACATGATGCCTATATCAGTGTTGTTGAGGCACTGAAGCATGGCGGAATCGCAAGCCATGCTACTGTCAATATTCACTGGATCAATTCAGAAGATGTAACAGAAGAAAATGCAGATGAATATCTTGCAGGCGCAGACGGTATCCTTGTACCCGGAGGCTTTGGCGATCGCGGTATTGACGGAAAAATCGAAGCTATTCGATATGCAAGAACACATAACATTCCGTTTCTTGGACTCTGCCTTGGTATGCAGCTCGCAATTGTCGAATATGCGCGCCATGTAGCCGGACTGGAGGAAGCACACAGCATCGAACTCAATCCGCAGACTCCTTACCCTGTTATCGCACTTCTGCCGGATCAGAATGGCATAGAGGATATTGGCGGCACCCTGCGTCTCGGCTCTTATCCGTGTATTCTGGATAAATCGACGAAAGCCTATGAATTATATGGGGCTGAGGAAATTCACGAGCGTCACAGGCATCGCTATGAGGTCAACAATGACTTCCGCCGTGTCCTGACCGACAATGGACTGACACTCTCCGGCCTTTCCCCGGACGGCCGCATTGTAGAAATGATTGAATTAAAGGATCATCCGTTCTTCATTGCCACACAGGCTCATCCGGAGCTGAAATCCCGTCCAAACCGACCGCATCCGCTGTTTCGTGGTTTTGTGGAAGCTGCGCTGAAGAAACAAGAGGAAAATAAATAAAGGAAATAAAGGAAAAAAGAAAAAGGCAAGAGAAAAAAAGGCAAGAGAAAAAAAGGCAAGAGAAAAAAAGGCAAGAGAAAAAAAGGCAAGAGAAAAAAAGGCAAGAGAAAAAAAGGCAAGAGAAAACCGGCGGTGGCTTTAATGGCCACCGCCGGTTTTCTCTTGTCAGGCGGATTGTGAATATCCGCTTCGCTGCTTATAAGATACTGCCCATTGCGAGATACTGTTTCATTGTAAGGTGATATTCCATTTTACAAAAAAATTTGCGCGTCTAACTCATCACTAAAGTAACGAGAATGCGACGCGCAGTTATTCAAAGGTTATCTGTTTTTGAGCATCTTATTATATCATCCGTATGGCATACATGCCGACTGCAAAAATATCAAAGTATTTTAAGTATTAATGATGGAACAGACGAATTCCTGTAAATGCCATTGCCATACCGTACTTATTGCACGTTGCGATAACATCCTCATCACGAACCGATCCACCCGGCTGTGCGATATATTCCACACCGGACTTATGTGCACGCTCGATATTATCACTGAACGGGAAGAACGCATCTGATCCCAGCGTCACACCCTGCAGCTGATCCAGCCATGCACGCTTCTCTTTCTCTGTAAATACTTCAGGCTTCTCCGTGAACACTCGCTCCCATGCGCCGTCTGCAAGCACATCCATGTACTCGTTTCCGATGTAAACGTCGATTGCATTGTCACGCTCTGCTCTCGTGATCGTATCACGGAACGGAAGGGCGAGCACCTTCGGATTCTGACGAAGGAACCAGTTATCCGCCTTCTGGCCTGCCAGTCTTGTGCAATGTACACGGGACTGCTGGCCTGCTCCGATTCCGATTGCCTGTCCGTCCTTTACGTAGCACACGGAGTTGGACTGTGTATATTTCAAAATGATCAGTGCGATCTTCATATCACGCAGCGCATCTGCCGGAACGTCTTTTTTCTCCGTCACAAAGTTTGCAAGAAGCTCGTCGTTGATCGGCAGCTCCTGGCGTCCCTGCTCAAAGGTCACGCCAAATACCTGTTTATGTTCGATCGGCGCCGGTCGATAATTTTCATCAATCTGAATAACGTTATAATTCCCTTTCTTTTTCTGTTTCAGAATTTCCAGTGCCTCTTCTGTGTAGCCCGGTGCGATCACTCCGTCCGATACCTCACGCTTGATCAGCATTGCCGTATCGCGGTCACAAATATCAGAGAGTGCAATAAAATCGCCAAAGGAAGACATACGGTCTGCACCTCTTGCTCTTGCATATGCACTTGCCAGCGGTGAAAGCTCGCCCTGATCATCTACCCAATAAATCTTTGCAAGTGTCTCATCAAGCGGAAGTCCAACTGCTGCTCCTGCCGGAGATACATGCTTAAAAGATGTGGCTGCCGGCAGTCCTGTTGCCTCTTTCAGCTCTTTTACCAGCTGCCATCCGTTGAAAGCATCCAGGAAATTAATGTAGCCAGGACGGCCGCTAAGTACCTGAATTGGCAGATCTGAGCCATCTTCCATAAAAATGCGGGACGGCTTCTGATTTGGGTTACATCCATATTTCAACTGTAATTCATTCATATCGATCTTCCTTTCGAAATCGTTTTATGTTTTATGTTTTCTGTTTCATTACTGGTTTCTTGCTTATCTTACTTATTTTATTTATCTTTATTTGTAACTGTTCAGAGCCAAGCAAAATTTCATAAAACAGGCGGAAAATGCTTGCATTTTTAAGCCTGTTTTTGAAATTTTATTTGGCGGATACGCCACACCGACGAAATGCGTAGCATTT
>Ga0129317_1000498_pt1 | contig 41133 bp, 41 predicted proteins | sample Cm1ome_FD_94430 | JGI IMG/M metagenome (GOLD analysis project Ga0129317, IMG submission 94430) | Eastern black-and-white colobus group fecal microbial communities from Wisconsin, USA - Cm1105 metagenome | ecosystem: Host-associated > Mammals > Digestive system > Large intestine > Fecal | place... | reverse complement strand
TGGCGTATCCGCCAAATAAAATTTCAAAAACAGGAATCAAGCAGATATTCGCAATCCGCTTTCGCTACTTGCTCATAACCGAATAACTGCCTCGCAGTTTATTCGGTTAAAATGCAAGCATTTCCTGCCTGTTTTATGAAATTTTGCCTGGCTCTGAACAGTTACAAATTAACAGTGTCATTCCTCAAAAGCCTGAAGCTGTTTGAGTGTATTCTGGTACCAGGCTTCAAAATAATCATCGGTGAGAAATTCTGCGGTGGCATCCTCAAGGCGCTGACCGCCTGCGAGACGTTCTTCTACCGTCTGACGGTCGGCCGCGGCCAGATCACTCAATCCGTAACTCAGGATCTGCCTTGCGTCATTTCCTCTGTCAAATGCCTTTGTTGTATACATCTGATTAGAATTTACGGAGTCAACGGCAACGGTAAGAATGCTGTCCATAGAAGCACTAAGGGAGGCAGTACTTTTACGGATCGTATCCATATTGTTGGCCTCTTTTGTGACCGGAAGATAACCGGAGCCTGCACAGAAAGAAATGTTATGCTCCGGGGCGGTAAACCATTTCAGAAATTCTACGCATGCTTTGACGGTTGCGTCATCCTCTGTTTTTGTCACCACCATTCCGGCGCCCTGCTGAACGGCATAGTTTTCTCCATCTGCGAATTTTGGGCACGGGAGAACCTTCAGTGCAATATCATAGCTTTCAGAATCCGTCAGACTGACCTGTGTCGGAAAAAATGTGGCACTTGAGGTGGAACCGACATAACCGATAATGTTTCCTGTCTTGATATCATCACTGCGAAAACGTCCGGAAGCAGAAAAATATCCCTTTATATAAGGAGCGTAATAATTGTCCCACAGCTTCCGCATGACCTCTTTATCAAAATTGAGAGACATTTTTCCGTTTTCAGTATTGAAAATAGGAGAACCAAGCTGTTTTGCACCGAGCAGAAGATAGTTGGCCATTGCATCCCTTCCTAACAGTGCACGTCCGTCATTTTTTTCCGGTGTCTGTTCATCCGTCCAGTTATAATACGTTTCTGCAGTAGAGACAAGGCCTTCGATCGTGGACAGGTCCTCATAGGAAGCGCCGGTTGCATCAGAAAAAGCACGCCAGTCTGTATCGTTTAAGAAAAGAAGCTCCGTGGATTTTGCGACCGGGAAGATTTTGATACTGCCATCACCGGAAAAATCGCCCTCATCAAGATAATTATCGATATATGCCAGACGCTCTTCTTTCGTAAAATAGTCGGAAAGATCCATGACCAGTCCCATCTGATCGAGGGTGTAAGCAGTATCAGCATAGGCGGAAAAAATATTCGGCATATCCGAAGCGCCGACTTCGCCATTCGCGGAAGCAAGCACATTCGTTTCCAGATCGTTTACTGTTCCCTGACTGGAGCTTTCTACGGTGATTCCCAGGGAACGTCCGGTGGTATCGTTAAATTCGGAGACAAGTTTGTTGAATAATTCAAGCTGGTCACCGTTGTAATACGTCCATACGGTGATGGTAAGCGGATCTGCGGAAGCAGTATTGTCTGTTTTTACAGAACAGCCGGAGGCAGAGGCCAGAAGCAGAACAGCAGCCAGAATACATGCAGAATGTTTTTGCGATAACATAAAAACTCCCTTCTTGCCCCTGTATTGCAGAAAAATCGGATACAGGAGCATCGGTAAGGCAACTGTGAAGCGTAAAAGCCACAATTACGCTGCTTGGATTGGTAAGATGTTAAGGACAAAAGATACCTTACGGATTGTTCCGTACTTCGTACTCCTACAATCCTGCCAGATATTCGCATATTGTGAAGCTTACGCTACACTTTTATGCTCATATCGGGGCGGGTCATTAAGCCATAAAACCACTCCTGTGCAGGCACATCGTGGTTTCAGGATTTTGAACCTGGCATCTTGGTAAATGACAGGCAGCGAAAGAGGGCTGTTACAGTATATCAGGAACGGCATACACCGCTCCTGATATAAAAAATAATGTTTCGCTGTGCGAAAAGGCAGCAATGGAAAATCGTCGAAGCAATCAGGAAAGGGACAGTGCCTCGCGTCCCATCTGCTCCAGAAGATCACTCTTGATATGGTACAGCTTGGAAGAAAGATCTACGTAGACCTTATGCGGATTTGCAAGACGTTTCGTTTCATCCCAGAGCGTGTCTTTTTCTTTGATACAGATATCGCGGATTTCCATAACAGAAGGAGAAGTGTAGACACATGCTCCGTTTTTGAATACCGGAACGAGCATTTCACGCAGTGTGTAGGAACCGCCCTTGATCTTTGTCTTTTTCCACGTTTCAAGAGGATCAAAGATGATCAGATCTTCGGAAGGATCGTACGTTTCATCTGTAAGACAGATTAGATCGGCACGAATTTTGCCGGTTTGCTTGTCGTAGATACGAAGAATTTTTTTGTTGCCCGGGTTAGTGATTTTTTCAGTGTTTTCGGAAAGCTTGATTTTCGGGATAAATTCACCGGTCTTTTCATCGAGAACAGCTGCAAGCTTGTAAACACCACCGAAAGCCGGGCAGTCTTTGGAGGTGATCATATTCGTACCGACTCCCCAGGAGGTAATTGCAGCGCCCTGCGTTTTCAGGCTGTCGATCAGATACTCATCAAGGTCACTGGATGCGGAAATAATTGCATCCTTAAAGCCGGCCTCATCCAGAAGCTTTCTGGCCTGCTTGGACATATAAGCAAGGTCACCGCTGTCAAGCCGGATACCATAGCCCTTCAGTTCCATGCCGGCCTCACGCATCTCCTTAAACACACGGATTGCGTTCGGAACACCGGAGCGCAGGGTATCGTACGTGTCTACGAGCAGCAGGCAGGCATCCGGATACAGCTCAGAATACTTTTTGAAAGCGGTATACTCATCCGGGAAACTCATGATCCAGCTGTGAGCATGTGTTCCTTTGACCGGAACGTCAAAAAGCTGTCCGGCAAGCACATTGGAAGTGCCGATGCAGCCGCCGATCATAGCAGCGCGGGCACCGTAAACACCGGCGTCCGGACCCTGAGCACGGCGAAGTCCGAATTCCATGATACCGTCTCCGCGGGCCGCATGAACGACACGTGCCGTCTTGGTGGCGATCAGGCTCTGATGATTGATAATATTTAAGATAGCAGTCTCAACAAGCTGTGCCTGCATGATCGGTGCGATCACTTTGAGCAGCGGTTCATACGGGAAAACCACGGATCCTTCCGGGATTGCCCAGATATCACCCTCAAAATGGAAATTTCTCAGATAGTCAAGGAAGCCTTCGTGGAAGATCCCAAGGCTTGCCAGATAAGAAATATCTTCTTCCGAAAAATGAAGATTATTGATATAGTCAATTACCTGATCAAGACCGGCAGAAATAGCATAGCCATTGTCGCACGGATTTTTGCGGTAGAATGCGTCAAAAATTACCGTCTCAGAAGAATTGCTTTCGTAATAGCCCTGCATCATCGTAAGTTCATACAGGTCTGTCAGTAATGTGAGATTTAAAGTACTCATATCGATAAACACTCCTTTGTGTCTGCAGCAGTCGGATATAGGGCTGCAAATTGATAGATGCCGTACTTTACGTATTCCGAAAAGCACAGTATTAGTTACAGTATACCATATCTGGAGAAATTTTGTGAAGAAATATGACTATTTTTCTGTGGTGCATTCTGGGAAAGTATTCTGGGAAACTGTTACTGTCCGAAGACTGGGAAGAAGTAAAGCGGATGTGAAAAGCATGGGAACAATATTTTACAAAACAAAAAAGCATCTCAAACGAGATGCTTTAAACCAGGGCTACCAGGATTCGAACCTGGAAAATGACGGAGTCAGAGTCCGTTGCCTTACCGTTTGGCGATAGCCCTTCATTTATTGTTATGCATTGAGTGCTGTCTCTCAACACGATGAATTATATAACACTCTTTACAGAAATGCAAGTACTTTTTTTGAATTTTTTAAATTTTTTCTATTCATTGAATTATTTACACAATAGTGGAGATTTTAAGAAGGATAAGAATATCCCTCAGAAAAGGTGCCAATAAAAGAACTTTTCGAGGGATATTTCCGTAGAGAATAAGTTATAAAGAAAAAGTGTTATATTACATCGAAATTGACTGAAAACCATGGTATTTAATCAGTTCAATATTACCTAGCAGTGGGCAGTCGTCGACCTGCTTGAAGTTAAATTCAGGCATTTCCATTTTTTTCATTTCAAGGTAAGCAGGATTTACCATTCCGCCGGAAATTTTTATAGTATCGTTTAGTGTCTGAAACTGTTTTGCTTCAAGAAGTGTAGTATGGAGTACTTTTTGAATACTTTTGAGCATTGCAGCAAGCATTTCTTCACGCGTGGAAGCAAGGGAAAGACCATGCCATGCACCGGCTTTTTTCTGAAGGCTTTGTCGGTCACCTGTTAAATATGGATCGAAAGTAATAGTAGTGGTAGTTCCATAATTTTTAATCGAATCAATCAGATATTTTTCATAGAAATCATTTCGTTTCATTTCATGACAAAATTGAAGATAAAACCAGTCAAGTGCGAAGCCGCCTGCGGTAGTCGCATAAATTTGCCATAATCCCGGAAGAGCTGCGTTTCTGAGATAATAATGTGGGTTTGTTACAGGTTTGTCTGTAAGAATGCTGACCATTTCGCTGCTGCCTGCCGTATTCATGATTTGACCGGCGCTACTGTTTCCAGCGCCCATTTGAGCGGATGCAACATCATTTGTGCCGATGGCGACAGGGATACCGGAAGGAACTCCCAGTTTATCTGCGATGGATGGAAGAAGGAATCCAAGGAATTTTCCGGGAACACAGATTTCTGAAAACCAGTATTCAGGAAAGTGGAAAGTGGAAAGTAATTCCTTCGACCAGGCATTTTGCAGAGTAGTTTCATATAAACCAAGCATAGAAGCGTTTACGAGATCAATCATCCATTTTCCGGTAAATAATTTGTGCAGGTAAGTGGTAAGATGTCCGACCTTTTCAACCTGACATAAGAGATCTTTTTCTTTTTGTTGAAACCAGAGAAGCGTCATGGCTGAGCAACCTCCGGCAAAAGGATAAATGCCGGAAATATGAAGGTAGGTGTCTTTACCGACGGTGTTACAGATAAAGTCTGACTGTGCGCGGCATCTCCGGTCAAGATGGGTAATGATATTGGGATATACAAGGTCACCGTCATTGTCCATGAGAACAAGAGAAGGTGAAAAAGTATCGTAGCAAAGACATTCCACTTTATGAAGAAGATCCGGGTTGAGGCACTTAACGGCCCCAAAGAGCGCGGAAAGAAGACTGTCAGGTGATAATTCAACTTTTTCATCTGGCAGTAAAAGATAATGGTATTCGTGTTTTGCTTGGCACTGAATTGAACCGTTTTCATCAATAATGCTGACTTTAACGGCAGAAGTGCCGAAATCAATTGATAAAAAAAGCATGGAATAATCTCCTATAAATTTTATTGAAAAAGTACTTGTAAAAAGGAAAATGACAAAGAAAAATTCATTACATAATGTAATCGGGGATTAAGTATTCCACAAATGTAATGAAAAGCTTGTCTTAAGAAATTTATTAGATAAAAATAAAATGTTAAAAGAAAGGAATAAACTCATAATAAGTTATAAAAGTACGGTTGTCAATCTCTTTTTGCATAGAAAATGGAAAGGAGAGAGTCCGTACTTTTATAATTAAAAAGAATAAAATATAGAAAATACAGTTAGGATATAGAGGTATTTTCAGGAATGTGTCCGAGAATACTTGAAATTTGACTGACTGTTTTTTTCAGGCGAGGTACATTTTCTTCCAGAAAAGCCTGATCCATTCGAGAAACAAGGGTAGAAATACTGAGTGCAGCCACTGCTTTGTTGTTTGAGTCTCGGATGACATCGGCAATACAGCCAATTCCGGCCTCGTGTTCTTCATTATCAATGGCATATCCTCGTGATCGGATCAATTCCAGTTCTTTTAGGAGATCCGAATATTTCGTAATAGTAGAAGGCGTATATTGGACGATTTCTGAATGCTCCCATACTTCTCTCACTTCCGGCTCTGACATGGTGGCCAGCAATGCTTTCCCGAGTCCGGTGTAATACATATAATTACGGGAACCCGTCTGAGAGGCAATTCGTATTACATTTTCAGAAGCCACTTCTTTGAATAAATATACAATAGAAGATCCATCCGGAATCGCGAGATGAACTGCTTCATGAGAACTACGGCACAGATTCTTCAAATAATCAAGAGAAAGTGTCAATAAATCAAAACCGGGAACTGCACGGCTGCCGATTTGATAGGTTCGCAGAGTCATTCGATAGATGCTGTTTTCTTCATCTTTTACAATATATCCTCGATTAATCAGGGTATTTAAAAGTCGATAAATGGTTGATTTGTGTATTCCGGTTTTTTCTGTCAGAACCGCAATAGAAGTACCTTCCGGGTACCAGGATAATGCTTCAAGGACATCAAAAGTACGGTCTACAAGGCGGACGTTCGTAGTTTCCATTTCAGCCTCCTTTGTATTGATTAGAAAATTGTAACCAATTATTTCCTAAAATTCAATAGTTAAATAGAAAAAGAAATAAAAATAACGAATGAATAAAAAGGTAGGAAAAAGAAAGCGTAAAAACTAAACAAAAATATAATGCGAAAAATGTCGAAAACGACAAAACTTACAAAAACATATTGACATTGAATAAGTATAGTAGTATATTTACGACAAGAAATTTACTAGATAAAACAACGTTTCAAAGAATGAAACAAGAGAAATAAAACAAAAGAAAGGAGAATAGAATGAACGGGATAACAATAAAGCACATAGGTATTAATGCGACTTCTGAGGAAGAAGCACTAAAAATAGCAAAATTATTTTCCGGACTTTTGGGAGTTGACGTAAAAAATGGAAGGATGTCGGTGTTTAGCGGAACACTGATAGAAGTAATGAAAGAAAATGGCCGTGGAACATATGGACATATCGGTTTTCAGGTTGCATCGATAGAAGAGGCAATGAAAGATTTTGGAAAACGGGGTATTTCATTCGATATGGATAGTATTCAGCTTAATGAGGATGGAAAGATAAAAGTAATTTATGTAGACGAAGAATATGCAGGATTTGCGATTCATCTTACACTGTAGCAAATACTCAAAGGAGGAGGAAAAGTGCGGGAGGAAATTATAAAAAAAGTAAAAGAAAAAAAAGTAATAGCCATTGTCCGTAATGTGTATGGCGAAGATTGCAGAAAACTGACAGAAGCACTTTTATCCGGAGGAATTGCTCTGATGGAGTTCACGTTCGATCAGAAAAATCCGGAGAATTGGGAAAAAACCTGCGCGAATATAAAAATGGTGCGCAGTAAATTTGAAGGCAGGATGTACTGCGGCGCTGGTACGGTGCTTACAATGGAGCAGGTTGATATGGCAGCCGAAGTGGGAGCTCAGTTTATCGTTTCTCCGAATGTCAAACGAGAAGTAATTCAGGAAACCATAAGAAAGGAGATGGTTTCCATGCCAGGAGCGATGACAGCAACGGAGGCTGTGGAGGCTGCTGAGTACGGAGCAGATTTTGTGAAGATTTTCCCGGCGGCAAATCTCGGAGCGGCTTATATTAAAGCGATCCGTAGTCCGATCAATCATATTCCGCTTCTTGCAGTTGGAGGAGTCAATGAAAAAAATATTGCACAGTTTATGAAAGCGGGAGCGTCTGGAGTCGGAGTCGGAGGAGATCTTGTGAATCCAAAGTGGATTGCAGGAGGCGAGTTTGAAAAAATAAAGGAAACCGCTGAGGCACTTGTACAGAGTATCGGAGGAAAGAAAGAGTGAAAAAGGTAGTTTCATTTGGTGAGATTATGATGAGACTGAATCCACAGGGGTATTTGAAACTGCGGCAGGCGCAGAGTCTGGAGGTTTCTTTTGCAGGCGGCGAGGCAAATGTGGCAGTATCAATTGCAAATTTTGGAATGCAGTCAGAATTTGTGAGTAAATTACCAGACAATGACTTGGGGCATATGGCAGAGCAGGAATTAAGAAAATACCAGGTTGGTACGGAAAATATAATTTACGGAGGCCCAAGGCTTGGTGTCTATTATGTAGAAAAAGGGGTGTCACAGAGACCGTCGAAGGTTCTGTATGACAGAGCGAATTCTTCTATCGCACTTGCACAGCGCAGTGATTTTGACTGGGATCGAATTCTGGATGGATGTAACTGGTTTCATTTTACAGGAATTACACCGGCACTTGGAAATGAGTGCGCGGAAATCTGCGAGGATGCATTGAAGATTTGCAGAAAAAATCAGATTACTGTGAGTTGCGATCTGAATTTCAGGAAGAAGCTCTGGTCAGAAGAAGAAGCGAATAAGGTCATGGGAAAATTAATGCAGTATGTCGATATCTGCATAGCAAATGAATCAGATGCAGCAGATGTTTTTGGAATCAAAGCAGAAGGTTCAGATGTGACAAAAGGTGAACTCAGTCAGGAAGGATATGTGAGTGTGGCGAAGCAGTTGTCAGAAAGATTCGGAATCAAAACGGTTGCAATCACACTTAGAAAAAGTCTTTCCGCAAGTGTAAATAAGTGGGGCGGCATGCTGTACCAGAATGGAAACAGTTATTTTTCACCGGAATATACGATTCAGATTGTAGACCGGGTTGGTGGTGGAGATTCTTTTGCAGGAGCGCTGATATATGCGCTGAACAGTGAATATTCATCACAGCAGGCAGTAAATTTTGCAGTTGCCGCATCGTGTTTGAAACATACACTTGAGTATGATTTTAATCTGGTATCTTTGCAGGATGTAAACAATCTGATGCAGGGAAACGGGTCAGGAAGAGTACAAAGATAACGTGAAAACAGATAAATAACAGGAGAAAACGAAGATGAAGATTACGAGTGTAGAGACATTTCATGTAAAACCAAGATGGATTTTTGTAAAAGTATCAACGGATGAGGGAATCGTCGGTTGGGGTGAGGCAGATCTGGAAGGAAGAAATCTCGTGACGGCTGCAGCGGTGGATTCACTGAAAGATATGATTATCGGTGAGGATCCGAGAAATATCGAATATTTATATAAGCTGATGTATGCAGGTGGTTTTTATCGTGGAGGCGCGGCTGTATACAGTGCAATCAGCGGAATTGAGCAGGCACTGTGGGACATCAAAGGAAAATGGCTGAATGTTCCAGTGTGGCAGCTTCTTGGCGGAAAATCAAGAGAGCGGATTCGGATGTATGCACATATTTTTGGCAACGTAGATTACACAGATATGGAAGAACGTGAGTGCCGTGATCTTCTTGTTGAACATGCAAAGAAAAAGGTTGCGCGTGGTTTTAAGTCTTTAAAGACACCATTCATATGCCCGTATCGTCATATCGAAACGCCGGCGATGGTAACCAGGTTTGTAGAGAGAATTGCAGAAATTCGAGCAGCAATCGGAGATGACATTGATCTGGCTGTAGATTTTCATGGACGTGTGTCACCAGCAATGGCGCCATGGCTGTGCAGGGAACTGGAGCCGTACGGTCTGATGTTTGTAGAAGAACCAGTACTTCCGGAAAACGTAGATGCGATGGCTAAGGTAGCGCGGATGACAACGATTCCGATTGCGACCGGAGAACGAAAATTTACGACGTTCGAGTTTCGGGAGATACTTGAAAAGCAGGCTGCAAATGTACTTCAGCCGGATTTATGTCATGCTGGAGGTATCTCACAGGTTATGAAAATTGCGGCGATGGGAGAAACGTATTTTTGCTCTATGGCTCCGCATAATCCGTTAGGACCGCTGGCGCTGGCTGCGTGTCTGCAGGTAGATACGGTCATTCCGAATTTTACAGCTCAGGAGCATCCATCGTTTGAGGATGGGTGGGATCTTGGTGGACCATATCTTAAAAAACCGTTTGAGATTGTCGACGGATATATTTCGATTCCGGAAGGACCAGGAATGGGAATCGAAATTGATGAAGCGGGAATTAAGGAAAATCAGATTGACGGACGTTGGGAGACGCCGAGAGTCATGTTTGCTGATGATCATTCATTTGGTGAATGGTAGAAGCAGAGGGAGGATTTTCGCAAGTGACAAATAAGACAAAAAACAGATTTAATATGACGCCGTATTTGTTTATAGCACCTGTGTTTATTTTGCTCGCAGCGCTGGTCGTATACCCAATCTGTTATGCATTGTATTTGAGTGTTCTGGATACGAACCTGACGACAAGATGGGATTTTGTCGGGCTGAAAAATTATATTTCTATTTTTAAAAATGGAAATATGGTAAAAAGCCTTCTGACAACGTTTGAATTTACGGTAGTAGTTGTTGCCGGACATCTTGTTCTTGGAACAGTACTTGCGCTGGCAATGAACAAAAAAAGGCCGGGGGTATCGGCGTTTCGCACCATTTTGATTATACCGTGGCTGTTGCCGGATGTAGTTGTGGCATTGCTGTATAAATGGATTTTTAATGCAAATTATGGCGTGTTTAATACGATTCTGCTCCGGTTCGGGATTATTCAGAAAAATCAGGCATGGCTGAGTACTTCTATGGCATTTATTATTCTTGCTGTAGTTTGTATCTGGAAAGGCTATGCATTAATCATGGTAAATATCATGGCAGGACTTCAAAGCGTACCGGAAGATATATATGAAGCGGCAGATCTGGATGGAGCTAATAAATGGCAGACTTTCTTTAAAATTACGGTTCCAACGATTAAACCGGTAATTGCGACAGCTGTAATACTGGATACCGTATGGTGGTTCAAGCATTATACGATTATCAAGCTTCTTACAGATGGAGGTCCTGGAAACACGACCTCTACCGTGAGTATTTCTATTCAGAAAGAGGCTTTTACCTATCACAATTATGGTACTGCAGCGGCGGGGGCCGGTATCGTGTTTATCGTTTGCTGGCTGATCAGTAAAATTATGAGGAGGATAATGGACAGCAATGAGTAAGAAAAAAAACAGCTCTGTAGCAAGGCATAAAACTGCCCAGGGAATTCTCTCGTATTTTATCATGATAGCCGGAGCTTGTATGGTTATCTTTCCGATCCTGTGGATGGCAATCACAGCAGTGAAAGACGATGCAGAGATTTATCAGATGAATGGAGCAATTTTACCGCAGGCACCGGTGGCAACTTCTTTCATACGTATCTGGAGAGATTATGATTTTATAAGATATTTTGGAAACAGCCTGATTGTTACATTGATAGCAGTGCTTGTGGCGCTGGTTGCATCGGCACTGACAGGGTATGGAGCAACACGATTCAATTTCAGAGGAAAGAAAACATTTTTATCGTTCATATTAATGACTCAGATGTTTCCTTCTATCATGCTTCTTGTGCCATATTACAAGATCCTCAGCATTTACGGACTGGGAAATTCCCTCCCGGGTCTGTGTGTGGTATATATTTCCTTTACGATTCCATTTTGTTCGTGGATGATGGTTGGATATTACAGAACTATTCCTGTTGATCTGGACGAGCAGGCAGCAATTGACGGAGCATCAAGGATACAGACCTTTTTGAAAATCACGCTGCCGCTTGTAAGACCAGGGCTTGTGTCATCGGCAATCTATGCATTTATTACCTGTTGGAATGAATATATGTTTGCCGCGATTTTACTTACGAATGATAAACTGAAGACGGCGGCGGTGGCAATCGCAGAAATGAATGGATATTATCGAATTGCATGGAATGATATGATGGCAGCTTCGCTGGTTGCGTCCGTTCCGTTGATTGTAGCATTTATCTTTATGCAGAAGAGTTTTATCAGTGGTTTGACTGCAGGAGCAGTGAAATAGCTGAGGCAAGAATAAAAAAGAAGAGCAAGGAGGGATAGCAAAAGAAAAATGGTTAGAAAACAGTAAAGGGAGAATGAAAATTTAAACTTAATAGAAAAGAAAGGAACAGAAGAATGAAAAGAAAAATTGCAGCAGCACTTAGTATGACAATGGTAGCATCTGTTTTTGCCGGAATTCCTGCTTATGCAGAGGATGAGATCACACTGACGATTATGTCCTGTCTTCAGACAGAAGATGAGGCGGAGCTGGAGCAGGGAATTGCAGATGCATATATGGCGGAGCATCCGAATGTAAAGATTGAATTTATCTCAGTTGCAAATAATGATCTGGATGCACAGATTACTACACTGGCAGCTTCAGATGATCTTCCGGATGCATTCTTCCTGAATACGGCATTTATGTCAACCGCACTGGATATGGGAATTGTGCAGGATGCGGCACCATATTTATCGGATGAGTTCAAAGTGGATCTTTCACCGGAAGTAACGGAATTTTGTACGTTGGATGATCATTTGATGCTGGTACCGTGGTTCCAGATTCCGATTGCGCTGATTTATCGTGCAGACTGGTTAGAGCAGGCAGGAATTGAGAAGATTGAGACAATGGAAGATTTTGAGGCCGCTGCGAAAGCATTTACGGAGATTTCCGGAGCGTATGGATTTGCAATGGTAGGTGCAAGAAACGGATCAGGTGAAGCTCGTTTTTCACAGTATGCAAAAGCGTTCGGTGTAAACGAAGTCTGGCAGAATGATGATGGATCATGGGAGACAGATCTGACTTCGGATAAATTTAAGACGGCACTGCAGTCATTTGTAGATCTTGATCTTGTGGATGGGGTAGTTCCGGCTGGAGCATCTGAAACGGCATATCCGGATGCAGTTACCTATTTCGCGAATGAGCAGGCTGGTCTGATTATTTCCGGAAGTAACGCAGTGGGAGCAATTTTAAATCGCAATCCGGAATTACAGGGCAAACTTGGAAGTGTTCCGATTCCGAAAGCAACAACAGAAGAAGGGCGTCACGTAACAAACCTTCAAGTATCAGGATATGCGATTACATCAGCGTGTGAGCATCCAGAGGCACTGGTAGACTACCTTGAATTCATGGCTGGATATGACAATGCAGTTTCATTTGGAAAAGCAACAGGACGCATTCCGGTAATCAAGAGTGCATTGGAGGATGAGGCATTCACGGGAGCAGAATATGCAGGATTTTCAGAGTGCATGCAGTATTCGATTCCGTATTCCACATTCCCGGCTTATGCAGAGGTTCAGGATGTTTTTGGAGAAGCGTATAACTCTATGTTGACGGGTACCTCGATTGATGATGCGATCGCAACCGTCGGAACGAGAATGGAAGAGCTTCTTGCAAGATAAAAATAACAGCAAAGAATCAAAATGGGCTGCTTTTAAAAAAGCAGCCCATACGAAAAACACAACTTGTATATACATATTATAACAAATTCAGAAGGAGGAAAGAAGCATGAAAATAGCAATTGGATGTGATCCGAATGCACAGAAATTTAAGGAAGAGATGATTACATATATAAAAGGACTTGGGTATGATTGCTGTGATTTTGGAAGTGAAAATCCTATTTATGCAGAGGTGGCCACAGAAGTGGCAAAAGCGGTGGCACAGAAAAAATATGACAGAGGAATTTTAATTTGTGGTACTGGAATTGGAATGTGTATTGCAGCAAATAAAGTAAAAGGTGCATATGCGGCGCTGGTCAATAATGTATTTCAGGCGCAGAGGGCAGAGTTGAGCAATCATGCGAACATTATAACGATGGGAGCGCAGGTAACCGGAATTGAGGTTGCCAAAATGATGGTAAAAGAATATCTGCAGAATAAGTTTGATACACAGTCAAGATCTATGCCAAAAGTGCAGCGGATTTATGCATATGAGCAGGAGGAAATGAAATAAGCAGGTTAGACGCATAGGCAGGAGGCAATAGAAAAAATGGAAAAAGAAACGGTGAAAAAGAGAAAAGAGCTGGAACTCATTGCAGAAAAGTGTCGGAGAAATATATTACGCATGGTGGAAGCGGGGGGACATGGACATATTGGAGGAGCCTTTTCGGCAATCGATATCATAACTGCATTATATTTTTATAAGATGCGCGTGAATCCGAAAAATCCGAAATGGGCAGATCGAGATCGTTTTATTCTGTCAGCTGGGCATAAGTGTATGGCGCAGTATGCTGTACTGGCAGAGAAGGGATATTTTCCAAAAGATGTTCTGGACACGTATGGTGAACTGAAAAGTAAAATACCAGGTCATCCGGATATGCATAAATTACCGGGAATAGAGGCAAACACAGGTGCACTTGGTCACGGGCTTTCCATAGCAGAAGGAATGGCACTGGCACTGCGAAGTGAAAAAAAGGATGCAATGGTGTATGTAATGCTTGGGGACGGAGAACTGGCAGAGGGTTCAAACTGGGAGGCAGCTGCGGTAGCTGCGCAGTACCGACTGGAAAATCTGGTTCTTTTTTTGGATAATAATGGTTTACAGATCAGTGGCAGTGTTGAGCGTGTCATGAATTTTATGCCTGCGGGTGAAAAATTTAAGGCATTTGGCTGGAATGTACTGGAGATAGATGGAAACAACATGGAGGAGATTGTTTGTGTGCTGGATCTGATGCCCGCATGCAAAGAAAAACCGACGGCTGTAATTTGCCATACGGTAAAAGGAAAAGGAGTTTCGTTTCTGGAAAATGAGGTTTCCTGTCATTTTTGGACTCCGGATAAGGAAAAGCTGAAACTGGCAATCCAGGAAGTAGAGGCTAGAATCGGAAAAATGGAAGAAGAGCAGGAGGCGTAGCGATATGATGAAAGAAAAGCGGGATCCGAGAAAAACATTTGGCGCGGCTGTATCGGAGGTAGCAGAGGAAAATGAACGCATTGTTGTATTGTCAGCTGACAGCGGCGGGAGTTCTGGATTTAAAGAGTTTGCAAAAAGACATCCGGAACGTTATTATGAATTTGGAATTATGGAGCAGACCGTGACAGGAATTGCAGCTGGAATGGCAACTGTTGGGAAAATACCGGTTTTTTGTGCGATTGCACCATTTGTAACTTGCCGAAATTATGAAATGTTTCGGAATGACCTTGGCTATATGCATCAGAATGTAAAAATTGTAGGAAGAAACGGTGGTTTCACATATTCAGATCTTGGGGCAACGCATCATTCACTGGAGGATTTTGCAATTATAAAAATGATTCCGGGAGTGGTGGTATTGTGTCCGCAGGATCCGGGGGAAATACGTGCTGCGTCAAAGGCGATGCTTGAATACGAAGGTCCTGTGTACATGCGAATTGGCAACCCGGCAATGGAAGAATTGTGGCCAGAACAGAAATTCGAGATTGGAAAAGGAAGCGTATTAAAAAATGGAAGTAATCTCGCAATCATCACAACAGGAACAGCAACGAGAAATGTGCTGGAAGCTGCGGAAATATTAGAGAAAAAAGGGTATTCGGTTATGGTAATAGGAATGCCTACAATACAACCTGTGGATCGGGAGATCATTCAGATGGCAGCTGAAAAGACAGGAAGAATAATGACAGTTGAAGAACATTATATCGGAGGAGGACTCGGGTCTTCCGTAGCAGATGTGTGTGCGGAATACTGTCCAGTAAAAATAAAAATCCATGGAGTAAAAAAAGAGTACGCAGTTTCAGGAAGTTATGAAAAACTGCTGCAGTATTATGAGCTGGATGTAGATGGAATCGTAAAGAATGCAGAAGAATTTCTAAATGGCTGAGCGGCCGGAAAGGAAAAGACTATGAGAATGGTTTTAAGTGGCGTATATATTCCAGCGGTGACACCATTTGACGAAAAAGAAGAACTCGATTGTCGGAAGTTAAAGAAAAATATAGAAAAATGGAATTGCACAAATATAAGCGGGTATATGTGTCTTGGAAGCAACGGTGAATTTAAAATGCTGGATGAAGAGGAATCCTGTGCTGTAATACGCACGTTCGCGGAAAATCGAGCGGCAGATAAGGGGCTTATTGCAGGCGTTGGGAGAGAATCTCTGTATCATACACTGCGTTTTATTGAAAAGCTTGAGAGAGAAAATCTGACACCAGACTATATTTCTGTATTGACACCACATTACTTTAAAAAAATGATGAATGACGAAGTGTTGGTAGAGTATTATACACGGATAGCAGACAACAGTCCTTATCCGGTTCTGTTATACTGTGCACCTGGGTTTGCAAATGGGGTGCCCATATCAGCTGACGCAGTGAAGACACTGGCATCGCATCCAAATATAGCAGGGATAAAGGATACTTCATCAGATATGATGGAGCAATATATGGACACGGTGGGAATGCGTTCTGATTTTTCGGTCATGGCAGGATCAATCAGCAATCTGCATAAGTGCTTAAAGTGCGGCGGAGAAGGCGGTGTTTTGTCGGCGGCGAATTATTTTCCAGATGAGTGTGCACATTTATTTGAAGTGTGGAAGACGCAAGGGGAAGCTGCATATTCGGAATACGAAAGAAAACTGCAGGTGCGCATTAAAAAGACCGGAGGAAAAAGAGGTGTTTCTTCTATTAAATATTGTATGAATTTGCTTGGATACGAGGCTGGGAGGCCAAGAAGTCCGTTGCCAATTCTTAATCTTGAAGAAAAACAGGAAATCAAGAATGCATTACAGATTGACGAAAGATAGGGAGAAGGATAGAATAGAGAGGCAAGACAAGAAAAGGTGGAAATAAAGTAAATAAAAACAGAAAGTGGAGAGCAGGGATGGATACACAGCTGAACGGTAAGAGCGCAATACCTTTGCATATGCAGTTAGAAGAAATATTAAAAAGTAACATCAGAGATGGCATATGGGGGGCAGGAGACAGGATTCCATCCGAAAATGAAATGAGCAGGATATATGGTGTGAGTCGTATGACTGTACGCTCTGTTATTTTACGGCTTGTACAAGCGGGACTGCTGTATCGAGTGCAAGGAAAAGGTACGTTTGTCAGTTCCAGTAAAATAACAGGGCGTCCGCTTTCTTTTATGGGAATCCAGGAGCAGCTGGATCAAAAAGGGTATAAAAATACGACAAAAACCGTGTATACGAGAATAATAGATGCAGACAGAAAGCTGGCTGATATTTTACAGGTAGAGAAAAATGCGAAGATTGTAGTGATTGCACGAATCCGATTTGTTGAGGAAAGCCCGTTTAGTTTCCATATATCTTATCTGCCGGAAAAGCTGTATCCTGATATTTTAAGCAAAGAATCAGAATTTGAAAATCGTCAGTTGTGCGATATTTTAAAAGAAGATTATGGAACTGTACAAAAAAATATAATGGAAACAATGGAAATTGTGTGGGCAGATAAAGAAAAAGCAAAGCTGATGCAGGTACAGGAAGGGTATGCTCTGCTTCATCTGGAGGAAACTGTTTATGGGAAAATGGACAGAGTAATCGAGTATTCAAATGTGTATTTCAGAGGAGATCGCTTTAAATTGGAAATTGCAAATTCACATATATCGTAAAGTGCGAATATTGGTTAGAGACTGGATATTAAATAAGAGATGGGGTGTGTGTGATGAGTGTACAAACAGATTGTGAGATTTTGGCTGTTGAAGCAATGGAAGCATATGCAGAAAAATATAATATTTCTGGAGAAGAGGTGGCTGAATTATTTCATAAAAATCAGGTCTTTGAGAAAATGTTGATTCAGCACGAATATCTTCATCAAGTTAGTTTCGAGGAGACTTTAGAATTTGTGGAAAAAGTGATTGCTGAAGGTGGTAGAGAGCTTGTGGTATATCATGGAAGTTGTTTTGTTTTTGGAAAAATAGACCTTGGAAAATCGCATAATCGACGTGATTTTGGAAAAGGATTTTATACTACGGTGTTGAAATCTCAATCAAAAGAATGGGCATATAGACTAGCCTTGAGAGAAAAAAAGAATAATTATTATGTTTATGAATATTTGTTTGATGAAGTGCCTGGATTAAAAGTAAAACGTTTTGATACATTAAGTGAGGAATGGCTAGAATTTATTAAAATGAATAGAAGTAAAGGCGGAATACAGCATGAGTATGATGTAGTGATTGGTCCTGTGGCAGATGATAATACCATGGAAACAGTTCAGTTGTATATTGCTAATATATTAACTGCGCGAGAGGCAGTGGAAAGACTTCGCTATAATAATGTGAACAATCAGGTGTCATTTCATACAGAGAAGGCATTACAGTATTTGAAGTTTGTGGGGAGGAAATCTTATGCCAGAGAAAATCTATAGTTTTAACGGAAAAGATATTACAATGAATGTATGTATACAGATCAGAGATGTAATTAAAATATTGCAGAATCATTTTCAGATTAGTTTTGAGGAAGCAGTATTGCGATTCTATAAATCGGAAACCTATAAAACGTTGCAGCAGACAGAAAATGGATTGTGGGCAGAATCTGCCGAATATATAGCGGATCGGTATTACGAGGAGATTGGATGTGAATAGTCAAAGCGGATTGCGAATATCCGCTTTGACTATGATACTTGATGATTTGGATGATGAACTGAATGTTTTCAAACAGTTAAAATAAAATAAAAAGAGACACTCAAACGAGTATCTCTTTACCAGGGCTACCAGGATTCGAACCTGGAAAATGACGGAGTCAGAGTCCGTTGCCTTACCGTTTGGCGATAGCCCTTCATTTGTTATGTGCTCATGCTGTTTGCTGTGAGCGAATAAAATTATATAATATATCAGGAGAAAATGCAAGTGTTTTTTATTTTTATTTACAGAAAGGGCAGCTCAGCATATCGCTGGGCTGCCCTTTTATCAAGGCAGAAATATGAACATAAATAATCTTGTTACAAAAAGAAAAGGAAAATGTTAATTGATTCAATCAAGCAACGTATACTCACCACTGACTACTTTCCATGCAGCTTCCTGAATGATGGCAGCCTGTTCCTCTGTGATAGAACCGCCGTCCATGCCCCAGGTGTGGGATTCCGGAATGCCGAGACCTTCCGGGGACTCGTTAAAGATGAGTGCGTAGTAAACGCAGGCTGCGATGTAGTTACCGAGGTTATTCTGGTGTCCCCAGTCACCGCTCTCCTGTCCGGTGATCAGATATGGGTTTACCTTATCAGAGTAATTCTGATTGATGTAATTGTAAGCGGTGCCGACCTGAGCGACGAGTGCATCGCCATTACCGGTAGTGTCGCCAAGATATTTGTAATATTCCGCGTTCTTTTTCGCCATTTCCTCACTGGTGAGTGTCAGGGTATGCCAAGTACCGTCGTCTAACATAACAGTCTGTCCGACTTCACCTTCCTCAGCTGGTTTTGCACCGGAATTTTCAAAGAAGCCATAGCGGTAGCCGCGAGTTGCCCAGAGAATCAGCTGTGCACCTTTGTCCTTTGCTTTCTCATACAGAACCTGTGCGCCCTGCTGCATGGCATCGCGCTGGGAGTAGTCCTCCGAGCCGACTGTGCCATCTTTCGTGGAGATTGCTTCGTCGCTGTTTCCGGCGATGGAGTAGAAATCATAGTAATCGTTGGCCGCAAAGACAAGATCGCGCTGCTCCGGAGCAGAGAGAACCGTTGAGTCAAGGTCTTTCTTTACGATGCCAGCATAATTTGCGATGCCGTTGCCGCCCCAGTAGCTGTAGGCAATCTGTGCATTCCAGCCGCCCATTTTTGCAAGCTCACGGAAATAGTAGTAGCTGCTGTCCCAGTAGCCGGTGAAACTGTGTCCATTGAATGCAACACGTGGGCCCTGCGCAGTGAAATCAGCGGTGACAGTGACGTCAATGTCCGGAAACTCAGCGGAAACGGTTTTTGCCCATTGTTCGTCTGTGTCATCATCCGGCCACACGGTTGCATGGTGGGTATCGCCGGAGTAAACGCCGGTTGTTTCATCATATAAAGAAGGATCGATCACATGGAGCTTTCCTTCGTAATAGCCAACCGCGTGGAACGGTGCATAGTTTGTGGTTTCTTCTCCGAGTGTCCAGGTGCTTTCGCAGGCGATGCTGCCGACCTGTATAGTCTGGGTGTCGCCACCGTGTGTGATGGAGAGATTCAGATCGCCGACTACGAACTTGTTGGCGTTGTGGATCTGAACAGATACTTCTCCGTTTTCATCGAGAGTTGCCTGAATTTCCAGATTGTAGTTATCTGGTGCGGCTGCTTGTGTAGTGAGAGTTCCTGCGGAAAGTGTCAGTGCAGATCCCAGTACAAGCGCCAGTGTTTTTCTCTTCATTTGATATCCTCCTTTAAAATGGAATGGTAAAATCTTGAATACACTATTGATTTTAAATTAATTATAATTTATAATGTATCCAATAGACAAGACAAAAGGTACACCCAAATTCTAATTTTGTCAATTGAATTATAAAAAATCATGGTAATTACTAAAAAAGAGAAGAAGAATTTGTGCATTATATCAAAAAAAGAAGTGACCCAATGCTTGTATTTTATAAAAATGTCATTTATAATTAGTTGGATAGAAAAAATGAATATATATATAGAGGAACGTAAATTTGAAGAAGATCGAAAAAATACAGACGAAAGATCGAATCGCAGATATTTTGCGGAATGAGATTCTCATTGGGGAGATAGAGAATGGGGAGGAGCTAACGCAGGAAGGGCTGGCTGAGAGCTTGGGAGTATCGCGGATGCCGGTGCGTGAGGCACTGCAGGTTTTGGAGCAGGAAGGACTGTTGCAGCGTTTGCCGAACCGTCATATGAAGGTAACTGGTATGGATGCGCAGGAATTAAAGGAGACGCTTCAGCTTGTGGCGGCGGTAGAAGTACAGATTCTGTGCATGTTAAAAGAACGAAACGTGGATCTGGAAGAGTTGAAGCCATTTGTCGGAAAAAACAGGCAGTTTCGTGATGCAATAACAGAATACATAGATAATGGATACGTCCGTCAGATGTACAGACGCATGCTTGCCGGGTATCCGTCTTGTATCTGGGAGCAGGAGCAGAGGCAGGAAGCCGGTGAAGAATATAATCGGGTGATTCTTGATGCTTACGGGCAGGGAAGTATGGAGCAGCTTCGAAAGTGCGTGTATGATTATTATAGTTGGATGACAGAAGAACTGATTCACAAATACAGGAGATAACAGAAGTATGGCAGGACTGAAACCAATTAAATTATTATCTGCGAGAGAGCGTGTAATTGCTGCGCTTCGCAAGGCAATTCTGTCTGGCGAGCTTCCGGCAGGGACGATTGTGACCTTAGATGAGATTGCATCACAGCTGGAGGTGTCCAATACACCGGTGCGTGAAGCATTTCAACAACTGATCTACGAAGGCTTTCTGGCACAGCAGCGCAACCGCAGAGTGGAAGTGCTGAGCATTGGTCCGAAATTCATTCGGGATCATTTTGAAGCACGGGCGATTATGGAAAAATCATGCGCGGCACTTGCATGCAAGCGAGCAACAGAAGAAGATTTTAAAGAAATGAAGCGGATTAATGAAAAATCCATCAAGGCGATGCAGAAGGGTGATATGACAGTGTATACACGATGCAACTATGACTTGCATCATGCAATCTGGACAGCGGCCGGAAATGATAAACTGATCAAGATGCTTTCTGATATGTGGAATGGGCTTGCAGTGGAGCGGCTTATTACGGTGGAAGAGTATGCGCAGATTGCGCAGTTGTCTTTTGATGAGCATCAGGAGATTCTGCGATTGATTTTTGCAAGGGATGCAAAGCAGGCGGAGACTGCGATGGAGTGTCACATTATGAGAAGCTGTGAAAACATGCTGGAATATCAAAAAGAGCAAAATCAGAAAAGTGAACAAAATTAGGCGGTTTAAATTGTGAAATGAGCACTATTGACATAAAAGGTTGATAGTGCTATAGTTTTAACAACAAATTGGATACAAAATAAAAAATAAAATATAAAAAGAAAAAGGAGAAAACAGATGAAAAAAGCAGGAAGAGCAATGATGGGATCCATGTTATTTGCGGCGGTGTTACTTGGCAGCAGTGCTGCAGCAGAGGCGAAGACTTATCGTGTACTTACGAATTATGCAGACAGTAACAAGACACACATGATCTTTGATACAATCGTGAAGCAGTATCAGGAAGAAGTTGATCCGGATTTTGACGTAGAATGGGAAGTCATTACGAGTACAAATAATTTGTGGGATAAGGTACGGTTGTATCTGGCATCCGGAGATCTTCCAGATGTATTTAATCTGATGAACGGACCGATCGCGGAGGAAATGATCTCAGATAACAAGCTGGTAAATATGACAGAAGCGCTGCAGGCAGAGGGAAAGTACGACGAGATGAATCAGGCGGTTCGTGATTTCTTTACTGCAAAGGATGGAAATGTTTACATGCTTCCGTCCGGACGTGTGGCAGAATTCTTTGCATATCGCAAGCCGCTGTTTGAAAAGTACGGTCTGTCTGTACCGACGACCTGGGAGGAATTTCTTCAGGTGTGCGAAACATTGAGGGATAACGGAGAAGTACCGTATGTAATGAGTGGAGACAGCGCAGATATGTATCTGAGATTTCTGTCCTATCCGACATGGTCGGTAGGAGGCGGTACGTTCTTAAGCGGCATGATCAATCAGAAGATTCATTTTGCAGACGATGCATCTGCAATGTATGGAGCAGAGCTTCTTCAGAAACTTGGAACCGGTGATTACTTTATCCCTGGTTATGAGAGTTTGACGATGGGTGACAGCATTGATACATTCATTGGCGGCACAGGTGGAATTACAAGAGTCAATTCCAATTACATTTATCTGCTGGATGAGCAGTATGAAGCTGGAGAAGTCGGATATTTTGGTATTCCGGTGCCAGAGGGAATGGAGACAACAGGATGCACCTTTGTTCAGCACGGCGGAAAATCCTGGGCGTTCAACCAGGATACATATTCAGAGGACGAAGGATTCCAGAAGTTTGTATCTTTCTATATTAATCATGTGGATGAAGTCAGCTATGACACTGGCTGTCTGTCCTGGTATGATTCCGAGATTCCGGATGGCAAGCTGTCAGCATTTATGCAGGACATCGGAAATGAGCTGAAGACACAGAACGTAGGATGGGTATCCTGGGATGACAAACTTCAGCCGACGACATTCAGCACAGTTTCGGATGCGTCGCAGCAGCTTGCACACGGTGTGATCACACCGGAAGAATTCGGTGAGATATTTGATGAGGCAATTGAAAAAAATCAGGGCTGAGAAAGAATAAGAGGGTAAAAAGATGCATGCAGCACTTGGAAAAAAGAGAACGGTGATCTGCTTTTTACTGCCGGCCGTTCTGGTTTATACAATATCAGTAATTCTTCCGATTTTTTGGTCCGGGTATTACAGCCTGTTTGACTGGAATGGTATCGGTGAAAAGATTTTTGTCGGAATCGGCAATTTTCAAGAACTTATAGGGGACCAGGAACTCTGGTCCTCCGCTTGGAAAACAATTGTTTACACGTTTTTTCAGGTAGTATTGCAGGTTGGTGGTGGATTGTTGCTGGCGCTGCTTTTGACAAAGATTGTGGTGGGAAGAAAAATTTTTCAGACACTGTACTACATTCCGGTTATCATTTCTTCGGTGGCGCTTTGTCAGATGTTTAAAAAGATTTTTGCGGTGCAGCCAGTCGGACTGTTTAATCAGCTGCTTGCACTGATCAACCCAGACTGGATTCGCCTGCAGTGGATTTCCAACGTGAAGACATCACTTGGAATGGTCATTTTTACGGCGGGCTACAAGGATATGGCAGTATATATGCTGATCTTTTTTGCAGCACTGCTCTCGGTACCGCCTTCTTTAAAGGAAGCTGCTCGTATTGATGGTGCTTCCGGATTTCAGATATTTTGGAAGATTACGCTTCCGCATCTGCGCCCGACGATTGCGGCAAACGTGATACTGGTATTAAATGGTGCACTGCGTGTGTATGATATCCCAAGACTTCTGACGATGGGTGGCCCGGTACTTTCTTCTGAAACGCAGGCACTTTATATGTACAAAATGGCGTTTACGAGTATGCGTTATGGTTATGGAAGTGCAGTGGCGATGTTCATCGTGGCAGAAGCACTGTTTCTGGCACTTGTGGTAAAGAAGTTATTAAAGACGGAAGAATAGGGGAAATGAGGGAATGGAAAATCAGAAAATTTTGACAGGAAGCGGAGCCAGCGGGAAAAAAAAGGTTCGGAAGGCTGTGCAGAATACTCTGGCAATGCTGGCTGCCTGCATCGTTTTAACATTGATGGTATATCCGCTTATTTACACCGTGTTGAACAGTCTGAAATCGTTTGAGGATTTTTCTTCACATCCGCAATATTCGCTTCCGAAAGCCCTGTACTTTGAAAACTATACGAAAGTATTTGAAAATAATTTTGTGCGGTATTTTGGAAACAGCGTACTGATTGCGGTGCTGGTCGTTATATTTACGGTTGTGTTTGCGGCAATGGCAGCTTTTGCAATTTCAAAACTGCGGTTCCGCGGACAGAAAAAGATGGAAATATTTTTTCTGCTGGGCTTGATGATTCCGTATCAGGTTGCATTGCTTCCGTTGTTTCTGACTTATTCGAAGATGGGAATTCTGAATACATATTTCTGTCTGGTGCTGCCGCAGGTGGCATTTGGACTTCCGTTTTCGATCCAGCTGTTTCTTGCATTCTTTTCACAGTATGACAATGAAGTGCTGGAAGCGGCTGTAATGGATGGTTGTTCAATCGAGAGAGCCTTTATCAGTGTTGTGCTTCCGATGTGCCGGAATATTATCGTTACCGTGGCAACGCTGCGTGCTATTTTTTCCTGGAATGAGTATATTTTTTCCTATACGTTTGTAAATACGAAAAAAATGATGACAGTTGTGCTTGGCCTTAGCTCTTTTGTAGGAGAAGAAGGTCGTGTGGACTGGGGACCGACCTTTGCGGCGATCACAGTCACAGTAATTCCGACGCTGTTTGTGTATGCATTTCTCGGAAAACATATGCAGGCTGGATTAAATGAGGGCGCTGTAAAAGGCTGACCGGAAAGGAGCGGGGATGTATCAGTTGTACTATCGACCGGAGGATGCATGGGTGGGAGATATTATGCCATGTTATCATGACGGCGAATATTATATGTATTATCAGTGCGACCACCGCAAGCCAAAAGGCTATCCGGATTGTGAACCGTTTGGATGGTCTCTTTCAAAATCGAAAGATATGATCCATTTTACGGATTACGGGGAGGTACTGAAAAAGGATCCTGAAGGGGGGCGTGAGCAATGGCTGTTTGCCGGCTCTGTGATTCGGGCATATGAGAAATTCTGGGCATTTTATACGGCCAGATGTCATGCGTATTTTAATACGGAGATTCCGGCAGAGCGTACTTGTATCGCGGTCAGCGAGGATGGAATCAACTGGGAAAAGCATCCGGAATGGATGCTGCCAAAGCCGGAAGGCTATGAGAGCAATCTGATGCGCGATCCGTGGGTGTTTTATGAAGAAGAAAACAGCAGGTGGGTATTGATCACACCGCAGAGAAAGCTTGGTGGACCGGCGGTTCGCAGAGGTTCGATCACGTATTTTACGAGTCAGGATCTGAAACACTGGGAATTTCAGGGAGATCTGCTGGATGCGCATATGTACCATTTAAATGAGATGCCGGATCTGTTTCGAATCGGAGAGTGGTGGTATCTGTTCTATTCAGAATACAGTGATGCCAGAAGAACCCATTATCGCAGGAGCAGATCACTGATGGGACCGTGGGAGACGCCGCCAAGAGACTGTCTGGATGGCAGGTGTCTGTATGCGGCAAGAACACTTCAGGCGGGCGATGTACGCTATCTTTTTGGCTGGAATCCGACGAGAGACGGAGAACGCGACCTTGGCGCCTGGGTGTGGGGCGGCAACACCATTTTGCATGAACTTACCGTGGATGAGCAGGGGTATCTTGGTGTGAAGCTTCCGGAGATTTATCGGGAGCAGTTTTGTGAGGCAGAACAGGGACTGCTTTGCAGAGAATTGAGACTGGTGGATTTAAGCGGAAGAAAGGCTGGAAAGCTCGCGGAAACAGACGATTTTTACAGGCTGGACCTGAAACTGAGCTTTTCCGGGGCAGGTGCGGTATTTGGTATCCGTATCTGTGTCGGCTCTGATGGAACAGGATACGAGTACCGTTTTTCAGCAGGGGAGAGCCGGGTCTGCTTTGATAAAACGCCGGGAAATTCCTGGAATCGCCTGCAGAACAGAGATCTTTACCAGAGCGTGTGCTTAAAAGAAGGAAAAGAATACGAAATCAATCTGATTGTGGACGGAGATGTCTGCGTACTGTATATAGATGGGGTGGCTCTTGGAGCGAGAATGTGTGAACATCCGGGAAATTCAGTGGAACTGTATATCTGTGACGGAAGTGTGCAGGCAGAGGATATTGTGCTGTATGAAATCTCGTAAGGAAGAACCCGTTTACGGGAGGATTCCTTATGAGCTTAGGATCACTTATGATCCTGCAAGTAGCGAAACAGATTGCGAATGTCCGCTTTACTCCAGACATTTTTACGTGAACCAGGGAGATCCGGACAGGTGGAAAGAAAAAACGGGAGAGAATTATGCAGATATCATATTTTCAGCCGAAAGATACGTACATCAATCAGGTGATGATGTGCTTTTACAATGAAAAATATTACATTTATTATCAGTGCGACGATACGCGTCTTCCGCAGGACGCGGGCGGCAGTCAGGGATGGAATCTGGCTGTAACAGAGGATCTGGAGCATTACGAAGTGCATCAGATGGTATTGAAAAGTGATGCTGAAGCGGGCAGACGGAAAACGCTGCGTGCGGGAAATGTGGTCATTCGGGAGGAAAGGTTTTATGCGTGCTACAGTGTGCAGGCAGGAACGGATACACAGATTGTAACTGCTGTCAGTGAGGATGGTATTCACTGGACTGTTACAGTGCAGCAGCTCGTCCTGCCGCCGGAGTGCGAGGATAAATTTGAAGCGATGCCGTCGCTGTTTTATGAGAAAGAAACAAAGAAATGGCTGCTGACTGTTTCAGCAGAGAAAAAAGGCCCGGAAGCAGCGTACAGAGGTTGTATACTTCAGTATCAGAGCGGTGATTTTACAACCTGGACAGAAAGAGAGATGCTCTGGTCGCCAATGCGTTATGAGAAAATCGAACGCCCGGCATTTTTTACCATTGGAAAATGGCAGTATCTCCTGTATTCGGAGCATTGCGATGAGGGAAAAATACATTATCGGAAACGACAGAAGGGGGAGACCGGCTGGAGTGCGCCGCGCAGAGGCTGTCTGGATGGACGCTGTCTGGAAATGGGAGGAGTATTTTCTGAAAACGGACACTGGCGTTTGTACGGAATTCTCCCAATTCGGAAAATAAACAGCGAACTTGGAGACTGGAGCGACTGTGGTGGTGTACTGGTACATCGGATCGTTCAGCAGGAAAATGGCGATCTGAGTGTCCTGCCGATTGAGGAAAAGGAAACACAGCTATCCGGCGTGTCTGCACTTACACTGGAAAATATACAGGGAAATGCAGAACTTGTATTTGAAAAGCAGACAGGAACCAGATACCGCGTCGATTTTATGATGGAATTTTCAGAGCTGACGTATCGTTTTGGAGTAAAGATCTATGAAAATTCAGCGATTGACAGCGGGTATGCATATCAGTTTGTGCCAGGAGAGCAGAAAGCAGAGTTTGATCGACTTCCGAATATGAAGTGGTTTATTTATCTGAATAAAGGAATGGCACAGAGCGTTTCGCTTATACCCGGAAAGAAATATCCCGTAACAGTGCTCGTTCAGGATGATATCAGCGTTTTATACGTGGACGGAGTTGCTATCAGTGCGCGGATGAAAGAAAAGCCGGGGGATGAACTGAAATTTTACGTGGAGAGCGGAAAACTGGCGGTTTCAGAAATCACGCTCGACAGAGAGGCGGTAAAATAAAATGAACTATCAGATCACTCCGATTTATCTCGGAAAAAGCAGAACTGACCGTTCTACCCTGCTTTTGCGCTATCCGCCGGGCGAAGCGACGGATATTACGTACTATGCGTTTTTGCTCCGGGGAGAAGATGGTGAGACGGTTCTTTTTGATACTGGCACGCCGGAGCCGGAGATTATGCAGCAGCCGGACTGGAAAAGCGCAAGATTGCAGGATGCCAGAAGCTACCGAAAGGAAATAGAGAAGCTGGGAGTGCGGCCGGAAGAGGTATCACTGATTATCCTTTCCCATCTGCACTGGGATCACAGCTATAATCTGGAACATTTTCCGAATGCACGGATTCTGGTGCAGAGAAAGGAGCTTCACTATGCCGTGGCTCCTCAGAAACATGAGCGGCGTCCTTACTCGATGCTTCCTGGTACACAGGGGCCTCACTGGTGGCCCGGGCTTTTGCAAATGGAAGCGGTGGATGGGGATTGTGAGATCGGTAATGGCATTCGGATTCTGGAGACACCCGGCCACACACCTGGGAGCCAGTCACTGGCCGTTGACACAGCGGACGGAACCGTGATTCTCACCGGTGATCTCATCTATTGCAAAGAGAGCTGGGAGACCGGCTGGCCGGCCGGGACGCTGTATTCTTCCGAAGACTGGTACCGGAGCTATGAGAAAGTAAAAAAAGAGGGCGGAAAGATCTGGCCGTCACATAATCTGGAGGAGTTCATTTCCGCTGAGTGCCAATAAACGAAGGCGTTTTAATCTGTATGAAAAGTAAGTGTTCAAAAGAGCAGCCGGTTAAAAATTTCCGGCTGCTCTTTTACCGCAGAATCAGCACCCCGTCAGCGGATGTTCTTTATAATAACGCTGTGTAAAATTCAGAAACACCTGCATATCATTACTCATATATTTCCCTTTTTTCCAGACCATGCCGATTTTGATGCGGATCGGATTTTTCAGCGGAATCCCGATGACATCAGAAAATTTGTCTGTCATGCTTGAAAACAGGAAGCAGCCATACTTTCCGGTTTTTAAAAACTGCAGTGTCGTATAGATCTGGCTGCAGCGCATAATAACATTAGGAGTATATCCATCCACTTCAAACCGATTTTTGAGAATCTGATTTAAAACGGAATCTGCGTTAAAAAAGATCAGCGGTTCACGCGCCATTTCCTGCGTTGTGACCGCTTCTTTTTTTGCCAGACGGTGGCTGTCACTGATGCAGAAGACGATCTGGTCGGTGGCGAGAAGGGCATTGTTGAACTTATCAATGTTGTACTGTTCCATATTTACAAGGCCAAGGTCGATCGTATCGTTCTGCACAAGGTTGCAGGCGCGTACCGAACCGTATTCTTCAAGAATAATCGGGATATCCGGATAACCCTCCTGAAATGCAGTCAGCAGCTCGGGAAAAAAGAGGGTGCTCAGCATCGGCGGAATGCCGATCCGCAGCGGAGGACGGACGCGGGAGATGCTCGAATAATCGGCCTGCAGCTCATCGCAGTACTGGAGAATGTAAGTGGCACGCTCATAGAGCGACTCCCCTTCACCGGTCAGGATGAGCTGATTTCCTTTGCGGTAAAAAAGGCTGACGCCGAACTCAATCTCAAGATCGCGGATTGCGACAGAGACGGTCGGCTGCGTGACGTAGAGTTCTTCAGCTGCCTTCGTGATGCTGTGGCAGCGGCTGGCGGTGCAGAAATAGCGAAGCTGATTTAAAGTCATAAGTGCCTCCTACAAGTAGCGAAGCGGATTGCGAATATCCGCTTTGACTACGCGCATGAAATAGGAATGTCTGTCTGAGACAAAGGCGTGCAGGCGCAGCGCATTTTTGCCTATGCATAGAATAGTTATATTATAAAAATACCACATCGATATAAAATAATCCATAAATATTTTTTATAAATAGAAAATGGTAAAAGAGATTTGATTTACATAAAAAGTGTATTTAACCGCATCATTTACGGGATTTTTATTTTCTGGTAATAGTGCATAAAATTGCCTGCATGAATTTGAAACTATTAAAAAAATTTATATATCCATACTTTCATACAATTTGTTTTTTGCCAGGTGCATCACGTATAATGGGGACAACAGATAAACGAATACGGCCGACGTTTTTTAACCGAGTCAGACAGTCACCTGTAAGGCTGCGAGAGGCAATAAGCAATAAGCAGCAGATGACTTGCCTGCATCATAAGTGAGATGTCATGCATGATAGTGGTTATGAGTGAGTAACAAAGTGGATTGTGAAAACTTGCTGTGAGTTGTGAAAGGATACACGATAACAAAATTTTTAAAATTTACAAAGGAAGTGAAAGGAGAACGCAATGTCTCAGACAACTATTACGCTGTTGTTTCTTGCATTTACAATTATCAGCTTCGTCCTTGAAAAAATTCCCCTTGGTCTGACCGCCACAATCTGTGCGCTCGGTCTGACGCTCACGGGAGTTGTGGATGCATCGACAACATTTGCACAGTACGTGAACAGCAACGTCATCCTCTGCGTTGGCATGTTTGTAGTAGGACAGGCACTTTTTGAAACAGGAATGGCAAATAAGATCGGAGGGCTGGTCACAAAATTTGCCAAAACAGAAAAGACATTGATCATTGCGATCATGGTGATCGTGGGTGTCATGTCCGGATTCTTATCCAACACCGGAACGGCTGCTGTACTGATCCCGGTCGTCTGTGGAATCGCCGATGAGTCCGGCTATTCCAGAAGCCGCCTTCTGATGCCGCTGGTATTCGCAGCAGCACTCGGCGGAAACCTCTCGATCATCGGTGCGCCGGGCAACCTGATGGGTGTGAACGCACTGCAGGAAATGGAAATGCACACAAGCTTCTTTATGTATGCGCCGGTCGGCATTCCGATGCTGGTTGCTGGAATTCTCTACTTTGTCTTCATCGGTTAGCGGTTTCTTCCGAATGGAAATCATGCTTCTGGAGCGGTGATGGAAGAACAGCAGGATTTCAGTGGTGTACCAAAGTGGAAGCAGGTTATTTCTCTGGTGGTATTGGTAGTTGTAATTTTTGCGATGATCTTTGAGGAAATGATCGGTATCAGCATTCAGCTGTCTGCCTGTGTGGGTGCCGTGATCCTTGTACTGACCGGAGTACTGACTGAGAAAGAAGCATTAAAATCCATCGATCTGAAGGTAGTGCTGCTTTTCGGCGGTTCTCTGACGCTGGCAAAAGCACTCGATACCACGGGAGCAGGCAGTCTGATTGCGGACAAGATCGTCGGACTGCTCGGAGCAGATCCAAACCCATTGCTTCTGCTTCTTGTAATTTTCATTGTGACGTGTGCACTGACAAATTTTATGTCCAATACGGCGACGACGGCACTGATGCTTCCAATCGCGGTATCACTGGCAAACCATCTCGGCGCAGACCCACGTTCCGTTGTAATCGCAACGGTAATCGCAGGTTCCTGTGCTTACGCAACACCGATTGGTATGCCGGCGAATACGATGGTAGTTGGGCTTGGCGGATATAAATTTAAGGATTATGTGAAAGCGGGTCTGCCGCTCATTCTCGTATCGTTCGTGATCTGTATGATCCTGCTGCCGATTCTTTTCCCATTCTACCCGTAACACAGAAAGTAACAAAAAACCATAAATTTTTACCTACAATATTCATAACAGGAGGTCCCTTATGATGACGAAAGAAAATGGAGTAAAACAGCTGACAGACATGGTGGCCGATTTTGTTGGCCATATCGGCAAAAAACTGCCGGATGACGTAGTAAAGAAATTAGAGGAGCTTGGAAACCAGGAAACCGCAGCTCTGCCGAAGGTGCTCTATGAGACTATGACAAAGAACCAGAAGCTTGCGGTAGAACTTGACCGTCCGAGCTGCCAGGATACCGGCGTGATTCAGTTCTGGCTGAAATGCGGAACGAATTTCCCATATATCAACGAGCTTGAGGTACTGCTGAAGGAGGCAGTTGTGCAGGCAACATTTGCCACTCCGCTGCGCCATAATTCTGTAGAGACATTTGATGAGTACAATACAAAGAGAAACGTCGGAAAAGGAACACCGACCGTTTGGTGGGACATCGTGCCGAACAGCGATAAGTGTGAGATTTACGCATATATGGCAGGCGGCGGCTGTACGCTTCCGGGTAAAGCAATGGTGCTGATGCCAGGTGCAGGATATGAGGGAATCACCGATTTTGTGCTTGACCAGATGACAAGCTATGGATTAAATGCATGTCCGCCGCTTCTTGTAGGCGTCGGAGTAGGTACCTCCATTGAGACAGCAGCACTTAATTCCAAGAAAGCGCTGATGCGTCCGATCGGTTCTCACAATGACAATGCGAATGCGGCAAAGATGGAGCATCTGCTTGAAGATGGCATCAATGCGATCGGCCTTGGACCGCAGGGTATGGGCGGAAAATACTCCGTCATGGGTGTAAATATCGAAAATACGGCGCGCCATCCGTCGACGATCGGTGTAGCAGTAAACGTAGGCTGCTGGTCACACCGCCGCGGTCATATTGTGGTAAATCCGGATCTGAGCGTAAGCTGCGATACCCATTCGACCTGGAGCTGGGGCAAGTAAATCCGGTAATTAACCGAATCAGAAAAGTCACAAATATGCGCTTTGATAAAAACAGAAACGGCGCTGCGAATGTCCGCTAAAAATAAGGCAGTGCCGCAAAAAAGATGGAGGAAAAATCATGATAGAGATCAGAGGAGATAAAAAGGTTCTTATTACACCGGTTAGCAAAGAAGATCTGGAAGACATTAAGATTGGCGATATCGTATGGCTTGACGGCGATCTGATGACCTGCCGCGACGTGGCACACCGCCGCCTCGTAGAATACGGAAGAGAGCTGCCGTACGACATTAAAGACAAGGCAATTTTCCACGCAGGACCGATCGTACGCAAGATCGAGGGCACGGAGGATGATTATGAGATGGTATCCATCGGACCGACCACGTCGATGCGTATGGAAAAATTTGAGTATGAATTTACGAAACTCACCGGAGTGAGAGTCATCGTCGGAAAAGGCGGCATGGGACCGAACACGGAGCGTGCCTGCAAAGAATTCGGAGCAATCCACTGTGTATTCCCGGCTGGCTGCGCGGTAGTGGCAGCAACCGAGGTAGTAAAAATTCAGGAGCATCACTGGGATGAGCTTGGAATGCCGGAGACCTTATGGTGCAATAAGGTAAAAGAATTCGGACCGCTGATCGTGTCGATCGATGCACAGGGCCGCAACCTGTTTGAAGAGAATAAGGTGATCTTTAACGAGAAAAAAGAAGCTGTAAAGCAGGTAATTTATCCTGAAGTAAAATTTATTAAATAAGCGCAACTGTTCAGGAAAAATGAGGAGGATACGGCAATGCCTATGACGAAACCGGGAAAATTTGATAGTAACGGAGCATGGGATGGTTTCTGCGGAGAAATCTGGCAGGAAGAGATCAATGTCCGTGATTTCATTCAGAAAAATTATACTCCGTATGACGGAGATGAACTGTTTTTAGCAGGTCCGACGAAACGTACGACCGATTTGTGGAATGAGGTACAGAGGCTTCAGAAGCTGGAGCGTGAAAAGGGCGGAGTGCTGGAGTGCGAGACGAAGGTTGTTTCCGGACTGACCGCATACGGCCCTGGATATATCAAAGAAGAATTGAAGGATCTGGAGCAGATCGTCGGACTGCAGACAGACAAACCGCTGAAGCGTGCGTTCATGCCGTACGGCGGAATCAAGATGGCGACGAAGGCAGCCGAGACATATGGCTATGAAATCGATCCGGAGCTGAAGAAAATCTTTACCACGTATGTGACGACGCACAACGATGCAGTATTCGGCGCTTATACACCGGAGATGCGCCTTGCAAGAAAAACGCACGTCGTAACCGGACTTCCGGATACGTACGGCAGAGGCCGTATCGTCGGTGATTACCGCCGCGTGGCACTGTATGGAATTGATCGTCTGATCGAGGCAAAGAAAGTGGCACATTACCGCGCAGGCTGCGGAAATATGTACGATGAAGTAATCCGCATGCGCGAGGAGATCAGCCAGCAGTTAAAAGCCTTAAATGAAATGAAAGAAATGGCGAAGATTTACGGCTATGATATTTCAAAGCCGGCAAGAAACGCAAAAGAGGCGGTTCAGTGGCTGTACTTCGGTTATCTTGCAGCAGTCAAGACGCAGAACGGTGCCGCAATGTCCGTTGGCCGTATCTCCACCTTCCTTGATATTTATATTCAGAGAGATATTCAGAACGGTACGCTGACTGAGGCAGAGGCGCAGGAACTGATTGACCATATCACGATGAAGTTCCGTCTGGTAAAATTTGCCCGCATTCCGGAATACAATCAGCTGTTTTCCGGTGACCCGACCTGGGTAACGCTGGAAGTGGGCGGCACAAGCCTCGATGGAAGACATATGGTAACGAAGACAGACTACCGTTTCCTGCATACGCTGGAAAATATGGGGCCGTCACCGGAGCCGAACCTTACCGTGCTTTACAGCCCGAGTCTTCCGAAAGCATTTAAGAAATATGCGGCAAAGATTTCCGTTGATACCAGCTCAATCCAGTATGAGAACGATGAGGTCATGAAGCCGGAGTGGGGCGATGATTATTCCATTTGCTGTTGTGTATCCGCAACACAGACCGGAAAGGAAATCCAGTTGTTTGGTGCGCGTGCAAACCTTGCAAAGACGCTGCTGTATGCATTCAACGGTGGTTTCGATGAGAAGCACCGTCTGCAGTGTGGCCCGGCAATGGCACGTATTACTTCAGAGTATGCGGACTATGACGAGGTCGTTGAGAAGTTTGACTGGTGGATGGACTGGCTCGCAGATATTTATGTCAACGTGCTGAACCTTATCCATTATATGCATGATAAATATTATTATGAAGCGGCGGAAATGGCACTGATCAATAATGACTGTGAACGTTCCTTCGCGACCGGTATTGCCGGATTTTCCCACGTAGTCGATTCCTTAAGCGCGATTAAATACGCAAAAGTAAAGATTATCCGCGATGAAGAGGGGATCACGAAAGACTTTGAGATCGAGGGAGACTTCCCACGTTACGGAAATGACGATCCGCGTGCCGATGAAATTGCAACCTGGCTGTTACGAACATTTTTCGATAAAATCCGCCGTCGCCACACATATCGCGATTCGAAACCGAGCACTTCGATTCTGACGATTACCTCCAATGTGGTGTATGGAGAAGCGACCGGGGCCACACCAGATGGCCGCAAAGCGTATACCTCCTTTGCGCCAGGCGCTTCCCCATCGTACGGCGCAGAGCAGAATGGTCTGCTCGCATCCTTAAATTCCGTGGCAAAGATCCCGTACCACTGGGCGCTTGACGGAATTTCCAACACACAGACTATCAATCCGGACGCACTCGGCCACAGCGAGGACGAGCGTGTGGAGAATCTTGTGCAGATTCTTGACGGCTACTTTAAGCAGGATGCGCATCACTTAAATGTGAACGTATTCGGTACCGAGAAGCTGATTGATGCGATGGAGCATCCGGAGAAGGAAGAATACCAGAACTTTACGATCCGTGTTTCAGGATATGCTGTAAAATTCATCTCCCTGACGAAGAAACAGCAGCTTGATGTCATCGCACGTACCTGCCACAAGACGCTGTAAGGCGAAGCAAAAAGCGCAGGAGCGTGGCATGGGACCGCGGGAAATGCTCGACCGGGCCGAAGTGGAAAACAAATGGAACCTCACCCCCATGAAGGATTTTCGATCGCCGCGTCTGACACAGCGGATGTGGCGGACGGCCCTGGTTGTGCTGATTACGTCGATAATCTATGAATATGTGTTTGATGAGCGAAATCCCTGTTTTGCGCTGATCGGAGCAGTATACGGGGTAGGAAGCCAGTTTGAGGAAGGATTCCACAATGGCATCAACCGTTTTATCGGAACGATGGTGGGTGGAATTCTGGTAATTCCTTTTTACAGTCTGTACATGAACCCGCCGTTTGGGATTCCGGATTGGGCCTGGCTGGTTGTGGGGCTTAGCCTTGTGCTTTGGTGCAATCTTGCACTCGGTGCTGATTCGGCAATTCAGCCCGGAACAGTGGTATATTTTGTGGTAATGTTTACGGTCGGAAAAGAACGGGTAGTGCCTTACACGATCGCACGCATCTTTGATACGGGAATAGGCGTGCTGGTGGCACTTCTTCTGACTATCCTCCTGCCGACCAGATGCGACCGAAAAAAAGGTCTGTCACTTATGAACTTCTGGCTTGAGATCAAAGAGGCATTTTGTTCCTACCGGAACAAAAATCAGGACATGCGCAGGAAAGAAGAGGAAAATTTTGGAACTTCCGGAAAATGGCGGAAAAAACCGAAAGACAACTGAAGCAGCAAAGCATAAAAGAAGCAAAGCATAAAAGAAGCAAAGCATAAAAGCAGTCGGAAAAGGCACTCCGGCTGCTTTTATCCGCTGTGGGATTTTATGAATGCGATAACCGAAGGAGGAAGGGAAGCATTTATAAAGTTGCAAAATAATGTTGTAAAAAGGAAGCCTATATGTTACCATGGCGCTGGATTTTTGTTTTACAGAATCAGACGTTTTTACAGATGACGCTGCATCTGACGGCACAGTAAAACTGGATCAGGCAGTGTGAATGTGTGCAATCGGAACATAAAAGAAACACAGGATATCATTCAGAAAGAAAGGAAAACAGAAAATGCAGGCCTATTTATTCGTACATTTCAGAGAAAAAACAACGCCGGACGGCGAGCAGGTATATTTCGGACTGAGCAAAGACGGATTTCACTGGGAATCGGTGAACGGAGGAAATCCGGTGCTCTGGGCGTATCACGGGGACAAGGGTGTCCGCGATTTTACAGTGACGCGCACACAGAACGGAAAATTTTACATTTTAGCGACGGATCTGAGCCTATCCTACGGTATGAGAAATCAGTACCACAACTCCTGGGAGGAGATTGCAAGAAACGGAAGCAAAGACCTTGCGTTATGGGAGTCAGAGGATCTTGTAAACTGGTCTGAGCAGAAAATGGTTCGGATCGGGGATGAGAATATGGGGTGTGTCTGGGCGCCGGATGTTATTTATGATAAGAAGAAAGACGAGTATGTGCTGCACTGGTCGTCCTCACATAAGAGCAATGATTATGCAGGAAAGGCGATCTATTACAGCCGGACAAAGGATTTTACACATTTTTCCAAGCCGGAGGTGTTGTATAAAAGAGAAAACGGAGATATCATCGATTCTGCAATTTATGAAGAAAACGGAGTTTATTATCTGTTTGTCAAGAGTCATCATGATCCGGCGGGGCTTCAGCTGTTTTGTTCAGAGCAGGTAACCGGAGAATATAAAGAGGTAGAAGCCTTTGCAGAGAGCATGAAGGGCATGGATGGTGCAAAATATGAGGCGCCGACGGCAATGAAGCTGGCCGACGGCAGATGGAGCCTGTATCTCGACTATTTTGGTGTTCCTGGAGCAGGGCAGGGCTACGTGCCGTTTTTGGCGGATTGTCTGGCAGACGGCAGATTTATGCGCTCTGACGCAGAATTCTCGTTCCCGTATGGCTTTAAGCACGGCACGATCCTGACAATTACGGAAGAAGAATACAACCGTATCAAGTCGCACGACTGGAGCGACAAGGGATGGATCTGAAAAAATGAGAGCAATTGAATTTTTCAAAGATAACACCGGATTTTACCGGAAACTTGGCATGCTGGTGCTGCCGATCGCATTTCAGCAGTTCATGCTGGCGGCTGTAAGTGCTTCCGATGCACTGATGCTCGGCGTGCTGTCACAAGCCAGTCTTTCTGCGGTATCACTGGCGGGACAGGTTACGTTTATTTTTAACCTGTTCATGAGCGGGTTTGCAACGGGAACCAGTATTCTGGCGGCACAGTATTATGGAAAAGGAGACCGTAGGTCTCTGGAAAAGATTTTTGCATACGTCCTGCGTACTTCTGTGATGGTTTCTGCCGTGTTTTTTCTTGCATCGCTTTTTACACCGCGGCAGCTGATGAGGTGCTTTACGTCAGATGAGACATTGATCAGCGGCGGAATCGTCTACCTGCGCGTCGTGGCAGCCTCCTATCTGTTTACCGGTGTTTCGCAGATTTATCTGTGTATCCTGAAAAATACCGGATTTGCCTTAAAAAGCACGGTGATCAGCTCGTCAGTGGTCGTACTGAATATTTTGCTGAATGCCATTTTTATTTATGGAATCGGACCGATGCCGGAAATGGGAATAGCAGGAGCGGCGCTTGCAACCTCCATATCGAAGCTGATCGAAATGGCGTGGGTCATTCTGGAATCGCTGCGTGAGGGACGGATCCGGCTTTGCGGAAAATATCTCGTCACTTCCGCCGGGGTTCTGGCAAAGGATTACTGGCGCTATTCCGGACCGATGCTGGGAGATTTTCTCGTATGGGGCTTCGGATTTTCGATGTATTCCGTGATCATGGGACATCTTGGAAGCGATGCGGTGGCGGCAAACTCCATCGCAAATATTGTGAAAAACCTGATCGTCTGCTTCTGCGGAGGTCTTGCAAACGGCGGCGGGATCGTGGTCGGCAACGAGCTTGGAAAAGGAGAGCTGGAGCGGGCAAAGCGGTATGGCGATCTTCTGTTCTGGCTGTGCATCTTAAGCGGAATTGCTTCTGGTGCAGTGCTTCTGCTTTTAAGTCCGGCTATTCTGCACTTTGTAAACTTAAGCCCGGCTGCGGTTGGATATCTGAAATGGATGCTCATTCTGTGCGCCTGCTATATGGTCGGAAAATCCTTCAATATGACTGTGATCGCAGGAATTTTCCCGGCGGGCGGCGATTCAAAATTCGGGCTGATCTGTGATATCGTGACGATGTGGGTTTACGCGGTGCCGTGCGGATTTCTGGCAGCGTTTGTACTGAAGCTGCCGGTCGTTGCTGTCTTTCTGATCATCAACCTGGACGAGATCGTGAAGCTTCCGGTCGTGATCCGGCATTACCGGCAGTATAAGTGGGTGCGGAATCTGACAAGGTAAAAAACACTTTACAGGATTTGAAAAGTGTGCTACCATAACCAACGCAATGAAACAGGGACTTTGGTATGAATTGGAAACGACACATGTGAGCTGATCACTGATAACGAACAACACACATGTATCTTTTTGTGCGCAAAAATAAGCAAAACAAAGAAAAAGGAGTACAATTTATGCAGAAATCAAAGTTACAGAACATTCTTTTTACACTCGTCATGGCGTTCGTCATGGTATACGCCATGGTGTGCTACAACATCGCTCTGGATAAGGGCGGGATGTCAAATGAAATCTTTTTAATAGCGTTCCATGAGATCCCGATCATGTGGCCGATCGCCTGTATCCTGGAGTATTTGGTGGTGGAGAAGCTTGCAACGAAGCTTGCGTTCCGTATTGTGACACCGAAGGATCACCCGGCATTTATTACGATCGCGATCTCCTCGATGATCGTCTGCCTGATGTGCCCGGTGATGAGCTTTATCGCGACACTGCTTTTCATGAATCCTGGAAAAGAGATTATCGCGCTGTGGCTGCAGAAGACCGCACAGAATTTCCCGATGGCACTGTGCTGGCAGATTTTCTTTGCCGGTCCGGGGGTACGGAATCTGTTTGGGCTGCTGAATAAAAACAACTAATAAAACAGCTAATAAATAAAAGAAAAAAGGAAACATCTGAAATGATACGGCGTATGCGGTGTGTTTTGGGTGTTTTTATGTATTTTTGGAAGGTTTTCAAAGAATGGCTGTCAGAATAAAAAATACGATAGGGCACCTCAAATAGTATGGTAAATTTTACCGTATATTTGAAGTGTCTTTTTTGCATGCACTATTGTAAATAAATAGAAAATATTGTATAATTCAACCAATAAAAGAGAAAAAAAGACGATAAAAACAAGAAAAACGCACAAAAAGAAGAACGGAATAATACAAATAAACGACGGAGAGCATCTATCCTGCTGTGTAAAGAAGCAGCCTGGCGGGATACGCTGTTCCGCCTGGCAGTGTCATCGGCCGCGGAGCAGATTTGACGGAGTGAAGCATTCCATCCACCGCTTAGTGCTTCGCGCATTTGAAGCGGGGAAATGCTTATCTGCGTTCAAAAAAGTGCAGAAAATTTCCCAAAGTGTCAATATATGTCCAGATCACTTTATATAATGCAGGTAGAAAGATGCAGAAGAGCAGATTGCTGTCCGGTGTAATGGACGCATCAAGCAGATGCATGGATCACCGAGAATCGATAAAACAGGCAGTCGGGTAGTTTGCGGAAGACCGAAAAGAAATCTGGCGGCGCATCAGTGTATCAAACCTAACGGCATGTTGAAATTGATTAGAACAGTGACAGCAGCATTTTCATATCAGGAAAGGAAGGGAGCATGAATGTGCCGACCGGGCAGGTTCATAGGGGCATACATGGATGAGATGATTCGAAAACTATACATGCAGATGCAGATGGAAAAGGAGTATGACGATCCGATTGAACAGAGGGTGAGAGAAGAGCTGAGAAACTTGTTAAAGTGCACGAAAGAACCTGATAAGGAAGAAATGCTGCAAAGTGCAGTGGAAAAGGAAGTGACCGGAGCAGAAACAGGAGAAAAATGCGAGGCCGAAATAAAGAAGCGGTTCGGAACATCAGAGGATGGGCAGACGAATGAAAGAGGAAGCAGTGCGACAGAAAAGTCTGCACGGGCGAATGAAGCAATAAGCAACGAAACAGAAAAATCTGCCGCAGCACATCCGAACGATTTCTCAGAGATCGACCAATTGTGCGCTGCGGCAGAAGTTGGAGAAGAAGCCGGATTTGTGCGCGGCTTCCGCTATGGGTTTCGCCTCTGCATGGAATGCATGCAGGAGAAAAACGTCTTGTGACTGCTGGATCTGAACCGTTACAGTGTTTTGAAAAATTCGACAAGAGCCAGCTGCTGCGTTTCCGTAAGTCTGGAAGCTTCGTCAAGCAGTGACTTTTGCACCGGCGTCAGCGAGACCGTTTTTTCATCAAAAGCAAAAAACTGGGAGAGCGTGATGCCAAAGGCTGTACACAGCTTTTCAAGCGACGGGATCGTCGGAAGGATATTTTTACGGTACCAGGAAGAGATAGTCGACTGAGTCAGTCCTGAGACTTCCGCCATCTGATATTCCGTCCAGCCTTTCTGCAGCCGGTAATACGTGATACGTTCCAGTACAGGAACCATAGAAAATCACCACCCTGTTGTTATTGATGTCAGAGCTAATGGGTAGAGTGCCTTGTATTTTATTATCGCGGAGTATCCGCCAGATGAAATTTGAGCGCAGATAAGCATTCCCCCACTTCAAGTGCGCGAAGTACTAAGCGGTGGGTAAAGGGAATGCTTATGTCAGTGTGAGTTGAAAGCTCCCACTGACAGGTCGCGAAGCGACTGCGTTCATGAAATATCATAAGGGGGACCCGCTTGCGGGAGGATTCCTTATGATCCTGCAAGTAGCGAAGCGGATTGCGAATGTCCG
>Ga0129317_1000497_pt1 | contig 41155 bp, 45 predicted proteins | sample Cm1ome_FD_94430 | JGI IMG/M metagenome (GOLD analysis project Ga0129317, IMG submission 94430) | Eastern black-and-white colobus group fecal microbial communities from Wisconsin, USA - Cm1105 metagenome | ecosystem: Host-associated > Mammals > Digestive system > Large intestine > Fecal | place... | reverse complement strand
TATATAATTATAAATGAAGTCATAGAAACCCCAAAAGAATTTATAGCTTGAAAATAAATAAATAGTAAAAGGCCACGCAATAATGCGTAGCCAATTCAAACCACGTGAAATTTTAAATAGTCTTTATATTAAGCCTGAACTTTATTCGCTAGGTATGATTAGTAAAAAAACGAGTTTTGGAAATAAAGTGCGTTGTTATAATGCAGAACGTACTATTTGCGGTATATTACGTTCACGTAATTCTTTAGCTGAAGAAACAGTTATTAGTGCTATAAAAAATTATGCATTATGGAAAGGTAAAGATTTGAATAGGTTAGGGAGGGGTGAATGCCAAGAAATTTAAGACAAATTATTATGCTTTGTATTTAAATAAAGCCAAACACTTCAGTAAATTACGGACAAATACTTCAACAAAATTGTGCCAAATACTTCAATTCTTTTTTTAAAACAATGAAAGCCCTTTACTCATATCAAAAGAGCGAGTAAAATAATAAGTAAGAAGGAAGGGATTTTATTTATGAAAAAATTATTATTATCATTATGTACAATGATGCTTATCATGACAGGTTGTACATCACAACAAAAGAAAGAATTGATTCTTGCCACAACAACAAGTACAAAAGACAGTGGTTTATTAGATGAAATTCTTCCTGTATTTGAAAAAGAATCAGGATATGAAGTCAGTGTTGTTTCTGTTGGATCAGGTGAAGCAATGAAAATGGGAGAAAATGGCGAAGCTGATGTTTTATTAGTACATTCACCAGCAGCTGAAAAAGAATTTGTTGCTAATGGACATGCTGATGAAGATGGACGTAAAGATGTTATGTATAATGATTATGTTTTAATTGGACCAAAAACTGATCCAGCTAAAATTAGTGAAAATTCTTATAATGATGCAAAAGAATCTTTCAAAGCATTAAATGATAAAAAAGTAACATTTATATCACGTAGTGATGAATCAGGGACACATAAAAAAGAATTATCTATCTGGGAAGCTTGCGATATCACTCCAGAAGGAGATTGGTATGTTAAAGCTGGTACTGGTATGGGTGCTGTCTTAGAAATGACAAATGAAAAATTAGCTTATACTTTAAGTGATCGTGCAACATGGTTGAATTTGAATTTAAGTCAAGATTTGAAAATTGTTTGTGAAAAAGATGAAAGTGGTATTTTATATAATCAATATGGTGTTATTTGTGTAAATCCTAATAAAAATGAAAATATTAATCACGATGGTGCTAAAGCATTCCAAGACTGGATTGTTTCAAAAGAAACACAAGAATTAATAGGGAAATATGGTGCTGAAAAATATGGTGCACCACTCTTTACCCCAAATGCTAAATAAAAAATGAATATGATTGTTCAAGGAATCCAAGAGGCTTTTCGACTAATTATAACTTTAGACCAAGAGGTTTTTGAAGTTGTCACTTTGTCATTAAAAGTCTCTTTGATTTCATTATTTATAGCAACCCTCGTGAGTATTCCTTTAGGAATTATTTTTGTTAGAAAAGAATTTAAAGGTAAACATTTTTTAATGCGTATGATATATACCCTTATGGGTATGCCACCAGTTTTATGTGGTTTATTTGTTTATATTATGTTTATGCGACAAGGACCATTTGGCTCATTACGTTTAAATTATACAGTGACAATTATGATTATCGCACAGGTTTTGTTGATTATTCCAATTATTTTAGGTTTAACCATTAATGCTGTTAGAGATAAAGAAAAAAGAATCACTATGCTTGCGAAAACATTAGGGGCATCTCGTTTGGATACATTTAAACTGTTTATTTATGAGGTGAGAATTGGATTATTGACAGCTATTATTTCAGGTTTTTCTAGGGCTATATCAGAAGTTGGGGCAGTGATGATTGTTGGTGGTAATATTGATGGTAAAACACGTGTAATGACAACATATATTTCTCAATTAAAAGGTATGGGAGAATTTGAAAGAGCTGTTGCAGTAGGGATTATTTTATTGTTGATTTCATTTACTATGAATACAATTTTATATAATTTTCAAAAAGAAAAGAGTGATATTGGTGAACATTGAAATAAATAATTTAAAGAAATCTTATCATCAACAAACAGTTTTAGATATTGAACATCTTGATATTCATAAAAATGTAATTACAACAATTGTTGGGCCTAACGGTGCAGGTAAATCAACACTATTAAATATTATTGGTGATTTGTTGTTAAAAGATCAAGGTGAAGTTCTTTATAATCAATCTTCACTTATTCCCAAAAGAGATATAACAGTTGTTTTTCAACAACCTTATTTATTAGACATGAGCGTAGAAAAAAATATAGCTTATCCTCTAAGAATTAGAAAATACAACCCGGCTCAAATCAAACAACGTGTATTAGAATTATCAGAAGAATTACAAATAACACACCTTCTATCAAAAAAAGCAACACAACTATCATTAGGAGAAATGCAAAAAGTTGCATTAGCTCGTGCTATTTCTTTTCATCCTAAAATTTTATTATTAGATGAACCATGTGCGAGCATTGATCCACATACAACAAGTGAAATAGAAACACTATTACTAAAAATGAAACAAGAACACCAAACAACTATCATTTTAGTCACACATAATCTACCTCAAGCCAAACGTTTATCAGATAATATTGTTTTACTTAATAAAGGTAAAGTCATTGAATATAGTGATGCTAATCAATTTTTTAATCATCCTTCATCAATCATGACACAAAATTTTATTAAAGGAGAACTGTTGATATAATATGAAATTATTAAATACTGATACATTATCACAAGCTCAAGAAAAACTAAAACATCAAACAAAAAATTTTATGATAAAAACACAAACAATAGAAATACAACAAGCCTTATCATATGTGTGTGCACAAGATGTAGTTGCATTAGAGTATTTGCCTGCTTTTAGGCGTTCTACAGTAGATGGATATGCAATTATAGCTCAAGATAGCTATGGAGCAAGTGAATCTAATCCGGTTTTTTATGATGTCGTTGGTCATCTTGCGATTGATGAATATAAAGATATGACAATTCATTGCCAAGAAGCTATTCAAGTGCAAACTGGCTCTATGATTCCTCATGAGGCTAATGCTGTTTTAATGGTTGAGTATAGTGAAATGTATGCTCAAAATAAGATGATTGGTTATAAAGCAATGAGTATTGGTGAAAATATTGTTGATATTGGAGAAGATATTCAAAAGGGAGAATGTTTAATTCAAAAAGGAAAAAGATTAGATGCTTTTGATATAGGGATTATGGCATCATTAGGAATGACACATATTGATGTTTATCAACCACTAACAATTACTATTATTTCAACTGGCGATGAACTTGTTGATTTAAATCAAACAAGACAAGGTTCACAAATTTATGATATTAATTCATATGTATTATCATCAAGAGCTAAATCATTAGGTCTGCTTTTACACCAAAGATTATGTATGAAAGATCAAGAAGAACTTATAGAAGAAGCTGTAAAAAAAGCAACTCAAACAAGTGATATCGTGATTTTATCTGGTGGTAGTTCTAAAGGTAATAAAGATTATACAGAAGCTGTTTTAGAAAAAATAACACATAATGTTATGACTCATGGAATTGCAATTAAACCAGGCAAACCAACAATTATAGCTTTTGATCAAGAAAATCAAACGATTATGGTTGGCTTACCAGGACATCCTATGGCAGCGTTTATGATGTTTGAACTGATTTTAGGAAATTGGTTATATGAATATATGCATATTACAAAACCATTACCTTACTATGCCACGATGCAAGAAAATGTATCAAGTAATCAAGGACGTGAAACGTGTTTATTAGTACGTTTAGAGAATTCAATGGATGGCTATTTGGCATATCCTATTCATACAAAGTCAGGTAATATTTCTCGTTTATCAAAGGCACATGGTTATGTTATTATTCCTCGTCAAAAAGAAGGATTAAAAAAAGGAGAAAGAATACAAGTGGAGGTTTTTCTATGAAAAGAAACTTATATTTAGATATTCAAGATAAACAAACAGCTTTAAATCAATTTTTAAAAGTCTTTCAAGATATTAAACCACAAATAGAAACAATCCCTACAGTAGAAAGTTTACATCGCATCACTTATCAAGCTGTTTATGCTAAAAATTCTAGTCCGTCATATAATTCATGTGCTATGGATGGGATTGCAGTTATCAGTTCACATACAATATCAGCATCTGAAAATCATCCACTACTATTAAAATATGAAGAAGATTACATAGATGTCGATACAGGAGATATGTTATCTCCACCATATGATGCAGTGATTATGGCAGAAGATCTGATTGAAACAGATGAAGGATATAAAATTATAGCACCGATTCATCCATTTGCTCATGTTCGTGCTGTAGGAGAAGATATCGTTGCTAAAGAAATGGTTTTACCTTCATACCATGAAATTAAATCAATAGATGTGGCTGTTCTTTTATCTTCAGGTATTCAACAAATTGATGTTATACGCAAACCAACTGTTGCGATTATTCCAACTGGTGATGAAATGATTCCTTATGATTATCCTTTAGAAGATGGTAAGATTATTGAAACAAATTCATGGATGTTTGAAAACTTAGTGAAAGAACATTATGGAAATCCATATCGTTATCCAATTATAGAAGATTCTTTAGAAAGCATTAAAAAAGTTATTTTAGAAGCAACTAAACAACATGATATTGTGATTATTAATGCAGGTTCAAGTGCCGGACGTGATGATTATACAATTCATGCTATTAAGGCATTAGGTGAAGTCTATACACATGGTGTTTCTATCAAACCAGGAAAACCAGTTATTTTAGGAAAAGTAAATCAAAAACCAGTAATAGGATTACCTGGATATCCTGTTTCAGCCTATTTGACTTTCAACGAATTTGTTGTTCCATTAATGCAATTATATACTCAAAAGAAAAATGAAAATTATGATATAGTAGAAGCAACACTCACAAAAACACTTATGTCTAGTTTAAAATATGAAGAATATGTCAGGGTGAAATTAGGTAAAGTTGATCATCAACTTATTGCAACACCTCTAGAAAGAGGGGCAGGTGCAAGTATGTCTTTAGTCAAAGCAGATGGATTTTGTATTATTCCTCAAAATAGTGAAGGAATTCTTGCTCATGAAAAAGTAAAAGTACGTTTAATGAAAGATATGAAAGAGATAGATAAGACATTAGTTGTTATTGGAAGTCATGATTTGATTTTAGATGTGATGAACGATTTAATGAAAGATTTACAACAAGATATGAATATTTCTTCAACTCATGTTGGATCTATGTCAGGGCTCATCGCTTTAAAGAAACATGAAACACATATTGCACCATCACATTTATTAGATGAACAAGATGGAACTTATAATCAAAATATTGTGAGTACCATGTTTTCAAATGAAAATATGGTACTGATAAAAGGTGTAAGAAGAAGACAAGGATTGATTGTTCAAAAAGGCAATCCACTACAAATATATTCAATCAAAGATTTATTAAGAGTTCGTTATATAAATAGACAAAAAGGTGCTGGAACTAGAGTTTTATTAGATTATGAGTTAAAGAAAAATCATATCAATAAACAAGATATTAATGGCTATGATCATGAAGGAACAACACATATGAGTGTGGCTGTTGCTGTTGAAAAAGGGAATGCTGATACAGGTATGGGGATTTATTCCGCTGCTAAAGCATTAGATTTAGATTTTATAGATATCGCTTATGAAGAATATGACTTTGTGACATATGAAAGTTTTTTACAATCACCTTATATACAAAAATTTATTTCTGTTTTACAAAGCGATGCTTTTAAAGAAAAACTAAATGAATTAGGTGGTTATACCTATGAAAATATTGGAAAGATTGTGAAATTATGAAAGATGCAATAGGTAGAGAGATTGATTATTTAAGAGTTTCAGTCACTGATTTATGTAATCTTCGCTGTCGTTATTGTATGAAAGAAGAAGGGATACCTTTAAAAAAACATAATGAAATGATGTCTTTTGAAGATATGTTACAAGTGATTAAAGTCGCAACTGATTTAGGTATACATAAAGTTCGTATAACTGGAGGAGAACCTTTAGTAAAAAAAGGTGTTATTTCTTTTTTGAAAGAAATAACAAAAATAGAAGGTGTTCATGAATTATGTCTAACAACCAATGGAACTCTTTTAAAACAATATATACAAGAACTCAAAGAAACAAAAGTCAATCGAATAAATATTTCATTAGATACATTAAATAAAGAGAAATATACTTATATAACAAGAGGTGGACATCTTCAAGATGTTTTAGATGGACTAGATCTTGCGATAAAATATTTTGAAAAAGTAAAAATAAATGTTGTATATATGCAAGGTTTTAATGATGATGAAGTTGATGATTTTATTAATCTTACAAAGAAGTATCCTATTGATGTAAGATTTATAGAACTCATGCCAATAGGAGAAGCAAAGGAATATCCTCAATATTATGCTAACTTACAAACCATTTTTGATAAACATATAGAGTTAAAACCGTTACATATTCATGATGGTGTTTCAAGGCTTTATGACTTGCCAAATGCTTTAGGAAAAGTTGGTGTGATTAATGCGATGAGCCATAGTTTCTGTTCATCGTGTAATCGTTTAAGACTTACTGCAGATGGAAAAATCAAACCATGTCTTTTTGCTAGAGAAGAATATGATTTAAAACATCTTAATGAAAAAGAAATGAAAGATATTATAACAAAAGTGATTTTACATAAACCAAAATCAAAAGAAAATCACTTACAAACATTAAGAGATATGAATGAGATAGGAGGATAAATATGGAATTTACACATTTTAATAAAGACGGTAAAGCCAAAATGGTTAATGTGTCAACAAAAGAAAAAACATATCGCAGTGCTAAAGCAAGAGGATATGTTCAAGTGAATCCTCAAACATTACAATTAATACAAAATGGAGGTATAAAAAAAGGAGATGTTTTATCAGTAAGTCAAGTCGCAGGAATTATGGCTAGTAAAAAAACATCAGACTTAATTCCTATGTGTCATCCGATTATGATTAATGGTTGTGATATTTATTTTCGTATTCTTAAAGAAAAATCAATGATAGAAATTACAAGTGAATTAAAATGTTATGAGAGAACAGGGATAGAAATGGAAGCATTGACAGCTGTTTCTATTGCTGCATTAACAATCTATGATATGTGTAAAGCTGTACAAAGAGATATTCGTATTTGTGATATTCATTTAATAGAAAAAACCGGTGGTAAAGAAGATTTTAGGAGTGATGATGATGAAATATAAAGCGGCTATTATAACAATGAGTGATTCTAGACAAAATGGAAATAAGCCTGATCTTTCTGGTGATGTTGTTAGAGAAATTTTAGAGGATAATGAATGGGAAGTTGTTTATCGTGTTATTATTAGTGATGATGAAGAGGGGATTGTAAAGGAATTATTAAAATGTAGTGATGAATTCAATATTCCTTTGATTATTACAAATGGTGGGACAGGATTTAGCCAAAGAGATCATACACCAGAAGCAACAAAAAAAGTTATTGAAAGAGAAGTTCTAGGAATAAGCGAAGCAATGCGTGCAAAAAGTAATGAAATCACACCTCGTGGTATGCTTTCAAGAGGAGTATCAGGAATACGTAAAAATTCTCTTATTATCAACTTACCAGGTAGTCCTAAAGCTGTACGTGAATGTTTATCATATGTGATTGTTCCTATTCGTCATGGTGTAGAAATCCTTATTGGCGAAGCCAGTATGTGTGGTGAAAGTCATGACTAAAGTTATAGCAACTTGTATCAGTGAAAGAAAAGGAACAGTCAAAAAAGAAGTTCCTACAATTCATTGTATAGAAGATTATGGAATAGAACATGATGCTCATGCTGGAAAATGGCATCGCCAAGTTTCACTGATGTCACTTCAAGATATGAAAGATTTTCAAAGTGAATATCCGACTCAAGAATATGGTGCGTATGCTGAAAATATATTGATAGATGATTATCGTTTGCGTTATTTACCTATTGGTTCAAGAATAAAAATAAATGATGTGATTTTAGAAGTTACACAAATTGGTAAAGAATGTCATAATGGTTGTGCTATTCAAAAGCGTACTGGTCAATGTATTATGCCTCAAATTGGTATCTTTACAAAAGTCATTCAAGGAGGATTTATTTCCCCGCAAGATGAAGTTTTCTTTGAAGTACCAGACATGTATCAAAGACAATCTTCTCTTATAAGTTCATCACAACAAAATCAAATCACAAAACAACATGTTGTGATTGTAGGAATAGGAGCATTAGGACAAACACTTAGTGAATCTTTAGTAAGAATGGGTTATCAACATATCACTTTGATTGATTTTGATAACATGACTTATAGTAATTTTAATCGTCAAAGATATGCAAATCTAGAAACAATTGGACAAAGTAAAGTGACTACAACAAAAACAGAATTATTAAAAATCAATCCATCATGTCATATTGAAACCTATAACATATATCTTAAAGAAAAGAATCAAATTGATTGTATAAATGAAAAGAGTATTTTAGTAGATTGTACTGATAATATACAAAGCAAAATTGATTTAGAAAAACTAGCAACTCAAAACAATATACCTCTAGTTCATGGAGGAATTGATGGTTGGTATGGTCAAGTGATTACAATCTTTCCTCAAGAATATATTTTAAAAAAGCTTTTTCAAAACAAAGAAGATAAACCATCTTCTTCAATAGTCATAACTGCACAAATCATTGCATCTTTACAAGCCAAAGCAGTTTTAAAGTTGACATTAGGACAAGAGGAAGATTTGAAAAAACAATTAACATTAGTAGATTTATTAAATCATGATATACGAACAATTGAAATCAAAGATTAAGGAAAACTTAATCTTTTTTTTAAAATCCTAATTTGTTTGTAAAGGAATTTTGCAGTGATATAATGTAAGTAGATAGATAATTTGAAAAGAGGGATAGAATGGCAACACAATATGGTGGCTATATGGGAAAAGTTTTAAAAATTGATTTAACACATCAAGAAGTAAGTGAATATCCTTTCTCAGATGAAGAAAGGAAACTCTTTATTGGTGGGAAAACAATGGCGGCTAAAATATTAGGAGATCATTTTACTGGTCAAGAAAAAGCTTTTTCAGATGATAATATGTTAGTAGTGACGACAGGACCATTAACTGGTTCTGGAGCACCAAGTTCAAGTCGATTTAATATTTCAACATTATCTCCTCAAACTGGTTATATAACATCATCAAATTGTGGTGGTAATTTTGGTTATTATCTAAAAAAAGCAGGTTTAGATGCATTGATTCTAACCGGTCATTGTGAACAACATACATGGATTGAAATCAATAATGATAAAGTTATTTTCCATGAAGCTGATGATCTTTGGGGTAAAAAAACATCTCAAACACAAGAAGCATTAGATGAAAAACTAAGAATGAAAAATGGTAGAGTTCGTAAGAATGGAAAGATTTGTATTGGACCAGCTGGAGAAAATCAAGTTTTATATTCTTGTATTGTTTCTAATGAAAGAGTTTCAGGACGTGGTGGTACTGGAGCGGTTATGGGATGGATGAATTTAAAAGCAGTTTGTGTCAGTGGTACAAAAACTGTTCAAGTGGTTAAAAAAGAAAAAATGGTGAAACATACACAAAAATGGTTTAAGTATTTAAGAAATCATCCTTTAACAGGAAGTCAACTTCCAAAGTTAGGAACGGCTGGATTAGTCAGTGGTATGCAAATGAAGAATATTTTATCTACAAAAAATTATAATTATGGTAAGTATGATGATTTTGAAAAAGTCAGTGGAGAATTATTAGCAGAAAAATATAATATTGTTAATAAAGGATGTTTGACTTGTCCGATTAAATGTGCTCGTACTGTTGAAGTGAATGGAAAGCATGTTAAAGGACCAGAGCTTGAAACATTGGTTTTATTAGGAAGTGGTATTTTAAATAATGATTTAGAGTCTATTTTAAGATGGAATTATGAGTTAGATGAGTTAGGTATGGATACGATTTCTTGTGCAAATACTTTATCTTATGCAATGGAAGCTAATGAAAAAGGTTTATGGGATAATGGCTTATCTTTTTCAAGTATTGATAATATTTCTGAGATGTTTGAAAGTATTGCTTATGGAAAAGGTATAGGAAAAGAATTAGGGTTAGGTAGTAAACGACTTTCTGAAAAATATGGTGGTAAAGAATTTGCGATTCATGCAAAAGGGTTGGAGTTAGCTGCTTATGAACCAAGAAAGGCAGTTGGATTAGGATTAGGATATGCCGTTAGTAATCGAGGTGGTTGCCATCTTAATGGAGGTTATTTGGTTATTTTAGAGGGACTTGGTTTATCTATTGATCAAACAACATATCATGGTAAAGCGGACTTAACAATGTTGTTCCAAGATTTGATGGAAATGATTTCAGCAACAGGACAATGTTTATTTACAAGTTATGCTTTCTTCCCATCACCATTAATGAATCATCCAAACAGCTGGTATACAAAATGTGCCAATAAGATTTTACCTTATTGTGGAAGTGTTGTGAGAATTATCAATAAATATCCAGAAATTGCTTTTTTCCATTTACCAGTTTTCCATCATACAAAAGCATTTGAATATACGACAGGTATGAAAATGTCATTTGGAAATTATATTCGTTGTGGAGAAAGAGGTTATAATTTAGAACGTGAAGTCAATCGTCGCTTTGGTGTTAATGCTAATAAAGATGCTTTACCAAAACGTTTAACAGCTTCTTTACAAGATCCAAATGATCCATCTTCAAAAGTACCATTAGAAAAAATGAAAAAGATATACTATCATGCAAGAGGTTGGGATTCTCAAGGATTACCAACAGATAAATTATTAAAGAAATTAAAGATTAGAGGTGGCTAAGATGATTCAAGTGAGAATCTTTGGTGTTTCACGTTTAAAAGCAGGTGTTGGTCATTTTGAAACCAATGTCAAAACACTTGATGAGCTTAAAGGAATATTGCCAGGTATTTCTAGAAAAGAAGCAAATGATCTGGTTGTATTAGTTAATGGGAAATCAGTGAAAAAGAGTTATCATTTTCAAGATAATGATGAAGTCACTTTCATGTCACCAGCAGGAGGCGGATAGTTATATGAAAGAAAAACAAAAACCATTTATTGATCAAAAAACATGTGCTGGGTGTTCTGTCTGTATTGAAAATTGTCCAATGGACTGTTTAAAATTAGAAGAACCAAAATATCATGGAGATATAAATATCATTGCCTATTTAGCCAATGAAAAGTCTTGTATAGGATGTGGCATATGTGCAAAAGTTTGTCCTATTTATGCAATTGAAATGAAGGGAGGAAGTCATAATGGGTAAAGTATTTTGTCGAACATATCAAGGAGTCATGAAGATTGGAATGTATTTCTTACCTTGGAAAATGCCAGAAACTTTAGAAGGACCTGGATCAGTAAAAAGATTACCAAGAGTTATTAAAGAAAAAGGTTATCATAAAGTTTTGATTGTGACAGATAAAACATTAGTTGGACTACATCTTTTAGATGGTATGTTAGAAGCACTCGATAAAGAAGGTGTAGAATATGTGATGTTTGATGAAGTTGATGTAAACCCGACTGATGTGAATGTTGAAGAAGGTGTTTCATTATATAGAAATAAATACTGTGATGCAATGATTGCATTTGGTGGGGGTTCACCAATGGATTGTGCTAAAGGTATAGGAGCAAGAATCGCAAAACCACGTAAATCAGTGAACCAATTACAAGGATTATTAAAAGTCTTAAAACGTATTCCAATGATTTTTACAGTTCCAACAACAGCTGGAACTGGTTCAGAAACAACAATAGCAGCTGTTATAACAGATTCAAAAACACATCATAAAGCATCAATCAATGATGTATCATTAATTCCAAGATTTGCGGTTTTAGATCCTGAATTAACAGTTGGCTTACCACCAAAAATCACTGCAACAACAGGTATGGATGCATTATGTCACGCTGTAGAAGCATATACAAATAATACTTATAATACAAAACTAGAAAAAGATTTAGCACGCAAAGCTGTTAAATTAATATATGATAATTTATATAAGGTATATCTTGATGGTAGTGATATCAATGCAAGACAAAACATGCAACGTGCTGCTTTCTATGCTGGTCGTGCTTTTACAAGAGGATGTGTAGGATATGTTCATGCGATTGGACATACATTAGGTGGTTTATATGGAACACCACATGGACTTGCAATGGCTATTTTGTTGCCACATGTGATGAGAGAATTTGGTGAAGCAGCTTATGCAAAATTAGCTGATCTTTGTGATGTTTGTGGCATTCAAGCAAAATCAAATAGTGATAAGGATAAAGCAGAAGCATTTATTAAATGGATAGAAGATTTAAAAGTAAAAATGGATATACCATTGTATCCACCTGTTATTAAAGATGAAGATATCAATCAAATCATAGCATGGGCTTCTAAAGAAGCAAATCCACTATATCCAACTCCAGTAACATGGAGTAAAGAAGATTTTAAAAAGTTTATTCAATCATTAAAGTAGGAGAAATCCTACTTTTTTTCTAAAATCAAATAAAAGGGTTGTACTTCTTTTGTAAATGTTCTATGATAGATATATGAAATAAATATTCATGATAATATATATCTTGAAAATTAATTTAATGAAAAGGAGAATAAAAATATGGAAAGAACAGTAATGGATACAATATGTTCCTCATTTGATACTTTTTTTGATTCAGAAAAAAAGATCGCTAAATACATTATTAATCATTATGATAAAGTTGTTGAAATGACAGTTGGTGAATTAGCTACAGCTAGTGGTGCTAGTGAAGCTTCAGTATCACGTTTTTGTAAAAAAGTAGGAGTTAAAGGTTTTCATCATTTAAAGCTATCACTTGCTAAAGAGATGGTAGAATCAGATATGAATGGAGTAGAAGTATCTAATCATATTTCATATGATGATATTAGTCAATCTTTACAAAATATTCTAGCCAATAAAGTTGAAGAATTAAAACAAACAGTGTCTTTAATGGATAATGAACAATTACCAAAGATATTAGATTTACTTTTGAAAGCCAGAAGTGTTCAATTTGTAGCTGTAGGAAATACAATACCTGTAGCTATTGATGGGACATTTAAATTCAATCAAATAGGGATACCAGCTGCAACATCTACAATATGGGAAACACAAGTTGGACAAATCTATAATTTAACCAAAGATGATGTTGTATTAGCTATTAGTAATTCAGGAGAATCAAGAGGAGTTATTACAGCTATGGATGCCGCTAAGGAAGTAGGAGCAACAACAATTTCTATTACAAATAATATTGAATCAACAGTTGCAAAAGCGAGTGATTATCATATTAATACTGCAACTCGTGAAAAATTATTTCTTGATGGATATTGTTTTTCACGAGTATCAGCAACAACAGTTATTGAAATCTTATATTTATTCTTAACTTCAATGAATAAAAATTCTTATAAAACAATCGCAAGACATGAAAATGCGATTGCTGGAGATAAGTTTTAACTTGATATTTTGCTTTAGGACAGATATTTATATATCTGTTTTCTTTTTTTATAAAAAGAAATAAAATTTCACAAAAAAAGTATTGACGAAATTACGATGTCGTAGTATATTATGCTTGTGAAATATAATTTCATGAGAAAAGGAGATATGAAAATGATATACACAATGACAATGAATCCTGCCTTAGATTATGTTGTAGACTTACCAGACTTTAAAGTCAGTGAAGTCAATCGTGCTCAAGATGAGCATATCTTCTATGGTGGAAAAGGTATTAACGTTTCAGTAGTTTTAAAAGAATTAGGTTTTGAAAGTCAATGTTTAGGTTTTATTGCTGGATTTACTGGTAAAGAACTAGAAAGAGGAATTCGTGAAGAATTAAAGGTTGCGACAAATTTTATTTCTGTTGATCAAGGAAGAACACGTATTAATGTTAAAATTCATAGTCAACAAGAAACAGAACTTAATGGTTTAGGACCAGTTGTTGAACAAGAAGATATTGAAAAACTATATCAACAACTTGATTTACTTCAAAAAGATGATGTTTTGGTTTTATCAGGAAGTGTTCCTTCTACAATGTCAAAATCAATTTATTGTGATATTTTAGAAAGACTTAAAAACAAAGGTATTCATACAGTTGTTGATGCAACAGGTGAATTATTAATGAAAACACTAGCATACAAGCCATTCTTAATTAAACCAAATAATCATGAATTAGCTGAGTTATTTAATGTAGAATTAAAAAGCTTAGATGATATTGAAAAGTATGCCAGAAAACTTCAAGACATGGGAGCTAGAAATGTATTAATTTCAATGGCTAAAGATGGATCGTTATTAATTGATGAACAAGGACAAAGACATCAATTAGGCGTATGCAAAGGAACAGTAAAAAATTCAGTAGGTGCAGGAGATTCAATGGTTGCTGGATTTATAGCTGGATATCTTTCTCAAATGGATTATCAAGAAACTTTAAAACTTGCGACTGCAGCAGGTGGGGCAACTGCTTTTAGCAGTGGTTTAGCAACAAAAGCAAAAATTCAAGAATTAATTAAACAATTATAAAAAAGGGAGAAAAAACGATGAAGATTACTGAATTATTGGATTTAAAAAGTATTGCTTTAAATGTTCAAGTTACTTCTAAAGAAGAAACAATTGATGAATTAGTTGATTTAATGTATGCATCAGATAAAATCACTAGTAAAGAAGATTATAAAAAAGGAATTCTTGCTAGAGAAGAATTAAGTACAACAGGAATTGGAGAAGGAATTGCCATTCCTCATGCACAAGTCGCTGCTGTTAAAAAAGCTGGTTTAGCAGCCATGACAATTCAAAATGGTGTAGATTATGAATCATTAGATGGACAACCTGTATACTTATGCTTTATGATTGCTGCACCTCAAGATGGAGGAAGTGTTCATTTACAAGCATTAGCTAAACTTTCAACATTATTAATGAATGAAGAATTCAGAACAAGCTTAATGAATGCAAAAACACCAGAAGAATTCTTAGATATTATTAATAAAGAAGAAGCTAAAAAAGATGCTGAAGAAAATAAAGAAAATGAAGTTCAGGGATATCGTGTTTTAGCAGTTACTGCTTGTCCTACAGGTATCGCTCATACATTTATGGCTGCTGAAAATTTAACAAAAGCAGGAGAAGAAATGGGTTATCCATTAAAAGCTGAAACAAATGGTGCCGATGGTGCTAAAAATGTTTTAACAGCTGAAGAAATAGAAAATGCTGATGGTATTATTATTGCTGCTGATAAAAATGTGGAAATGGCTCGTTTTGATGGAAAACCTGTTTTATCAGTAAGTGTGACTCAAGGTATTCAAAAACCTCAAGAATTAATTCAACAAGTTATTGATAAACAAGTACCTATTTATCATCACGATGGTGAAATAAAAACTGAAACACAAACAAGTGAAGGTATTGGTCGTTCTATTTATAAACACTTAATGAATGGTGTTAGTCATATGTTACCATTCGTTATTGGTGGAGGAATCTTGATTGCTTTAGCATTCTTATTCGATGATTATTCAATTGATCCTTCAAACTTTGGTAAAAACACACCAATTGCTGCTTATTTAAAAACAATCGGTGAACAAGCATTTGGATTAATGTTACCAGTATTAGCTGGATATATAGCAATGTCAATTGCTGATCGTCCAGGTTTAGCAGTTGGATTTATCGGTGGTATTGTTGCCAAAATGGGATGTACATTTGCTAATCCAGCAGGTGGAGATGTTAATGCTGGGTTCTTAGGAGCATTACTTGCTGGTTTCGTTGGTGGATATTTAGTATTAGTTTTAAAGAAAGTTTTCTCTAAATTACCTCAATCATTAGAAGGAATTAAACCAATCTTAATTTATCCAGTATTAGGAATCTTCTTAATATCAGTGATTACAACATTTGTCAATCCATTTGTTGGTGGTATTAATACAGCATTAAACAATATGTTAAATAGTATGGGTGGTACAAGTAAAGTCTTATTAGGTTTAGTTGTTGCAGGAATGCAATCTACAGATATGGGTGGTCCTATCAATAAAGCTTCATATGTCTTTGCAACTTCTCAATTAGCTGAAGGAAACTTCGAAATTATGGCAGCAGTTATGGCTGGAGGTATGATTCCACCATTAGCTATCGCATTAAGTACAACATTCTTCAAAAATAGATGGACAAAAGATGAACAAAATTCAGGTTTAGTCAATTATGTTATGGGATTAGCATTTATTTCAGAAGGAGCAATTCCATTTGCTGCAAAAGATCCTTTAAGAGTTATCCCTTCTTGTATCGCTGGTTCAGCAGTAGCTGGTGGTTTATCAATGTTCTTTGGATGTACATTAAGAGCACCACATGGTGGAATCTTCGTATTACCTACAATTGGTAATCCATTCATGTATGCTTTCGCTATTCTTGCTGGGGCAGTTGTTGGATGTATTGTTTTATCAATCTTAAAGAGACCTTTAAAGGAGAATAAATAAATATGAAGAAAAGATGTGCTTTAGAAGCATTAAAATATATTAAAGATGGTATGACTATTGGATTAGGAGGAGGAAGTACAATTTCCTTCCTCGTTCAATACATCGAAGAAAAACAACTTGATGTGAAAGTTGTAACACCGTCTTATCAAACAGCAAGCTTATGTTTACAACATCATTTAAATGTGATTCCAACATGGTCAGTTAGTCAAGTTGATATTGCATTTGATGGATGTGATGAAGTCGATTTAAAGTTAAATGCATTAAAATCTGGTGGTGCTATTCATACAAAAGAAAAAATTATTGCATCAATGGCAAAAGATTATGTCTTATTGGTTGATGAAAGTAAAGTATATGAAACATTACCATTTGAACATAGTGTAACAATTGAAGTGATTCCAGAAAGTATGACTTATGTTAAAGAACAATTAACGAAATTAGGTGCACAAGTATCTATGCGTACAAGTAGTGCAAAAGATGGTTATACAATCAGTGATCATGGAAACTTTATTATGGAAGCAAAATTTGATAAAGTTGAAGATATTCAAGCATTAAATAATGCTTTCAATCAAATGACAGGAATTGTTGATACATCTTTATTTGTTGGACAAGCAACATTTGTTTTATCAGTAGATGATCAACATGTGAGAATGATAAAGTAGGAGGAAAAAGATATGACAAAATTAAACTGGGGTATTTTAGGAACGGGCTGGATTGCTCATGAAATGGGTGATGCTTTAAATCGTGTTAATGGTGAAATCTATGCAGTTTGTGATGTGAATTTAGAAGGTGCTAAAAAATATGCCGAAGAATTCAATGTGAAACAAGCTTATGGTAGTGCTGATGAAATGATTGCTGATGAAAATGTGGATATTGTTTATATTGCAACACCACATAATCTTCATCATCGTTTCTTAGTTCAAGCTTTAAAAGCTGGAAAACATGTTTTCTGTGAAAAAGCAATCACAGTAAATGATGCTCAATTAGAAGAAGCTGTTGCGATTGCTAAAGAAAAGAATTTAGTGATTTGCGATGGTGTGACTTTATTCCATATGCCATTATTTAAGAAGTTAAAAGAAATTGTTGATAGTGGTGTCATTGGTGAAGTCAAAATGGTCCAAGTTAACTTTGGAAGTTGTAAAGAATATGATGTTACAAATCGTTTCTTCTCTAAAGAATTAGCTGGTGGAGCTTTATTAGATATTGGTGTTTATGCAACAAGTTTTGCTAGATATTTTATGAAAAGTAAACCAAACACTGTTTTAACAACAGCTAACTATTTTGAAACTGGTGTTGATGAAACTTCAGGAATTATCTTAAGAAATCCAGAAGGACAAATGGCAGTTATGGCTTTAACAATGCGTGCAAAACAACCAAAACGTGGTGTTGTTGCTGGAGAATTAGGATATATTGAAGTGAATAATTATCCTCGTGGTGATAAAGCAACAATTACTTATACAAGTGATGGACATGTTGAAACAATTGAACTTGGTGAAACAGCAAAAGCATTAGATTATGAAGTTTTAGATATGCAAGATTATGTACTTAATCAAGATGGTAAACAAAACTTAGAATATATTCGTGATGTTATGGGGACTTTAACAGAAATCAGAAAACAATGGGGAATGATTTATCCTTTTGAATAGTATGAACAAAAAATATTTCTTCTTTGATATCGATGGAACATTAACAAACAAAGATACAAAAGAAGTCGTTCCATCAGCTTTAAAAACATTAAAATTATTACAAGAAAAAGGACATTTCGTTGCCATAGCAACAGGTCGTGCTCATTATAAAGCTATTCATTTTATGCAAGAAATAGGCTTAAAAAATATGGTTTGTAATGGTGGACATGGAATAGTCATAAACAATCAGCTTATCGAAAATTCTCCCTTAAATTTTAAAGATTGTTTAGCAATTATTCAACAAGCACAAACATTAGGATATGGTGTCTTAGTTGCTCCTTATGATAATAAAGATGTTTATGGACAAGATTTCTTGTTTTTAAAGCAAGCAGGATTTAGAAAAGAACCAAGTACGTATTATTTTGATCCACAATATCAATTTGATAAGTTTCATAATATTTATAAAATGTATATCTCCATACCTCAAGAAAAAGAACATGAACTTACATTAAAAGATACAGTAGGTCACTTACGTTTTGAAAAAGAATATTTAATGTTTCAACCAGATTGCAAAAGAACAGGGATAGAAAAAATGATGGCTTATTTAAAAGCTGATCAAAAAGATGTTGTTGTCTTTGGTGATGATTATAATGATATCGATATGTTTCAGGGGGATTGGTATTCTATCGCTATGGGAAATGCCTGCGATGAATTAAAAAAGAATGCCAGTGAAACAACCGAAAAAAATATAGATGATGGTATATATAAAGCATGTCTAAGACATGGTTGGATATAAGGGAATGGTTACATTCCCTTTTTTTAAAAAGGAGAACATATGAGTGAAAAATATTTAAATTTACTTTCAAAGCAATATAAAAACACTCAATCTGTTATGAGTGAAATTATTAATCTGAGTACAATTTTAACGTTACCTAAAGGAACAGAATTCTTTTTTAGTGATTTACATGGTGAACATGAATCTTTCTTACACTTATTAAGAAGTGCATCAGGAGTTATCAAAAATAAAATAGATCTATTATATAAAGATGAACTTAATGAACAAGAAAGACAAAAATTAGCTCATTTGATTTATTATCCAAAGAAACAACTTTCTCAAATAAATTTACCCGATACTCAAAGAGAACAATGGTATGAAGAAACAATTTATCATTTGATTACAATTGCTAAGTTTTGTTCAACAAAATATACCCGTTCAAAAGTCAATAAAAAACTACCTCAAGCTTATGCTTATGTTATTACAGAAATGTTAAATTGTCATAATGATAATTATATTAAAGAATATTATCATGATATTATACAAATGATTTTATCTATTCATAATGAAGATGATTTTATTATTGAATTATGTCGTTTTATTCGTGATATTTGTATTGATCATATTCATATTATTGGAGATATATTTGATCGAGGACCTAGACCGGATTTTATTGTAGATGAATTAATGAAATATAAACAAATAGATATTCAATGGGGGAATCATGATATTTCTTGGATGGGAGCGAGTTGTGGAAATTTAGCTTTAATGGCTAATGTGATTAGAATAGCGTTAAGTTATAATAATTTGGATTTATTAGAAGATGGATATGGTATTAATCTAAGACCATTAAGTGAATTTGCTAAAGAAGTATACAAAGATGATCCTTGTTTACAATTTCAACCACATATTTTAGATGAAAATAAATATGATCCTATTCATAAAGATTTAGTCGCAAAAATGCATAAAGCCATGACTATTATTCAAATGAAGTTAGAAGGACAATTACTACAAAGACATCCAGAATATCAAATGAATCATTTACAATGGTTAAAACAAATTGATTTTCATAATCATACAGTCTTATATTTAGAAAAAACATATTCATTAAATGACCAATATTTTCCTACAATTGATCCTAATCAACCATTAGAATTATCTATACAAGAACAACAATTAATGAAAACAATTAAAGCTTCTTTTCAACATAGTCAAAAGCTCCATAAACATATTCAATTCTTATATAAATATGGAAATATGTATAAAACAATGAATCATAATTTATTATATCATGGATGTATACCAATGAATGAAGATGGAACCTTAAGAATAATTAGTATTAATCAACAATCCTTATCAGGTAAAGAATTACTAGATGAATGTGAAAAGATTGTTAATGATGCATATTTTCAACAACAATCAAATGACATTGACTTTATGTGGTATTTATGGTGTTCAAAAGATTCACCTTTATTTGGTAAAAGTAAATTATCAGTATTTGAAAAATACTTTATTGATGAGACAGCTATCCATCAAGAACAACTTGATTTCTATTATCAATGGATAGAAAAAGAAGAAACATGTCAAATGATTCTTAAAGAATTTCATTTAAATGAAAATAGTCGTATTATTAATGGACATGTTCCAGTAAAAATAAAAGATGGTGAAAAACCTGTAAAAGCCAATGGTTATCTTTATGTTATTGATGGGGGAATATCAAAAGCTTATCAACCAAAAACAGGTATTGCTGGATATACATTGATATATGATTCACAACACTTACAATTAGCCAAGCATCGTCCTTTTGATAGTGCAGCTAAAGAAGGATTACTATGTTTAACACCAGAAGTAGAGATTATTGAAACAAGACCACGTATAAAGAATAGAGATTGTGATATTGGTATTATTCTGCAAGAGAAAATCAATGATCTTCATCAATTATTACAAGCATATAAACAAGGGATAATTAAAGAAACGATATAAATGTTTCTTGGAATTCTTGACCTTGTTTATGACTTTTTCTTATAATGAAATGGGTGATAAAAAATGATACGTTATGGAATTTTAAGTACAGCATCAATTGTTGATAGATTTGTTGCTGGAGTACGTGAAAGTAAGGATGGATATGTACAAGCGATTGCTTCTCGTACAATAGAAAAAGCAAAAGAAGCTGCTAAAAGATTAAATATTGAAACTTATTACGGAAGTTATGAAGAACTATTTTGTGATGACAATATAGATGTGATTTATATACCAACAGTAAATGGTTTTCACTATCGTGATTGTCAAAATGCTTTATTACATCATAAACATGTTGTTATGGAGAAACCGTTTGTATTAACAGAAAATCAAGCAAAAGAGTTATTTGATTTAGCTAAACAACAAAATTGTTTTTTGATGGAAGCACAAAAAAGTGTCTTTTTACCAACAACACAAAAAGTGAAAGAATTGATTGAAGATGGACAAATAGGTCAAGTTAAATATATTGAATATAAAGCTGGATTTCCAGGACGCTTTGATTATGATCATTGGATGTATAATCTTGATTTAGGTGGCGGAGCATTATATGGAAGTGCAACATATACAATTGAGTATTTACAATACTTATTCAATCAACCTCATATAGAAATAGATGGAACATGTTTAAAATGTCCTACAGGGGCTGATGAAATATGTAACTTTCAATTAAAAGTTAATCATGATATTCTTGTATCTTCTACAATTGCTATGAATGTAGAGTTAAAGAATGAAGCAGTTTTTTATGGTGATGATGGTTATATTGTTGTACCTTATTTTTGGAAATCTAAAGGGTTAGAATTGCATAAAAAAGATGGTACAGTTGAATATTTATCTTATCCATATACGAGTGAGTTTGTTTATGAAATTGAACATATTCATCAATGTTTAAAAAATAATTTATTACAAAGTCCAATTATGAATCAAGATAAAACAATAGAAACATGTTACTTAGTTGAAAAACTATATAAAAAGTGGTATTAAAAAAATGACCTTCGGGTCATTTTTAATAGAAAGAATATGAAAAGACAGGTAAAAATTGATTAATAATACCTTGAGTGAAATAATCAGCCATAGCTAAAGCAGATTGTTCAATTTGATCAAAGTTAGCTGTATCTTCTTCATATTTTCCTTGCATACGAAGACTAACTTCATTTTTTGTTAGATCTAAGTGAATATAAAGCATATCTCTTAATTCTTCTTCAATATAATAAGGATTAATAGATGCAAAAGCTTGAGACATTCTATTGGCATTATCATACCAAAGAGCATTTAATTTTTGTATATCAGATTGATTATTATTTTTATATGCTGTTACTAATTGAGCACCTATTGTTAAATGTTCTGTTAATAAATCTGTTATTATTTTTTCAACTTCACTTCCATAGAATTGTCCAAATAAATATCCAAAATCAATAGGATTTCTTAATAAACGATTTTGAGTAGCATCAAGATCTTTTAAATTTTCTAAAATACTTATAATAAGTAAACGTGTCCAAAAAACATGTTGTTCCCATAACATACGCATTGTATTAGATAAATCAGTTTGATTAAAGTTCATATAATATAAATATTCAGCTCCTTATTATGATATATGTTAAGGTTTACTATATGTTACAAAAGATTTTGTTTTCTAATAAAGAAAAAAGATGATTTAGTTTTTATATTGTTATAAGATAAAAAAAGAAGTTATGGAGGTATAAGTATGATTAAATGTATTGTTTGTGATTTAGATGGAACTTTAATAAAGAGTGATGATACGATTGAAGAAAAAACATATCAAGCTTTAAAAGAATATATGGCAAAAGGTATTGAATTTTTAGTTGCGACTGGTAGAGATATTAATATGGTTATTGATTTTTTAGATAGTTATCATTTGGATTGTGATTTGTTGTTGAATAATGGAACACAGTATTGTAATAGAAATCAAACTATTAATGATATCTATCCAATGGATAATGAATCATTTATAAAGATTGCTCATGTTTTAAATGATTATGGATATTTGTTGGCAATTCATACTGATCATGGAAAATACTCGTTACATGATACAGAGGATTTTTGGGAATATCATATGAAACTTTTACATGCTTCTCATAATTATGAAGAGCCATTACCTGAAAAAACATTTACAACAAGAAAAGGTTATTTACGTGATTTTCATTATGCAAAAACACCAGAAGAAATTATTGAAAAAGGTATCAAAGTTTTAAAAATTGATGCAAGACATTTAGATGCTTATTCTGTTAAAGGTGTAAAAGAACAATTAAATATTGATCATTTGAATTACTCTTCATCGTTTGAAGATAATATTGAAATTACAACAAATGTGTCTGATAAAGGTGCGTTGCTTGAAAAAGTCATTGCTAAAAAAGGATATCAAAGAGATGAAGTTGCTGTTTTTGGTGATGGTGAAAATGATTGTCAAATGTTAGAAAGTTTTCCTTATTCATTTGCTCCAGCTAATGCAGGAGAACATGCCAAAAAAGCTGCTCATTATCAATTAACACAAACATGTGATGAAGGTGCAGTCTATGAAGGATTACAAATATTAAAAGAATTGAAGATATTATAAAACCCTTAGTAATTCAAGGGTTTTTTCTATGGATTTTGATATCAAAAAACTAAATAGAAATATTAGATGTAAATAAAGCAATGTATGTATAAAAAACATTAAGAATCAATATAAATAACGCAAATAAAATAAGTGTTATCATATGTTTTTTCTTTTTTTTAGAATTGTAATGAAAATATGCTGAAATTATTAATTAGATAAACTTATTGTGCAAAACTAATGTTTATATTACAATAATAATTAGATTTAATAGAAAGGAAAGGAAGAACTATATGATTGATATTGCGATTGTTGATGATTCGCAAATGCTTTGTAAGTATATAAAAAAGTGTTGTCTAGATTACTATGCAGAAAATCAAGAAGATATTTTTGTGGATATCTTTCTGAATGGAACTAGTTTATTAAATTCTAATAAACAATATGATTTTATATTTTTAGATATTGAATTGGGTATTGATAATGGTATAGATATAGCAAAGAGACTTAGAAAAAAAGATAAACAAGTTCAAATAATTATTATTTCTGGTTACGAAAAGTATAAATTTGATGCATATTCAATACATTGCTTCGATTATATAGATAAACCTATTACTTATGAAAAAATCAGTTCAATTTTAAAAGAAATTGGCGAATATAATGACTATGGTACAAATAATGAAATATTAATTTTAAAAACATTGCAGGGAATAAAGAAAATACAAATACCATCTATTTTGTATTGTGAACACAAAGAAAGAAAAACATTTATTTATACATCTTCTCAAACCTATGATTTATATATGCCTTTAAATGAATTGTATAGTAAATTACCAATGGATAATTTTGGTATTCCTCATAGGTCAATTATTGTTAATTATGCAAAAATTAATTTGATAAAGAAAGATGCTATTATATTGGATCAATGTATAGAAATTCCTTTATCAAAATCTAAAAAGAGTGCATTTGTAAAATTATTTAAGAATTTTTTGATAGAAAGTAGGTAAATGAATGTTAAGTATACATATAAGTGATCATTTCTTACAGATTATTTCTCATTTATTTTTATTATTTGTTTATATTTGGATGGAGTATCCTTATATTGTAGAAAAGAGAAAAGAATTCAATATTATAACAGTGATTTTTGCGGTAATGTCATTTGTTTTTTTGTATAATATTCCAATAAGTATCATTGTTTCTTTTTTATATCTTGTTCTAACTATCATGTTAAATAAGAAAAAGAATGTACTTTATCTTTGGTTATTATTTACAGGATATTTTATTGTGAATAACTTGGGATTAATAGTTTCATCAACACAAGAAACATTATATTTTATGATGTTGAAATTAATTGCGACTGATATTTATTTTTTTGTTTTTCAAATATTTTTATCAGTTATTGAGTATGTAAATAAGAATAAAGTATTTATATTTTTTCAAATTTTTCTTTTTATTACCTGTATCGGTGCTAATATACTAATTTTGTTTAATAATCAATTTATGATAAATGAAATTAGAGATATTTTATACTTCCCAATATTTGTTATTTCGATTTTATATATTGTTCTATCAATAATGATTTATTATTATAATGATTATCAAGAAATGAGTGAAAAGATAAGAATTCATGAAATAAAAAATAAATTAATTAATAAGCAATATTCTTCATTAAAACAAAAATATGAAGAAATTTCAATTTTAAAACATGATATAAACAACCATTTACAAACATTGTATATTTTGAGTGAACAAGATAATGATGGAGTTAAAGATTATTTGAAAACTTATATATCAACAATGTCGAAATATTCACTTTATTTTAAATCAGATAATCAAATGTTAGAGATTGTAATTAATGAAAAGTATATAGAGGCTAGAGATAAAAATATTAGTTTTGAAGTAGAATGTGAAAATACAAATTTAATGTTTTTAGAAGATATGGATATAGTAACGATTTTTTGCAATCTTCTAGATAATGCTATTGAAGCAAATGAGGAAGATTTAAAAAATAAATTTATTAAAGTAATAATATCTAAAAAAAACAATTATTCTGTTATACAAATTGTTAATTCTTTTTCAAATGGCATTACTGTTAAAAAAGATAGGATAATAACAACAAAAAAAGGTCATTCAGGGTTAGGATTGACAAGTGTGAAAAAATCAGTTGAAAAATATTCAGGAGTATTAACATATGAAACTGAAGAAAACAAGTTTACAATTTCGATATTAGTTCCTTTCAATCAAAATAAAATACAATTTGAACAATAAAGATACCATATGGTATCTTTTTAATTTATAGTGTAGCTGAGGTGATTAACGTGAATAGAATAAAAAAAGTAGCTTTAATAATTATTATTGGTTGTTTTTTTATACTTAGTTTTGATGATTTTACAAATAATTATTTTTATAAAAATTTTGAAGAAAAAATAATAACAGAAAAAGAAATATTAAAGTGTAATTCAGATATTCCAGAAGGATATTATGATGTAGAAGTGTTAGAAGGAAATGTAAGTATAGGTTTAAGACTATTATCAGAGGGAGAGTTGTATCATAATTACTTAATCAGTAAAGATTCAAATTTTTTTGTTGATCATGGTAAAGGAAAAGTGAAAATTTCTCTTCCGAAAAGAAAAATATTACAAGAAAACTTTTTATTAAAAAATTATGGCAATTATGTTGTAGGAACAGATATTTTAGAAGGGACATATAGGATTACTTTGAAGGTCGATAAGAATAAAAATAACAAACTTTCTGTTGAACTTTATGAGAATATAAATATTGCTATAGATACGTACTCTTTTAAAGGAGAAAATGATAATATTGTAATACACTTAAAAAATAATCAAATATTGTCTATATCTAGACCATTAATTGATGAGTATAAAGAAAACCTAACTAAAGGATTTATAATGGAATTTGAATTTTTAAAACAATAAAAAGGGTGTTTCAAACAATATATCTTGAGTTAAAACAACAAATTATGTAGATTTAGGTCAAGAAAGGAGGGGGAGAGCGATGAAGAAAAAAATATTTGGAACATTAGCTGTAATGACTATTTTATTAGGTGGGATTTCACAAGCATATGCTGCTGAAACAAACAATATTGGGTTTAGATTTAAGATTAACTCTTATCAGAGTAATTCTTTCTCTACAGCAAGAAAACGTTCTACAAAAAATCCAAAATGTGCCTGGATGGTTGATTTTAGAAAATCTACAGAAAGTACGAGTGGTGCAAGATGTGTTACAAGATTTTGGCTAGAAAAATCACAATTAATTGGAAAACAAGTTTCAGATGATGTTGATGTTTTAGAAGGAAGTGGACCAATTTTTACTGCATCTACAAAAGAAGGTACTCAATGTGATGTGAAATTAGGAGCTGAAAACAATAACTATAGTGCGATTACATATGAAGCAACTGGTTATTGGGATGAAGAAACAGCAGTAACTAAGTAAGCATTAAGAAATTGTAGAATATTGGAGGAATTTGTAATGTATAAAAGTCATTTAAAAAGAATAATTTATAATCCATTAAAAGTACTAGTGATTGTTATGATGATTGCTTTTCCGGTTATGGAAGTTTTTCAGTTAGTATATCAACTAAAAGATTTCGAATTGACCGGAAGCATTTATAAATTGTTCTTTCTATCTGGTGCAAGTAGAGGACATTTATTTCAAATAATATACTTATGGATTCTTCCTTTATATTTATTGTTTGTAGTGTCAGATGATAGTTGTACAGATGAAAAAAGTGGATATAAATATATTTTGCTTAGTAAATTAGGTAGAAAAAAATACTTAATTGAAAAATGGAAAACATCATTTGGTATATCTTTTTTTATTATGTTTATATCATTAATACTAAACATGATATTGGTTTATATTATTTTTGCAAATAGATGTAGTGATGTTTATCTATTACAAGAAATGATGGGGGTAAATGAGACATTAAAAAGTATATTTATCAATTACCCATTGTTAAGTTATTTTGTATACGTGATTATAGCTAGTGTAATATCTGGTCTTGTAGGAATACTAGGTTCAGTTATTTCAACAACTTTTAGAGAACGCAAATATGTCTATGCAATTACATTTTTATTATGGTTAATTTTTATTGTTAAGGAAGAATCAATTATGTTAGTTTTTCAGCCATATATTGAATTTCCTATTAGTATGCTTTTAAAGATATTTGGTGCATTTCTATTAGTATGTATTACATTTTTGGTGGGGGCAATGATTTATGAGAAAAAAAGAGTGTGTGAATAATTGTAAATTATTTCTATTGTCAAGCTGTCTATCTATGTGTTATTGGTGGATTTGTAATAATGATCTGCTTGATTTATCTCCCAATTATGAGTTATATAGGCAGATGAATGCGAGTATATATGGATATAGTTCTTTACAAAGTTATTTTTTGATATATCTATTGCCTTTTGTTATTTTGTTGTATGTTCTTATGTCTAAAGAAAAGGATTATTATATAATGAGATTCAATTCTAGACGAAAAATAGTATTTAAAAGAATGACTGAATTAATGAGAGCTGTTGCAATTATTTTTATTCCTCATTTTATTGTCAATATTATTGGAATAACAATTTTTTTAAAATTTAATAATCTGTGTCAATTGAATTATTATTTTTATGAATTGTTACAGTTTATAGTCGTAATTTTATTGTTTTATACGATTGGATTAATTTATATGTATTTATCTGATTATATAAAAAAAGAAATATCAAATTTTGTTATTTCTCTTGGCTGTGTAGTTTATTATTTTTTTAATAGAATATTTATTCACTATGCATTCATGAGAGAACTGTGTGTTAAAGATTTACTAATTATAAACTCTATAAGTAACATTGAAATAATTATTGGAGTACTAAAGTATCTTTTGGTTATATTTATTCTTCTTAAGATGATGAATCTTAAAATAAAGGAGAAAGATATATATGAAAAGTAAAAAACAAAAGATAACACATTTTCAATTTATTATATACGCTATAGTATTACAATTAATAATGCTGGCAATAAGTAAATTTGAGATAACTGAACCATTTTTCTTATATGGGATTCCATTATCAAGAAGTACAGCATATCATACAATTTTATTAGGATATTGGTTTTTACCTGTGTTTTTTATTCTGTTATACTTTTCAGGATATGTATCAAAAATAGATGATTACTGTAATTTATTAATTTTGAGGTATGGAAGAATAGAATTTTATGTTCGTAGAATAAAAAGAATGATGTTTGATTTAATCATTATTGTATTGATGCAATTACTTACAGCACAACTTAGTTATAGAATCGAAGGTACAGTTTTGCTAAAAAGTGTTATTCAATATTATACAATTCTTTTATTGTTAATATTAATAGAAAATTTTGTGGAATTAGTATTTGTTCAAATAAAAAATATAAATATTTTTATGAACATATTCGTTCTTGCATCAATTATTTTATATAATTTTAGTCCAATGATGAGAAATGGGATATTTAAACTTGTGAATATGCTTATGATATTGAGAATTCCAACATTAACTATGTTAGATATATGTTTGCTAGTCATATTATTGGTAACAAGTATTAATGGAATGTGGATGATATTGAAGAAAAAAGATTTATTAGGAGATATTAGAAATGATTAAATTAGACAATGCAACGAAAATAATAAATAAAAAAACAGTGTTAGATCATATTAGTTATGCATTTGAAGAGGGTAAAATATATGGCTTATATGGTATCAATGGTTCCGGGAAAACCATGTTACTTAGAGCAATAGCTGGTTTGTTAGTATTGAATAGTGGAACAATTGAAATTGATAATCAAATTTTGAATAAAGATATTGATTTTCCAAACAGTATAGGTATCATCATTGAAAATATGGAAATGTTGGGTCAATATGATGCATTTACAAACTTAGAAATTATTGGGGACATAAAAAAAGTGGTAAACAAAGATGATATTAATAATGTGCTTGATAAAGTTGGGCTAAAACAATTTGAGAAATTAAAGGTACGAAAATATTCTTTGGGTATGAAACAACGCTTGAACATTGCTCAGGCAATTATGGAAAAACCAAAATATCTTTTGTTAGATGAACCATTTAATGCATTAGATGATTCTGGACGTTCGATGTTATATTCAATTTTAAAAGAAGAAAAGGAAAATGGAGCTACAATTATAATTGCACATCACTATAAAGATGAACTATTGAAAGTTTGTGATGTATTGTTAGAAATAAAAGATGGTAAGATAATGTAATGTTTTTATTAACGGTGACATCATTTTGACATCAAAAAAATCTTCAAAATAGAGATAATAGGTATAAATACTGTGATTTGTGTATTAAAAAATTAAAAATAACACAAATAAAATAAGTGTTATCATATGTTGGTGAATAGTCATTATTAAAACCCATATCGTTGTGATATGGGCTTTTCTTTAAATTGTAAATATTCCTAAAGCATTTAATATTGAAGAAATTAAGATAATGACAATAAATACAGGAGCAACATATTTTGTCATCACAACAAACAATTTTTCTCTTTTAAAATCAGAACTGATTTTCACTTCATCAATAATAGCTTGAGGTTTGATAATATAACCAATAAAGATACATGTTAATAAAGCAACAATTGGCATTAAAACACTATTACTTATAAAATCAAAGAAATCTAAGAAACTCATTCCTAATGGTTGTATAGCAGATAATAAACCAAATCCTAAAGAAGAAGGTAATGCCATAATTGTTGTAAATAAAGTGACAATAATTGTTGCTGTTTTTCTATTCCAATTAAGCTTATCACAGAAAATAGAAACAATCGTTTCCATCAAAGAAATAGAAGAAGTCAATGCTGCAAATAAAACCAAAACAAAGAATAAAGTTCCTAGAAGATTACCTAGTGGCATAGCTTGAAATACCTTAGGTAAAGTAATAAACATTAAACCAGGACCAGCATTAACAGCAGAAGCATCTCCTCCACTAAAAGCAAAGACAGCAGGAATAATCATCATACCAGCAAAGAAAGCAATTCCTGTATCAAAAAACTCAATTTGTGTAACAGATTTTTCAAGATTAACATCTTTTTTCATATAAGAACCATATGTAATCATAATACCCATAGCTAAAGACATTGAATAAAACAATTGTCCCATAGCACCAACAATCGTTGTCATATTAAAATGTTCAAAATTAGGTGTAATATAATATAAGAATCCATCCCATGCACCAGGTATAGTTATAGAATAAAAAGCAATACCAACAGTTAAAATAACTAATAAAGGCATTAACATCTTACTAACTTTCTCAACACCCTTTTCAACACCAAGATAAACTACAATAGCAGTTGCTAAAATAAATAAAACTAACCATAATATAGGTTCAAACTCTTGCCCTATAAAATTATTAAAATAAGTATCATTAGCAGCTAACTTTGCTTGACCACTAACAAAAATAGTCAAATATTTAATAACCCAACCACCAATAACACTATAATAAGGTAAAATAATAATTGGAACTAAAGAAGCTAAATAACCAATAAAACTATATTTTTCATTTAATTTCTTAAAAGCACCAACAGCACTTAATCCGCTCTTTCTACCAATTGCAGTTTCACCAATCGATAAAGCAAAACCAAATGTAACAGCAAGAACTAAATAGACAAGTAAGAACATTCCTCCACCATATTTAGCTGCTAAATAAGGGAATCTCCAAATATTCCCAAGTCCAACAGCAGAACCAGCCGCAGCAAGCACAAAACCGATTCTACCTGAAAAACTACTACGATTACTCTTTTCCATAATACACTTCTCCAACTTATTTTATATGATATAAATTTTTGCCAAAGTTCATGTTATCATACTCATTAAAGAAAAACAATATAGCTTTTGTATTAAAACCAAAATACAAATAAAACATAGTAAACAATAAGTATAAATGGCTTTTTATAAAATAATGTAGTATATTTGAAAAAGGGAGTAGAGAATTATGGATAATTTATTGTTTAGTTTAAATGCAACATTACCAGTATTTCTATTAATGATACTAGGTATGTTGTTTAAAAAGATAGGATGGATAAGTGAGAGTTTTGCTACACAAATGAGTCAATTTGTTTTTTTGGTTCCTTTACCTGTTTTATTGTTTAAAGATTTAGCAACTGTTAATTTTTCACAGGTATGGAATTTTAAATTTGTTGCTTTTTGTTTTATTGTTACAATTTTAAGTATCTTAATTGCTTTTCTTATATCTTTGTTATTAAGGGATAAAAGTGAAAGAGGGGAATTTATTCAAGGAGCATATCGCAGTAGTGCTGCTTTATTAGGAATTGCCTTAATTAATAATATTTATGGAAGTTCTGTTATGGGACCTTTAATGATTATTGGGAGTGTGCCGTTGTATAATATCATGGCAGTTGTTGTTTTAACATTCTTTCAAAAAGAACAAAATAAAATCAATAAGGATATATGGATAAAAACATTAAAAGGCATTATAACTAACCCTATTATTATAGGGATTATTATTGGATTACTGTGGTCTGTATTACAATTACCTTTACCACCAATTGTATCAAAAACAGTTAATAACATAAGTTCAATAGCAACACCTATGGGATTAATAGCTATGGGAGCAAGCTTTGATATGAAAAAAGCAATAGGAAAAATCAAACCAACATTACTTGCTTCTTTTATGAAGTTATTTGGCTTTTGTATGATATTTTTACCAATTGCGATTATGTTAGGTTTTGTTAATGATCAATTGATTGCAATTTTAATAATGCTTGGTTCAGCAACAACTGTATCAAGTTATGTTATGGCAAAAAACATGGGACATAGTGGAGTGTTAAGTACAAATGTAGTTATGTTGACAACTTTAATAAGTGGTTTTTCTATTACTTTTTGGGTATATGTATTAAAATGCTTAGAATTGATTTAAGGAGGAAGCTATGAAGAAATTAAGAAAAATGTTAGGTGATATTAATTCAAAAGAATGTATTGATTTAATGCAATTGATAGAAACACAAAGTCAACATACTTTATCCAAATGGGCTATTCAATATGCAAAAGATAATTATTTAAATATTTATGATCAATATGGTTTAGAAAATAAAGATTTTCATTGTATTATTCATCAATGTGAAGAATATTTAAATAATCAATTACCTCTAAAAGAAGTTAAATCATATTTAAAAGAAGCAAGACTTATTGCTAAAGATATTAAAAGTCCAGTAGCACAGGCAGCTGCTCGTGCTATAGCAACAGCATGTGCTACAATTACAACACCAACAAATGCTTTAGGGTATTTGTTTTATGGAGCTGCGGCCTATGCTTATCACAATGCAGGAATAGAATCTTCTGAAATTATATATAATGAACTTGCCACTAAGGAACTTCAAAAAGCACATCAATCTTTAAAAGAAGTCGCTATTGAAAATGAAGAAAAACCAGCAAAAATAAAATGGAATTGTTAAAATATTTAAGGGAGAAAATTATGGCCATTTGGTTAGAAGATGTAAAAATAAAACAAAAAAGAAAAAACAAAATTTTATTTAGTCAAGACAGTTATTTACTACAAGAATTAACTGAATTATTACAACAACAAAATAGGCAAGTTGTCATATTATGGGCTTTAGAACTTGCCGAAGAAATTGTTAATCAATTATTAGAAAAATATCCTGAAGAAACAAGAGGATTAGAAGCTTTGCAATTATCCAGATTATGGGCTCAAGGAAAAATAAAAATGCCCGAAGCTAAACAAGGAATACTGGCATGTCATAAAGTAGCAAAAGAAATAGAATCACCAGTTGATCAAGCATTATATCATGCGATTGGACAAGGTTGTAGCGTTGTTCATACGCCAGGACATACAATTGGATTACCTATTTATGAGCTTACTGCAATTGTAAGAAAACATGGTATTGATTCTTGTCGAGATTATGTAGAACATCGTAATAAAGAATATATTAATAAATTGCATTACTGGAAAAATCATTATCAAGATGAAGAAAGAGAATGGGCAAAATTTTTAAAATAATATTATCATAAACTATCGTATAAATAGAAAGGGAATACTTATAATGCATTTCCTTTTTTTATAAGATATAGTATTTAGTAAAATCGATGTTTGTTATCTTTATGGATATTATATATTTTATATGTTTAAAAAAGACGGCATGTGATTTTTACAAGCCGTCAGTATTCCTACAAACCTAAGTTTTTTGCCAGTACAATGGGATTAACATCGTATATGGAGCAGTAAAGCAAGCTAGCATTAAACAAAGTTTATGAACTTGTGCTTCGTCTAGCTTCACCTTTTTAAATGAAATCTTTTTGTTTAAAAAATATATGAGTACACCTGCTAAGATTACTCCAGGAATAGCAACTAAGCAGGTTCCAGGGAAAAACACTAAATCTGCGCCAAGATTTGGAAAGAATGAACTTAATGTAAAATAAAGACCAATAACCAGCAGAGCCCCGATTATGTCGGCTATAAAACCAAACAACCAAACCAACCATATCTTTAATTTCCAAATTTCGGTTGGCTTTGGATAATGTAAATATTTTAAGGTTATCAAAATCACTAAACTGTCGATAATGAAGTTAGCAGGAATAATAATTAACCAAACTGTTGGGATGATAAATAAGAACCAAATTGGAAACATTACACTATAAAGTTTTGTGGATTTCATATCGTTATACCTCCGTTTCAAATTTAACTTTATTTGTATTATTGTATAAAATAATTATATTGTAAAATCCCCATTTTTTCAACATTTCAGCAAATTCTCTCAGTAAAAATTTAAATTAAATATGACGAAATTTATCCAAAAAATATATTGACTTTTTTTCTTGTTGTTTAGTATACTTATGAATGAAAAAAGGGAGTAGTTTGCATCATTTGATGTTATAAGAATCGTCATCACGCTGAAAAGCCGGTTCATATATGAAATAACGAGACTTTTATCCGTAGTTTTTATTATGTGATAAAAGTCTTTTCTTTTGTCACAAGAAAGGAGCATATATGGCATATATATTATTGATTATTGGTTTTGTGTTTTTAATCAAAGGTGCAGATTGGTTTGTAGATGGAAGTTCTTCGTTTGCTAAGATTTTAAAGATACCTACTGTTATTATTGGATTAACAATTGTAGCTATGGGAACAAGTGCACCTGAAGCATCTGTAAGTATTAATGCTGCGTTAGTTGGAAATAATGATATTGCATTGAGTAATGTTGTTGGTTCTAATATTTTTAACTCATTAATAGTTGTTGGAGTTTGTGCAGTAATGAAATCATTTATGGTAGATAAAGATATTATGAAAAGAGATTTACCTGTAAATGTTATTGTTTCTATTTTGTTACTTTTATTAGTTATTGATGGGCAATTAGGTCGTATAGATGGTTTGATACTTCTTTTGGGTATGATTATATTTATTGGTATGATGATATCATCTGCTTTAAAGAATCGTGTTCAAGAAGAGTCTGAAGATGTTATGTCTATACCTAAAAGTTTGATTTATATTGTGGTAGGGTTGATTGCAGTTATTTATGGGGGACAAATGGTTGTTGATAATGCAACAACAATTGCTTTATCTTTAGGGCTAAGTCAAAACTTTATTGGATTAACAATTGTGGCTATTGGTACATCTTTACCAGAGTTAGTAACTTCGATTGTAGCAACTCGTAAGGGTGAAAGTGGATTGGCTTTAGGAAATGCGGTAGGATCTAATATTTTTAATATTTTATTTATTTTAGGTGTATCTGCAGTTGTTTCGCCATTAACAGTTATTTCTGAAACAGTGATTGATAGTATAATCTTAATTGGCGTTGCTTTATTACTCTTTGTTTTTGCGAAAATAAAAAACAACATGAGTCGACGTGAAGGTCTTATTTGTGTTGCTCTTTATGTATGTTATACAGGTTATTTATTTATAAGATAGGGGTGTTTGTATGTTACAAAGAATTATAGGTGGTATTAGTGTTGGTATTGCTAATGTTATTCCAGGTGTATCTGGAGGAACAATGATGGTTTTAATGGGTATTTTTGATGGGGTTATGGATGCTATTGGAAGTTTATTTCAAAGACATAATCCTAGAAGAAAAGAACAACTTGTTTTTTTAGGACAAGTTGGAATTGGTGTTGTGATTGGATTGGTTGGTTTTGCAAAAGTATTAGAATATTTATTTCAAGTTTATCCAACTCAAACAATGTATTGGTTTATTGGTTTGGTAGGAGCTTCTATTCCTGTTTTTATGAAAAAGGAAATGAAAGGTTTATCTTTAAAACCTTTAGGTTTATTGATTGGTATAGCTATTATTTTTGCTTTAGAGTTATTGAATCCTAAGGGTGTTGTTGAGGTTTCTCCAGCTTTTCCTGCAGTAACTTTAGGACATTGTTTATTAATGGTTTTCATTGGAATTATTGGTGGTTTTTCAATGTTTTTACCTGGTGTTAGTGGATCAATGGTTTTATTGATTTTAGGATACTATTATTTATTTAAGTCTTATTTAGCAAATGTAACAAGTTTTGCATTAAACGTTATGATTCCATTAGGTTTCATGGCAATAGGTGTAGGACTTGGAATATTATTAAGTGCTAAGATTTTAAAAGTAGCATTAGATCGTAATAGAGAACAAACTTTAAGTTTCTTATTAGGGTTAATATTTGCAAGTACAGTTGTATTATTTGTTAATACATTATCTACTGTATGGACAATGCCTTTGGTTCTTGGATGTATTTTTGCTTTAGGATTAGGTGTTGTGATTGTTATTATTATGGATATCTTTGTTAAGTAATTGGTTTAATAATTGAACTGCTTGAGGTATCTGTTGTTTAGTTAATCCAGAATAATTGATAACTAATCTATGTGAAAGATATGGTTTATGATGGTAGTCAGATAGGGTTGCAATATGTAATCCTATCTTTTTTGCTTTATCTACTAATTCTTGATCGGTGATATGAAGATGATGTTGAATAATAAAGTGTAAGCCAGCATTTTCTTCTGTGATTATAATAGAAGGATAAATAGGACTATGACTTAATTGATCTAAGAATTCATCACGTATCATTTTATAAGCGTTTTTCATACGACGAAGATGTTTTTCAAAATATCCTTCAGATATAAATTTAGCTAAAACAATTTGTTCAAGAGAAGATACACTACATGTATAAAAATAAAATTGTGATTGATAACGTTCTAATAATTTTGGTGGTAAAACCATATAACTAATACGAAAAGATGGTGCTAGTGTTTTAGAAAAAGTATTCATATAAATCACTGATTGATGTTGATCAATTTGTAAAAGAGAAGGGATTGGTTTACCACGTAAACGGAATTCACTATCATAATCATCCTCAATAATATAACCATGATTATGATAAGCCCAATTTAAGATGTCTAAACGTCTTTTAATAGGCATAGTAATTCCAGTTGGAAAATGATGGGCTGCAGATAAATGGACAATTTGAGCAGGACTCTCTGATAATTCTTGAATATTTAAGCCATAATGATCTAAAGAAATATATTGATAAGAAACATTATTTAATTGATAAACTTTTGCAATACTCCGATGACCAGGATTTTCTAAAGCATATATATAATCTCTACCTAAAAGTTGAATAACTAAGTTATAAAGATATTCCGTACCAGCACCAATAATAATTTGGGCTGGTGAAACTTGAATACCAGAAAAAGCATATAAATGCTTAGCGATAGCTTCTCTTAAAACAAGACAACCATTTTGTGGAGCTCTTGTTAGTAATTGTGAACTTTTCGTTGATAAAACTTCTCTTGTGAGTTTTGACCATATAGAAAAAGGAAAAGCATCAGGAGATATAGAGTTGTTTTTTAAATCAATGGTATATATAGGATTTTCTTTTTCTAATATAGTAGGTTTTTGAATTACATGAAATTTAGGAAAATCAATTTCACTAACAAAATAACCTTTCTTTTCAATAGAATAAATATAACCTTCGATTAATAATTGATTATAAGCATTTTCAATAGTCATTAGACTGACTTTTAAATGTTTCGCAAAAGTTCTTTTAGAAGGTAATTTTTCATGAGGGTTTAATTTCTGATGAATAATATCTTCTTTAATACATTGATATAAATATTCATACATAGATATATGTAAATGATTTGGAAAATGATATGTAAGCATAAAAGATTCACCTCCAAAAAATTATAACACAATCTGGTCTTATAAAAAAATACAAAACTGACTATTTTTATAAGACCAATTAAGATGTATACTAGGCGTATAAAAAAGAGGGGGGATATTATATAATGAACAAGAAAACTATGAAAATTGCCGCTATGGGGTTAATGGCAGCACTATGTTATATTGCATTTACATTTTTACAAATTAAAATACCAACACCAGGTGGATTTACTTCATTCCATTTAGGAAATACGTTTTGTGTGTTGGCAGCATTGTTATTGGGAGGACTTCCTGGTGGTATAGCAGGAGCAATTGGTATGGGGATTGGTGATTTGTTAGATCCTGCATATGTGGTTGTGGCTCCAAAAACCATTGTTTTAAAAACAATGATAGGAATTATGACTGGATTAGTTGCTCATAAAGTATTTCATATTCAACATTTAGAAGGAAAGAAATTATATAAAGCAGTTATTTTATCTTGTATAGCAGGAATGTTGTTTAATATTGTTGGAGAACCTATTTTATCTTATTTTTATACAGCGTTTTTATTAGGAGCACCAGAAAAAGCAGCAAAGGCTTTAGCTTCATGGAATGCTATTACAACTAGTGTTAATGCCTTGTTAACGATTGTTGTTGCTTCATCTCTTTATATAGCAATTGCACCAAGACTAAAAAGAAATGGAATTTTAAAACAATTAGCACCAAAGGAATAGAAATCTATTCCTTTTTGTCTTATAATAAGTATATGCCGACGTAGCTCTAACTGGTAGAGCAGGCCACTCGTAATGGTCAGGTTGCGTGTTCGATCCACGTCGTCGGCACCATACTCATATTAAATGCTAACTAGAAATAGTTAGTTTTTTTATAAAACATTTTATTTATCAAACTTCCAATAAATAATCCAATACTTGCAATAACTAAATACCATAAAGAATGAATAAAAGCAGACTCATTATAATAAATAAAAACAGATGGTATAAATATAATAGCAGTCAATATTGAATAAAAATATTTAATCTTATTATTAGATAAAATACCAATAAGTAATGATAATATAAAAGTTCCTATAATTATTGAAAATACCATTCCTATTGCACTACTTGAATCTACAAACATTGGAAATATATAAAATAATAATAATTGAAGAATACTTATAATGATTTCTTTTATATATTTTTTCATTGGTTACTCCTCCATTTTAAATTAATTAGAAGCATTTTGACTATAATTCTGTTATAACAAGTACAATCTTCATTTTTTTAATACTATATGTTTTTATAAGTTTAAATTTGTATGATATTATGGCTAAATATCAAGCCAAAATGCTGGGACAAAACAAGGTTTATAGTCCTCGCTTTTAGGATACACATTTGTTAGATAATTTCGTATTTCTTCATTGCTTTGAAATTGTATTAATTCACCTTGAATCTCACTAAACCATCCACCTTCATATTTACTTAATGGTCCTCCCATACCGCAAGGAATGTGATTATCTTTTACATGACACCACCATGTAAAACCTATAATACGAATTTTTAAATTATTCATTTCATCAATAAAATTATCTATATTATTTATAGGGCATATCAAGTCAATATATCCTTCACCATCTCCAACAATTTGTATATGCAATTTTTTGATAATATCATCAATATATTTAGATGTCATTTTATTCTCACCTCAATAAATTACAATTTAATTATGAGATAGCTGATGTTCACAATATTCTTTTATTGCTTCATTTATAGACAAATCACCATTCTTAAATCCACCATTCTCATTTAACTTTAAGTTGTCTAAAGCATCTTGATATTTGTGATGATAAACTAATGATAATGATTGTCTTAAATCACAATGATATGGTGAAGTTTCTAAGTGAGTATAGAAATCATCTATTGTACAATTTTGTATACTGTTATAGAAGTGTTCTAAATAGATATCTATTTTTTCTTCTAATTCATCAATAGTTAACTCAATTAATTCAGAGTTATCTTCAAATATTTCAGAGCCAGCTACTGTAAAGGCTCCTATTGTTCTTAAACTTAAAGCTTCTGATTTATTACTTTCCATTTTTAATAAATCCCATAATAAATCATCTAACCATAATGGCTTAACTTTTTCTAAACTTGTACAATAACATCGACCATCTGGTTTGACTATGATATCAACTAATAAATCAAAAAATAAATCTTTTTTATTATACCAAATCATAAAATCTTTTTTCTTAAATTTATATTTTTTGATTCTTTCTTTTAGTATTTTAGGCAATGCTTTTTTTAATTCTTTGAATTTCTTTTGTTGTTCCTTTGTCATTATAAACACCTCTAACTTCTTCTTTTATAAGTATATTATATACTATAGACAAAGTATTTTATATAAAATGTCTTTGTTATTATTTAAAAAAATGCAATTGTAAATAATCTAAAAAGAGTTTGGCAGCGGGAGAAAACATTTGATGTTTTTTCCATACAAAGTAAAGTTCTGTTTCGATTTTAGGAAATAAAGGTCTATAACATAATTCGCTATCACCATTTGTATTCACAAGTTTATCAAAAGTAAAAGCATAACCTAATCCAGCTTCTACCATCATTGCAGGAGTTGTGATTAAATTGAATGTAGAAACGATATCTAAACTTTTGATATCTCTTTTTAACCATCCTGATAAAACATTACCATCTAATTGTTGTTGAGAAACAATTAAAGGTAAATCAATAATATCTTGACATGAAATTTCAGATAGTTTAGCTAATGGAGAATCTTTTCTCATTAAAATACCAAAGCTATCTTTAATAGGTAATTTTAAATAATCGTATTTTGAAAGATCGACAGGAGCTACCAAAATACCAAAATCAATTAATCCTTTATGAATCTTTTCTGTAACTTCAATAGTGCTACCACTAAAAATATGAAATTGAATCTTTGGATAATCTTTTCTAAGTGCTAGCATATGTTTAGAGATATCTTTCATAGCATGTGTTTCAGCAGCCCCAATATGAATTGAACCACTAATATCTTCACCATAAGTTTCTAAGTCTGATTCTGTCTTTTCAATTAATTCAATAATTTCTTGTGCTCGTTTTCTTAAGAACATTCCTTCTTCTGTAAGGGTTGTTTTTTTATTTCCTCGCACTAGTAATTGTTTTCCAATTCTATCTTCTAACTCGTGTAATTGTCTTGAAAGATTAGGTTGTGTTGTATGTAAGATTTCTGCAGCCTTTGTGATGCTTTCTTCTTGAGCAATGACTAAAAAATATTTTAAGACTCTTGTATCCATAATGCTCCCTCCTTATTTTTTATAATATCATAACAAATTGTTATGACAAAGGATAAATAATAAGTATTTGTAATGATAAAATAAATTTGTATAATAAAAATGTAAAAAGAATTTATAGATGAGGAGAAAATTATGGCAGCTTTAACAACATTATTTCCAGTATTTTTCATGTTAGCATTAGGGTTTATATCACGTATAAAAGGGTGGATAACACCAGAACAAAAAGCAGGAGCAAATGCAATT
>Ga0129317_1000496_pt1 | contig 41187 bp, 28 predicted proteins | sample Cm1ome_FD_94430 | JGI IMG/M metagenome (GOLD analysis project Ga0129317, IMG submission 94430) | Eastern black-and-white colobus group fecal microbial communities from Wisconsin, USA - Cm1105 metagenome | ecosystem: Host-associated > Mammals > Digestive system > Large intestine > Fecal | place... | reverse complement strand
TTTTATGATTTAGCCATAGCTTATCAGTCTGTGCACGTCAACTGTTGAAACCGCCGTGTACCGAACGGTACGCACGGTGGTGTGAGAGGACGGCGGTTAATCACCGCCTCCTACTCGATTGCACTTATCCGTTGGGACCTGCCGGCACTATCGGAATTGTGTTACCGTCTCCGGAAGACCTGGGATAAGAGTAGTATTCATATGGCTTAGAATAAGGAGCCGTTGTTTCCGGTATATAACCGGGACCAAATGGGATATCGCTTCCGTCCGTCTGAGACGGATCAATAATTGTGGAGGAGCCGTTATGCACCGTACAGTAATCCGGCATTGCATAGTAGGAATCGTCCGTAACGCCTTCATCGGCAGGCAGTGCCATAAAGGTCCGCGCTTCCTGCTGATCGGGAGGACAGAAGGCCGTGGGCCGTCCGCCTGATACTGCGCATACGGTAACTCTCACATGGTGATCACAGGCTTCGGTCGGTGCGGTGCCTTTGGCAAAATATTCGGTGTAAACGGCATTGCCTCTTGGGTCGCTGCTGCACACGCCCGGTACTGCAAGCTTGCCTGATTTCCTGCATACCTGGGCTGTCTCAATGCCGTCAGGCATTGGGAAACCAGGATCGGACATGCCGTCATGGACCCGTGTCATAATCTTTCTCCAAATACGTTTGGCAAAGCTGGTTCCCCCGTTCCTTGAACCGTGTTCGTCCTTCAGCTTCTGATTGTTGTCACAGCCTCCCCAGATTCCGGCAGTATAATAAGGAGAGTATCCCACGAACCAGATATCGTTATTATCGGAGGTAGTACCGCTCTTTCCGGCTGTCGTCATGCCGGGGATGGCGGCGGAGCTGCCGGTCGCATTAATGCCTGCGCCGGGCCGTGTATACATGACATTACTCTGCATTACATCGGTCATTGCGTCAGTCAGAAGGAAGGCAGTGGACTCCTTTAATGCCTGCCTTGTCTCAGGTACATTCTCGATCAGAACTTTTCCGTTGCGATCCAGAATCCTTGTAAAGAAAATCGGTTTCGTATAAGTGCCGTGATTTGCAATAGCAGCAAATGCATTCGTCAGTTCCAGCGTGGAAACGCCCTTCGTGATACCGCCGAGGGCGGTTGAAAGGTTTAAGTCGGAGGAGACAAGGCTTGTGATTCCCAGCTTTTCCGCATACTCCACACCAAGCTGCGGCGTGACCGTCTCCGCCATACAGCGCAGAGCGATAATATTCATAGAGTAAACAATACCGTCCCGGATGGAATGATATCCTTTATAATCGCCGCCCCACCAGTTTTTAAAGGTTTTGCTTCCCACCGTATAAGGCGCATCGTAGTATACACTGGCAAGTGTGGCGCCGCACGTATCGATGGCGGGAGCAAATGCAGTTATGACTTTAAAGGTGGAGCCGGGCTGTTTCAATGTATTCGTAGCGCGGTTCAGTGTCCGGTTGGCTTTTTTCTCGCCCCGCCCGCCGCTGATGGCCTTGACATAACCGGTTGACTGTTCAATCAGAACAAAGGATGCCTGTGGCTGTAGCGTGATATTCGAGGATTCTCCGATGATCTTATCGCCGTCCTTCAGCAGTGATGCCTTATATTCGTCGATTGCCGCCTGTATCTCAGCCTCACTGTCGAAAAGTCCGTCATAGCTTGTCTTCCCTTTGACCTGTCGGAAATAAGTTCTCATTGTCTCCTGTGAAAAATGCTCGGTGGTACCGTCCGCATGGGTGATAGACAGCCTGTATTCCACGGACAGACGCGCCGCATCGTAATTCTCAGGGTTGTTGATTTCCTCGTCGACAATGGCCTGAATCGCCGGATCCTGCGGTGTCTCAATCTGAAGGCCGCCGCTGAACAAGAGATTGGAGGCCTGTGTGTCGGTGTAGCCGAATTCTTCCTTCAGGGCGTCTGTGACCTGCTCAATCAGCTCGTCCGTATAATAAGAATACGGTGTGGAGCTTTCTTTGATGGCAAGATCCACATTCTGGATACGTGAATAGACATCGTCGGCCAGAGCTTCTTCCTGCTCTTCCTTTGTGATGTAGCCCTGATTGTACATCTCCTGAAGAATGACCTCACGCCGCTCGGCATTGGCATCAGGGCCGGATACGGGATTCAGCTTGGAAGGATTCTTTGTGATTCCTGCGATAACCGCGCATTCGGAAAGCGTCAGATCTGAGACGTCCTTATTAAAATAGCGCAGCGCCGCCGATTTGACTCCGAGGGTGTTCTTTCCCAGGTTAATCGTGTTCAGGTAATTGGTCAGGATTATTTTACGATCCACATTTTTCGTCAGCTGCAGGGCCAGATACTGTTCCTGTATTTTACGTTCAATCTTGGCCCCGTCGCTTGTCTCCATACCGCCGTTAAAAACGGTGTTCTTAATCAGCTGCTGAGTCAGGGTGCTGGCGCCTCCGCTGTAATTATGTGTCAGGACGCCCACCGCCGCCCTGGTTATCGAGCGGAGATCAATTCCGTTATGCTGCCAGAAACGGGAATCTTCAATAGCCACAAAGGCATCGATCAGATCCTGCGGCAGCTCGTCATAGGTAGCCTCAATACGGTTGGCATCGGTTCCGATCAGAGTATCGGTTACCTCCCCGTTGGCGTTATAGATAGTGGAAAAATAGCCGCTTGGCGCAAAGCTGTCCGGATTGAAATCCGGTGCGCTGTCGATAATGCCTTTAAACATTCCGATTCCGGTGCTGATTCCCGTGACGGCCACAAAGAGAAACAGGACAAAAACCGTTTTAAAAAATGATAAAAATACTTTATTCGTATATTTTTTCTTCCGGGAGCTGGCTGCCTTTATTCTTCGTTTTGTAGATTTTCTGCCATAGTTCATAGGAGCCTCCTTTATAAGCTATCATTATAGCAAATTGTTCCTGATAAATAAATACTATTGTCATGAAATTTTTTTTACGTTATTATGAATGGAGGACATCTTTTTGTGGTAAGGCCCGGCCTTAAATATGGAAAGAAACGGGGAGCAGGAGGTAAAAGATGAGAGACAGGTACAGAGTTTTATATAGAGGCGGAGAGGGAGAAACCGTTGAAAAAAAATCCAGGTTTATAGCCACAATCCGGCCGGTGGAATCGGAGGAGGAGGCTGCGGCATTTATAGCGATGATGAAGAAACAATACTGGGATGCATCACACAACTGTTCTGCATTTACGGTGGGAGAGAACAATGAGGTAACCAGATGCAGCGATGACGGCGAACCGGCCCAGACGGCGGGGCGGCCGATGCTGGATGTGCTTCTGGGAGAAGAAATCCATAACGTCTGCGCGGTTGTAACCCGGTATTTCGGGGGAACACTTCTGGGAACCGGGGGCCTGGTCAGAGCCTATTCCCAGGCTGTGAAAGAGGGACTTAATCAATGTGTGGTCCTGGAGAAAATACTGGCCGAGAAACTGGTGATAAAGACGGACTATAGCGATTTAGGGAAAATCCAGTATATTCTCGGAGAACAGAAAATAACAATCCTCGACAGCGATTACAGTGATTCGGTTGCGGTTACGGTCCTGGCTCCGGTCTCAGAAGCGGACGGACTTAAGAAAAAGCTGACGGAGGGAACTGCCGGCCGGTGCCGGACAGAGCTGCTGGACAAAGTATATTACGGGGAAAACGGCAAAGAAATAGTGATTTTGTAAGTGTTATATGAAAAATTTCATTCGGATTCCCCTTGAACTCTTCTTTATTTAATGTTAAAATGAATAACTGTGTAAAAATATGTAAAAAAAACACAGCAGCTGTTTGACAGGAAAGAGAGATAGATTAGATTATGAATATGAAACGTGAAGATGTCAGAAACATTGCAATTATTGCTCACGTCGATCATGGCAAGACTACCCTGGTGGATCAATTACTGAGACAGAGCGGAATATTCCGCGAGAACCAGGTAGTTTGTGACCGTGTTATGGACTCCAATGATATTGAGCGGGAGCGCGGTATTACAATTTTATCAAAAAATACTGCGGTCAATTATAATGGTACGAAAATCAACATCATTGATACGCCGGGCCATGCCGATTTCGGCGGCGAGGTTGAGCGGGTTCTTAAGATGGTTAACGGCGTTGTCCTTGTTGTGGACGCATATGAGGGCGCGATGCCTCAGACGAAATTTGTTCTGAGAAAGGCACTGGATCTGGATCTTCCGGTTATAGTCTGCATCAATAAAATAGACCGCCCTGAAGCCAGACCGGATGATGTGGTGGATGAGATTCTGGAATTGTTTATGGATCTGGATGCATCTGATGAACAGTTGGAGTGCCCGTTCATTTACGCATCTGCAAGAGCCGGATTTGCCAAAAAGGATATCAATGATCCGGAAGAGGACATGTCCGCGCTTTTTGAGACGATTCTTGAATATATTCCGGCTCCGGAAGGAGATCCGGAGGCTGAGACCCAGGTTCTGATCAGCACCATTGATTATAATGAGTATGTGGGAAGAATCGGTGTCGGCAAAGTGGATAACGGAACCCTCAAAGTAAATCAGGAATGTGTGATTGTGAACCATCATGAGCCTGACAAATTCCGCAAGGTGAAGATCGGCAAGCTGTATGAGTTTGAAGGTCTTAACAAAGTGGAGGTGACGGAGGCGGGGATTGGCTCGATCGTAGCGATTTCCGGTATTGCGGATATCCATATCGGCGACACCATCTGTTCTCCGTTAAACCCGGAGGCCATTCCGTTCCAGAAAATATCCGAGCCGACCATTGCCATGGATTTTATGGTAAACGACAGCCCTCTGGCAGGCCAGGAGGGGAAATATATCACTTCCCGCCACATCAGGGAAAGATTGTTCCGGGAGCTTAACACGGACGTCAGCCTCCGGGTGGAGGAAACGGATTCTCCCGACTGTTTTAAAGTTTCGGGCCGCGGCGAACTTCACCTGTCGGTCCTCATTGAAAATATGAGAAGAGAAGGCTTTGAATTTGCAGTCAGCAAGGCGGAGGTTCTCTATCATTACGACGAGAGGAACAGAAAACTGGAGCCGATGGAGATCGCCTATATCGATGTTCCGGAAGAGTTTACCGGCGCCGTTATCCAGAAGCTTACAAGCCGCAAGGGTGAGCTTCAGGGCATGAGCCCGATCGGCGGAGGATATACCAGACTTGAATTTGCCATTCCGTCCAGGGGGCTGATTGGTTACCGTGGCGAGTTTATGACCGATACAAAAGGAAACGGTATTCTGAACACCAGCTTTGACGGATACGGCCCCTTTAAGGGCGAGCTTAATTACCGCAAGCAGGGCTCGCTGATTGCCTTTGAGGCAGGCGAATCCATTACCTACGGCCTTTTCAATGCACAGGAGAGGGGAATCCTCTTTATCGGGCCGGGCGTAAAGGTTTATTCCGGTATGATTATCGGACAGAGCGCGAAGCCTGAGGATATTGAGCTGAACGTCTGCAAGACGAAAAAGCTGACCAATACACGTTCTTCCAGCGCCGATGAAGCGCTCAGGCTGACTACGCCAAAAGAGATGAGCCTGGAACAGTGCCTGGACTTTATCGATACGGATGAGCTTCTCGAAGTAACGCCCACAAGCCTGCGTATCCGCAAAAAAATCCTCGATCCGACAATGAGAAAGAGGTCCGCAATCAGCAGAAAAGATAAAGGCTGATTGGGGAAAAGCCTGATATGACAGGCCGCTGAGCCGTATAAATTAAATAAAAACGACAGGGGACGCTTTTCTGGGCGTCCCTTTTTGTCTCCTCCGATTGTCTTTTCCTGTAGAAATCTTTGATTCGAAATATCTTCTAAACTGGAATTTTCTGCATAAACATTATATTAGCAATTGTATCTGAGCGTGATTCTGAAAGGACGATTGCAAGATAAAAGAATAGAAAAGAAATTTAGTGGAAAGAAAGAGGAGAGAAGTACTATGTCAGAAAAAGTGATTGAAAACAACAAGGTGAGTGTAATTGGAGAAGTGGTTTCTGAATTCAAATTCAGCCATGAAGTATTTGGAGAAGGATTTTATGTGGTAGACATGGCTGTCAGCAGACTGAGTGATCAGGTGGACATCATCCCTCTGATGGTTTCGGAGCGTCTTCTGGACGTGTCAAAGGATTATCAGGGCTGTACGATGGAAGCTCTCGGCCAGTTCCGTTCTTACAACCGTCATGAGGGGACAAAAAACAGACTTGTGCTTTCCATTTTCGTCCGTGAGGTCAATTTCCTGGAAGAATTCACGGATTATACAAAAACAAACCAGATTTTTCTGGACGGCTATATCTGCAAGGAACCGATTTACAGGAAAACTCCTCTTGGCAGGGAAATTGCAGATCTCCTGCTGGCCGTTAACCGTCCGTATGGAAAATCCGACTACATACCCTGTATTGCATGGGGAAGAAATGCCAGATATGCATCAGGCTTTGAGGTTGGCAGCAGAGTCTGCGTCTGGGGGCGTGTACAGAGCAGGGAATATACGAAAAAACTGAGTGAAACAGATTGTGAGAAGAGAATAGCGTATGAAGTATCCGTCAGCAAGCTTGAGTGTGTGGAGCAGGAATAAGTAAGATACTTGTAACAGTTCAGCTATGATGTATTCCGCGAGGTGTTTTCGCTGCTTTTTGCGGAAATCCCGAGTTTTGCGGCGCGAAACGGCACTTTTTTGCCGTTTCTGTGCATCATTTGTTGCAGTTTGGCCGAAGGCTGAGCTGTAACAGATACTTGCAAATGCAGTAAAAATGTGCTAGAATAAGTCGGCCTGGTAAAGTAACGTAACAGCGTTACATCTCAGACTTGCCAGCATAATGATTACCGGTAAAACACAGATTAAAGAGGAGCTGTATATGGATAAGGGAATTGTTCAGGTTATCTGCGGCGACGGGGTTGGAAAGACGTCTATGGCTCTGGGCAAGGGGATCGGAGCGATAACAAAGAATAAAAGGGTAATTATGATTCAGTTCTTAAAGGGAGCATTAAGCCCGGAGTCATCAGAATGGCTGAAGCGTCTGGAACCTGATATGAAAGTGTTCCGCTTTGAGAAGCAGTGCGGCTACTTTAACACACTCAATGAATCACAGAAGCAGGAAGAGCGGATTAATATCCAGAATGGTATTAATTTTGCCAAGAAGGTACTGACCACCTGCGAATGTGACTTACTGATTTTAGATGAATTTCTCGGGGTTCTGGATTTGGAATTGATGTCCATGGAAGATTTCTCGAATATGCTTTCCCTGAGGGAAGAGAACGTGAGCCTGATACTGACAGGAAAGGTTTGTCCCCCGCAGGTGAAGGAACATGCCGATGTGGTTACAAGGATTGAGAATGATACCAATATCTGAAACTGTTTTTTTCATTTATTGAATCAGGGAATCTGGAACCCTGTATTTGTTACAGTTCAGCCTTCGGCCAAACTGCAACAAATGATGCACAGAAACGGCAAAAAAAGCCGTTTCGCGCCGCATAACTCGGGATTTTCGCAAAAAACAGCGAAAACACCTCGCGGAATACATCATGGCTGTACTGTTCCCTGTATTTACAGATTGTCAAACCTCACAGTTGACAAGAACCGGAAGTAATGATAATATAAGAACAAATATATTGAGGTAGAGGTTGCGTCGATCATCAGTAAGCGGCTGGATGTGGCAGGAACAGTAGATGACCGTGGAAAGGGAAAGACGCCGAAGAACAGTGTATCTGCAAGTGCTGTTCTGGGCATATGATGAATAATCATATGACTGTCATCAGAAACGATGGGGAGCTACGGGATCATTTGTTGTACATTTTGAGCTGGCCGACGTGCCAGCTTTATTTATTCGCAGGAATAAGAGAGAATGCCTGTGAATCCCGGATAAACCAGGAAGTCTGACTACAGATTGAAGGAGGATATCACAATGTCAATTTTTGAAGGTGCAGGAGTAGCGTTGGTAACGCCATTTAAAGAAAGCGGGGAAATTAATTATTCCAAGCTGGAAGAACTCGTGGAAGAGCAGATAGCAGGAGGAACGGACAGTATTATTATCTGCGGAACGACAGGAGAGTCGGCGACGCTGACTCATGACGAACATATCAAGGAGATTAAATTCACCTGTGATGTGGTTAACGGACGGATTCCGGTCATTGCAGGTACAGGCTCCAACTGTACGGCAACGGCGGTCTATCTCTCAAAGTGTGCGGAGGAGGCAGGGGCGGACGGACTTTTACTTGTGTCCCCTTATTATAACAAATCCACGCAGAAGGGCCTTAGAATCCATTTTACCGAGGTCGCAGAGGCGGTTAAGATTCCGATACTGCTCTATAACATTCCGGGAAGAACCGGGGTCAATATCAACCCTGAGACCATCGTGGCTCTCTGCAAAAATGTGGAAAATATCGTGGGCGTAAAAGAGGCCAGCGGTAATTTCTCTTCAATTGCAAAGATAGCAAGTCTTTCGGACGGATGGGTCGATCTGTATTCCGGCAACGATGACCAGATTGTTCCGCTTCTTTCCCTGGGGGGCAAGGGCGTAATTTCCGTATTATCCAATATCGCTCCGCGCCAGGTTCATGACATGTGTGAACTTTATTTCAAGGGCGAGGCGGCAAAAAGCACAAAGATGCAGCTCGATGCCATACCTTTAATCGATGCTCTGTTTTGTGAAGTGAATCCGATTCCGGTTAAAGAGGCAATGAATATGATGGGCAAGGAAGTAGGCCCGTTCCGTAAACCTCTGGTGGAGATGGAACCGCAGAATAAAGAAAGACTTAGAAAAGAACTGGTAAATTACGGACTTCTTTAATGGAAAAGCGGAGGTGCATAAGATGGTAAGAGCGATTATGCATGGCTGCAATGGAGCCATGGGAAGAGTAATTGCAGGGCTTGCGGAAAATGATGAAGATATTTCCATTGTGGCAGGCATAGATATTGCAGATAATAAAGATACATCCTTTCCGGTATTTACGTCACTTGACGAGTGTACCGTTAAAGCCGATGTTATGATTGATTTTTCAATTGCCAAAGCAGCCGATACGATGCTCAGCTGGTGTGAAAGGACGGGAATGCCCGCGGTGGTCTGTACCACAGGTCTGTCTGAAGAGCAGATCAGCCGTGTTGCAAAAGTGGCTGAGAGGACAGCGGTACTGCGCTCCGCCAATATGTCCCTGGGGGTCAACGTACTTCTGAAACTCGTAAGGGAGGCTGCGCAGGTTCTGGCCGCGGCTGACTTTGATATTGAAATTGTAGAAAAGCATCATAATCAGAAAGTGGATGCGCCGAGCGGCACGGCGATTGCACTGGCGGATTCCATCAATGAAGCGATGGATCATGCCTATCATTATAAATATGACAGATCGGCCGAGCGTGTAAAACGCGATAAAAAAGAAATCGGCATCCAGGCAGTCCGCGGCGGCTCCATTGTCGGCGAACATGATGTGATTTTTGCAGGAAAAGATGAGGTGGTGACCTTTTCCCACACGGCTTATTCAAAAGCAATTTTTGCCAAGGGAGCAATTCAGGCCGCCAAGTTCCTGGCCGGAAAAGAGCCTGGATTGTATACGATGGCCGATGTGATAGGCTGATGAATGCCTGAAAAGAAATTTCCAGTTTTTGACAATATAAATCCTTTCTCCGCTGTACATACTATGTGGTAGAAAGGAGATGTTATTATGAAAAAATCAAGACAGATCGTTTTAGGCCTTATGCTCATTTTTGTTATGGCTTTAGCATCCGGATGCGGTGACGGACGTAATAATACGAAATCGACCGAATCCACAAGACAGTCTCAGTCTGCAATCAGTGCGGAAAGCACCGAAGGCGGTATGGCAAACGGACCGACAAACGGTACCGATGCGAGAGAAAGCACAGGAGTGCTTGACGGACTTGCCGACGACATTAAAGACGGTGCAGAGGACATAAAAAACGGAGTGGAACATGCTGTAGACGACGGTACGGTTTCCTCTACAATGGAAAGTTCAGTGGGTGATTAAACGACTGAAAAAGCAGCAGACAGCCTGGTCGGGAAAGATGAATTTCCGGCCGGGTTGTTTTTTTTCGTTTGATGCCGGTAAGCTGTGCGCGGTGCGTGCAGGTTATCGTCTGGTGGCGGCGGATAATGAAAAGTTGGCGAAGTAAGTGTTTCACCGTTGTGAAAACAGAGTCTTAGTGGTAGAATTGAAGTTAGAATATATACAGAATAATACATAAGTCAGAGGACAATATCATGATTGATATGAAAAATGAGCAGTGGCTCCGGGAAAAATATGAGGAGGTCTGCGGGAAAAATCCGGAAGAATATGCGCTGATTAGCTTGAAGATAAAGCGATTCCGCATTTTTAACCGGCTTTTCGGGAGAGAGGCGGGGGACCGGCTGGTTGAAAAAGTATATAAGGCAATTTCCGAATGGACAAAGGAAGATGAGTATGTCGCCAGAATTTCTGTGGACGGCTGTAGTATGCTGGTGAAGCTGTCGAAGGACTATGATGAAATATTTCATTACTTAATTGATTTCAATGCCCACGTGCGGGATATGCCGTATAATGAGGGGACCGGCAAGGTATATATGGGAATGGGAATATATCTGCTGCCCGAAAAACCTGCCGATTATTTCACGGCCCAATATAATGCCGATATCTGCCGGTCTGAGTGTCCGGAGACTGCCTACAGGAATTCCCATATGGAAGTCTATGGAATGACATATCAGGATAAGAATCTGACAAGCTATGATTTTGAACAAATGCTTCAGCCGGCAATGGAAAATGAGGAATTCAAGCTTTATCTGCAGCCGAAAGTGGATCTGAAAACGGGGGAAGTTCACGAAGCCGAGGCATTGGTCAGATGGATAAATCCGGAGCGGGGGATGATTCCGGTAGGTGAATTTCTTCCGGAGCTGGTCCGCAACGGCCTGATCAGTGATCTGGATTTATATTTATTTGAAAAGGTATGCCGTTATATTAACAAATGGATCGATCTCTACGGAAAAAAGATACGGATCAGTGTGAATCTTTCCAGCAACATGTTTAATTACCGGTACTTTCTGGACCACTATAAGGAGGTTTATAATAAGGTGCCATGTCCCAAAGACTGCATCGAGTTTGAACTTCTGGAGAGTATTGTCCTTAACCAGGTGGAGCTTGTAAGCCGCGTTGTGAAGCAATTAAGAGAGTTCGGTTTCAGCTGCGCGTTGGATGATTTCGGAAGCGGATATTCATCATTCAGTGTGCTTACCAATGCTGATTTGAACACGCTTAAAATCGACCGATCGCTTTTTCAGAATGAATCGGATACCAGAGAACGCATTCTTATCAGACATATTGTGGAGACAGCCAAAGAGCTGGAGATGAAAGTAATTGCAGAAGGCGTTGAGACAAGGGGTTACGTGGATATCCTAAAGGAATTGGGGTGCGATTACATTCAGGGCTTTGTATTTTATAAACCAATGCCTGCAGAAGAATTTGAACAGAGATTTATCATAGGCAATGAGAAGGCGGAAATATAATTTTTGGCGGATTTTCTGGTTTTTGTTACAGTTCAGCCTTCGGCTAAACCGCAACAAATGATGCACAGAAACGGCAAAAAAAACGCCGTTTCGCGCCGCACAACTCGGGATTTTCGCAAAAAACAGCGAAAACACCTCGCGGAATACATCATGGCTGAACTGTTACTGGTTTTTTTCAGAATGTCCGCTTTTTCTTTACATTTTTGCAGGAATCCGCTATAGTTAGGTTGGAGACTGGATATTGCGGGAGAGGCAGCAGCAAAGGAGACGATGCGGTTGCCCAAACATGCAGATGATTTACGAAACAGCCGTTTACGGAGAAAGAGACGCAGGAGCCTGATACATTTTTTCAGGAAGCTCCGGCTTAGAAGGAGCAGGAAAAGAAGATTGGCTTTATCAATGATTTTTTTGGCCGCTGTGCTGTATCTGGCCGCGGTGGGAGCATTCAAAGAGGCATTTCTGACGGTGGAGGAACTTAAGGACACACAGACAATCCTCGAATACGGTACAGAGAATGGCGGCCGTTTTTTTGATGTTTTCCGTATTTCCGTCCGTATCAAAAGCGGGGAGATCATTTTTTTCCACCAGAGAACCGAGACGGAGCGCGCGGATGATAATGCGATTCATAATGCCCGCCCCTGAGTGGTTATTAATTAATTTAATAAAACACAGTATTGATTTTACTCAGCCATTGTATTATAATTTCTACTGAAATGAAGCTCTTTTATATTGAAAACTTATAAATAAAAAGGACAGGTGAATGCAGATGAAAAAAGTAGATTTGTTATATGAAGGAAAAGCAAAAAAAGTTTACACAACTGAAGATCCGGACGTTTTAATTGTAGATTACAAGGATGACGCCACAGCATTCAACGGACTGAAAAAAGGAACTATCGTAGGCAAGGGCGCAATCAACAACCGTATGACAAATCACATTTTCAAACTGCTTGAGGCGGAGGGAGTGCCGACTCATTTAGTAGAGGAATTAAGCGACAGGGAGACGGCCGTTAAGAAAGTGGAGATTGTACCGCTGGAGGTAATTATCAGAAACTTTTCCGCAGGCAGTTTTGCAAAGAAGATGGGCATGGAAGAAGGAATCGAATTCAAGTGTCCAACCCTGGAATTCAGCTACAAGAACGACGATTTAGGCGATCCGTTTATCAATAAATACTATGCGCTGTCTCTGGAACTGGCCACGGAGGAAGAGATAGACACAATTACAAAATATGCATTCAAGGTTAATGAAGTAATGCGTAAATATTTCGGTGAGCTTGGTATCGAGTTAATCGACTTTAAGATTGAATTCGGCCGTTATCATGGACAGATTATCCTGGCTGACGAGGTATCACCGGATACATGCCGTCTCTGGGATAAAGAGACTCATGAAAAACTGGATAAAGACCGTTTCAGACGCGATATGGGCAATGTGGAAGACGCATACAATGAAGTATTCAGACGTCTTGGAATTGCCGACAGACAGTAATACCGGCGAAACAGCAATTGAGAACAGACACGGCTTCCGCTATAATGAATGGTGGAAGCCGGTTTTATGCACCGGAGTCAAGACGGTGCGGCCAGAAATAGAAAAGTGAGGTAAAATCATGTACGACAGATACGTAAGCCCCCTTTCAGAGCGTTATGCCAGCAAAGAGATGCAGTATATTTTCTCACCGGAGAAAAAGTTCAGAACCTGGAGAAAGCTGTGGATTGCCCTGGCGGAGACGGAGAAGGAACTCGGCCTTCCTATCACACAGGAACAGATTGACGAATTGAAGCAGCACCAGGACGAGATTAATTTTGAAGTGGCAAAAGAGAGAGAGAAGCTGGTGCGTCACGATGTTATGTCCCATGTCTACGCATATGGTGTCCAGTGTCCGCAGGCGAAAGGTATTATCCATCTCGGCGCCACCTCCTGCTATGTGGGAGACAACACGGATATTATTATTATGGCGGAAGCGCTGAAGCTGGTGCGCAGGAAACTGATCAACGTCCTCCATGAGATGGCCGTATTTGCCGATAAGTACAAAGCGCAGCCGACGCTGGCATTTACCCATTTCCAGCCGGCCCAGCCGACGACGGTGGGCAAGAGGGCGACTCTGTGGATGATGGAGCTGAAACTGGATTTGGATGATCTCGATTACCTCATTGATTCCCTGAGGCTATTAGGTTCTAAAGGAACGACCGGTACCCAGGCCAGTTTCCTGGAGCTGTTTGACGGCGATCATGCAAAATGCAGGAAGCTGGATCAGAGGATTGCCGACAAGATGGGATTTGCAGGCTGTTATCCGGTATCCGGCCAGACCTATTCCAGAAAAATTGACAGCCGCGTGCTGAGCGTCCTGGCAGGCATTGCGCAGAGCGCCCATAAATTTTCCAACGATATCCGCCTTCTCCAGCATCTTAAAGAAGTGGAAGAACCATTTGAAAAGAATCAGATCGGCTCCTCTGCCATGGCATATAAGAGAAACCCGATGAGAAGCGAGCGTATGGCGTCTCTTGCCAACTATGTAATGGCCGATATGATGAACCCGATGATGGTTGCGTCCACCCAGTGGTTTGAGCGGACCCTGGATGATTCTGCAAACAAGCGCCTCAGCATCCCGGAGGGTTTCCTGGCAATCGACGGAATCCTGGATCTCTATCTGAATGTAGTAGACGGGCTTGTGGTGTATCCGAAAGTAATCGAAAAACGGCTGATGTCCGAACTTCCTTTCATGGCTACGGAGAATATTATGATGGATGCCGTAAAGGCAGGCGGAGACAGGCAGGAACTGCATGAGAAGATCCGTACGCTTTCCATGGAGGCCGGTAAGAATGTCAAGGAAAAAGGTCTTGATAATAATCTCCTGGAACTGATTGCCGCCGATCCGGCATTTAATCTGACGCTGGAAGAGTTAAACAGGGCAATGGAGCCTTCCAGATACACCGGACGCGCAAAAGAGCAGGTGGAAGAATTCCTTGATGAGGTGATTCGGCCTCTGCTGGATGCTAATCAGGCGGAATTGGGCGTGAAGGCGGAGATTAATGTATAATGAGATTTAACTGAGGTTTGGAGGACGCGTCCGGAACGGACCATGTCCGATGTGGTGAGGGGGATGGCTGAGTCTTCCATCCCTGTGGGAGGTTGAACGTGGAGGGGGAATCCGGACGGAATGAATTGCTGCGGGGACCGTTTGCACTCTTTGGAGTACGCAACAGTGCTAAGCTCGTGAGGGACCTCGCTAAGCACCGGCGGACTCCCATGTCCCCTCCGCAATTGATTCCGCCTACTTCCCCGGGCAGGTTATCGCCGGGGACGGAAGACTCAGGCGGAGGTTTTCGCACACCGGTCATGGTCCGTTCCGGGCGCTGATTGTCTCCAACCTTAAATGGGGAGAGCCTTGTCGCGGCCACTACGTGTTTCCGGCAGGCCGGTATCAAATCCAGCGTAATTCTTTCGTAAAGGCGTATGGAAGGCATATCGTATTTCCCGTACACGGTAGCACTGCGTGGCCGCGACAAGGTCCATCCCCGCATTTAACGCGTGAGACAACGATAACCTGCACGCTCTGAGCACAGGTCATAGTCATCAATCTGTTGAAACATCAAATGTATCAAACTTCCAACAAACATACTCTAACAAATACTTTATCCCATATCCAATATATATCAAACACATATGAAAGCACTTAGAGGCCGCGACCCGGTCCGCCCCCGTACTTAACGCGTGAGACAATCAGCGTCCGGAGCGGACCGGGTCCGGTGTGCGAAAACCTTCGCCTGAGTCTTCCGTCCCCGGAGAAAACCTGGACCGGGGAAGGAGGCGGAATCAATTCTGGAGGGGATATAGAAGCCCATCCGTGCTTAATGAGGTTTCTCACGAATTTAGCACGGCTATGCGCTTCGAAAAGTGCAAACGGTCCCCGTAAGAATTCATTCCGGCCGGATTCCCACCTCACGACAACCTTCAACCAGGGACGGAAGACTCAGCCATCCCCCTCACCACACCGGACATGGTCCGTTCCGGACGCGTCCTCCACACCTAAGTTAAATCTCCATTTGAGATTGACTCAGCCCCGGGAATCAAATACACTGTAAGAGTCCGAATGATAGAAAACAGGGAGGCTGAAGATGGATAAACATGGAAAAATCAATCTCGAATATTATAAGGTGTTTTATTACGTATGCAGATGCGGAGGAATCACGGCGGCTGCGGAAGTACTCTGCATTTCCCAGCCGGCTGTGAGCCAGGCGGTGCACCAGCTTGAGACGGCGCTGGGATGCCGGCTGTTTCTGCGGACTTCCAAAGGTGTAAAGCTGACCAGAGAAGGTGAAGTTCTTCATTCTTATGTAAAAAGAGGTATTGAATCTATCTATGATGGGGAAGATACTCTGAAGAGAATACAGGATTTGGAGACGGGGGAAATCCGGATCGGAGCCAGCGACATGACGCTGCAGTTTTATCTTCTCCCTTATCTGGAACGGTTTCATGAGAGATATCCTAAAATCAAGGTGAATGTTTCCAATGGACCGACACCGGAAACTTTGGAATTTCTGAATGAGGGAAGAATCGATTTCGGTATTATCAGTACGCCTTTTGAGGCAAAACCGGGTGTAAAGAGCATCCCTGTGAAAGAGGTGGAGAATATTTTTATTGCCGGTCCCAAATTCAGAGAGGAATTGTGCGGCCGTAAAGTGAATTACCGTGAACTGCTGGAATATCCCTGTATTTTTCTTGAGAAGAAAACGAGTACCAGGCGGTTCATGGATCAGTTCCTGGAAGAAAAGGGGATATTTCTGGAGCCGGAATTTGAGCTGGCTACCAGTGATATGATTGTCCAGTTTGCCAGACGTAATCTGGGTGTCGGATGCCTGATGTCGGGGTTTGCCCGGGAAGCGCTTGAACTGAACCGCGTTTTCAGGCTGGAATTTGAGGAGGAGATGCCCCACAGGCAGTTCTGCCTTGTAACCTCGGATAAGGCCTATATGTCACCGGCAGCGGCAAAGCTGTTTGACGAGTTAACGGGTTGAAATGACTGCTCCGCTGAAAGTGTTAAAACGGAACGACATCATTAAGATAATTGTAGATTATGACAAACATAAATAATATTGATTTTACTTATGAGATAAATTCGTGTATTCTAGTCGTGTAAGCATTCCTGTTTAATTGTCTTCAAGGAATGCAACGCTGTACTAGACATATGACTAACGCACAGTAACAGTGCAATGATTCCTAGGAGGAAAAGATTCATGGTAAGAGCAATTGTAGGAGCAAACTGGGGAGACGAAGGAAAAGGCAAAATTACGGATATGCTGGCAAAAGAGTCGGACATTATTATCCGGTTTCAGGGAGGAAGCAACGCCGGTCATACCATAATTAACAACTACGGCCGTTTTGCCCTTCATCTGCTTCCGTCGGGGGTGTTTTATGATCATACGACCAGTATCATCGGTAACGGTGTCGCGTTAAATATCCCTTATCTTATTAATGAAATTAATGATCTGATTTCAAAAGGGGTTCCGAAGCCCAGGATTCTGGTATCTGACAGGGCCCAGATTTTGATGCCTTACCATGTTCAGTTCGATGCGTACGAGGAAGAACGCCTTGGCGGAAAGTCCTTTGGTTCCACCAAGTCGGGTATTGCGCCGTTCTATTCAGATAAATATGCAAAAATTGGTTTTCAGGTCAGCGAGCTGTTCGACGCCGACAGCCTGAGGGAAAAAATCAGCAGGGTATGTGAGACAAAGAATGTTCTTCTTGAGCATCTTTATCATAAGCCTCTTTTGGATCCGGAAGAGCTGTTCGCAGAGCTGTTGAAATATAAAGAGATGGTGGAGCCGTATGTCTGCGATGTATCCGCTTATCTTTACGAAGCGCTTAAGGAAGGAAAGAATATTCTTCTGGAAGGCCAGCTTGGTTCTTTGAAAGATCCGGATCACGGAATTTATCCGATGGTGACTTCCTCCTCCACATTGGCGGCCTACGGCGCCATTGGAGCGGGTATCCCTCCCTATGAAATTAAGAATATTACCACTGTGGTAAAGGCATATTCCAGCGCAGTCGGCCAAGGCGCATTCGTGAGTGAGCTTTTTGGAGAGGAAGCGGACGAATTGAGGCGCCGCGGCGGCGATAAGGGGGAATTCGGCGCGACAACAGGCCGTCCGAGACGCGTGGGCTGGTTTGATGCCGTCGCCAGCAGATATGGCTGCCGTATCCAGGGAACGACAGAGGCAGTGCTTACGGTATTAGACGTACTGGGCTATCTGGACGAGCTTACAATCTGTACCGGATATGAGATAGACGGCGAGATTGTAAAAGATTTCCCTGTGACATGTAAGCTGGAAAAAGCAAAACCGGTCTACAAGAAGATGCCGGGCTGGAAATGCGATATCCGCGGTATCCGCAATTACAATGAGCTTCCGGCGGAGTGCCGCGCTTATATTGAAGAAATTGAGAAGGAAATCGGCGTTCCGATCACGATGGTTTCCAATGGACCGGGACGGGATGAGATTATCATGAGAAAATAGCAGGCTGCAAAGGGACGCAGGAACTGTTTCTTTTGAACGCTGATTGAAAAGCAGGTACGAGTGCTCTGTCCCCTGTCTACTTGACAGGGGGGCAGAGCACTCGTACCTGCTTTTTATGTTCAAATTCCAATAAAATATTCCTTTGAAGTCTTGCTGTGTTACTGCTTATGATTCGATTCGGGTTTTCGCCGGGATATTTGTATTGAAAATATTTATCAACGGTTATTTCTTGTCCTTTCTATATTTTATTATGACATAGTATCCATACAGAATGGACGGAACCACGATCGTGCAGAAGAGGGAAGCCATTAAAAGGCTCTGGGACAGAGGGCTGTCCATCAGGGCGAAGACGATTGTGGATGCGTAAAGAAGCAGGAGCAGGATGGCGGCAGCCATGGCCAGCAGTCGTTTATGTCTCATGGGAAAACCTCGCTTTCATAAAAATCGATCAATTCTCTGCGCCGTTTTTTGCGGAGTGTGGACAGAAAACTGTAATATTATTATAAATGATGTAAGAATTTTTTTCTATACTTTTCACCTGCCATGCGATAAAATAATAGAAACAGCAGTAACAGTTCATGCTGTCGTAACTGTTACAAGCAATTAGATGAACATACAGGAAAGGGGCGCTGTGTTTTGAATAAATATGGGCTTCTATTTTTTTCTGTCTGCCTGATGATGATCCTGTCGTCCGGTACGGTGTTTGGCCAGGAAACACTTCCTGTGCAGGAGACGGCTTCGGCGGACGCAGAGCAGCAGGCGGAAATAGACGGACAGGCGGCGGAGACTTCGGGAGAGCCGGACCCTTCTGTTGACGGGGAGTGGGAAGGCGACGGGGAAGACTGGCAGTACCGGCTCACCGACGGAACCTGCCTCAAAAAGAGCTGGTTGTATTACGGCGGCTGCTGGTATTATTTCAGCAGCAGCGGATATATGCAGACAGGTGTTAAGCGAATCGGATCCAAAACCTACTATTTCGGAGGAAACGGGGCCATGGCTGTCGGCTGGGCCTATGATGAGGATGATGAGTGCTGGTACCATGCGGCGGAGGACGGGGAGCTGACAAAGGGGTGGCTCCATGCCGGAGGCGCCTGGTATTGGTTTGATTCCAAATATAAGATGTACAACCGTGGGTACCGCATGGTTGATGCGCATAAATATTATTTTTACGAAAACGGCCAGATGGCGGCCAATCAGTATGTGGAAATGAATTATTATGATGAAAACGGACTGCGGGATAAGCAGTATGATATTACGATTCAGGGGAAAAGGAGGCCCACGGCTGAGGAAAAGAAGGGGATCACGGAGGCCATGGAAGGAATCCCAAGAGAATGGATCCGCAAATTTAATGAGTCAGGCTGGGAGCTTATGTTTTTCACGGATAAGAAATATTATTCCGCCCCCCGGACCGAGCAGGGGATTTATTATGTATATCATAAGACGGATACCCATTACAAAAAACTGAAATTCACAAAACCGGAGTCGCTGGCCCTGGCCTTTGGCGAGTATGTGGCCTCGGCAACCGGAAATGATAAAGAGGAAAATGCCTTTATGGCCGACTACCAGCAGTACCTGATGGATAGTGGGATAGCTCAGCCTCTTCCATCTTATTTTGACAACGATTCTTCCATGCTGTTCGGAAACCTGTTTGAGAATTACTGCAAGCCGGAGGTGAGAGCCGATATGAAAAAGCTCAGTCCCTCCCTGTACCGGTATATGGAGGAGACGCTGGGGATCAGTACGGAGGGACAGAAGCCGGATGAGGATGATTTTATTGAGATGGACGACGACCCCGGCATCATTTCGGGCGGAAACGGACCGGCCTCCGATGAAAGCCTGGGAGGGCAGATTGGACCGGCAGGCGGGGCGGCATAGGAGAAACATCGATAATCTGCACGCTCTGCGCACAGATTACCGCCCTCAATGAGGCAGTAAAAGCAGCTGGAGTTTTGAAGAGATGCATATTCTTCAAAGCTCCGGCTGTTTTTACTTCTCCTGTCCTCGCCATGGCGGTCGGGACAGGGAGGAAATCAAAGAAAGAAGAGGGCCGGGCATAAATTTTTATGTAATGGAATATCCTCTGACCCCGTTCACAAGCACGGCGGGAAGCGGCGGCGCAGGGGGAACCGGCGCAGGGAGTCCGGGGGCGCCGTGGGTATCCCGTCTGTTAACCCATCCCTGCCCGATGTAATCCGCTACATAGGACGGATGATGATGCCTGTTGGGGAATGAGTAGGAGTAATAGACAAGTGCAAAACCTGCCGGAGGCGGCAAGCAGGCAGGTATATCCGCCGGATTTCTGGCAGCCGTAGTTCTATAGTAGACGCCGCCGTGATGGGAAGCCTGCATATAATGATAAGGAGCTGCGGTTGCTGCTGCTGAGACGGCGGAAAGGAGGCAGTCTCCCGCCAGCATCGTTTTATTCCCGTTTGCAAAAACAAGTTCGGCAAAAATACCATTGTGATGCGGGTGGGTAGAGCCAACAGTAGTGATTTTGTGGATGGAAAGGTTAATGCCAAAGTTTGGCATGGCAGAGACGGCTGTGTACAAGGTCAGCGTGCCGCCATTCGCGGCAATAAAATGATTGATTTTCATGGCACTGGGGCTGCTATACCCGGATGGGGCATACCAGTTCAGGTTATAGCAGGCTGGGACCTGAACCGCCATGTTCGTATGATCCAAATGCCAGTGTGACAGGATAATGGAGGAGGTGGTAGGATTATTTGCGATCAGCCATTGTATGGCGGCGGCAGCGGCATTACAGCCCGGAGCCAGAAAATGCCGTTTATTAAATCCGTCAGGAAGGCCAAAATCGAAAAATCCCCGCAGCAGTCCCTGATCAAACAGGCCTACTAAAAGGGCCTGACCCACATTGTAGATAAAGGCCTCATCGAAGGTTGTTCCCGCATTGAATGGGGCCGGGGCGGAGAGGGGGCGCTCTTCCCCTGTAGCCTGCCCTGTAATCTCAACCGGAGAAAACAGTAAACCGGCCGGGTACGGGACGGGAGACATATGGAGAAGGCAGCTTCCGTTTACAATTGCATAAGCCAGAAAAGCGTAGATATTATCGGCATTCAAGACGGGGGAATATTGTTCAAAGCCAAGAGATACAGGGCGGTTGAAGCGATTTGGATCGTCCGATACGTCGATTTGGTAGAAGACTCCGATCTGATAAAAATGCCAGGAATTATCAGTGAATGCGCAGAGTCCGCATGTACAGGGAAGGGTGGCAAGATATTCGAGTTTGGCAAGCTGGAACACCCTGCTTGAGATTCCGCAGGTGTGGAAGGCATGAAACGCTTTTTTAAAGGGGCCGTCCTCTATTTCATCGTAATAGCAGAAATCATCAAACAGCGGTTCCACATCTGCAAAATTGAACAGCTGCATTTCGGCGTAAGTGACGGACGGATCTCCCGTATCAAAATTTTCTATAACGGCGTTCCATGAAAATTCAGTCTGTATCCGAAAAGGAAGAGGGGAGTCCGAGTCCTCTGTTTTCCCAAACCTTTCGCAGAGGGTCTGAACCGCCTGGTTTTGATACAGTCTCAGATTCAGCTTTTTGATATCATGTTCTGATAAATCTATCTCACTCAGGAAATGAAAATGTTTCCTTCCAATCCATAGAGAAGAGAGCGCCGGTTCAAATCCAAGTTCCCCAAGCGCTGCCTCGATGCCATATTCCTGACCGGCCAGATTCATTCTGACGGCTGGCTCGGCGCTGTCAAAAGTGAAATAATAAAAATGCATAAAGACTCCTCCGATATAAAAATCTACCAGTTCCATAACACGCTTCGCGATGCCCAGAAACGGCAAAAAGAGCCGTTGATTGTGGTGAAAAGTTCACTTTTCATCACGTCGCGCCGTATAACTCGGGATTTTCGTGTGAAATACACACGAAAACACCTCGCGGAACATTACCCTGTGAACAGTAGCGAACTGTTACATAAAAATTCTGAAATAAATGGATATATATTGAATATTACTGTACATATATAGTATCATATAAGAAATGAATGTTTATTGCAATGAAAAATTAAAAATGCATACATAAATCGCTGTAAAAGCAAAGGCTTTCAGAGAGTGAGATGCGGGATGGATCGGTATCGTTTGGAATATCAGTGGGAATTCGCAGAAAACAGGTGGCATACGATATTTTATATCAATGGGGAGGAGTGTGAGCTCTCATCGGTTGAGGAACTGGAGAAGTATGTGCAGATGCCATTTTCCGATGAGATAGAAGGTGATGTCCGGATGCAGTCGGAAGCGCTGCCTGAGGGGGAATATGATGTGACTTTTCCGGCCGTAACCGTCTATGATGAGAAGGCCGGGCGCTGGAAAGCTGCGGCAGAGCCGTCAGGCGGCAGTCTGCCGTCTTTCGGCAAAGCTGCGGCTATGCTTCTGGCCCTGTCGGGGCAGACATTTCCGTCTGAGATGCTTCCGGCGCTTCCGTCGGCGTCCATGAACGGAGTCTATGAGACGGAGTCAAAAGAAGACCCGAGCCGCCTGGAGGCGTCTCTGACGGCGGAAGGAACCTGGACGCTGTTTGGGAACTTTAAAATCGGACATCCGGGCCTGCATATTTGTGACCGCGGCCCTTACGGCTCCTTTGGAATCCTGGGGAGCGTTTTTATCGGAACAAAGGAGCTGGCATTCTTACTGGCGTACAGCGGAGGGCGTCTGTGTATCAGCGCAGATAAACTTCCGGCAGAGCTTCCGTCTCTTGAGGATTTCGGAGGCTTATTCGGCCTTAAGCTGGACGAGCTCCTGCCGGACGAAATACTGGCTCTTGGCGGCCTTAAGCTGGAACGTCTGCTGCTTCTTCTGCCAGCCGGCCTCTGGCCGCTTGACCGGCTGGAGTTTTCCGTTACCATGACCGGGACATTCCGGCTGATGGGAATCGAAAGTCTGACACTGTCTGAGATTGGGTTTGATTTTGACGGTTACGCAGTTGGAGGAAAAGGAGGCGGGGAGTCGTTACAGATACGGGGAAAATTAAGCTATGAAGAAGAGGATTTGTACCTCTCTGCTCTAAAATACGGGGAGGGTAATTCCTGGCGGTTCTCCGGCGTATTTTACAATGGGAAAGAATTTGGACTCATGTCCCTGTGGAATCTTCTGTCCGTGGGAGAGGCCCCGGATATCCTGAAAGCGATTGGCGTTCCGGTCTATACTGTATCGGTGGACTATGATATGGGACAGAATCACTTTGCCGTCCGCGCCTGGTTTAGAAATGACAATGAGCTCTTTCTGGAGGCGGACGGCAGAGTGCGGCCGGTAACATTCCGGGCCGGGGTCAGCCTGGCTCCGGAGATACGCCTGAGCTCACTGCCTGTCATAGGGGAGAGCATGCATGCTCTTGACGGGCTCTTCCTAAACGGCATCAGCCTTTTGTATCAGACCGGAACGGGAGTGACGCTGTGCGGCAGCTTAAACGCGCCTATGCGGCAGCTTCCCTTTACCCTGCACCTTTGCAAACCGGCCGGGACTGAGTCAGCCTGTGAGGGGCTGTGGGAAACAGCGGATGAAAAAGTTAATCAAGTCGCCTATGAAGACGCAGACACCATATGCTGGCTGAAGGCGGACTTGACGCTCGGCCCGCTAGAGCTTGTGCGCATCGGAATCGGATATGAAAAAGACCGGCTGTCTTTTATGGTGGATACCGCTGTGTGCTGCAAAATGATGGCAATCCGGTTTCTGGGACTTGGATTTTCAATGGACCTTTCGGATTTCAGAAATCTTTCCTTTTCTCTTAAAGGTATGGAGCTGTCGTTTAACACCTCCTCCTTTTCTCTGGGCGGTTCATTCATGAAAACTTCGGACAGGCCTCTTGAATTTGACGGCAGCCTGCTTCTGCGGGCAGGTGATTTAAGCCTGACTGTCATCGGCTCTTACACAGAGACAGAAGGCAGCCCTTCCGTGTTCGCCTACGGAGTGCTCAGAAAGATGCTGGGTGGACCGCCTGCATTCTACGTGACCGGCGTGGCGGCCGGGTTTGGGTATCAGAGGGGGCTCCTTCTCCCCGACATCGGGCAGGTCGCGGAGTTTCCGCTGATTCGTATGGTTTATGAGGAAGGAAACGAGGCAGAACTGATCCGCACTCTAAAGGAGCGGTACATGAAAATCTCCGGGGAGGAGATGTGGCTGGCCGCGGGAATCCGCTTTACGTCCTTTGAGATGGTAAAATCATTTGCCATTTTAACCGTATCAGTAGGAAATCATCTGGAAATCGCCCTGCTGGGATTGGGACAGATGACGCTCGGCACGATTGCAAAGGCGGAGTTATCCTTAAAAGCCGTAATCTGTCCGGAGGAAGGGATTTTCTCCTTAAGAGCGGCGCTGACTAATGAATCTTACCTGTTTTCCCCGGACTGCCACCTGACAGGGGGATTTGCTTTTTATGTCTGGTACGGGGGAGTTCACAAGGGGGATTTCGTTCTGACGCTCGGCGGATATCATAACGGCTTTGAGAGGCCTTCCCATTATCCGGAAGTGGAACGCCTTGGCTTTTCCTGGATGGTAAATCGGAATCTGAGTTTTTCAGGCGGGCTGTATTTTGCGCTGACGCCGTCCTGCATCATGGCCGGAGGAGGAATTGACGCCAGATATGCCAATGGAAATCTGAGCGCATGGTTTTATGCCAGGGCCGACTTTCTCATGTATTGGAAGCCGTTCTACTATCAGATAGGGATAGCGGCTGGAATCGGCGCATCCTACCGGGTGGACTGCCTGTTTGTCCATCATACATTTACGCTTGAACTATCGGCGGCGCTGAGTCTTTGGGGGCCTGAGTTTACCGGGAAAATGAAGGTGAAGTGGTGGATCATCTCTTTTACGATAAAGTTTGGCAGCGGGAACAGCGGTATAAAATATCTGACCTTTGAAGAGTTTCTGGAACAGTGCGTTCCCGGTGACGCAAAACAGGGTAAAACCGGTTCGCCGGACTGCGGCTCAGGTAAAAATTATGCCACGGTCACAGTGAGTGACGGCCTTATAGAGGAAACGAAAGACAGTGAGAAGATGCCGGTCAGCCTTGTGCGCGGAGAGGGCTTTAAGCTGTCAATCCATACGCAGGTGCCGAATGCCGCATTTCATATAAACAGCAAACCTCCATGCCGCGGAGGAAACGAGAGCCTGTTTATTCTGCCCATGGGCGGAGTCCCGCTGTCCTGCGAGACGGTTGTGACGGTGAAAAAGCAGGATAGAGCTGGAGTATGGAAGCCGGTGAAACATGATACCTTTCTGGTTGAGGAGCAGTATGAGAATATTCCGGCCGCGCTGTGGGGGAAGGAATTGTCTGGTGACGGTTCTATGATAGAACACGCTCTGACCGGCGTTCTGTTAACGCCGAAGGAGACGGAAGTCTATGTGTTCCCCGACAGTCCGGTGGATCTTGACCGAATGGCGGAGGAGGAAGCCGTTTTAAAAGACTGGTGTTTCTGCCGCCCGGTTTACCGGGTGAAAGAGGAGGAAGACAAAGAGCTGTCAAACCAGGAATTTTCGAAGACCGCCATGGCGGAGGCCGCAGTGGAAGACAGAAGAAAGCTGCTGCTGTGGCTGAATGACAGGGGGATGGAGCTGGAGGGTGACGGCCGGATCGGCAGCCTGGCTGAAAATGCGGAGAATCTGTTCACGGAACAGATTACATTCTGCAGGGATATAGCCGTTTATGGAGAAGAATGATGAAAGAGTATGGAGAAATGCAGTTTATGGCATCCTCGCCGCCTGCGGCGGATGCCGGAGAATATCGGGTTAAAGTGCATCAGAATGTGACAAGCCCTGTGGCGGAGGAGATACCCGGAGCAGAGTTCCGCTTTTTTGCGGGAGAAAAGCGGTTTGAATTGGAACCGGGGGAGATATACGAAGCTTATCCACCGGCCGGTATGGTGTCCGATTATGGGGTTACACTGCCTCACATCATTTTTAATAAAAAAGCGTATCCGTGGGACCGGCGGATCGGAGGCGGCCCGGCGCTTAGAGAAAATACACCGGTGAAGAATCAAACTCCGTGGATTGCGCTGCTGCTGTTTGATGAGGATGAGGAACCAAAGCTGTCGGAAGTCACTCTGCAAAAGCTTTTGAACAAAGAAGAAAAATGCTTTTTTCCCTTGGCCGGAACAGGATTACAGCCCGGCGAAGACTGGGAAAATACATGCAGTGTGATCCGGATGAGTCCGGAACTGTTCAAGAAAGCAGTTCCGATGGAAGCGGAGCTGCCCTGGCTGGCGCATGTCCGGATTACGGATCTGCATGAAAGGCCGGATAACATAATCGCACATCCCGGATATTTTGGCGTTATTGTGTGCAGCCGTTTTCCCCAGGCGGTGAACAGGACGGTGCGCTGCACCGCCCATCTGGTTTCATTGGAGGGATTTTCCGGTTACCTTCCCGGAGGACGGGAGGAGGCCTGGAAGAATGAGGATTGGATTCAGATGGTATCTCTGTATCACTGGGAATTTTCCTCGAGAAAATCATCGGAGGAGAGTTTCCGCACCCTGACGGAAAAACTGGATTCAGGGAGGCTCAGCCTGTACCAGAGCGGGGAGCCGCTGCCAGGCGGTCCGGCCCATGCTGTGGAACGGCTGCAAAAAGGATATACTGTTTTGAATCACATTGTCAGGACGGGGGAACAGACCGCGTCCTGGTACCGGGGACCGCTTACTCCGGAGAAGCCGGACAGCTCCCTTCAGGGGCAAAACGCCGGAGCGGACGGCCGGATCCTTTATGACAGGGAGACCAAGCTGTTTGATATGAAGTATGCCGCGGCCTGGCAGCTCGGCCGTCTTATGATGTTGAACAGCAAAGCGGCGGCAGGAGATCTCTGCCGGTGGAGAAAACTGGTTTTTTGTGAGCGCAGAAGAGCGGGGGAAGTTCAAATCCTTAAGAAACATTTTGAGGCATTTTCTGTTTCGGCAGGGAAAGAGGACAGGGAGCATCAGGGCAGCATCAGAACAGGCTTTATGGAATATCTGGCCGGCGATCTCGGAAAATGGCTGGTTGGCGGCGGGGACGCCGCGTCGGTATTCGGCCCTGTAAAAGAGGAGGAGAATCATGAAATCCTGGATGGATACAGACAGAAGTGACAGAAAGTTCCCGTTTGAGGCAACGACAGCCGGTCAGCTGCCGGACAGTGTTCTTGATTGGATTGCAAAGACATGGCTTTTATATGATGTTCCGTTTCAATACCTCGTGCCTGACGAGCGATTCCTTCCCATGGAATCCGTACGTTTTTTTCATCTGGATCAAAATTGGATTGAGGCGATGGTGGAGGGCGCTCTGAGTATAGGAGGAGGCATTGCTGCGGAACGGGAACTTTCCGGGGCTTTCGCCGGACTTTTTCGTGAGAAAGCAGCGAACCGCCTTCGCCGGCCCAGAAGGCAGCGGATGCATGAAAACCATCTTATCAAGTGCAAGGCTAAGGAGAATCTTCAGCCGGAAACGGATTTTATGGGATTTTTGATTCGCTCACGCCTCGTTGGAGCTTATAAAGGAATGGAGGTAAAGGGGCGGGAAGGGAGCCGGGAGCGTGAGCTTCTCAGGCTGGAAGCGCTGTCTGACACCGTTATGATAGGGATTTTTGACGGGAGCGTAAACGAGGTGATTGTGACGGAGCCTTCGGAGGGACTTCATTTCGGAACGCGTACCGTGGATGGAAGAATTTATATCAGGCGGATCAAGGCGGAGGGAGATAAAAAACCGGGCGACAAATTATCGGATGAGCTGTACCCTGTACCGGTGAGAGCGGGCAGGACGGTTGATGTTTTATCCCTCGCCTCGATGTTTATGGAGAAACTTCATACCGATCATAACGAATTTACGTCCGCAGAATTTGCTCTGGAGATGCTTTGCAGCGCATCGGAGGTCAAGTTTTGCCGGGAGGAGGATAAGACATGATATTGGTGCCTATGACAGTGGAGGCCCTCATCGTAAACCGGTTCGGGAATTCCAGAGAGTATGCGGATATAGCGGTAAATTATGAACTGCTGAACGGTGTCTCACTCCTCGGTGGTGTGATAGAACCGCAGCCATTCAAAAAAAGGGCCGCGCCCGGGGCCGGCGTCCATCTGCATTTTATTCTGCCGGACGGGCTGACCCAGGGCATGGAGACGGAAAATGGCTTTGACTATCCCGCAGTGCCGGACCGTTACCTTGTGACAAGGCTCACCATCGTAAAATCAACGCCCGATAAGCCGGTAATCACGCATAAGTCATGGATTCTGGAGAGCAGCTACGTTGGCAGGGATAATGTGGGGAGTATCTCCATACCGGAATTTTCGGACAAAGAGAATTTATGCCGCTATCTGGGAAGAACCTATCCATATGAGAATACGGCGCCGCCGGGAGAGTATCTTTCAAAACTGACGGTTCTGGGGGCGGGGACGCCGTATTTTGCCGCCTGCTACCAGACCTGCAGAAGCGTGTTCGGATTTCACGACGATCTGAAGGACGTGAAGGAGGGAGAGCTGATCTACACGGTGGCCGGCTGGTACGCGGAACGGAAAAATTCTCCTTTATATGGGCTTACCGGGACAGAATACGAAGAAAAACTGAGAGAGATGGGATTCTTCCTGGGCGGGGGATGGAGGGAAGAAAATGATTCGGATCTGCTGCTGCACGGCGCGGTGTTCCACGTAAAGTGGGAGGGGGAGGATGCTGATTATCCGACCGGCGGACCGGAGGGAGCGGTCCGCGTGGCACTTGGCTATTCCTCGGCCGAGGCGCTGTCCGCCCTGGCGGCGAAGGAGATATCCCGTCAAAACGGCAGAGATATGTATGAGCTGGAACGGATTTTGAATATTCTCCAGTCTGATCTCCTGGGGGAACTGGGGGAGATAGACGGAATCCTCAAAACCGAGGATCGGCTTCACCGGGGCCGGTTTGGCGAGTCGGGAAAAAGCGGAGAATGGCTTCTGAGGCCGGCCGACGGCAATAAAAACAGCCCTGAAGAATCGGTCAGGGCAGCAGTTTCTGCCTTAAATAAGCTTCAAAAAGAGGCGGAGTCACTCTCTGATATCGTGGAATCGAAGAAAACAGAGCTGTATGATGTCTGGTACACCTATATGCTGTTGTACAGTTATCCGCCGCCTCCTTTTATCAAACAGCCTCTGTCGCAGGAGGAATTGTTAGAAGAGGGAAAACGGATTCTCGGAGAAATTGAAACTTACAGACAGGAATGGTTGGGAAAGGAGGCAAAGAGGCAAAGACAGCAGGAGAACCTTAAGTCGCTTCTGGCGGATCAGTCCTTCACACCGGAGTTTAAAATGGCGCAGGAGCAATTTTTCTTTCCGGAAGTTCCTGTGATTTTGGCTGCGGGAGAGGGCGTCAGCAGGACAAAACTGTTTGGAACAGACGGCAGGTTCCGGGAGGACGGGCTTTTGTCAGTGCGCAGGGAGCGGGAGGTGATCACCTCCGTCTCCTTTATGGAGGGAGGCGGTAAAATATCCTGGGACAGCAAAACGATAAAGCCGTTTTGTGATGAATTCACACAGAGAGCGGACGTCCCTCAGGCTGCTTATCAATTATATGATGAGACTGCGTTCCTCTATCTGGCGGAGGGAGGCTCAGGGAAAGAATATACAGGTACGCTGCCGTCCGCCGTCTCAGTCACCTGTTTTCATCCGCCGTGGAATCCGCTGTTTTTAGACTGGCGGCTCCATTTCCTGCCCTCAAGGACGCAGGCTGACCCGGATAACACGATGGAAGACTGGAGACTCGGCGATATCGATTATTCTTACAAAGGCGCGGGAGAGGCAGGGGAATTGAAACAGTACAGAGGGCGCATGATTATAACCCCTCACGCGGCCCAGGGACTGAGCGATGCCATAACCCGCCATATAGAGACATTCCGGTATAATGAGACGCTGTACCGGCAGTTGAGCGCCATTGCCGGGAAAGCAAAGGAGCTTCCGGTTCTTTCCCAGAACATGAGCGGGTTGAACGAGGCATTTCTCTGCAAGGATCAGGCAGTATCCTTCCCTATATTCGGGGTGACAAAGACAGCCGTCAGCTTTGCCGATGCTGTGCGGGCTCAAGTCGGAGATTACGGGGAGCTTTCATTGAATGTCAACATGGAATTTCTTCCCGTCAGAGCCGGATTCATCCGCCCGGACGCACTGAGGATGATAGACACCTTCGGGCAGACAGCGGAGCTTGACAGTTATCTGAATGATATTGCGGTAGCGGAATCCATAAGGCCGGAAGGCGGCGGGGAATATGGAGTGTTGCCGCCGAGGCTTTCCGGACCCGGCAGCCTTTGCCTTGACTGGGAGGAAAAAGCGCCGGAATTTTCCCCTGTCTGCGGTTACCTCATGCCGGATTTCCTGAACAGCCGGATCAGTATTTATGACGAAGCGGGCGGGTATGAGGGAAATCTGCATCTTGTCTGGCTTCCGGATGGAAGCACGCGTGCTGGTTTTACCGCGCTGGAGGATGGGAAGAAAAGAACGCTTTCCGGACACATGCGCCATTTTATCCACGGAATGACGGAGAGCGGGGACGGCGTGTTCCGGGCATTTTTGAAGCTGATTGATGAAAGACTTTCAGAGCGGATATCCGCAGGCGGCGATGAAGATCAGGAGCTTTCCATGCTGACTGGAAGACCGCTTGCCATGCTGCGGGGCGGACTTTCCCTCAAGTGGCAGGGGCTTCTGCCCTATTCTAAGGCACTGAAGGATTTTGGAAAGAGGAATACGTACGGATTTGAAGAAAATACTTATGAGGCAAGGATTGGAGATGTGAGATATGCGTCGGACGGGCTGATCGGTTATTACAGAGGGGAGGAGACGGGAAGTACCTACCGGACATTTTACCCTGCGTATGGTGCAAAGACGATGAAGGATCCCTATTTTTCCTGCAACAGTGACCTGGAACTCAAAGTGCAGCATGAAAAAGTGCGGCTCACCTTTCTTTTGGATGTGACAGGGAGTATCCACATCAGGACGGGGATTCTTCCGGTCTATGAGAAAAAGCCGGATCCTGTCTTTTTCAGGGATGCGCTGGAGTACATTAACCTACGCCTGCCAATCTATCCCATCCTGACGGGACCGGAACGGGCGGGAATTCCGCAGATAGGAGGGAAAGAACCCTTTTCCTGGTACTGTAGAAAGAACGGTGCTTTGGAACGGCGGGAGATCGGTGAACCGCCTGTGGCAGCGGAGATGCATCAGGAGAAAAACAGATTGGAAGACGGTTTCATGAGCAGGGAGTAAAGGAAGTCTTGCCCATGCGGCAGGAGGGAGGCTTAGATGAGGGAAAATCTTATTTTTGATTGGTTTCCCGCCAATATGGTGTACATCACCACAGATTTTAAAAGGCCGTATAAAAATGAACTTGAACTGTATGTGATGAATGCCTCGGAGGATGATGATATCAGCTTTAAAAATCAGTTTAAGCTGACGAAAGAGGATGAACTGCCCGGGATTCATGAGACAGAGAGCCGGCCGGAGTGGAGTGGCCTCTCCAGGATTTATGTGCGGTTTTACTGGGGAACCGGGGAGGGCTGCCTCTGTTCGGAGGAGCTGGGGAGCGCGATCGTCCCGAGCTGGGCAAAGGGGGAGTATCAGTGGGATATCAAACTTATGCCGGATGGATATTTTATCCTGATTCCCAGCGGGACGGTACTGCTTAAGAAAAAGTACAGCATTTCTTTCCTATTGGAAAATCTTATCTCTGATGCGATTGCCGGCCTGACTGTGGCAAAGATTTATATCCAGAACGTTCCGGGATATGAGGACTGCGAATATACGCTTCCCCTGTATAAGCAGGAGCCGCTTGAGATTATCATGTTTCAGGCGGATGACTCGCTGATTGGGAAGGGAAAAACGACGACTCTTCGCTGGGAGGTGAGGAATGCGCAGGAATGTATGCTTACAGGATTTGGACAGGTAGAGGAAAAGGGAAGCAGAGAGGTGAGCCTTCGAAGTTCGGACCGTTTCCTGCTGAAAGCCTCCAACAAACTGGGACAGCATGCGAGCGCCTGCGTCTGTATCAACGTGAGCGAGGGACAGTGGAAAGAAGAACAGCATTGCAAAGAGCTGCTTCTCCCGGAAAAAGATACAGCTTCCTCCTGGAACCGGGAACTTCTCTCCTGCGGTAAAAAGCTGTATGCGTTTTCCGATTCAGTTTTGTACGAGGCAAAGGACGGCACCGAATTTAAAGTTTTGTCGGATCAGGCCGGAGCCTGGCGCGCGTATGGGACGGCAGGCTATAAGGACAGCCTGTGGCTGTTTGGCACGGACACGCTGATGGGAACGGGCGTCCTGGTCTGCTGGCAGGCCGGGGAGGCACGTATCAGTCAATGGGGGTACCCATTTTTGCTGGATGGACAGACAGCGGTACTCAGAGCCGGTGACAGCGTGTGGGTCTGTGTTCTGCCTGACAGCAGCCATAAAGCCGAGCTGTACAGGAAAGGGGACTTCCCGGATGGCAGATGGCAGCTTATGGCAGTGTTAGAGACGGATGACGCGTATCTGGTCAAGCTGGCGGAGTGGGAGGATGCGGTGTGGGCGGCAGTCGGCACTGAAAAAAAGATTCTTCTGTTTGGCACGGACAACGGGATAGACTGGACTTGGAAATACGAAGTGGAGAATCCGAAAGAAAAGGAATATTTCTGGCTTCTGTCCAGGAAGGACGGCCTGTTTCTCATTATGCGGGACGGTATCTATGCCAAGCGCGGCAGCGGCGGTTTTGCAAAAGAATCCGTTCTGCCGGAAAAGCTGTCATGGACGGAGGAGAGGCCTGCCTGCGCGGGAATATTTAATGAAAAGCTCTGGCTGATAAGCCCGGAGGAAGATGGGCGCAGCGTCTGGTCTTATACATAAGAAATATAACATCACGGTTTAGCCGAAGGCTGACCTGTAACATAATATCATGAAAGATAAGGGAGGAAGTTTCATGGAAAGAAATTTAATGCAGTTGAGGGAAAAATTTGTATGCGAGCTGAAAGAGAACGGCCGTTCTCTCGCCTATGATCTGTCAAGAGAAGATCACAGAGACGTGTTTTTCAGCCAGTATGGAGGAGAAGAGGTATTTAAGCGGGAGTGTCCTCTGCTTTACGACGCGCTGTGGAGAAAGAGCGGCGCCGGGCGGCAGGAGAGGCTGGACGGGTACCTCGTAGGCCCCAGGGACTGTATGGAGGTATCCGATATTGCGTATGATCCGAACACGGTCGTATCTACGAATATAACGGGCAGATATACGAGGGAGATGCTCGGCGTTGATTTAATGGGAAAATTCATGGATATCACAAACGGACAGATTCTGGAGAGCATGGCTGTCTTTGATGAAAATATCACGGATATTGAGAATACCATGAAAGTAAATGCGGGCAGGCTGATTCAATCCGACGACAGGGAACTGCAGACACAGGCGGAGTTTTTCTGTGCAGAGGTCAATGCCCAGGGAGAACTATGTGCGCAGTCAACAAAAGTGTACAGCAATATTCTGAAAATTGAGGGAACAAAATACATTGTGAAGGCCGTAACTGTGGAATCACCGAAGCCGAAGGATGAGTCACATGAATACACAGAGCTTTTGTACGACAGGGATGCAGACGGGGGAGAGACGGCTGACTATCCCAAATATACAGGAGTGCGTCTGGAGCTTGGCAAAGACGTATATGTGAAGATTCATATTCCGGCCAAGATCACAATCGAATTAAATGATGAATTTGAATTTATAGTGGATGAGGCAGATAAGATTAAAGGGATTTATTTCAAAGATTTTGAGATGAAAATCTGGAGCCTGGATAACGGAACAGTTGTATTTAATAAAGATGACCTGGCAAAAAACATAATTGTCACCTATAATGAAAAAGAAAAGAATAAGATTACCTATGAATTTCCGTCGGACTGGGAACACCTGATGAAGATGAAGATTGTTTCCGCAGTGATGCTCGCTGATTTTAGCTGTATTCTGCCGATCAAATGCAAGCATGGCTCCATGAAATACGAAGAGGGGCAGGTGACGATTGTCGTCTCCAGCGATCTGGATACGGAGTCGGAAGATCCGGCGAATGAAAAAGTGAAAAAGATCCATATCAAGTTTGGCTGTCTTGGAAAAGATACAAGGATCCTTATGGCCGACGGTTCAGAACGGGCGATAGAAGATATCAGGATAGGCGATCTGGCACAGAATATGGACGGAATGCCGATTCGGGTTACAAATATTATCAGCGGAATGGAAGCGGAGATGGTATACGTAAAGACAATGGGCAATAAGGAGATACTGATGACAGAAGGCCATCCGGTCCGGGTGAGAAGGGACGGCAGCATCTGTACGGTGCGCGCGGTTGATTTGAACGGCGCGGATCTCTTTCTCACGAAGGACGGTGAGGAGGAACTCCGGTATATCTATATGAAGCCATATAACGACAGGGTCTATAATCTGGAGTTTGACGGGGAGGAGTTCTTGTATGCCAACGGTTTTTCCGTAGGAGATTTTGATATGCAGAACCACATGCCGCGGGAGAAAACGACAAAGAGAGAGTATTCTTTTGACACAAAGCCGGTTGCGGAGGAGATGAGGAAGCTTCTCAGACTATATCAGGAAAATATGGAATGATCAGATGCAGTAACATTCTATGCCGCCGGAACCGTTATTTAATCAGATATTCAGAAAAATAGATATAGATACGAAAACTACTTATAGTGACTTTTAGAATCGGATATGGTATAATGTATGGTGTAATCTGTTTTTGGCAGACAAGTACCGCAGATCCCTGCAGGATGCCATATCCGATTTCAAGAACGTGCAAATTTACAGGAAATTCAGTTCCGGGAGGGTTAGAAACGGGCAAATCAGGGAAAAATTTCTTAAGTATCTGTTTGGCCAAAAGAGTGTTTGAGAGAAAGAAGGTCTATCCAATGGGAAAGAAAAAATTGGGGCGCATCCTGGCGACAGGAGCAGCAGCTGCTGCAGCAGGCGTAGCTGCAAAAAAGGTTTACGACACGAAGAAAAAGAAAGATGAGATCCAAAAAGAGGCGGTAGAGGAAGCTGTGATGAAGCGCCGCGACTATACCGGACGGACGGCTCATTTTATCGGCGGCGGTCTGGCCAGCCTGGCCGGAGCCGCTTATCTGATAAGGGACTGCAAATTCCCCGGCAGCCAGATTACGGTCTATGAGGGAATGCATATTCTGGGCGGCAGCAATGATGGAATCGGAACGCCGGAAGGCGGTTTCGTATGCCGCGGCGGCCGTATGCTGAACGAAGAGACATACGAAAACTTCTGGGAGCTGTTCAGAACGATTCCTTCCTTAACACAGCCGAACAGAAGCGTAACAGAGGAAATTCTGAATTTCGACCATGCGCATCCCACCTGCGCCAAAGCACGTCTGGTCGACAGGGACGGCAATATTCTGGATGTCCGCAGCATGGGCTTTACCCAGGCTGAGAGAATGAGAATCCTGAAGCTTCTGCGTACCGATGAGAAGGAACTGGATGATGTGACGATCCAGGAGTGGTTTAAGGACATGCCTCATTTCTTTACAACGAATTTCTGGCATATGTGGCAGACCACATTCGCATTCCAGACCTGGAGCAGCGTATTTGAATTCCGCCGGTATATGAACAGAATGATTTTTGAATTCAGCCGAATTGAGACACTGGAAGGCGTCACGAGAAGCCCGCTGAACCAGTACGACAGCGTGATCCGCCCGATAGAAGAGTTCCTGAGAAAAGAGGGCGTGGTATTTAAGGAGAATTGTACGGTAGAGGATATAGATTTTGCAGAGGGAGACGATATCACGGTTACCAGACTCCACCTGAATCATAATGGCGAGACTGAGACTGTGGAGCTGGGAGCGGAGGATCTCTGTTTCATGATTAACGCCTGCATGACTGACAGCGCGACTCTGGGCGATCTCCATACCCCTGCGCCGGTACCGCAGCAAAAGCCCATATCCGGCGAGCTCTGGAGTAAGATAGCAGCAAAGAAACCGGGCCGTCTCGGCAATCCGGAGCCATTCTTTACAAAAGAGAATGAGTCCAACTGGCTGAGCTTTACCGTTACCTGCCGTGGAGACAAGATTTTAAAGAAGATCGAGGCATTCACCGGCAATATTCCCGGCAGCGGTGCGCTTATGACATTTAAGGATTCAGGATGGAAGATGAGCAGCGTAGTGGCGGCTCAGCCTCACTTCCCGAACCAGCCGTCCGATGTCACGATATTCTGGGGCTACGGCCTTTATACCGACCGGGAAGGCGATTATGTGAAGAAAGCCATGAAGGACTGTACCGGTGAGGAGATGCTGCTTGAATACCTGCACCAGCTTCATACCCCGGAGGAAGAGATCGCCGGGCTGATGGAGACGGTCATCAATGTTATTCCCTGTTATATGCCGTATATCGATGCACAGTTCCAGCCGCGCAAGATGAGCGATCGTCCCCCGGTAGTTCCGGAGGGTTCCACCAACTTTGCAATGATAAGCCAGTTCGTGGAGATCCCGGAGGACATGGTATTTACGGAAGAATATTCCGTGAGAGCCGCCAGAATCGCAGTTTATACGCTGATGGGCGTCAACAAAAAGATCTGCCCCGTTACGCCGTATAATAAGATGCCTAAGATTCTGTTAAAAGCAGTTAAAAAAGCTTATTTATAGAGCAAATTCCTGCTGGTTATTAAATTTATCATTCTGCCCCCAAAGCGGTCAACGGAGAGAAAATCGACTCCCTGCGCTGCTTTGGGGGGCTATTTTCTGCCTTAACAATTCTTATCCCGCTTTTCTTATAATGAACAAATAATATCTTATGGATAAAAATATCACATGTTCCCCTTTTTATATAAAAAATTGAAAATATACAAAGACTTATTTCCCTGCTATGCTGTCCCTATCAAAAAATCGAAATAAGTTCACAGGTCAGAAGGAGGTAAGAAATGAAACTTGGGACAACGGAATTAATCCTGATCCTGGTGGTGGCTCTGGTAGTCTTCGGGCCGTCCAAACTGCCTGAGCTGGGGAAGCTTGCGGGACAGGCGGTAGGCTCTTTTAAGAAGTATGTAAATTCCTTCGAAGGAGAGTGGAAAGAGGACGCGGGACCGGTAAGGACGGAGCAGGCGGCGAAAAAAACGGCGGAAACACAGGCCGTGATGACGGAAGAGACCGCCTCACAGATGAAAAGTGAAAACCGGGAACAGGCGGAGGGTATAAGGATATCTAACGAAGCCGCCGTATAGCAGGAAACTGCTCAAGAGGAGAAAGGAAGAAAAGAATGAGACTTGGTACGACAGAACTGTTAATAATTATGGGCATAGCAATTCTGATATTTGGGCCGAAGAAATTACCCCAGCTTGGCAAGGCAATGGGGCAGACGATCGGGAATTTTAAAAGAAGCAGTAAAAGAGCCGAGGACGATACGATTCAGGTAACGGAGGAGCAGACAGAAGTTTAAGATAAGCGGGGTGATGGAATTGGAGAAAGAGACGGGCAGAAGCCGTACCGCTGTATTAAAACGCTTTGGCTTTCGAAAAGAAACGCAGGAGTGCCGGATGTCGCTGGTATCCCATCTGGAAGAGTTCAGAAAACGGCTGGTAGCCTGCATCATATGTTTTTTTGCAGCCGTACTGATCTGTCTGGGCCAGGCGGCCTGGCTGACGGAACGTCTGATGGAAAAGGCGCAGGGATTTCAATTTGTTTACATAGCCCCGACGGAGCTGGTGCTGTCCTATGTCCGTCTGGCCCTGACGGGGGGCGTGTCACTGGCATGCCCGGTGATGCTTTATCAGATTTGGGGATTTATCAGGCCGGGGCTGACGCGCAGGGAACGGCAGTCCTGCTTTGTGATTCTGACCTTTGGAATGCTGCTTTTTTTAATAGGGGCGGCATTTGCCTTTGAAATTGTTCTTCCGATTACGCTGCTGTTTTTTGCCGGGATGAATGCAGGGCAGACGATTTCCCCGATGGTATCCATTGAAAGCTATATCAGCTTTGTGTCCACCACCCTGGTGACATTCGGAATCGTTTTTGAACTGCCGGTCGTTGTGATTATGTTAACCAGAATCGGACTGCTGAATCCGGCAATGCTGAGGAAAAACAGGAAGTATGTCATTCTTGCGGTATTCGTGCTTGCTGCGTTTATTACGCCGCCGGATGTGACATCACAGATACTGGTAGCATTCCCCATGCTGTTTTTGTTTGAAATAAGCCTGCTTCTGAGCAGAATCCTGTTCCGTAAACGGCTTAAGAGAGAAATGCAGGTAAACGGACAAGAAGCAGGGGACGTATAAAAATACTTACAGAATAAAATTGGAGGAGGAAAGCCGAATGAAAGAATGGGAGAAAACAGAGATTGAGGAAGGAAGGCCGGACGGGAAGATAAGCAGGCGCCAGTTCGTAAAAGGCATGGCCTGGGGAGCGGCGGCAATCAGCCTGTCTTCGATCCTGCCCGGCTGTGCGGCAGCCGCCGTTGCGACAGGAACGGAGGGAACGACAAAAGGAGCCGGTGAGACAACGGCGCCGGTAAGCGCAGGCAGCCCGGAGGGAGGCATTTATATCCAGGGCGGAGATATCAATATGAATGGTCAGACCTATACGCTGGAATTTATCCAGCCGGTGAAACTGGTGGCCAAGATTGACGGCGAAGAGAAGACGGAAGGGACATGGAGGTCAAGCAATAAACACCTTGTATCCGTAGATCCCGACGGAACCATTGTCATGCGTGACGGGGTGGGGGGATATGATGTTGAGATTACCTGGTCCTTTGAAGGGACCGTCTATTCCGTCAACTTCCATACGGGCCAGACTTCAGGCGCACACTCTATCGAAGTGGATCGTCCGATGACGAGAGGCGATTTTCTAATCCGTCTGGCCGACTATTTCGGCTGGTATCATTATAACGGCGTCATGGACGACGGAACCGATATTGACAATGAAGGCAATATCATGACAGCGGAGCGCGTGAGAAACTATTTTGACGTGACGGGAAGAAACGATTATGTAAAACCGGTGGAAGCGGCGCTCGATATGGGCATCCTGACGGCATCCTCCCCGGACGACTGCTTTTATCCGATGTCCGTCATGACCCGCGAGGATGCGGCGGTAATCCTGTGCAGAGCGTTTTGCCTGGAAGCCCTTAAGGAAGATTATCTGTCTGACTTCGAGGATGCGGCAAAAATAAGTCCGGAATGCAGAGATGCCTTAAATACGCTGACAGGGCGCAATTTCATGCGGGGGATAACCGACCGGACGCTGGGACCGTCAGACGGAATAACAGATACGCAGGCGCGGATCATAATTGAAGCAATCAGCAGAAGAATCGTGTCTCCGGTGTGGTCTATGCCTGTTTCCCACAGAAAATTCGTTCGCTGCCGGCCAATCTGGTTTACATCGACAAAGAATGCCACGGTGCACTGGCGCTGCCGGGCCTTCAACATCTCCCATCCGCAGATGAAGGGGCTGTTTGTCGGGGATCGGGGCAACGGCGTTACCTTGAGCGACGAATGGGGCGAGTGGATTGATTATATTCCGGGATACTCCACGGATCCGATGTTCGGACTGAATAATAACTGGGATTTTCCTTATGATAATGTTTACTTCTGTGTGGAGGTGGAGGCATATGCCACCAGGGACGGACTGGAAGACAGCCCTGTCAGCCGCTTTATCTGGCGGATTGACCGTCCGGCCTGGCATGATTTTGCTACAGACAAGCTGCATGAAGGCTCAGAGGATTACCCGGCCGTTTACCGGTTTTTTGATAACTTTCAGGCTGCCGCTTATTATATTGAGGGCAGCAAGATGGGAATCCTATACGACGGCCTGATGCCCACGAATACGACAACCACTCTGATTGACCAGGTCAATAAGATTGCGACCAAACCTTATGTTTTTGTGCTGGGACACAATCACGGGGATCATAAGGGGGCGATGGCAGCCGCTTACAACAACGGACTTGATGTTTACTTCTGCGACAGGGTAGGTCCGATTGACGGAGAGTGGAGTATAGAGACATATGCCAAGGATTACACAAGCGGCAATCCGACTGTCGTGGACACTGTATCGGGCACATACACAGGCGACAAGGTTCACCTTGTGTCGGAGGGGGATGTTCTGGATCTGGGCAACTGCAAGTTTGAAGTTTATCAGCTTCCCGGCCATGAAGACGCATCCATTCTGATTTATGACCGTGAACACGGGCTGCTGTTCTCTTCCGATATTTATGGAGTCAACCGTTACTGGGTAGCGGATCAGTTTGGGGCAAAGGGTGTCCGCCAGGATTTGCTGCTCTCGCTGCACCAGCAGCTTATGGCTGCCTATACAAAGGACGGCAGGCAGGTACGGGAGCTGTACACCGGACATAACCGGATTGGCGTTGGAAGCGATTATCTGATGGTATGGGAACAGTGCCTGCAAAATCTCGTTAATTACGGGCCGGACAGCGTCAGCGACGACAGGCGCGGAGACGGGGCAATTCTGGCAAAGGACGGCAACAGCTTCAATACTCTTAACTGGACCGGTTTCTCCATCTCGGGAAAACAGGTTGTGGCAGAATACAAGGGGAAATACGACGGCAATGTATTTACGCGTATTGAGCTTGATAATACGGGCGAAAGCGACCGCGTGGAGAGCAACCTGTATTTTGATTATAAGACAAATGCACAGCTGAGCAATGTCACTTTTTCGGATGCAGAACTCGTGGGCCATGATTTCAAATACAAAGCGGGGCAGGAAATGGAAAATGAGCTGCTGGAGGACGGCAGGCTAAAATACGCTGTTTCTAATAAATTCGTTCCCTTTGATTACGAGTATGAAGTGCTGATTTCCCCGCTTCAGGATACGGTGACTATGACGCCGGTGGCAATGTCCGACCGGATTACCGCGCTGACCGTCAACGGCGCCCCGGCGTCCAGCCGCTGTCCGGTTACCGTACCGGCCTCCGGTCCCGCCGTTGTGACGGTGACGGGCCCGGATGGAAAAACGAACCGGACGTATACCTTTACATTCAGGACGGCCTGATAAGTTCGCAGGTATGGCTGTCTGCCGATTTATCAAAAAGGTTTTTACCATGTTTAAGTCCCCGGGGCGCCGATTTCATGCGCTCCGGGGATTTGACGTAACAGTTCAGCCGCGACCGGAACGGACCATGTCCGGTGTGGTGAGGGGGATGGCTGAGTTTTCCGTCCCTGGTTGAAGGTTGTCGTGAGGGGAATCCGGCCGGAATGAATTCTTACGGGGACCGTTTGCACTTTTCGAAGCGCATAGCCGTGCTAAATTCGTGAGAAACCTCATTAAGCACGGATGGGCTTCCATATCCCCTGCAGAATTG
>Ga0129317_1000495_pt1 | contig 41224 bp, 32 predicted proteins | sample Cm1ome_FD_94430 | JGI IMG/M metagenome (GOLD analysis project Ga0129317, IMG submission 94430) | Eastern black-and-white colobus group fecal microbial communities from Wisconsin, USA - Cm1105 metagenome | ecosystem: Host-associated > Mammals > Digestive system > Large intestine > Fecal | place... | reverse complement strand
ATGAGCAAGTAGCGAAAGCGGATTGCGAATATCTGCTTGATTCCTGTTTTTGAAATTTTATTTGGCGGATACGCCACACCGACGAAATGCGTAGCATTTTGGAGGTTGGCTCTGAACAGTTACGTTAATTTTCACATTTTCGGAAAGGATCGTTTTCTTTTATGAGTTCGAAAGGAAAATCCATTTTCCATACAATCCTGCTCTCCATGCTTCTGGTACTTGGGATTGAATTTATTCTTCTATTTGTCACCTTGTACCTTACCCATGTCAGAGAGCAGTTAAATAACAATGCCGCCGATATTTTGCATAAACAGGTAGAAAACCGTTCCGGTTACCTTGTCAATACCATGCTCAAAAATCAGGATTTGGAAGCGCTTGCCCAGAGTATCCAGACAAGCATGCTCACTCTGGAATCAGAAGGCAAAATCAGCCTGGCTACGCTGGATACAAGCAGTGAGCATGCTCTCCCTTTGCTGCAGGAGATCAGTACCGATCTCATAGCACAGCTGCGCCGTAAAAATGTGACCGGTATTTTTGTGGTTTTAAATACGCATGATCTTGACGAAACAGCACCTGACACCTGTCTTCCGGGACTTTACATTCGTGATCTTGATCCCGATTCTGCTCCGTCTGACCGTAATTATGATCTGCTTCTGGAACGCGCTTCTGCCCTGGTCGTCCGTTCTATGGGAATTTCGACCGATAAAAAATGGAGTCCGGTATTCCGGTATGACGGTGCTGACTCCGCTTCTTTTTATTATCCTGTTTTTCAGGCTGCCTTTAAGGACGGCGGAAAATTAAACGCTTCTGATTATGGCCGCTGGACAACGTCCCCTTATACTCTGGAGGGCGATGACCTCTCCTGCATTGCCTACTCGATTCCTCTGCTTCTTCCGGACGGCACCGTCTACGGCGTACTCGGTGTGGAAATGCTGACCAGCTATCTTCAGACGCTTCTTCCGGCACAGGAACTCCAGGATGACAATACAGGCGCTTATCTGCTTGGTTCCACCCGCTCTAACCTTTTGAATCCAATCTTTTCGATGAGTGTGGTCTGTTGCTCTGCATCCGGCAATGAAAAGCCTGAAACAGCTTCTTTTCTTCTGCCATTGCAGTATTCCGGCTCAGATTCTTACTTCACCGTTCAAAACGGCACGAACTATTATGTCGCACTTGAACCGCTTACGCTGTACAGCAAAAATGCTCCGTTTTCTTCCGATCATTGGGTACTAATCGGCACGGTTGATGAGAGTCATCTGTACGCGCTTTCCACGCATGTGCTTCATCTTCTCTGGCTGTCCATTCTGCTTACACTCACGGTCGGGCTGCTGTGCAGTCTGTTCGTAAGCCGTCATCTTGCCCGCCCGGTTGCAAAGCTTTCTGCGGAGGTAGCACAGGCACAGTCCAAACGAGATACGATCCCGTCACTGTCACACACGGGAATCCGTGAAGTAGACCAGTTTTCCGATGCGATCACCCAGCTGAGCCGCGATGTGCTTACCTCTTCCACAAAGTTTCTTCGCATTATGGACATGGCCAGTATAGAGCTCGGCGGCTATGAGATACGCTTTGATACCGGTACAGTATTCGTAACCGATAACTTCTTTCCCATGCTCGGACTTTCGCAGCCGGATACCGCCAGCCTTAATCCTGATGAGTTTCGAACACTCCTGAAGAATTTTGGTCAGTGTTGTCCGTGTACCATTACTCCGTCCGGAGATGAGGTTTACAAAGTGACACCCGCCGATGGGCAGGTACATTACCTTCGTCTTAAAACGACGCATGAAGCACTTGCACAGGTTGGACTGGTGGAAGATGTCACTGCCTCTACACTGGAGCGTCTCCGGATCGAACATGACAGGGATTATGATACACTGACCGGTCTTTACAACCGCCAGGCATTCCAGCGCGAATGTGAGGTCCTTTTCCTCCACCCGGAAAATCTCAGACACGCTGCCTTTCTTATGCTTGACCTTGACAATCTCAAGCATACGAATGACACCTACGGACATGATTACGGCGATCAGTACATCCGTCAGACCGGACTTTGTTTTGCCAGACACACACCTGAAGGCACACTTTGCTCCCGTATTTCCGGTGACGAATTCAACGTATTTTTTTACGGCTATGACAGTCAGGATGAAATTCGTACCGTTATTGAACAGCTTCGGGACGAGTTTTCCCAAAAGGTGATTCATCTTCCGGACGGTCAGGAGCTCTTCATCAGTATTTCCGGTGGCATCGCCTGGTATCCGGAGGATGCCTCTGATCCGACTACGTTAAAAAAATACGCCGATTTTGCAATGTACCAGGTCAAGCATTCCAAAAAAGGCCGACTTGGCGAATTTGATCTTGGCACCTACAACAATGAAATTTACAGCCTGCAAAGCAAAAAGGAGTTTGACCGCCTGATTCGCGAAGAACTGATCCACTATCAATTTCAGCCGATCGTATCCTGCGTCACCGGTGAAGCAATCGCCTATGAGGCACTGATGCGTGTCGATCTTCCGACCATCTCCTCTCCGGATACGGTACTGAAAATGGCCCGGGCAGAAGGACGTCTGCATGACATCGAGCGCATCACTATTTTCAAGGCATCGGAAGCTTATCTGGCTTTGCTGCGCGATAAGCTGGTACGAAGCAGTGATCTTCTCTTTCTGAACTCGATTGCCAGCCAGCACATGACCGAGGAAGAAAACCGCGAATTTGCGAACCGGTTCTCCATGCTTCAGAAAAACATTGTCATTGAGATTACGGAGGAAGAGGCTCTGGATCATCATTCCCTTGAAGTAAAACGCAGCACACCTGGTTTTACCGGCATGTTTGCGCTTGACGATTACGGCAGCGGCTACAGCAATGATCTCAGTCTGCTGGAACTCTCCCCGCTCTTTATTAAGATCGATCTCTCGATCGTTCGAAACATTCATACTAATCCGGATAAACAGCAGATTGTCTCCAATATTGTTTCCTACGCCCACCAAAGAAACATGCGTATTATCGCAGAAGGTCTGGAAACACCGGAGGAACTTTCCAAAGTACTGGAGCTTGGCGTTGATTATCTGCAAGGCTATTTTCTTGCCCGTCCGGCAGCGATTCCTCCGCAGATCAATGAAACTGCAGTACGTATGATCCGGGATTTTCAAACTGCCAAAACGGTATAACAGATTTCCGTCCCAAAGAATAATTCTCCTCTTTTTCCACATACTAACTACAGGCGTCAGGAATTACCTGCTTATGAATTATTCTGAACATTGGAGGACGAATCAAATATGAAAGCAACAGGAATCGTACGAAGAATTGATGACCTCGGCCGGGTTGTTATTCCAAAGGAAATCCGCAGAACACTACGCATCCGCGAGAGCGACCCGCTTGAAATTTTCACTGACCGGGAGGGAGAAATTATTTTAAAAAAATACTCGCCGATCGGCGAGCTTGGTTCATTTGCGAAGGAGTACGCAGAAGCGCTCTCCTCTTCCTCCGGTCACAGTGTCTGCATTACCGACCGCGATCAGGTCATCGCCGCAGCAGGCGGCATGAAACGCGATCTCGTTGGCTCTCCTGTGACCGGTGCGCTCGAAGCAATCATGAATGAGCGCGAACATGTACTTCTTAATCCGCCATCCGGAACGCACATTAAAATCACCCGGGATGATTCTGGGGACAATTATCCCCAGGTCATCAGCCCCATTCTCTGTGAGGGCGATGTCATCGGATCTGTCATCCTGCGCAGCCGTGACAGCAGCCATTCCATGGGAACGACCGAACAGACCCTTGCAAGGTGCGCAGCCGGATTTATGGGGCGACAGATGGAGCAGTAACCACTGTCAATGAATACGCGGCAGGTTCCAGCGGTAATAAGCAGCCAGAAACCGAATCGAACACACAACTCCTGCTCCGATCATCATCCCAACAATCCGCCCGGTATACGAATACAGCACAATAAACACAATACCTCCTGCGATCGATGCTACTGCATAAACATGCTTCACAAAAATATACGGCATTGTTCCTGCCATCATATCGCGGATAACGCCGCCGCCGACTCCGGTGATCACTCCGACAAAAACCACCAGAAAGTAGTTGTCCTGATATCCTGCCGCAACTGCCGCATACGAACCGACTACTGTAAAAATGCCAAGCCCGATCGTATCGCACAGAAGCATGATACGGTCATACCATCTCGCAATATTGCCGGAAAACAGCTGATTTCTGATATAAACAGCCAGAAACAGCAGCGTTGACGTGATTACAGCCGCAAGCGCATAAACTGCATGCAGAAACGTCACCGGAGGATTGATTCCAAGAATCAGATCGCGGATGATTCCTCCTCCGACAGCCGTTGTCACTCCCAGTACATTTACTCCGAAAATATCCATTTTCCGTTCAATTCCAAGCATCGCTCCGGACGACGCAAACGCTACCGTTCCAAGCATTTCCATAATAAAAATCATCAGATCCGAATACTCCATACGTTTTTCTTTTCCCTTCTCATTTTTCCATGTATAACAGCTTCGACAGATACTCCTTACCGGATCCGGCTGCGGTATTTCGATGGTGGCTGTCCGTATTTTTTCCGAAAAGCCTTACTCAAATGAAATTCATCATAAAATCCAAAGTTTACCGCGGCTTCATGCAGCTTTGCCTGCGGCTGATGAATCAGAAATTCCTTCACCATTTCAAGCTTCAGGTCCATCTGATACATGGAAAAGGTCTTTCCGCACGCCTTTTGAAAATAATTATTCAAGGTCCTGGGGCACACAAAAAAATGGTCCGCCATCTCCTTCGGACTGTAAAAAATCTGCGGATTGGACTGGATCTGCCCTCTTGCTTCCTCCAGCATCGTTTCCGGCTTTCCATCCTCCGCTTTTTCTGACTGCAGCAAAAGCAGTTCACACAAAATCAGCTGGAAAAAAATATTGAGACGCTCCGTCCGCATCGGATCCTGCGACCAATATTCGGAAATCAGTTCCTGAAAGTACCGCCGGATCTGCGGCCTGCGTCTGCAATGAAGAAGCGTCGCACACATGATTCTCAAATCTTCCTCCCGACAGGTCTGATCCTTATCCGGCGCTTTTCTTTTCTCCTGTACGCAGCTCCACCTCTGCTCACGTTTTGTCGGCATCACATGAAAATACATATGCCGGTTTCCCGGATTACACAGTTTCTCTCCATAATGGTGGCGCCCACTGGCAAGGATCAGAAGATCGTCACTTTCCATTTCATATTTTTTTCCATCCTCAAAAACCTCCCACGTTCCATCCAGCATATACAGAAAATCATGCTCCGGCAATACACGGTCCGGATGAACCATTCCATTGACGGATGTGATATAGTTCGCACTTGTAATATGGCGTTCTGCCATTTTTTCCAGATACAGCATACCATTCTCCTTCATCAGGGCGGATCTTCTCAATCCCTCCTGTCATTCCATATTGTACATGTTTTTTTCCACATTGGCAATGGTCGGTTTCTGTAATGTATGGTACAGTAGGGCTGTTCATATTTGTTCGACTTAACCTAATTTTTGATGGAGGATTTGTAATGAATAAAAATAATTTTTCTTCTCCTCTCTCTCTTCGCAATGTACAGATTACAGACACATTCTGGAAGAAAGAGATGGAGCTTGTCCGTACAGAGGTTATCCCGTATCAGTGGGCTGCTTTAAATGATCAGGTGGAAGGGGCGGCTCCTAGCTTCTGCATGCACAACTTTAAGGCCGCCGGAAAGCTTAATAAAGAGAAAAAGGAGCTTGGAACCGCATTTGAAGAGCCAGTCTACACCTTCCGTGGCTTTGAGGCGCTTCCGGAGGATCCGAAGCATCTCGATGACAAATTTTATGGCTTCGTTTTCCAGGACAGTGATTTCTACAAATGGATCGAAGCCGTCGGATACTCTTTGACCCAGCATCCGGATCCGCAGCTCGAATCCATCGCCGATGGCGCGATCAACATCGTCTGCGCAGCCCAGCAGGAGGATGGATACCTTGATACGTATTACATCCTGAATGGAAAAGACCGCATTTTTACGAATCTCCGCGATCATCATGAGCTCTACTGCCTCGGTCATCTGCTTGAAGGCGCCGTTGCCTACTATCAGGCGACCGGGAAGGACAAACTGCTGAAGGCAGCTTCCCGCTATGCCGATTACGTCGCAGATTATTTCGGACCGGAGGAGGGAAAATGCAAAGGCTATCCGGGCCATGAAATCGCAGAAATGGCACTGGTTCGTCTTTATGAAACGACTCAGGATTCCAAATATTTAGACCTTGCAAAATACTTTATCGATGAACGAGGAAAACAGCCGTACTACTTCGATAAGGAGCATCCGGAAGAAGTCAAAAAGAATCCGAACGGTCTCCGTTACTCCTATAATCAGGCTCATCTTCCGGTCCGGGAACAGGATGAAGCCGTCGGCCACGCAGTCCGTGCCGTCTATCTTTATTCCGGAATGGCTGATATTGCCAGACTGACTGAAGATGATACGCTTTTTGATGCCTGCAAACGCCTCTGGGACAATATGGTTCAGAAAAAGCTCTATATCACCGGCGGTATTGGCGGAACGCACATGGGCGAAGCCTTTTCCTTTAATTATGATCTTCCGAACGATACTGCCTACGCAGAGACCTGCGCTTCGATCGGTCTTGTATTCTTTGCACGCCGGATGCTTGAAATCTGCCCAGACGTACAGTACGCTGATGTAATGGAGCAGGCACTTTACAATACCGTCCTTGCAGGTATGGCATTAGATGGGAAAAGCTTTTTCTATGTCAATCCGCTTGAGGTACTTCCGGAGGCCTGCCATAAGGATGAGCGCAAATTCCATGTAAAGCCGGTTCGCCAGAAATGGTTTGGCTGTGCATGCTGCCCGCCAAATCTTGCCCGCACGTTAAGTTCCGTCAGCTCCTATGCCTTTACCGAAAAGGATGATACCCTCTTCGTTCACCTTTACATCGGAAGCGACATCAAAAAAACTGTAAATGGAACAGATGTATCCGTACGCATGACCTCTGAATTCCCATGGAACGGTAAGGTCACCCTTCAGGCCGACAGCGCCGATACACCGTTTACTCTCGCACTTCGCATCCCGGGCTGGTGTACCTCCTATCAGGTATCTCTCCTGGGTGCAGCACACAATCCGATCTCCGGTTCTGAAGCCATCACCGGCCTGGACGCTTCGGAATATACGATCAAAGACGGGTATCTTTATATCACGCGCAAATGGAAGGAATCCGAAACTCTGACGCTTGATTTCCCAATGGAGATCCAGGTATGGAACGCAAATCCAAATGTACGTGAAGATATCGGCCGTGCTGCCGTGACACGCGGTCCGATCACCTACTGCCTGGAAGAAGCAGACAATGGCTCTGACCTGCATCTGCTCACACTGGACTGGAACGCTCCTGCACAGGTACGTGACTTCACCGTATGTGGTGAACCGGTAAAGGAAATCCTCATGCAGGGCTTTAAGGAAGAAAAGTCCAAAGAGCTTCCGGAGCGTCTCTACCGTCCGATCCAGGCGGCAGAAAAAACGCCGGTTACCCTTCGCTTTATTCCATATTATACGTGGGCAAACCGCGGTGAAAATGAAATGAGCGTCTGGATCCGCGTGTGATGGTAAAGCGGACATGTAAGCATTCCATCTACCGCTTATTGCTCTGCGCACTTGAAGCGTGGATTTCTTATTTTCACAAAATGAATTTTCCGAAAAAAGCCGCAGCAGGAGATACCCTGCCGCGGCTTTTATTTTCTGTCTTTTCTGCTGCTTTGTTGCTCTGCAGTTCTGTTATTCCATTTTTTCTGCTGCTTTGTTGCTCTGCAGTTCTGTTATTCCATCTTTTTGCAGCTTTGTTGCTTTACAGTTCTGCGTTTTCTTTGCTGTTTATTTCTCTGTCATGATCTGATTTCGTCTTAAGAATTCGTCTGCCAGTGTAATCGTTCCGATCTGCTCCACCTTGCCTGTCATATACGCATTCATATTTTCATCGATCCGAACCTTCATCGTTCCACCTGCCATATGTACAAATACACACGGATCCGTAAGTCCCATCTGATATGCTACTCCGGCTGCCGCACAGCAGCTGCTTCCTGATGCGAGTGTATAACCGGCTCCCCGCTCATATCCCTCCGTATCGATATTATTTTTATCCCGGATCCTGATGATCTGTGTATTGACGCCATCCGGGAACCGACCGGAATGCTCCAGCTTTTCACCGATTTCGCATACCGCACTTTTTGAAATCTCTTCCATCGGAATGATGCAGTTGAGATTTCCCATCCACACGCACGTTCCCATGTATCTTCTTCCTCTGTATTCTACCGGTACAAATTCACTCTTTCTGTTTCCATCCTCAGAAACGGTTTCCGCATCCGTCTGTCCGCAATACAGCCTACCCATGGAAATTGTCACTTCGCTCGCCTGCTCATTATGATAATGAACCGTTACCTCACGGCTTTTCGTCTGAAGTACCATTTCCTTTTTTATCACATATCCTGCGTCCTTCAGATATTTTGCAAAAATGCAAAGTCCGTTTCCGCTGATTCCTGCCTCGCTTCCATCCGGATTATAGATCTTTACTCCCATCTTTCCAAAGATCTGGACCGGCCCCACCAGAATTCCGTCCGCTCCGGCTCCGAAACGACGGTTGCAGATACTCCTGATATCCTCCGGCTTCAATTCATATTCATTTTTCACACAGTCATAAACCAGATAATCATTTCCGTAGCTCTCATACATTCCAAGTGTCAGTTCCATATAAAATCCCCCTTTGCACACTTTTTTTTATTATACTTCTTATTATTTAAAATAAAAACTTATTTCATGCTGTTTTTCTTACGTATAGTGCTGTATAATATAACAATCCATAAGATCCATAAAAGATTCCTTCCCAGCAAAAATCGATTGCTTCGATTTCTTCCAAACACAGGAGCATTTTTATTATGAACAACCATTTTCTTCCCGAAAAATCAGGCTACTTAAACGATGAATTTCGCATTTTCTCACTGGTCAGCAAAAAAAGCCAGGAGTTTCAGACTCATTATCACAGCTTTCACAAACTGCTTTTTTTTGAATCCGGTGCGGTCAGCTATTATGTAGAAGGAGAAACCTACGAACTTGCACCGTTCGATCTTGTATTCGTTCCGGCTGGCGAGGTACACCGCCCGATCATTCACAGCAACGCTCCATACCGTCGTCTGATCTTATATCTTTCTCCTGCCTTTTTTGAAAAATATGAAAAAAAAGCAGTAGATCTTTTCCACTGCTTTTCACTTTGCTCTGCCCGTACCTCACACGTGCTTCGCTTTCCCGATCTGCCCAAAAGCAGACTTTATCCTCTCTTACAGGAACTCATGCACTGCGCACACCGTCCGCTTGACCCGGCAGAGCTTCTGTATCAGAAATCAGTCCTGCTTCAGTTTTTGCTGCTCTTAAATCAGGCAATGAGCAATGGATGTCCTGCGTTTCCGTCTGCGTCTGTCTCCAGTCCGCAGATTCTGCAGGTAATTTCTTATATTAATCAGCATCTTACCGATGAACTTTCCATCGATCAGATTGCTTCTGCCTGCTTTCTGCACCGTTCTTATCTGATGCATCTCTTCCGTCAGGAAACGGGTACCACAATCGGAAGCTATATCGCAGAAAAACGGCTTTTTACCGCACGTACACTGATCCGCTCCGGTGTTTCCATCACTGATGCTGCACTTCAAAGCGGTTTTCCGTCCTACTGTGCCTTTTACCGCGCCTATCAGAAAAAATATGGTCATTCCCCGAAAGATGACCGACTAAGCAGCCGGATCTCTTCTCCATACCCCTCCAGCTCATTCGGTGTCTCCAGGCAAAATGGTCTTCCCTGAAGCCGTGGATGGTGTACAACACTTTGCAGCGCCTTTAAACCGATGTAGCCCGCTCCGATTTTTTCATGACGGTCCTTATGGCTTTGAAATGGATTTTTGCTGTCATTTACATGAACCGCCTTCAGACGTTCCAAGCCGATGACCCGGTCAAATTCTTCCAGTACACCGTCTAAATCCTGCACGATATCGTATCCTGCATCGTACACATGGCATGTATCCAGACAGACACCGATCTTATCCTGCAATTCCACCCGTCTTATAATCTCCGCAAGCTCTTCGAACCGGCTTCCGATCTCCGTCCCCTTTCCTGCCATCGTCTCAAGCAGCACGGTTGTCTGCTGCTCCGGCCACAGAATCTCATTCAGTATCTCTGCAATTTCCCCGATGCCTGCTTCAATTCCCTGTCCGACATGGCTGCCCGGATGAAAATTATAAACATTTCCCGGCAAATATTCCATCCGTTGTAAATCGTCCAGAAACGTCATTCTCGCAAATTCCCGCACTTTTACATCTGCCGATGCCGGATTTAAGGTATACGGTGCATGCGCAACGATCCTTCCGATTCCATTTTCCTTTGCAAAGGCAAGATAAGCCGCGACATCCCTTTCATCCAACGGCTTTGCCCTGCTGCCGCGCGGATTTCTCGTAAAAAACTGAAAGGTCGTTGCTCCAATTGAAACGGCTTCCTTTCCCATATGCAAAAAACCTTTTGAAGATGATAAATGACATCCGATCTGAAGCATATCTGCCCTCCTGTTCTTCTTTGAATCACTCTTTCTCTTTGCATAATTTGTATTCTTTTTGCATAATTTGTAAAGCGGTAGGCGGAAATGATTTTTCAGACGCGCTCTAAGCCTTTGCATACCGCTCCTTCCTTATTTCATCCATGATCTGCCGCACACGCTTCTGGCAGGTAAATAATATCACCTGATGTCCGCATCGTTCCAGCCAGGAAAGCACACTGCGCAGTCGTTCATCATCATACATTGCAAACGGCTCATCCAGCAGAAAAGGAAGCTCTTCCTCTCCGGCCAGCACCTCTCCAGCTGCCATACGAACCGCAAATCGGATCTGATGCAGCATACTGGTACTGATCCTTCTTTGTTCCGTCGCCTGTCCGCCAAAATAGACACGGATCCGACCGCTCGTCTCAACAACGATCCTGTCGCACTGACCACCCGACAACGCTTTTATAATTTCGGATGCACGCTCTCCGATTTCCGATGCCGGACCACCCCCGGATTTCTCCGACAGCTCCATAATCCGGTCAATTGCAAGATTTAAAGCAGTTATTTCCGTATCTGCTGTCTCCAGCTTCACATGCTGATGATACAGCTTCTCTACCTCTTCCTGGAGCTTCTGATAAATATCCTCTTTTTTCCTGATCTCCGCTTCCAGCTGCTTCTCTCTGACAGAAAGATCATACGACTCGTCTTCTTCCTTTTCTCCGGTAAGAAATCTTCTCACCGGGAAAAAAAGAAGCAGAAATGCACCCCCGAAAATCCCGAGGAAAATGCGCAGCAGCAAATGCTGCAACAACAGTGCTCCTAAAAGCGCAAGTACTCCGGCCAGGAGAAGAAGCATCTGAATCAGGTTCTTTCCGGTATCCGTAATCCCGTCTCCCTGCCAGCTGCTCTCTTCTTCCTGCTCCCTGCGCCCTCCCTGACGCAATGCATTACGCTGTGCCTGAAGGCGCAGCGCCTCTTTTCGCACATATTCTGCTTCCAGCTGACGCTTATGGATTCTTTCCTCCAATGCATCGGATTCTTTCTTTTTCTTTTGCTGTGCACACGCTCTGCGTTCCTCGAGCACCTTAAGCGCCGCCTCTCCATCTGCACCGTTTCCGGTTGTTTTTGCTGCCTTCAGGCACTGCCTGAGGCCATCTTCTACGTGCAGCTCACAGATGCTTTGATTCTGTGTCCAGAAAACGGTGCTTTCAAATGTATCTGCATCCAGGCCGCCCAGCAGCTCCGACAGCACTTCCTGCGGCTCCATCACAGCTTCCCATTCGTTTCCTTCCTCTGCTTCTTCCACCTCCTGTTTCACAGAAAGCATACCCGGATAGACTCCAAAGGTACGGCGTATCTCATAGCGCTGCCCGCCGTCCCAGACCGTCATTGCTCCCTCACCATCCGGTTCCGTCATTCCATCGCCGGAGATCCCCCGTCTCTTTTCCTCTTTTGGACGTGGTCCGGACAGCATTGCCCCAAGGAAGGAATGAATGGTCGATTTTCCGGATTCATTGCCTCCGTAAATAATATTTACGCCGGATTGCAGCCGGATCGTATGCCCTGCAAATTTGCCCCAGCGGATCAGATCCAGTCTTTCAATCTCCACTGCTTTTCCCCCTTCTTCCAGCTTTTTTTTCTGATAGTCCGTTTGGATACAGAAGCGCTTCCAGTCCATAATACAGCGCTTTCTCTTCTGTTACACTCGTCGGACCGTCGTCTCCAAAGGATTCAATAAAACGCCCGATCAGCTTTCCCTCATACTTTTTTTTCAGCAGTTCCAGATGAAAAGCCGGAACGGTCTGGTTCGATACAGAAAGCACCCTTCCGCATTTTAAATATTCACGTACCTGCACAGAAAATCCAGGATCCCGCTCGCCTGCCAGTGTAATGCGGTACATATTCTGAGCCCCGCCCTCTTCGATCACGCGGCATATCTTTTCCTGCACGGAAAACGGATTGTCCGTCTCCGTCAATTCAACCGTCTTTTCCAGATATCGCCGGCCTTCCATTTCCACAAATGAAATATGTACCTTCTTCTTCTGAATATCTCCGATCACATATCCATGCGCTCCGATATCTTCTGCGCAGACCGGCTCAGGAGCGCCTGCATAAACGGCCAGATTCCGAATATACACCTGCGGATTATGCAGGTGTCCCAGCGCAATATAATCGAATCCTGCATCCAGCAGTTCATCCTTATTCAGCGGAATATGTGACGCATCGCCTCCATGCAGCAGCAATATTTTAAAATAATCATTTTTTTCCGCACGGACTCCCGTCATGACCGACTCGGATATTTCCCGGTGATGATAGCTCATTCCGTAAATTTCAAGCTTCAGCTCCGGAAGACGGATCCGTTCCAGCTGTTCTGAAAAAATGGTGATCACATTTTCATTCCACTGGTAAGTCAGATATGGGGAAGCCGGCTCAAGATAGTCCCGATTACCTGCGATCAGTACTACAACTGTTTTTTCCAGTGTCGAAAACAGATAATTCACCTCATTGAGTTCCTTTATTTCCGGCCTGCGATCAAACAGATCTCCTGCGATCAACAGCAGATCGACCTTTTTTTCATTTGCATCCGCAATACATCTGCGAAATCCTTCCCACAATTCTTTTCCGCGTGCTTTCGCCCACGGATAATTGTGATCCGGCGCTGCACCTAGGTGTACATCTGCAATATGCATAAAACGCATCTTTTTTCCTCCCGCAAAATTCTTTCTGTCTCTTACTCTATCATAGCATTTTTCAGCTTTATGTGGTATAATTATTAAAAATTTATAAAATATGCAAAGGAGGAACCAATGAAAGCATTTGTAAAAGAATTCAAAGAATTCATCATGCGCGGTAATGTGATCGACATGGCAGTCGGCGTTATCATCGGCGGCGCTTTCAACAACATTGTCAGCTCACTGGTCAATGACATCGTGATGCCGGTCATTACACTCATCACCGGAAAGATCAATTTCACTGACATGCTCATCGCCCTCGACGGAAACAGCTATCCTTCCCTCAAGGCAGCTCAGGATGCTGCTGCACCGGTCATCGCATACGGCAATTTCATCCAGATCGTCGTACAGTTTCTGCTGACCGCTTTCGTTATCTTTCTGGTAATCAAAGGCATCAATCAGCTGCACAAGCCAGCCCCGGCGCCTACTCCTGTAACCAAAACCTGTCCGTTCTGCAAATCTGAAATTCACATCGATGCAGTAAAATGTCCGCACTGCGCCTCTGATTTAACAGAATAAAAAAGAAAGTGCCGCGCAATCCATGTGTTTCCACGTGAATTTGAGCGGCATTTTTTTGCTTCAGGCCTGCACATTCTTCTATCAGCAGCAGTAAAATCCTGGTATCACTCTTCCTCCGCAGCAACAGTTGCAAAACAGATTCAGCATGCAAAGCTTCATACACCAGTCGCCGCCGCCTTCAAACGGATTCCCATAGGCCTCTCCCATCGTCTGATACCACTGGCCACCGTTTTCCAGCTGCTGCAAAAGCTGACGGTACGCCATATTTCCAGGCTCCATCTCGGCTGCCTTCTGCGCATGCTCCTTTGCAATGATATTGTTGCCCTGACCGGAGTTGGCCATGGCACTTAAATAATACCATCTCGCGGTATGCTGGCTGATCTCTGAAAGTACATGCAGAGCCTCTGCGAAGGCACGGTTTCGGATATAATTCTCCGCCGCCTGCATCCGTACATCCTCTTCCGACCAGGATGCGTTCTGACTACTCTGTGATCTTCCTCCATCATAACCACCGAATCCGCCAAATCCGCCGAATCCGCCAAATCCGCCGAATCCGCCATAACCGCCATAACCGCCCTGTGAACCGTAGCTGCTTCCTCCATAAGTACTCTGCCCTCCGGTTCCCTGCTCCCGTTCCTGCATGATCTGCTGATATGCCTGCTGGATCTCCTTGAATTTTTCCTCCGCCTGTGCCTTGTTCGGGTTATTAATATTCGCATCCGGATGATACGTTCTGCTCAGCTTCCGATATGCTTTTTTTATCTCGTCCTCAGAAGCATTCTGCGATACTCCCAGTACATCGTATGGATTTTTCATAATCTTTTTTCAAGTCTCCTCATTCCTGTTCCGATTTTTCTGCACTTTCTCATCATGGGTCTGCTTAATCAGAACATATCTCCCCCAGACTCCTGAATACAACACATTTCTCAGGATTCCTGCATATTCCAAAATCGGAAGCCGCTCAAACGCACGTGCTGATTCCGCTAATACATCCGTCAGCATCTTCCTGTATTTTGGTTCCTCATTTCCGTCAAAAACATCCCCGCAGTCCAGAAAAAGATTATAATTATTCTTTTTCCTGTCTTTTGGAAGATCTTCCAGCGCATCCATGAGGTAAATAAATTTCCCCAGATAAAATCCCATCTGCCGCAGATCCTCCTGCCAGATATCCTCTTTCCAGACGAAAATCTCGCCCAGAAAATGCCCGGTCAGACCTGCTACATAATCAATCTCTTTTTTCTGCTCTTTTTCTGCTTCGCCAAGCAAACGGATATTCTCTTCGATTGCTTTCCCCTGCCTCGGATATCTTTTTTTCAGCTCTTCGCTGCTTTTCTTAAGAAGCGCTGCTCCGGATGCCCCGATCAGACTGTGCTCATCCTTCCAGTCATCCTTCAGCTTTTCATACGACAAAAGCACACACATATCTGCTGCATAGGAAATCGCGCTGTTTTCTGCGCTTTTATGCTTCCGGATCGGATGAAGCATGCAGCGCCGCTCCTCTACGGTTGTCTTCTCCTCATACAGCGCGGTCAGAAGAATCGCCAGAAACGTCAGATCATAGTTTAACATCATCTGCGCAGTCCGTCCATACCTCAGATGCAAATTACGGCATAATCCGCAGTAAAAGCTGCGGTATGCCGTATATTCTTTCAGCTTAAGCTCCTGCTCATTTACATAAATATAACCAAACATCCTGTCTTCCCTTTTCAGAAAAAATCATAAATCTCAAAAACAGTACTTCCCATCCTTTCAGCTGCGCTTTTCAAATTCCTTGCGGCACTTCGGACAGGTAATACAGATCTTCCCCTTTCCGCGCGGAACACGGATCTTCTGTCCGCACGACGGACATTTATAAATATGGTATTCCTTGCTCTGCACAATGCGCCGTTTCATCTTCGCAAAAGATCTCCGGATCTTTTCTGTTTTTTGAAGATATGCGGAATTTTCGCTGCTTCTTTTTGAAATATTTCTTGAAAACATTCGAAAATAACAGTAGACAAGCAAGATAAGCGCCACCAGATAAAGAAGCGGAAGCCGCGTGATCATATTCAATACCAGCAACACCAGCGTGACCGTCATGATAAATCTTGAAAATTCATCCGCTCCGTATCGTCCCTGCATAAATTGTTCCAGTCGTCTTCTCATTTGGATAACCTCACATTCTTAATCGACTAATTTATACAGACTGTACCGCCATTATGCCGGAATGTCAACGGCTCCTTGGCTGATTTCACATAAATTTCAGATATATCATTTTTCTATAAGTTTTGCAGCTGCTCAGGCTCATTCTGCTCACTGCTCTTAACTGCTTCCGGAAAACTCAGCTGAACAATAAAGTGATCCTCCTGCAGCTTCAGCAAAAATGAACCGCCCTGCAGCTCCGTCAGGCTCTGTGCGATCGAAAGCCCAAGACCACTCCCCTCTGTATTACGGCTCCGGTCTCCGCGCACAAAACGTCCCATCAGTTCTTCTGCTGATAGATCAAGATGCTCTTTCATCTGATTTTCCAGTGAGATTTTTACGTGCCCGTCATCCTTTTCAAGTCCGATGACAACTGTACTGTTCTCAAGCGCATATTTGCAGATGTTGCCAAGAAGATTTTCCAGGACGCGCCAAAACTGCCTACCGTCTGCCATGATATACGCAGGCGCTTTTTCCATTTCCCATCTGGCTGTCAGGCCTTTTTCCTCCAGCCTGTCCTCAAATTCTCCATATGCCTGATCCAGCATGCTCTGCACCTGCAGACGCATCATATGAAGCTCCACATTTCCGGAGCTGATCTTGCTCACTTCCACAAGATCCTCGGTCAGCTGTCTGAGCCTCTGGGATTTCTGATCCAGAACTTCTATATAATGCTGTACGTTCTCCCCTTCCAGATGCTCCCGTTTCAGAAGATCGACATAATTCACGATCGAGGTAAGCGGCGTTTTCAGATCATGCGAAACATTTGTAATCAATTCTGCCTTCAGGCGCTCATTACGCACGATCGCCTCTACGGCTTCCTGCAGCCCGTCTCCCATTTCATTGACTGCCTTCGCCATCTCATACGTCTCTCCGGTCAGCGTTGCAAGATCAATCTTGTATTCCAGATCACCTTTTGAGATCTGATGAATCCCCTCCCAGACACTCTGTTTCCCCGCCATATCACGCAGCAAATATAAAAGCACCGCCATATCAAGCACAAATACCATAAAAATACCGACACGTCCGAAAAACAGCAGAAATGCAAAATTCAAAATGAAAAATATAATGTAAAAAAACAGAAGCTGCCCGGAAGCTGCCCTCGTAGCAGTTACCCGCTTCCACGTATAGATCAGCATTCTGCAGATACTGTTGTGCCACAGAAGATGCGCACGAAGCCTTCGCACAAAGCCGGTAAACGCAGAAAGACTCAGGAGCCATATGACAGAGGCTGCCACCGACCAGAAAATCCGTTCCCAGCCCCTGATCAGCATCGGCTCCGGCGTTCGAAAATCCAGCACGATCATCACCAGTACTCCCAGGATCACATAAATCCCTCCTGCAAGCTCCGTAGGAATCCGGTCCATCCAATAAATCCTCGTTGCCAGTCTTCCCTCCTGCCATCCGGCACTCAGCACAGAAAAAACAAATGCCGCAAAAAGGAGCACACCGCTGATGATCGCAAGACCCGCACAGCTTCGCACGATCACTTCTCTGTTCGAAAAATAATCCGCATACGTCCGCAGCTCATCCTGTACCGGATATGCCTGATCCACCGCAAGAAAAATTTTTTCATTTGAGTTGACAAAACGATCATTTAAATACCAGTTAGCAGCCGCATCATTCAGCACATTTTCTGAATTACTTACCATGATATTGTAGCTTCGTTCACCCTCATAAAGCATGACAAATGATTGTTCCGCTGCAAGCGCCTGTGCCGCTTCTTCATAGGAAGATATATCAAGATTTGTGTAGAGCTGCCCTGTCGTCGTATTTTCAATACAATAGCGCAGATTGCTCGGTGCCTGACGCGACCAGCTCTCTTGCTGTTCCTGTGTATACTGCTGATAATGCTCATAGATCTGCTTGCTGACCTGATTCAGCTTTGTATACATATCAAGAACAAAGCCCGAAGAATCAGAATACCATCTTGCGCATTCTGCAAGAGAAATTCCGGTCACCGGCCGGATCGTCTCAAGCGTCTCCGCCTGTGCTTCCAGCCGTTCACCTGCAAACTGACGATTGTCCCCGGCCATCGCTTTCGTCAGCGCCTGTTCCAGTGCCTGCTGTCCTCCGCTTTTACAAAATGCAACAAGATCCGAAACAAGATACGTTGTGTTCATATCCTGAACGGAGCTTCCGCTTTTTCCGTAGGACTGAATATCGATCTCTTTTTCACCGGAATACACTCCATTTTCCTCAAACAACGCTTCGTTATCCTGACCGTCGATTTTATTGTGCAATATCGTATCTACCTGCCGAAAAAACAAATCCGACTCTTCAAAATTCTTTGACATTTCCTTCAGGCTGTAAGAATCTTCCATCCAAAATCCGATCGTCAGAAGACAAAGCGCCAGCACTCCTGCACAAAGAGCCTGCACCACCAGCAAGATCCATTTTGTTTTCTTTTTATAAAGCAGCTTTTCTAAAAATCCATACACCGCTTCTCCCCTTTTTCTTTTATAACTTTTCAACTTTATAACCGATTCCCCAGATAACCTTTAAATATTTGGGATTTTTGGGGTCAATTTCAATTTTTTCGCGGATATGCCGGATATGGACCGTCACGGTATTATCTGCACCGTATGCTTCTTCCTTCCAGATCTGTTCGTAAATCTGATCGATGGAAAATACCTTTCCCTTATTTTTTACAAGAAACAGCAGAATATTATATTCTATTCTTGTCAGCTTCACCGGTTCTCCGTCTACTGTCACTTCCTTTCGGTCGTCATTGATCACAAGACCTCCCGTTGAGTAGATCTGTTCTGATTCCTCCTGACCTGCCGCTCCGAAATTGGTATAACGGCGAATCTGTGATTTTACCCTTGCCAGAAGCTCCATCGGATTAAACGGCTTTGCAATATAATCGTCCGCTCCCAGATTCAGTCCGAGCACCTTGTCTGTATCCTGTGATTTAGCAGACAGTACAATGATCGGAATACTGCTTGTCTCCCTGATTTTCATAATTGTGTGGATACCGTCCAGTTTTGGCATCATCACATCCAGCAAAAGCAGGTGTACCTCCTCCGTCTTCAGGATCTCAAGCGCCTGCATCCCGTCATATGCTTTTAAAATCCGATATCCTTCCTGTGAAAGATAAATCTCTATCGCATCCACGATATCTTTTTCGTCATCACAAACCAAAATTGTATACATAAATCCTTCCCCCTTTTTACTGCCTGTCCAACTGACCAAAGCGAATATTCGCAATCTGCTTCATTTCCTGCAATATCATGCCTGCACGATCATAAGAAGTCTAAGCTCATAAGGAATCTCGGCTCTTAAGGAATCCCAGTTCATAAGCAATCCTCCTTAGGAGATTCCGTAAACGGATCCTTCTTTATGATAACAGAAACAGCCTCGGTGCTGAGCCGTGCCAGGCAGCACATGTCTGTTCTCAGTATACCAGAAGCTGTTTTATTTTCTGTCATTATTTTATTAAATTTTCCTTAGGCTTTTTACTTGCTCCGGTGTTTTCCCTTACTTTGCCTGAATCACATGCATCATGTTGGTCATTGCACCCTTGCCTTTTACCATATTTGTTGCCGGATCGCCCGCAGTAAATACAACCATATCGCCTTCTTTTACATACCCTTCCCGCTTTGCCACATACATTGCATGCGAAATAATATGCTCCGTCGTATCCTCCTCGTATCCACGAAGTGGTGTCACGCCCCAGTAAATCTGCATTTTTCTCTGTGCCCATGCATTCGGCGTCACTGCATAAATCGGCTGCTTTGGTCGGAAATTTGACATCAGTCTGGCGGTCTGTCCGGACATGGTCGGCGTTACAATGCAGTCTGCTTCCAGATTTGTAGCCGTACGTACTGCCGCTACGCCGACTGCATTTGATACATTGGCATCTCCGCGTAAGGTACGGTATTCCGGCATCACCTGATAATCCAGATACTGTTCCGTAGATTCTGCGATCTGTGCCATCATCTTCAGTGCTTCCACCGGATATTTTCCCATCGCGGTCTCACCGGAAAGCATGATCGCATCCGCACCCTCACGAACCGCATTGGCCACGTCCGTTACCTCTGCTCTGGTCGGTCGCGGATTACGGATCATGGAATCCAGCATCTGCGTTGCGATGATAACAGGCTTATACTTCTGATTGCATTTCTCCACGATCAACTTCTGCACATGCGGTACCTCATAAGCCGGAATCTCCACACCGAGATCGCCTCTTGCTACCATGATCCCGTCTGCTGCGCTTACAATCTTATCGATATTTTCAATTCCTTCACTGTTCTCAATCTTTGCAATCACATCCACATGCTCCGCATGGTGTTCCTTTAAGATTGCCTTGATCTCTTTGACTGCTTCAGCATCACGCACAAAGGAGGCCGCAATAAAATCAATTCCCTGCTCTATACCAAAGATAATATCATCACGGTCTTTTTTTGTGATTCCCGGAAGATTTACCCGTACGTTCGGCACATTGATGCCCTTTCTCTGTCCAAGTTCGCCTCCGTTGCGTACGGTACAGACAATGTCTTCTCCCCGGATTTCCTTCACTTCAAGACCGATCAGTCCATCATCGATCAGAATCGTATTCCCCGGCTTTACATCCTTTGCCAGGTGCGAATACGTCTGATAAACCATCTTTTCATTGCCTTTGATTTCTTTAGAGGTCAGGATAAACTCTTCTCCTTCTTTCAGCGTTACCTTTCCGCCGTTTTCCAGAAGTCCTGTACGGATCTCCGGTCCCTTTGTATCCAGCAGAATCGCAATTGGCTTTTTCATCTCCCCACGCACACTCTTCAGCAGATCAAATCTTGCTTTCTGCTCTTCGTGATCTCCATGAGAAAAATTAAAACGGGCAATATCCATTCCGTTTTTAACCAGTGCTTTCAGTGTCTCGCGATTATCCGCATTAGGACCCATCGTACAGATAATTTTTGTTTTTTTCATCTATTTCCTGCCTCCTATTTTTACTTAAATATACCCTCTGAATCTTTTGTGCTTAAGCAAGTGCAAAAAAGAATCATGAATACATTCCCCATGTAATCTCAAAATCTTTTTATGCTTAACTAAGTGCAGGAAAGACTCCCAGATTACATTTTCTCTTTCAACCGTCTTATTTTATCATATTTCAGGCATTCCTGCTGCATTTTATTAAATTTTTACCTGGTTTTAACACATGTCTTACCTTTTTTCTGTCTGTCAAAGCTTTGGTTATTCTCTGCGCTCTTTGATGCCATCCACCTCAATCTGATCGCCCGAAATATTCAGAATATCACGGATCTGCTCCAGAGGCATATCCAAGTACGCAGACAGCTCCTCCGCCGAAACTCTGCGCTCCAGATCACGTTCCAGATTTTTGATCGCCTCATCCAGATGATTGACCTGACTTACCATATTTTCATTTCGTTTCTTTGTTTCCTCATTTGAATGAATGGCTGCCTGCATTGCTTCATTCACCGAATTGAGCAGATATGCCTGACATGCAGCAGCATTTTCATACTCGCCCAGATGTTCCATTGCCATTAACAGGCCAATATTTCCTTCCTGGATCAGATCCTCCGATGCAATCTCATCCCCTTCATACTCGCCTGCCATTTCACAGATGAGAGGAAGATACCAGCGGATCAGCTTTTCCCTTGCATCAGCTTCTCCTGCTGCCACTGCATTCAGAAGTTCTGTCTCATCCTCTTCTTCCCGTGCCGCAAGCTCCTGCAGCTCCTCAAGATAAATCGAAAGACCAAAGCCTTCTTCTCCTTCCGGAAGTTCTTTTGCCTCCGCTTCATCATCCGGTACCTGAATCCCCTGTTCGCTCAAATACTGATAAACCATCTTCAGGTGTTCTTCCTCCAGCGGAAGGTGTGAAAGACGTTCTTTAATCTCCTCTTTTGTGATAACTCCGCCCGCTTCGTCAGCTGCCTTTCGAATCTCCCCGAGCATTTCCCGAAATATAATCCTGTTATCCATTTTTTCTCAAAAGCCTCCTCATTATTCGGTCTGTGCCGCTTCCTCCGCAAGCTTTCCGCGCAATACCTCCAGTGCTTTTTCAAGTACCGGGTCTTCTTTTCCACTATCCGCATCGTTTTCCGTCTTGTTATCCACAATAATATCCGGCGTAATCCCGTTTCCGTTGATATCCTGTCCAAGCGGTGTGTAATATTTCTCTACCGTCATTTTAAATGCAGAACCATCCGACAGCGGAAACGTTTTCTGCACGATCCCTTTTCCGTACGTCGTTGTTCCGATAATCGTACCTGCCTTATGATCCTGAATCGCACCCGCAAAAATTTCCGAAGCACTCGCAGAATTTTCATTTACAAGAACCGCCAGCTCACAGTAAACGGTACGCAGCCGGTCTGAATTGTATTCTTCCCTGTTTCCGTCCTTATCCTCTGTATAGACCAGCAAGCCTTCCGGAAGCACCTCGTCCAGTATATCACACACGGAGGTCAATAATCCACCCGGATTATCACGCAGATCTATAATCAGTTTTTTCATTCCCTGATCTTCCAGCATTTCTGCCGCATCCACAAACTGTCCGACCGCAACCTCCGTGAACTCACTGAGCTGAATATAACCAATGCCTTCTTCCTTCATCTCATACGTCACGGCAGGAACTTCCACATCACCGCATTCAATTTCAAACGACAGTTCTTCATCTGCCACCGGTCGGTATACCTTTACTGTAAACGCACCGTCCATTCCCTTGATCAAAGCGACCACTGCATCCAGTGACATTCCTTCAAGCGCAGTGTCATCAATCTGCTCAAGAATATCTCCCACCTGCAGTCCGGCCTGATCTGCCGGTCTTCCCGCATACACTTCGTTGACCGTCAATTCTCCTGACTTTATATCCTGTTCAATGACTGCACCGATCCCCGTATACTCTCCACGGCTGGAATCCATCACAGAATTCAATTCTTCCGCTGTATAATAATTTGCATACGGATCATCCAATCCGGCCGCAATTCCTTTAAACAGATAAGCGGACAGCAGCTCACTGTCCACATCATTTAAATAATTGCTCTCGATCAGATTTTTCACTTCTTCCAGCATGGAAAACGTCGATGGATCTGTCAGAATTTCCGCTCCGCTTTCTGTCTCTTCCTCCACGGACTGCAGCTCTTTTTTTGCAAATCTTCGCTCACCGATGTTCCATCCTGTCAGAAATATAAACACACAAAAAAACGCGGTCAGAACACCTGCAAGAAATCCGGTAGTAAAGCTGCCTTGATGTCTTTGCGGCTTTATCTCCGTTTTCTCCACCAGGTCTTCTTTTCTTTCTTCTTTCTCCGGCAAATGCTCCATCCGGCGCCTCCTTATTTTTCAAACATGTTCTAATATACTCTCGGGAGGATTCCTTATAATCCTGCAAAGACCGAAGCTACCGCCCTTCTCATGCCTGCATGATCAAGGGCAAAACTTCGGTCTCCTTTGCTGTCAATACTCCTGATTTTCCATGTATTTCATGTACTTGACTACCATTAATGCAATCTTAAATGTGATTGCATCCTCAAATACACGCAGATCAAGTCCTGTCGACTTCTGAAGCTTATCAAGACGATATACCAGCGTATTCCGGTGAATATACAGCTGTCTTGATGTCTCTGATACATTCAGGCTGTTTTCGAAAAATTTATTGATCGTAACCAGTGTCTCTTCATCAAAATCATCCGGTGATTTCCCATCAAAAATTTCACGGATAAACATTTTGCAAAGCGGGATCGGAAGCTGATAGATCAGACGGCCGATGCCAAGTGAGCTGTAGGCGATGATCTGACGCTCTGAGAAAAAGATTTTTCCGACATTAAGCGCCATCCGCGCTTCCTTGTACGATCTGGAAACCTCTTTGATCTCGCCAACCACTGTGCCGTATGCGATCAGCGAACTCTTTTTCTTTTCTTCCCCAAGGGAATCAAGCACCATTTCCGCAATATGATCCATCTCTGCGCTTCCATCCTGCGGTGCGAGCTCCTTGACTACAATGATGCTCTTTTCATCCACAGCAGTAATAAAGTCACCTGATTTGGAACCAAACAGACCTCGGACGGTCTCCAGCGAATTATTTTCTTTTTCATGGCTGATCTCCAATATAAATACCACACGACGCGCTTCCGTGTCAATATGCAGTTTTTTCGCCCGATTGTAAATATCCACAAGCAGCAGATTATCCAGAAGAAGATTCTTGATAAAATTATCCTTATCAAAGCGCTCCTTGTAAGCAACCAGAAGATTCTGGATCTGGAACGCCGCCATCCTTCCTACCATATGGACATCATCGCTGTTCCCGTTTGCCAGAAGTACATACTCCAGCTGATGCTCATCAAACACCTTAAAAAACTGGCAGCCCGATACTACCTGGCTGTCTGCCGGAGACTCTGCAAAGCTAAGCACCGAATTCCGAAAGCCCTCTGCCTCCGGAAAAGTCGTTGCCAGCATAATTCCTTCCGTATCGAGCACGCAAAGATCTACCCGGCTGATCGCCTTCAGTCCATCTAATGTCGTCTGTAAAACCTGATTTGAAATCACAATCCCATCCTCCTTCTCTGCGGCCCTGCTGGCTTCCCCCCGTAACTTTGGCCAGTCAAAATGCACGATTATTCTGATTTCGGTCCTCGCGTTATCGCGTAACTGGTATTATTTTAATATATGTATCAAAAAAAATCAATCATTATTGTGAACTTTTACTAAGCATCCCCTGATTTCCTTTCTTCCTTCGTTCATATTTTATTCACGAATCTTTCAAGAATTCTTCAAGAAGCCCTCACGTTTTTTTCACTTCTTTTTTTTATACTGTCATTACATTAAGAAATGCAAAAGAGAAACCAAGATTTCTCAGTCAAACTTTTAAAATTCTATATGCTTACAAGTTTTATTTTGATAAACTTTTTCATAATACGCCAGGTCTTTTACCTGGCATCCTCCCTTTCTTCTTTTTATTTTACAAAAAAAGCTTCGCCGGCCGCGAAGCCTTTTTTGTATTCTTTTTTGCCTGCTTCCTCTGAATCATTCCGTTTTTCACTCACAGGATCCTCTGTTCTTCGAAACAGAAAAAGGCTCCGGAGCTTTCGCCCGGAACCTTTTTTGATTAACCAGTATCTTATTAACAGCTTTCTCTTCAGACCTCAAACAGCAGATCGCCATAAGACGGCATCGGCCACATCTCTTTGTCCACAATCATTTCCAGCTTATCCACCGGTGCACGAAGCTCGCTCATTGCCACTGTGACAACATCGTGGAAGAATCTTGCCTGCTCCACTCCTTCTGCCTTTCCTGCAGCCTCTTCTGTGACATCGATCAGTTTTGCAAGTGCTACCTTCGTATCAGAAAGCAGTGCGCTCGTCTCATTGAGCAGTTCCACCTGTACGGAAGCCTCTGCGCCGGCCTTTACGACTGCATTTACCGTATCTGCCAGACTTCTGGTATACTTAATGACTGCCGGAATGATCTGCTTGCTTGCCATATCAATCATCGCACGTGCTTCAATATTGATCGCCTTGGAGTAGTTCTCATATTTTACTTCTACACGGGATTCAAGCTCTGCCTTCGTAAATACACCGTACTTGCCGAACATAGCAATCGCTTTATCTGTCACAAGTGCCGGAATTGCATCTACCATAGACTTGATGTTCGGAAGACCTCTGCGTTCTGCCTCAGCCACCCACTCATCGGAATAACCATTTCCGTCAAATACAATACGCTGATGATCATTCGCATACTGCTTGATCAGATCATGCACTGCCATATCAAAATCTTCTGCTTTTTCCAGAATATCACATGCATCAGAGAATGCTTCTGCCACGATCGTATTCAGCACGATATTCGGGGATGCAATGGAATCTCTTGATCCTACCATACGGAATTCGAACTTATTTCCGGTAAATGCAAACGGTGACGTACGGTTACGGTCAGTAGCATCCTTTGTCAGATCCGGAAGCGTCTTAACACCAGTCTCAAGCACGCCTCCCTTTAAGGAATGTGTTGCTTCACCAACACTGATCAGCTGTGACATAACGTCCTGCAGCTGCTCTCCAAGGAACACAGAGATAATGGCTGGCGGTGCCTCATTTGCTCCCAGTCTGTGGTCATTACCCGGATCTGCAGCGGATTCGCGCAGCAGATCTGCATGCTCATCGACTGCTTTGAGAATACAGGTCAGCACCAGAAGGAACTGTATATTCTCATGCGGTGTCTTGCCCGGCTCCAGAAGATTGATGCCGTCATCCGTTGTCAGTGACCAGTTATTGTGTTTACCGGAACCATTCACACCTGCAAACGGCTTTTCATGAAGCAGACACTTCAGTCCGTGCTGGCATGCTACTCTTTTCAAGGTCTGCATAACGATCTGATTATGATCCACTGCAACATTTGCTTCTGCGTAGATCGGTGCCAGCTCATGCTGTGCAGGTGCCACCTCATTATGCTGTGTCTTTGCGGTAACGCCAAGCTTCCACAGCTCTATATTTACATCCTTCATAAAGGATGCGATTCTCTGACGGATGGTTCCGAAATAATGATCGTCCAGCTCCTGGCCCTTCGGCGGCATTGCTCCGAACAGCGTACGGCCGGTAAAGATCAGGTCTTTTCTCTTAAGGAATTTTTCGGCATCTACCAGGAAATACTCCTGCTCCGGTCCGACAGACGGAGTTACCTTTGTAGAAGTCGTGTTGCCGAACAGCTTCAGAAGTCTTAAAGACTGTTTGTTGATCGCTTCCATGGAACGAAGAAGCGGTGTCTTCTGGTCAAGGGCTTCTCCTGTGTAAGAGCAGAATGCCGTCGGGATGCAAAGCGTTCCGCCTGCAGCATCATGACGTACAAATGCCGGTGAAGTGCAGTCCCAGGCTGTATAGCCTCTTGCCTCAAACGTTGCTCTTAAGCCACCTGACGGAAAAGAGGATGCATCCGGCTCACCTTTGATCAGCTCTTTACCGGAAAACTCCATCAGAATTGTGCCGTCTTCCCTTGGCGCCGTAATAAAGGAATCATGTTTTTCAGCGGTAACGCCGGTCAGCGGCTGAAACCAATGCGTATAGTGGGTTGCCCCCTTCTCAATTGCCCAGTCCTTCATCGCTGCTGCAATAATATCTGCTGTCGCGAGGTCAAGCTCTTTTCCTTCTTCAATGGTCTTTCTCAAAGCCCGATATACTTTTTTCGGAAGGCGTTCCTGCATTACTTTGTCCGTAAATACATCTTCACCGAAGATGTCCGCTACATTGAAATATTCGCTCATGTCCTCTCCTCTTTCCTTCTGTAATATTATTTTTCCTGCCATATGAGCCTGCATAAGACTGCATGATCGTACACACATCATAATCTAACCTATATAGCAAAAGAGGGCGTTCCATAACGCAATATTACGGAACACCCTTGTTCTGAGTACTAAAATACTCTCTTTTCTTTGAAATTGCAAGTGCCTTTTTCTTTTTTGGTATATTTTCCAAATTTCAAAAAATATACCCTGCTTTTCTATTCACTTTGTTTATTCGGATTTCTTTTTGCTGACTACATCGAAGATAACGGCTGCCAGAAGCACAAGACCCTTTACCACCTTCTGCATGTTCTGGTCTGTACCCATAATGGACATACCCTGGTTGATGATACCCATAAGAACTGCTCCGACGATAACACCAGGAACCGTTCCGACTCCACCGTATGCAGAAGCTCCTCCGATGAAGCAGGAACCGATCGCATCCATCTCGTAGTTCTGTCCATAGGTTGGCTGTGCACTCGTCAGACGTGCGATTGTCAGCATACCTGCCAGTGCTGCAAGAAATCCCATATTCGTATAAGCAATAAAATATACCATATCCGTATTGATACCGGAAAGCTTTGTTGCCTTTTCATTTCCGCCAACTGCATAGAAATAACGTCCTACGGTCGTCTTGCTCGTGATATAACCATAAACAAGCACCACGATCAATACCCATACAAGAGAGGTCGGGATTCCTTTGTGCTGTGCAAGCTTCATGGTGACAAACAGAATCACTGCACAAATCACAAGTATCTTCGCATACATGGCACCGACATTTCCCGTCTCATACCCCTTCTTCACACGGTTCATATGGCCACGTACCGTAATAAATATGTAAGCAACACAGGCGATCACTCCAACTGCCAGTGCCACACGGTTCAGTCCGTCTCCTCCAAGAAAATCCGGAACGTAGCAATTTGCACCGCCGCCGAACAGCTTGATAAACGCTTCTGACTTGATCGGCAGTGTCTGTCCGCCAAGTACTACGTTGGAAAGACCACGGAATACCAGCATACCCGACAGCGTTACGATGAACGGAGGAATGCGCAGAAATGCGATCCAGAATGCCTGCCATGCACCGATCACCGCACCGAGCAGCAGCATCAATACAACAGAAATACCAACCGGAAGGTGCATTTTCTCCATCATGACACCGCCGACTGCTCCGACAAAGCATACTACAGAGCCGACAGACAGGTCAATGTTTCCTCCGGTCAGGATACACAGCAGCATACCGGTCGCCAGTACAAATACGTATGCATTCTGTGAAATGAGGTTGGTAATATTCTGCGGCAGAAGAATCTTGCCCTGCGTGCCCCAGGTAAAAAATATCGTTACGAGAAACAGTACGATAATCATCGTATATTTTTGAATTCCTGTTTTCAATTTTGCTTTATCCATTTTGCTCTCCTTTTCCGAGTAAAGCGGGTGTTTCAGTTCCGCTCTCACTCCTTATTTACGAACAGGCGGATATTTCAGATCCGCTTTGCTCCCTGGTTATTTTCGGTCAGATGACCGCAGAATGCAGGACATAATTTTCTCCTGCGATGCCTCCTGCGCACTTAATTCTCCGGCGATCCGCCCCTCGTTCATGACGTAGATACGATCCGACATTCCAAGTACTTCCGGAAGCTCGGAGGAAATCATGATGACGGATTTGCCCGCTGCCACCAGATCATTGATGATACAGTAAATCTCATACTTTGCGCCGACATCGATACCTCTTGTCGGTTCATCCAGGATCAGCACGTCCGGATCTGCAAACATCCACTTTGCAAGAAGCACTTTCTGCTGATTACCACCACTTAAGTTTCCGACATTCTGTTCCACCGTCGGACATTTTGTCTTCAGCTTTTCTTTGTATTCCACCGCTACTGCATATTCCTTGTCTTTATCAATGATTCCCTTCTCACTGACTGCTTCCAGATTTGCAAGCGTTGTATTCGTCTTAATCGGATTGCTCAGGATCAGTCCGTCCCCTTTTCGGTCCTCGGTCACATACGCAAGCTTATGATGGATCGCATCTCTGGCATTTTTCAGATGAACTTCTTTTCCGTCAAGAAACAGCTGTCCGCTGATGTTCGTTCCGTAGCTCTTTCCGAAAATACTCTTTGCCAATTCAGTACGGCCGGCTCCCATCAGTCCGGAAATACCAACCACCTCTCCTTTGCGAACCTTGATGGAAACATTATCTACGACCTTACGTTCCGTATAGATCGGATGGTGTACGGTCCAGTTCTTTACTTCCATATTGACTTCGCCGATCTTCACACCCGGACGCTTCGGGAAGCGGTCTGCGATCTCACGGCCTACCATGCCCCGGATAATCCGGTCCTCCGAAAAATCATCCACACCCTTTGTCAGCGTCTCGATCGTTGATCCGTCACGGATGACTGTAATCTTATCCGCCACATAAGAAACCTCATTTAATTTATGAGAAATAATAATACAGGTCATTCCCTCACGCTTGAATTTCAGAAGCAGATCCAGCAGTGCCTGTGAATCCTGCTCGTTCAAAGAAGAAGTCGGCTCATCCAGGATCAGAAGCTTTGCATTCTTTGCAAGTGCTTTTGCGATTTCTACAAGCTGCTGCTTGCCGACTCCGATATCCTTGATCAGAGTCCTGGAAGACTCCGTAAGTCCTACCTGTCTGATATATTTATCTGCCATTCCATAGGTCTCATCCCAGTTGATGGCAGCTTTTTTTCCACGTTCATTTCCAAGGAACAGGTTTTCTCCGATCGTCATATACGGAATCAGTGCCAGTTCCTGATGGATAATTACGATACCTTTTCCTTCACTTTGCTTAATATCATGAAACTTACATACTTCCCCATTGTAAATAATATCACCCGTGTAAGTACCGTACGGATATACGCCGGAGAGTACGTTCATCAGAGTCGATTTTCCGGCTCCGTTCTCGCCGACCAGAGCGTGAATCTCGCCCTCTTCCACTTTCAGGTTTACGTTGTCAAGTGCTTTTACGCCGGGGAATGTTTTGGTGATATTTTTCATTTCCAACAGTATCTTTGCCAAAATTGCTCCCTCCCTCATTTTCCGATGTCATAAGAACAGGCGGGCGAAATGCCCGCCTGTATAATGCGGAGTCTGTTTCCGCTTTTGCGTCCTTACTGAATCTGATCCTCTGTGTAGTATCCGGAATCGATCAGAATCTCTTTATAATTGTCTGCTGTAACTGCAACCGGCTCGCAGAGGTAAGACGGGATGATGCCTGTGCCATTGTCGTAAGTCTCGGTATCGTTAACCGGAGCCTCTCCGCCTGTCATGATCGCGTCAACCATCTCTACAACTTTGGATGCCAGAGCACGGGTATCCTTAAATACGGACATTGCCTGCTTTCCGTTTACGATGTTCGGAACGTTTGCGATATCGCAATCCTGACCGGTGATAACCGGATATACATCGTTCGTATAGTTTGCTGCCAGAGCGTTTGTTACGCCAAGAGCAGTGGAGTCGTTGGAAGCAAGTACTGCATGAAGCGGAGTGCCGTCAGCGTAGTTAGAAGAAAGGATATTCTCAAATCTTGACTGTGCTGCATCTGTTGCCCAGTTTGCAGTTGCTACCTCGTCCTTTGTCATCTGTCCGGACGGAACAACCAGCTTGCCTGCATCGATGTACGGCTGAAGCACGTCCATAGCGCCGCCGAAGAAGAAGTTTACGTTGTTGTCACCCGGGTCACCGGTAACCATCTCAAGATTGAACGGTCCGTCCTGATTGTCAAGATCCAGAGCGTCTACGATGAACTGTCCCTGTGTCTTTCCTACCAGATAGTTATCGAATGTTGCGTAATAAGAAATCGCATCGGTATTCATGATCAGACGGTCATAGGAAATAACCGGAATGCCTGCTTCCTTCGCCTGTGCCAGAACGGTTCCAAGAGAATCGCCATCGATGGATGCTACTACGAGGAGCTGATCACCGTTTGCGATCATGTTCTCGATCTGAGCTGCTTGCTGTGCGGAGTCATTGCCTGCAAACTGAAGGTCTACCTCATATCCCTTCGCCTCAAGCTCAGCCTTCATGTTCTCGCCGTCCTGATTCCATCTCTGCAGATCCTGTGTCGGCATTGCAACACCGATCAGTCCCTTGGATTCCTCAGCTCCTGCTACTGTGCCAAGTGCAGCTGCGCTAAGTGCTGTTGCGACTGCGAGTACCGCGATTTTCTTTTTCATAGTTTGTTTCCTCCTTTTGCTTTACGTTCGTTTTAAGATGACTAAAGCATACCACAGGCTCGGCAGGAGATGTTTGCAAAGTGCTGTATTTTTTTATTAACAGCATCCTTTTTTTGTTCAAAACAGGAAATAATTGTGACAAAAATTTGCGGTTGACAGGAAAAATGGCAAAAGGAGGGGCGTGTGCAAAAAATCCGCCGCTTTCCTTTTCCAGGGAAAGCGGCGGATTGCTTCATTATTATCTGTTTTACTTTTCTCGTACGAGACTGCAGTCTTTTTATCTTTTCTTTATTCTGCAAAGCTGCGTTATCTTGCTTTTACTGTCAGTGTGACGTATTTCGTCAGTCCATTTCCCACTACCTTAATTCTACATGTACCGACATTTCTCGCATAGATTCTTCCTGTTTTCGATACCGTTGCGATCCTGCTGTTCGTCGTGTAGAATTTTACTGCTTTCAGCGTCACAGCCGGTGCACCGGTTACCTTTAAGGTTCTGTATTTACCCTTCACCATGGTCAGTTTTGCAGGTGTAACGTTCAGTGTCTTATTGCGGACTGTAACCTTACAGGATACCGCCAGTTTTGTGCCGTCTGTCGTGCGAGCGGTAATGATTGCCGTACCTGCACCCTTTGATGTCACAAGACCTGTTGAGCTGACAGTTGCCACATACGGGTTGTTGGTAGTCCATCTTACCTTGCGGTTCGTTGCATTAGACGGAGAAACGTAGGCTCTCAGCTGCAGCTTATTGCCCTTGTAAATGGTCGCTGCAGTGCGGTTCATCGTGATGTCAGAGGCCAGGACTCTCACCGGTCTTACCGCCAGATCATAATAGCCTTTTTTGTCGCTGGAAACGTGAACGTAGTACGTTCCGGCAGTCAGGTCTGCATCTATATTCTCTGTCTTCGGATCTTCCTCTGTTCCATAGATCCATCCGTTGGACTTCACAACATTCATATTGGAATCCCGGATTTCTACTGCACAGCCCCTGATATAGCTTGTGAGCTGAAGCGTAACTTCTCTTTCCTGCGGCAGGATAAATTTATAATAATCGTCTTCGTCCTGCGCGGAAAACAAACCGCGTTTCTTCTGGTTCAGGTTGATCTTTTCGGCTTTCCCATACGTATTGTTCGGCTCAATTTCATTGTTTCCGGCGGCCTTATAGTCTGCTTTCAGCCAGAATTCTCCACCAGTACTTCCGTTGCTTGCATTATAAACTTTGATCTGGTAGGTTCCTTTTTCAACCCACTGTCCGTCTGACCACGTTGCCGGATTACTTTCATCTCCGTACAGCCATCCATCTGATAAAATAGTCATCTGTAAATCTTCCGTCAGCAATTTTACTCCTGCTGCATGGAAAAATGAGTTACAGTACACCGTCACATATCCAGGCCTCGGAACTGTGATCGTGTAGTATCTCGTATTGTTCGTCTCTGTGATCCGGTCTGTTCTCACCCACTGACCAAACTTCAGCGTAGACCAGCTCGCCGCTGCGGATGCTGTAAGCGGCCGTCCTGCCATTCCAAGGCAGATGCAGCACACCAGCATGGCCAGGACAGATACGATGTTGCGTTTCAAATGTTTCATGTTCTCTTCCTCCCTTTTCTGGATTTTCATGCTCAGAGTTTAAACGAATAGCAAAAGCAGATTACATCCATTTGCTTCATCATATCACTTTGTAAAACGGACATTCACAATCCGCTTCGCTACTTGTAGGATCATAAGGAATCCAGACTCGTAAGGAATCCTCCCATAAACGGATCCCTCCTTACGAGATTCCGCAAGCGGGTTCCCCCTTATGATATTTTATGAACGCAGTCGCTTCACGACCTATCAGTGAGAGCTTTCAACTTCCACTGACATAAGAGTACTCCGCGCACTTGAAGCGGTGGAATGCTTATCTGCGTTCAAAAAGCAAAATAACCGTTGTTTTTACTCTGTGCAATAGTTATTCTCATCGTAGCAGAAATCGGGCAGAAAGTAAAGAAAAAGTCAAAGCGGATACTCGCAATCCGCTTCGCTACTTGCAGGATCATAAGGGATCCAGGCTCGTAAGGAATCCTCCCGTAAACGGATCCCTCCTTACGAGATTCCGCAAGCAGGTCCTTCCTTATGATATTTCATAACCGAGTAGCTGCCTGACTCGGTTAAATTTCAATAATCCGCCCCACCTTTGCAGATGTCCGGTGGGAAACGGAAATCACGGTCCGGTTTCCTGCCACCCGCTTCAAAGCCTGCAGGACTGCCTTTTCCGTTTCGGCATCCAGATTTGCCGTGATCTCATCCAGCAGCAGAAGCGGCGGATCCGCGGCTGTCGCCCTCGCAATCGACAGAAGCTGCCACTGCCCCTGCGAAAACAGTTCCGGTGTACAGACCGTATCATAGCCGTTTTTGAAGTGTTCGATCGTTTCGCTCAGACCGGTCAGCTCTGCAGCTGTGCGCACTTGCTCCTCTCGGATCTGCGGATCGAAGAGCGTAATCTGATCCCGTACGGTTCCCGGTATCAGATGGAAGCTCTGCTCAACGTAACCAAACAGCTTCCTTCGTTTCTCCTCTTTGATCTTTGATGCAGGGATTCCACGAATCAATACTTCTCCGCTCAGTGGCTCATAAAGACCGAGCAGTAGCTTCAGGATCGTACTCTTTCCGGCTCCGGTGCGTCCGGCAAGTGTCACCTGTTCTCCCTCCATCACCTGAAAGCTTACGTGATCCAGGACGAGATGTTCCCCATATCCAAACGTCACATTCCGAAATTCTACAAAAGGAATACCGGAAACGTCTGCCGGTTCTGCCTGTGCATCTTCTTCAGTGTTTTCTTTTGCTTTATCTTCCAGGGCAAAAAACTCATCAATCCGGTGGATTCCTGCGACTGCCGACTGGATCGTCTGAATCTCCATTCCAAGACTTTCGACCGGTCCGAAAATCTGTGAAATATAATTGATCACCGCAACCGCAGTTCCTGCCGACATGCCAAACAAGGTCAGGATCTGTGCATTTCCTGATGCAGAAAGAAGCATGACGACTGCAACAACGACTGCATTTAAAATCAGAATAACCGGTGAATAAATGGCATCGTAAAAATTGGTCCGCTCCATTGCCCGGTAACTTTCACTGATATACTGATCATATCGTTCTTCCATGTACGCTTCCTTTCCGAGACAGTGAATCGTCCGGATATTATGAAGCGTTTCCGGCACATGATTGGAAGCACGTCCTACTGCACGGCGATTTTCGATCTGCGCCGTGAGCATATTTTTCTGCACATGCCTCGTAAACCAGAACACAAACGGTAAAATCACAGACAAGGCAAGCATCAGTCCGCGGTTCTGAAACCAGATAACCACCAGAATGCTTACAATCCTGCAGGCATCCGCAAACATACTGATAATCCCGGAAGTAAACAAATTCTCTACAGTATCTACATCACCGACAAACCGTGACACAAGTGCTCCCGGTTCCTGCTGCCCGATCTCTGCTGACGACAGTGCGGTAAGCTTTTCCATCAGTGCACTGCGCAGCGCATGTGTGATCTTCTGACCAAAAACGGTCAGCAGACCTTCTCTTACTGATTCCAGAAAGCCTGCTGCGACAAGCGCCGCCACATACAGAAAAAGCATCAAAAAGGAAGCTTCCCCGCCTCCGGTGATCATATCAATCATGCGCGCCAGGATAGCAGGCGGCACAAGTGAAAGAATTATTGCACCTGCAACTGCACAGAAAATCCCCGCCGACAGGTACTTCTGCTGTCTGACCGTCCGGAAAATAACTGTTTTTACCTGTACGCTACGCTCCATGCCCCGATTCTCCTTCCTCCACCCCGATCAGTCTGGCATATTCCGGTACTTTTTCCATCAGCTCCGTATGACTTCCCGTGATTGCTTTCCCATTTTCCATCCAGATTACCTGATCCAGTTCCGGAAACAGATACAGCCGGTGGGAAAATAACAAGACCACATTGTCCTTTGCTGCTTTTTTGAGATTTGAAAAAATTTCTCGCTCTGTTTTCCGATCCAGCGCAGAAAACGGATCATCCAGAATCAACAGCGTTTTTTTGTGACACAGGGTGCGTGCCAGTGCCAGTCTCTGCGCCTGTCCGCCGGAAAGGCGTACCCCTCCGCTGCCAACCCGTGTCTGCACTCCCTCGCTCATTTCCGCAGCCTCCTGATCCAGACGAACCAGCTGCAAGTACGTTACGGGATCCCCGCTGTCACCCAGCAGGATATTTTCCGCAATACTGTCCGCAAAAAGCTCCGGATCATGTCCAAGATAGCTGATCCATCCGATGCGCTCTGCCTGCGCTGCATCCTGCAGTTCCCTTCCGTAATACAGAATCTGTCCCTCATACGGATACTCGCACAGGAATGCCTTTCCAAGTGTTGATTTGCCGCAGGCTACCGGACCGGTGATGCCGATGATCTGACCTCTTTCTGCAGTAAAAGAAATGTCATCCAGAATTTTTCTGCCGTCCGGATAAGAAAAAGTAAGATGCGACACCTGCAGAAGCGGAGCAGTTCCCTCTTCGTTTCTGTTTGAAATGGCTTCTCTTCCTTTTTCTCTCTGTCTTTTCCTGCTTTCTTCTGAACCTTCGATTTGCCCCTCTGCCTTTTGTGGTGCAAGCAAGCCCCGAATCCGTTTCCACGAAACCTGCGCCTTATGCACCGCATTGAACAGCTTTGCCGCACTGGAGGACTTCACTGACAGCTTTACAAAGCATGCCAGAAACGTCGTAAAGGAGGCAATGTCCCACGCCTTCCATCCTGTTCCAAGTACATTTTTCTGTCCGAAGTATAAAAGAAACAAACATCCGGTCATCGAAATCACACGATAGAGAGGCGGCATCGCCGTGCTCCAAATATTGGCCTTCACTGCCGCCTTTTCATAGTCGGTCAGATTTTTTTCATATGCCTGCCGCCGTTCTCTCTCACAGCCAAATACACGGTACGTAAGCGCATTCTGCGCCCGGTCCAGAGTGGCTGTGCTCAGTAGGCCGGCCTGAACCTTACTGGCCGTACCGGTCTGCTGTACCACTTTCTTCATTTTTTCTGCTGTAATGTATGAAATCGGCGGAAAAATCATACACAGAAGCGCCAGACGCCAGTCATAAAAAAGCAGCATTCCCGCATATGCGGCCAATGCCACTCCCGTGTCAAAAATTTCTGTCGTAAACTTTCGCATTCCTTCTACGCAGTCATCAACATCGAGGATCGCCTTTGTCATAACTGCCCCTTCGCCTTCTTCCTGCAGTCCGGAACGGCTTCTGCGCACCAGACCGGCATAGAGCACCTCTTTCATCCGGCGATTGACATTATTCGCAAAACGGCGGACATAAAACCTTTTGATGTATCTTCCTCCCTGCACCACCGCAATCACTGCCACGTATGCCGCTGCCAGAACTATCATCTCCGAAAACTGTCCGGAACCATTTAAAATATCAACCAGGCACCCCGTCATCTGCCCTTCAAACCAGGGTCCTGCAAGCAGGCCAAGATTATAGATCAGGCCGGAGACCGTTACGGCAAAAAGGACTTTCCATTCCACCTTAAAATAAGAAAGAATCCGGTCTGACTGAAACGCACCTTCCTTGTTTTTACTCATTTTCAACCTAACACTTTCTGCCAGTAAAACGGCCATTCGCAATCCGCTTCGCTACTTGCTTATGAACGCAGTCGCTTCGCGATCTGTCGTTCACATCGAGATAATGCGCCTTCTCCAGCCTGGTGTTTTCACAGCTTCATAAAGCCGGACATCATACATCCCCCGGCCGCTCCGGCCTTCCGTACCTCAATCAGACGCTCTTCGTTTATTCCTCCGATCGCATAAACCGGAATCGGACATTCTGCGCAGATCCTTCTGACAAATTCCACACCTTTTCCCTTCAGCCCCTTTTTGCAGTCTGTTTCAAAGATGGTACCCAGAATAATTTGCGTAGCGCCGCCATTCACCGCTTCTTTCACATCCTCCGGGCTGTGGCAGGAAACACTGATCCTCTGAAAATCACGCCAAAGCCCACTGCCCATCCGATTTACAGCCTTCCGAAATTCCGGTATGGACAGATGTACATTCCGCCCTCTGTTTTTCCGTGCAAGACCGGCTCTGGAGTGCCAGAAAAAAAGAACTCCCTCTTCCTCGCACAGCTTTTCTGCCTTTTTTGCCAGCGCTTCATATTCCTCATCTTCCAAATCCTTTTCCCGCAGAATCACCGCATGAGGATGCAGCCGGATCACCTTTTCCAGCTGCATCAGGAAATCCCCCTCCACGAGAAAACGATTGGTAACTGCAATCATATGCTCGTATTTTTTACACATCTCACACATAAATGTAATCATTCAGAACCGGCTGAAGCCCGCCCTGCTCCATGTCCTGATACATGGCTGCAAAGGACCGGTTATCGTTGATCTCAAACTGCTCATCTCCGACATCCGCTTCTTCTTTTCCTTCATACTTTTCTTCATGATCTCCGATGCCGGTCGATACTCCTGCCGAAACCTTGGTCGCACAGATTTTTGCAATTCCGTTTCGAAATGCAGCGCTTTCGCGGCTGGACACAGTGATCCCTGCAAACGGAAGAAAGATTCTGTACGCACACAGCACCTGGCAAAGCTCCTTTTCGCCTACGTCCCGCGGATTGATTTTGTCATTATTTACGATCGGGCGCAGCCGCGGGCAGCTTAAAGACAGTTCCGCATGCGGATATTTACGATTTATATAATAAACGTGGAGAGCCGTGGCCAGCGCGTCCTTCCGGAAATCATCCAGTCCGAGAAGCGCGGAAAAGCCTGCGCCCCGCATGCCTCCCATCAATGCACGCTCCTGCGCATCGAACCGGTACGGCCATACGCGTTTATGTCCGAGAAGGTGCAGCGTTTCATATTTTTCCGTGTTATACGTCTCTTGGAAAACGGTCACATAATCCACACCGCATTCATGCAGATACCGATATTCATCCACATTCACCGGATAGATTTCAATTCCGATATTTTTGAAATACTTTTTGGCAATTTTTACTGCCTCTCCGATATACGTTACGTCTGAATACGCCCTGCTCTCACCGGTAAGGATCAGAATTTCTTCCATACCTGTTTTCGCAATTACCTCCATCTCATGCTCGATCTCTTCAAAGGTCAGCTTCTTCCGGCGAATGTTGTTGTAACAGTTGAAGCCACAGTAAATACAGTAATTCTGGCAATAATTTGCGATATAGAGCGGTGTAAAAATATATACGGTGTTTCCAAAATGATTTTTTGTAAGCTCTTCTGCTTTCCTTGCCATTTGCTCCAGATACGGGGCAGCTGCCGGAGACAGAAGCGCTTTGAAGTCTTCAATGGAACAGGATTCCTTCGAAAGTGCCCGTTCTACATCTGCAGCAGTATATGCGTCATACGAAAACTCATCCATTGCCTTTAATACTTTTTCTTTTATATCTGACTCGATCACCTGCATTCCGTCCATATATTCCATATGGTTGGTCCGAAAAGACGGATCCTGCTCCAGGCGGTGCTTCCGCTCCAGCGCCGCAGGCGGCAGCTGATCACTGTCTACGAAATATACCTGATTTTCTTCCTGCATCCTTCACACCCTCCTTAACGCAAAAAGCCGGTCAGCGGATCTGATGCGCTTCCGCCTCTGGCAAGAACTCTTCCCATTCCGGTCAGGTATGCTTTTCTTCCGGCTTCAATTGCAAGTCGGAAGGCCTCTGCCATCTCAGGAACATTGCCTGCCGTTGCAATCGCTGTATTCGCCATAATTGCAGCCGCTCCCATCTCCATTGCCTCACAGGCCTGAGACGGCTTTCCGATTCCGGCATCCACAATAATCGGCAGATCAATTTCATCGATCAGCACCTGGATCATCGCCTTCGTTGCAAGACCTTTATTGCTTCCGATCGGTGCGGCAAGCGGCATTACGGCAGCCGCTCCGGCGCTTTGCAGATCTCTTGCCACATTTAAGTCCGGATTCATATACGGAAGTACCACAAATCCTTCTTTTGCAAGGATCTCCGTAGCCTTTACCGTCTCCTGATTGTCCGGAAAGAGGTATTTCGCATCCCGCATAATCTCCACCTTAACAAAATTTCCGCATCCCATGGCTCTGCTTAATCTTGCAATCCGGACAGCCTCCTCTGCATTTCTTGCACCTGACGTATTCGGAAGCAACGTCACTCCCTCCGGTATATAATCCAGAATATTTTCGCTCTCCTGCGTATTCGCACGTCGCAGGGCAAGCGTAATAATTTCTGCCCCGCCCTGCTCTACTGCAGCCTTGATCAGATTCAGATTGTACTTTCCTGATCCAAGGATAAAACGACTTTTAAATTCCTTTCCGCCTAATATAAATTTATCTTCCATCTTTTTTCTCCTTTTCTGCACCCATCTGAAGCATATCCTACTGCTCCATGATAAGCTGCACTGCTTTGTTTGCCTCATGTGCCGCACATACTGCCACTCTTGGCGCCATCAGTCCGATCCCGCCTCCTACATCCGTGCTCAGATCACCGCACACATAGAGACGTTTCATCTTCTGTCTGGTTCTGATCTCATTTGCGTCTCCATAGCCGGCCATCCCGTTTCCGGATATCACGGTCGTTTCCGGACACTGCATCAGAAGCTCCCTTACGAGCATTGCCTTCTGATCCGGCCGATCAAACGCCTCGCATACGATCGGATAGTCCGCAAATAATTCTCTGACATTTTCAGGCGTTACTTTTTCGCATCTCGACTCACAGACCAGATATGGATTTATCCGATACAGCACCTCCGGCAAAGCCTCTGCCTTTGGTTTTCCAAGCTGTGAAACGAAATACATCTGACGATTCAGATTCGTCACATCCACCACGTCGAAATCCACCAGCAAAAGCTTTCCGATTCCGCTTCTTGCCAGCATAACCGCAATATTGGACCCCAGTCCTCCAAGCCCCGCAATCGCTACCTTCGCGCCACGAAGCTTCACCTGCATCTCTTTTGGAAACCTGGCATCAAACGCCCGGTCCAGCTCTTCCTTTGAGATAAGCTCCTGCATTTGTTTTTGTAGCTCTGTCATCTTCTTCAGCCTCCGCCCACAAATCTCAGCACTTCGATCACATCTTCATCCTGAATGATCACACTTCCAAGCTGCTGCTGTGGAATAATCTCAAGATTTCGTTCCACAACGACCCGCTCCGGTTCAAATCCGGCTTCCTTCAGATACTCCAGAAGATTTCTTCCATCAAGCTGCTTTTCTTCTCCGTTGATCTTTACCATAGCCCAATTCTCCTTTCCAGGACACCTGTGAGTAAAACGGACATTCGCAATCCGCTTCGCTACTTGCTCATGAACGCAGTCGCTTCGCGTTCAGAAAAATTTTCTTCATAATACAAAAAACACCGGACGATACAATATCTGTATCATCCGGCGCCTGTCTGCATCTGTGAAAAGTGGTGCCCCCAGTTCACATAAAAAAACAGAGAGCACGGACACAAAATCCAATCATTTCCGACATGTATTTTCCTACGTTGGCATTATCCAAATCAGGTTTCAGGTCAAGACTATAACGTCTACTCTCAGCCCATCAATTTGAGCTCCCCATTTCGACTCATTATATCGCACCTGACCTTTATTTGCAAGTACCAGTACGACCGTTTTGTAAAGAACTTGTCGAACGCATCCATCGAAAGACGGAATACCTTTGTAGCATAATCTAAAAATTGTTGTAACTGTTCAGAGCCAACCTCCAAAATGCTACGCATTTCGTCGGTGTGGCGTATCCGCCAAATAAAATTTCAAAAACAGGCTTAAAAATGCAAGCATTTTCCACCTGTTTTATGAAATTT
>Ga0129317_1000494_pt1 | contig 41303 bp, 71 predicted proteins | sample Cm1ome_FD_94430 | JGI IMG/M metagenome (GOLD analysis project Ga0129317, IMG submission 94430) | Eastern black-and-white colobus group fecal microbial communities from Wisconsin, USA - Cm1105 metagenome | ecosystem: Host-associated > Mammals > Digestive system > Large intestine > Fecal | place... | reverse complement strand
CCTTCTTGAAATAACAAAATACTTTCTTCTAATGGGATTTTATTATTTTCTAATTGTACAATAATATCTTCTAATCTTGTTATTGCTTGTTCATAAGTCATTTTTTCTTTCATATCATCACCTACTTAATCTTTGCATTTTTTTGTCCATCATGGAAAATAATGCTTATTTCATCACCAGTATTTAATTGAGAAGAATTTTTAATAATTGTTTTATCTTTTTGGATAAATGTATATCCTCTTTGCATGACTTTTAATGGACTTAATCCATCTAATTGAATCAATTTATTTTGTAATAAATGAGTATTTCTTTTTAACACTTCATCTAATGCTTGTTTTAATCTTAACTGATCATTTTGAAGTTTTTGTCTTAATTGAATATCAAAGATTTGACATTCATGTGTTAAACGGTCTTTTAAATGCGTTAAACGTAACATTTCATTTGTATACAAGTAATCAGGGTTAGTTAAATAATAAGATTGTTTTAATCTTGTTAAACGTTCATTTTGTAAAACAAGCTTATGTTGCATTTTCATTGATAATTGCCTTTTTAAATCATCTAATTGTCTTTTGAGAGCATGTTGATCAGGTGTTGCTATTAAGGCAGCTGCAGTTGGTGTTAAAGCACGATAATCACTTACAAAGTCACAAATCGTAAAATCTGTTTCATGTCCAACCCCACTAATAATTGGTGTTTTCAAAGCAAAAATACAACGTGCTAATGCTTCTTCATTAAAATTCCATAAATCTTCAATAGAACCACCACCACGAGCAATGATGATTGTATCAAAACGAAGTGTATCAACAAAGTTTAAAGTCTTAACAATATTTATATAAGCCTCTTTTCCTTGTACAGGAATAGGAAAAACAATAACCTTTGTAAAAGGAAAACGCAAATATATTGTTCTTACAACATCTTGAACAGCATCACTATGCCTTCCAGCTAAAACAGCTATGCTTTTTGGAAAAGTTGGAATTGCTTTTTTGTATGCTTTATCAAATAATCCTTCTTTTTCTAATTGCTTTTTTAACTTTTCATATTGTAAATAAAGATTACCAATACCATCTTGTTGCATTTGTTGAACATATAATTGATATTGCCCATTCACCTCATAAACACTTACATTACCTTTTATTAAAACTTGTATACCATTATCCATTTCAAAATCCAAAGTTCTTGCATATGTAGAAAACATAATAGCACTCACTCTAGAATTTTGATCTTTTAAAGTGAAATAAAGATGACCACTAGGATGTGGTCTATAATTTGAAATTTCTCCTTTAATATAAACATTCTGTAAAGAAACATCCTGATTCATTTTTGCTTTAATGTATTTATTTAAAGCATAAACACTTATGTATTTTCTATCCATTAAACAACTTGACTTAAAACACCATTAATAAATTTGTATGTTTCTTCATCACAGAATCTTTTCGCATTTAAGATAGCTTCATTAATAATTATTGTTTTAGGAAGATCAGATTCTAATAACTCACATGTAGAAACAAGTAAAATTGCTTTTTCCATTGCTCCTAAACGATCAAAAGTCCAACCTTTTTTTAAATATTTTGATAACAATTTAATATAAGAATCTTTATTTTTTAAAGTTTCACTTACTAACCATTGACTAAATTCCATTGAATCATTATCTTCTACTAATGTTTTTTCTTCATTTAAAAAGACTTGAATATCTTCAAAAGTATTTTGTATTAATAAGTGTTGATATATACCAATCACCGCTTTTTCTCTCGCAATTTGTCTACGTGTTTTTCCCATAAATATATAGCCTCCAGAATCTCTAAATTATTAATATTCTAACATAATTTTTATTAAAAATAAACAAAAGAAAAGTAAGAATAATTTCATTCTTACTCAAAATCAATATTATCAACTTCAATATCAATATGGTTTACATCTACATCAGTCATTTGTTTAATAGAAGTTGCTATTTTTTCTTGAATTTCTTTAGTCTTTTTAGAAATATTAACTCCATATTTTAAGCGAACATGAATGTTAATATAAATATCATTATCCTTAATTGAACAAGAAACAACAGCTTTTGTTCCAGGAATTTGAATACCTTTTGTTGTATCTAAAGAAACATCTTTCATTTCCTTAACAGCTTTTTTTGTGATTTCATCAAAAACACGAACACTCATTAAAATGTTCCCATTTACTGAACCTTGATTATAAGTATAATATTCGTTATGTGCCATAAACTTACCTCTTTTCTTTATATATATTGTATATAAATTTATGAAAAAATACAAGTTTATTCATTAATAAATTTTACTTCAACTTGATATTCATCACCAACTATACTTAAAACTTCTTTAATAATTTGAGATGCATCTGAACGACTTGCTTCTTTCTTTAATGCAGTAATTTTAATTGTTTCATTATCAATTTCAACATAAGCTTCTTGATAACCTAATCCTTTAATCTTTTCAACAATACTTTTTTCTTTATCACTAGCACTTTTTGTTTCACTGATTGTTTCCAATGCTTCATTAATTGAATCTGATGTACTTGATTCTTTAGCAATAATTTGATTGTTTTTATTAATAATATCTTCTCTTTTCTTATCAAGTTGTTCTTGCAGTTGTTCAATTGTTGTTAATTGATGAGTTGAAACAGATTCTTCGTTAACGCTTGGAGGTAGCATAATATAATAAATAGATAAAACCAAAATCAAACTAAATAGTGTTAAAAAAGTAAATGCTTGTTTATTCATATATTTTTTCTCCTTTGTCTTATATACTATATGAATAAATCACAAACAATATGAAAAAAAGAGCAATTAAGCTCTTCCTTGATATTTTCCATCTTCAGTATTAACAATAACTTTTTCACCTTCACTAATAAATAAAGGGACTTTGATTTGGAAACCAGTTTCAATAATAGCATTTTTAGTTGCTCCAGTAGCAGTATCACCTTTAACAGCAGGTTCTGTTTCAGTAATAGTGAAAGCAACATTCACTGGTAATTGAACTCCTAAAACTTCGCTTTCATAGCTAGTCACTTCAACTTCATCAGAAGCTTTTAAGAAATTCATTTCCCATTTTAAATTTTCACTAGGAATTTCAATTTGATCATAAGTTTCAACATCCATGAATACTAATGAACCACCTGCATCATATAAATATTGCATTTTTCTTTTTTCGATATGAGCTTTTGCTACTTTTTCATTGTTACCAAAAGTTGTTTCAGTAGTTGTTCCTGTTCTCATATTTTTCATTTTAATTCTAATATTTGCAGCGGCACGTGCTGTTTTATTATGAGAATAGTCTAAAACAACAAATAAGTTTCCATCATATGTGAAAGTCATACCTGGTCTTAAATCACCAACACTAATCATTATATATCTCTCCTTTGTATAAATATCCGTAAGCATTATAACAAACTTATTGATTTTACGCAACATTTTTAATTTTTGTTAGTTTATTGTTAGGTTATATATATTAATGAGGATAGAAATATAAGTAAAAATATTAAAAAACTGTTACATAAACGTACTTTTAGACACAAAAAAACACCTAACTCAATAAGAGTTAGGCATCTTTATTTCTACATACTTTATAGGTACTTCTAAAGGAATCTTGGTAATGTGATTTCTCACAACGACCATAGATTGATAACATTGGCAATCGAATTCAATTCCAACAAATTCAGATAAGTCCTTACCGTGAATATCTTTTGCACCTTTTATCAATTTGCAAGTGTACATACTATTTTACCAGCATGGTCATTAATGTATTGTAACCAACAATACCATCAACTGTTAAACCATGTTTCTTTTGATATGTTTTAACTTTTGCTTTTGTATCTGGTCCATACTTACCATCTTTATTTGCTCCGATTTTCCCTTGAACAAATTTAGTAATGTTAGGATATTTTTTGTTTGCACCAACCAAAGGCTTTTTGATAACGACTTTTTTCATTTGTGCTTTAGTTTTAGAACCGCACTTGTTATCTTCTTCAAGCCTTGGACTAGGCTTTAAATCTAAGTTAATAGCATTTTGTAAATTTTTAACATCATTATCTACTGGTTTTGATTCAGCTTTATACTTAGGCTTACCATATCCACGAATACTCGAACTTCCAACAGTGATAGTTCTTCTTTCTACTGCATTTGATTTATTTCCTTCAATGACAGTAATTGTTGAACCACTGACTTTTTCGACAATACCAACATGGTCTGGCCATCCGTCTTTTTTATCCCAGTCATACATAATGATATATCCTGCTTTTGGCTTGATATTATCATTTTCTTCCCAAATGCCTTTTTTCTTGAATAAGTCAATCATTTGACCACAAGAGCATTCAGTAGGAATGATGTCTGTTGCCCCACATTTGATAGCACAAGCACTGACAAAGGTAGCACACCAGTTATCACTATATTTAACTTTATAACCTCTCGCAAGTGGCTTATGAGCGTTATATACATCAATAATCTTTTTGTGTGTTCCGTTTGATTCCTTGCAACCTAACCATGACTTTGCTTGATTTAATAATTCATTAACTGTACAACTCATTTGATTTTCCTCCTATAATTTAATACATTGATTTTCAAATTTTTTATAAGCATCAAAATAGATTTCTTTTTTATCACCATTAAAAGTTAATTCATAATACATACCATCACTAACAGTTGTACTTAACAAAGCTTTGTTGTTTTGAAGCGTCTTACAAGACCAAACAACAAACACGTTATCAGTAGTGATTTGAATATTATCACTTTTATCTAAATGATCATTCGTATAATCAGCAACTGCCTTTCTGCATATATCTAAAAAATCTTTTTCATTCATTTAATGTTCCTCCTAATTTAAAAGAGTAGCCTTGCGACTACTCGTTGTCTAATCTTTCTTTTATTTCATCAATTCTCTTCCAAATAGTTTGTGTCTCTTTTTCTTGAAGTGCCATTCGTTCGACAACATTGTTATGCTTTTCAACCTTTTTTGATAATTCATCAATGCGATAATTCATTAAAGCATTGCTCTTGTTGTTAGACATCATTGTTGCGATTACGGAAGGCACTCCAACGCACAGACCACTTATCAATGCGACAATTACAGTATTATCCATGATAACACCTCTCTCTATTCTTCTTGATTAATCAATCTAGTAAACATTTGATGCAAGCCTGTACTTGCCAATCCGCTGAATAAACCACCTAATAATACTTCTGGTGTAAATGACATATTCATCCAAATATTTAATGCCACACCTAAAATAGCCATAATCAATGGAATATAACTGTTATTAATTTTAGGGATACTTGTTTTGATAACATAACCAACACATAAGCAAATACCTAAAATAATTAAAACCAAATACTCTTGTAAAAAACTTAAATCCATACCGATTCCTCCTTAAGTAATATAAAAAGCACTTACTTTTCATAAGTGCATGCGACCTAAATTAAACTATTCAACTGATCTAAAATGTTCTTTGCGTTAGCACTGTTGAATAATGCCATTTCGTTTGCAATTTGTTTCAATATAACAATTTTATCAGAATCTGTTGTTGCTGAATCCAATTGAGTAAATAAAGCTGATGGGTTTGAACTAAAAAAAGAATTCTCTTTTACGAGTTGCATCAGCAAAGACACCTTAGTTGATTGCACTGTTTCAACTTCATCAACGTGTGCATTGAGTTCATCAACGGTATCTTGGATTGCTTTATTCAAGACTGTTACATCAGGAGCATCAGTTGGTAAAGGAAGTTCAACAACTAAATTAGCCAAGCAAATCACTCCATTTCGTAAATCTTGTTTTCAATTGATCCCATGATGTCACATTCTTTTTTAACCAATCCCAACTAATAACATCAATTCTGATTGTAAATCTTTCTCCTGTTGCAACAGTGTTCTTCGATAGAGAAACGGCATAAATATTGTAATCAGTATTCATAAGCAATCTCTACCTCGAACTTTCTCTTTAATATTTCTTCATTAACAGAATAAGTAACAACCAAATTGTAATATCCAACATTTAGATCAGCAGTATCAATAGTGACATTGATTGATTTTTCTTTTATGAGAATAGGCAACTGCACAACAATTTCATTGTTTTTTGTTAAATCAACCTTTGCAGTTGAAATAACAAAATTATCATCAGAACACGATGTTACCTGCAATTCCAAAATACGTTTTTCACCTTTTATAAACACAAGCATGATGATACCACCTCCACATCATAATCGCTAAAGACTATTGCCTCTGCATAGTCATTGCATTCTTGGTCAATATCCAATTTCAAAAAAGATAAATCATGAATAAATTCATTCAACATTGCGTTCTCGTCATATTTAACAAGATGAGCATTTATACATAATTTACTTGGGTCTACCTCAAATAACGCAGTTGCCATAAAAGCAACATTATTAGCATAATCTTCAGCATATAAATCAAGAAAGTATTTTCCTGATAAACTAGAAGGGATTATGCATTCCCATAACCCCTTGTTGTTCTTTTCAAATACTATATCTTGGTCATTTACCTTACCGTATACACGTCTAATCATTAGGCATCAGACGCTTCTACAGAAATGATGAATGTCTTGCCACCATCCACTGGATTTGGTGTCATCGTAACACTGACGATTTCAGGTTTAGCAGTATCAAGAACAACATTTCTAGTGATTGTTGTATATTTACCAGCTGAATCAGTTGCCTTGACAACGATAGGGTTTGGACCTTCAGATAAAGTCACTTCCTTGCTGAATGTACCATTAGAAGCAACTGTTACACTTTGACCATTGATTGTTAAAGTGACTGGTGATGATGTTGCATCATTAGTTGTACCAGATACAGTGATTGTAGACTTATTCGTGATTGTGCCATCAGCAGGAGTTGTTACATTCAATGTAGGTGGTACAGTATCAACTTTAAATGTTACTGATTTTTGAGTAGCTGCGTTTCCATCGTAGTCAGTGGCATCAATCTTAACTGTATGACTTCCTTCACCTAATGCATTAGTTGGAGTATAAGTACACTTATATCCGTTTGTAATAGGTGTTTTTGTGATACCAGATGTCACTTTGCTATTTGAATCGATTGTAATGCCGATTGTATCAGGGTTGACTCCTGAATCGTCATCGGTAACAGTCCATTCGAACTTAGGCTTGTTGTTAGTAATCAACGCATTAGCACCTGGATAAGTCCATGTTAAAGTTGGTGCTGTTTTTTCTTTTACAAACAGTTTTAAACTATTACCTAATGTTGCATGACTTGGGTCAACTGTTGTCACGTTTCCTGCTTCATCAGTTGCTTTTACTGTTACAGGATAATAATGATTATCCAACGGATAACTTGATTTTGGCGGAGCAGTAATTGTTGCTTCATACTTGCCAGTTGCTGAATTTAATGTCAATGTTGTTGTGACACCATTGATGATTGCTTGAACAGTTTTTACTGCCATATTTTTCCTCCTTGTTATTTTTTAGTAATTAAAAAGCCTATCTTTAAAAATAGGCATGAGATTATTTAAAACCTATAATTCTTTTAATGTTGCCCATACCTGAAGCGAATCGATTCGTTACCTTCCCAGTTGATTTATCATAATCAACACCAACGCTTGTATTGTTGTATGTCATTAGTGAATATCCTCCTGTTGATATAACGTCCATAAACCAACTTTCTCCAGGTTCTGCATATTTTGCTATAATCATTTGGCAATTTTTCAATGCTTCATTTTGAAATATTGAGCCTTGTGATATGTCAACATCGAACACAATCATGGTAGCAACATTAACTATCTCTCCATTTTTATTAAAAAAATTCATTTGTCATAAACAAATGCTATTTCCAACGACCTATTGCTAATAAAAAATATTGAATATCTGGATAGTTGTTTTTGGAATAAGCATTAGCATATATACAATCACGATATATATTAGCTATGCCTAAAATACTATCCCAATTCCCAGTCAGTACAACAAATACATCATCGTTTATAAAGTTTTCTTTAAATGTAATTGGTTTTATATCTCCAACCTCAACTCTACCAGCTAAATACTGAATCATTGTACCGTTTCGTAATTTGATAATATTTTCTTCATCTATTAAATCACTATCTTGCAATAGGTTAATTAAAGTGCCATTCTTGTCATATACTTCTCTCATAACATGGCTTTAGATTGATGTGGTTGGTTAAAAAAATATAGTTTCTTGAATATAAATACTATTATTTTTAGGAATAGCTGTATCTTTTCCATCACTCATAAGTTTACCGTATCCTAACTTTACATCACCAGTGACCTTGCTGATATTAAGTTGTAGATTATATCCATTTACTGGGATAATACGTTTAATAATTGCTGTAGTATCACTTTTGATATTAGTGATTTTATCAACAGTACCAAGAGAAACGTAATCGCTCGCTACTGGTAAATCTTTAGATAAAGTGCCCCATATCTTGAAAGTAACTATCTTTCCATAAAAATATATTTTCGTTGATAATCCGTATTCCGAAATCTCTGTTGTCTCAATTTCAACATTTGTTGCAACTTCATATGATTTACCAGATATATCAAATAATTTCATAACCAACCACGTGTCAAGTCTAAAGCATGACACCACCTTTCACGAAGGAAACTACATTTGTAGCCTCCTTTCGATTGGATTTTGATGAGAGTAGGTACTTTCGTACCCCCCCCCCGTTAGTTTTCTAAACATAATAATTTTTCCTCCTTCTGTTTTAGAAAGAGGTACAAAATCTAGTTCTTAGCTTGTACTACTTCCAACGACCGATTGCAGAAAATCGAATACGTATACGATTTGGATTTGTACTGTTGTTCATGATAACAATTATTTTCGCCATTCCTTTTAAAGTGTCGTTCCAAGCAACAATTCCATCACCTGTTCCAACAAAACTAACACTTACACTAGGAGGTTCAATAAAATTACGAGGATATTCTAGGTCTATCGCAGATTGATAACATCCGTTTATAATATTTGAATTTACCATATCGAAATTACCTTCGACCTTACCTTTACAAATCATAATTCCATTTGGGAACATCCAGTATTCACCATAATCATTACTTCCATATTCAATTTCACTACGTTCTACTAAATCATGTATATTACCATTTTTATCAAAAGTTTGCATAAAAACGCTTTTTAGCAATTCAAGTAGGTTATTAATAAAAGAACTCAATTCCAACAATTTTTAAATTGCTGTTGTTGTTTGATAAAGTTATACCAACACCTGGTACATTTGTAATTGAATAAGTTGTACTTTCAGTACTTACAAATTGAAAACTAGAATACCTATTATTCATAGTTACTGATGCTGCATAGTTAGTATCATCACGCAGAAATATAATAAAGTATTTTGCGTTATCAAAATTTGGATTACTGAATGTTTGTCCATTAAAGGACAAATCCAATTCCAAATAAACCGTTGTATTGATTTCTACTTTTTGTCCTGCCTTGTTAAAAAAGTTCATATATTCTCTATTAAATAGAGAGTGATAGATTATATTACTAAATAATAGATTTCAAATTCGGCATCAAGCGTTGATACTTTAAGCTTCTTATTTTCAATAGCGACATTAAGAGTTGCTGATGTAGGAACTATCGGTTTAATTACAAAGTTTCTAAAAGGTCCTGTTGAAAGTAAGAAAACACCTATTTCGTTGTACGCATTATAGAATGCCAATATAACATTTCGACCTATTGCTATTGAAGGGATATCAAAGTAAGATGTTTGGTTTACATATGCATAACCTAAATATCCTCTAAATTCATTATGCAAAGCAACATTATATTGATTACCACTTGCATCATATAAAGTCATAATCTATCACTGTGTTCTCTATCTAATAGAACACCTACTTTCATAAGGAAGATTGCTAAATAAGCAACCCCCCCCCCGCTAAAAATCTGTTAAAAGTTAATTTCATAAATTCGATTGCTTGTTATGTCACATTAGTGCTTTCTAGTCTTCTATAATACATTTTTGCATTAAGATAATAACCAATATAAACATTTCCTAACGAAGTATAGAAAATAACAAATCTATTATTCATTCTATGAATAAATGCGTATGCTGATGGTAACTTAATAAAATCTTCTACTAATGTTCCAGGTTTATACCTATAACATTTCTCTGAATCTCCGTTAGTCATAACAGTATCTAATATTGTATCTCCATCATTTAAATCTACTGTTATTCTATCAGAATCAATTGTTTGGATTTTTATCTCATTTCCGTTTCTATCAAAGACTTTTGTAATCATAACAATAACCTTCTTTCAAAAAGAGAGAAGATTAAGCAATCTTCCCTCCTTTCTTGTGAGGAAGTACAAGCTCTAATAATACTAGATTTTGTCCCCCCCCCCGATTAATTTTTTAAGTTTGTTTTTCATTAAAATATCCTCCTATAGATCCATAAATTTTGCTAATTCATCAAATATTGGCTTTGGATTCACAGTTACCAATCCAGACGAGGCAATAGTGACTAGCATTTGAATCAAGTTCTGTGCTGTTGTTTCTTCTGTTCCATCTTTAGATTTGATGTATGACCTATCTAACGATGTTTCCAAGTAGATAACTCCATTGGCATCCTTTAATTGTGTTTTGATTGGAGTTGGCTTTGCGACTCTTGATGTTGAGAGGGTTAACTCTCCGATAATCGTCGTATCTTTTTTGACTGTAGATTGTCCAGGCAATGTAATTCCGGTTCCCCATGTTCCGTCGGCTTGTTTAAAATACAGATTACCATTTTCGAACTTGTATTCGCCAATTACTGCCATTGCCTCATTCAGTTCTTGTTGAATATTTTCAGTATCAGTCACATTTTGTTCTATTGCATTAGCAGCAGTGTTGAATGTGTCTTTAAGCTGATTCATATCCGATGCTGATATCTTGTGAATATCATCTACATCAGCGGTTTTGACATCAACCTTATCCTCATATGTAATTCTAGGTAATGTGGCCATTTAATCACCACCATCAATAATTGGAGTTAATCCAACAAGTTCTTGAGTTGTAGGCATCAAGATTTCCAAATCAATTAATGTCAGCTTTTGAATATCAACATCAATATCCAAATTCATTAATTCGATATAATCAGGATTATTCGTCTTGATTACCTTTTGGCCATTTTCTTCAATGCCTTTTTCTGCGATTAAATTCTGTATTTCAGCATCTAGCAATAAGCAGGCATCAGATATTGGCTTAGCCATCTTTGAAATCTCCCAACGATCTTTAATAGAACCTTGATGATTTCCCAAAGAAAAAAGAGCATTATTTAACGCTCTCAGTTCACTATTCTTTAGTTTCATTTAAAATTACCCCTAAAGATTCATCTTCAATCTTTCTCATCTCATTACGAAATTCATCTTCTTTTAAACGACATTCTGTGATGTTTGAATAATAAACATCTTTGTTTGATACATATTCTCCAACCACTCCGCTCATTAATCCATTTTCATCAAAAGATTGAGATAACGTTTTAATCGTTTCTCCTTCGACAACAATTTCTCCAGTGAACGTCATTGTTTTATTAATTTTCAAATCCATAATATATACCTCCTAGTTTAGATTTTAACAACAGTATTTCGTTTCGTAAGCTCTTTATTTCTTTTTCTAATGCTTTTGTTTTTTGTATATTCGACAAATACAAAGTGTTGTAATTAACGGCATAATATCCATTAGAATCTTTGGATAATATATATTCTTCATATTTATTGCCTATAAAATGCTGAGCTATTACACCAACCTGTCTTTGATCGCTTGTTTTATACTTATATGAGCATATGTCAATTTTATCAAAAACAGATATTAAATTTATGTTTTTAAATTCTGTCTTTAATCTAATATCAGAACCATAAGACGGCTGATGTGACATTGATATACTGCCATTAGATAACATAATAGATGTGTTTTCATTACACTCTAATCTAATATATCCTGACCCAACTGCATATATAGAACCAGTAGTAGTTATATTTATAGTTCCATTGTGAAATAATCCATCGTCTCCAACTAATCCAAAATAACCTACATCATTCCTGCTAGCTACACAATATCTGTCGTTAAAATAGATATGTTTTTTAGTGTTTCTGTCTCCGTAAGAACCTACATATATATTATTTCCGACTGTTAAATCTTTGTCTGTATTAATTGTAGTACCGTTAATATTACCACCTGTAATCGTTGAACCGGATATTGAACCGGTAAAAGTGCCTGCAGTAGCATAAACAGTTCCTCTAAATATACCATCTGTTGCATCAATACTTCCTTTGAAGCTTCCAGCGTTTGCGTAAACAGTACCATAAAAAGTTCCTGATGTCGCATTCACTACACCACTGAAATCCCCATTATTTGCAGTCAAATTGTTGATTACTAAATTCCCGCTTGTATCCGCATAAAGAACCTTAGTTCCTGCATTATTTGAAATATCTAGACCTCCACCACTGATATGCACTCCATTCTTGTCTAGCACAAATTTAGTTGTGTGTAGCGTTCCATCTGCACCTATTTGTTCGTTTACCGCTAACAATATGTTTGTAGGCTGTAACTTGATTTCAGCACTTTGCAAGCGTGTTGTTACACTAGAAACATCACCTTTAATCGTTGTGATTTCTTCTTCCATCGAAACAGACTTTAATGTCAATGTAGATACTTCTTGCTTGATTTCTGTGTAGTCCCTTTGGATTGTTTCTACATTGTCACGCACATAATTCAAATCAAACTCAAATCCTGTTGGATAAGTTCCAAATTCGACTTTTGGATTAGCAACGATTGCTTGTTCACAATCCATTGCGATAATCATCTTTAGATTAGAGACAGAAGCAATCTCTTTATCATCTATCTTGTAATGTAGCCATATTCTTTCCTCATGATCAACAGTTGAAGTTTGCAATAAATACTGAAGATTGTACTGTCCTAGATACCATCTTGCATAGTATTTTTTCTTTGTTCCATCAGCATAACCAATTTCAAACTCCGCTCCTAAATAATTACCTAAGTTTCCAATGATACCTTTTTGTACAAGAATATCACAGCTGATGCAGATGTCTTTACCTCTCATGAAATCCATATTGATATCAAGTGGCATATCATCAATATACTTGACACCAGTTTCACTAGAAACTTTTCTTAGATATTGATAGCAATTAAGAAAAATATTACCACTCCCACTTTCGAACTTGTAAATTGAGTTAGTAACTTTTGATACTTCTGAATTAATACTATCTATAGAAACTTCTAATTTACCAATATTTGTTGTATTCTTCTCTTGCTGTTCAGCTAATAGACCTATCTTTTTGTTATCTTCGTCAACGATTATTTTTAATCGTCTGTATTTAGCAGAAAGATTGTTGTCTCCTACAAAACTAGATTTTTGCGATGAATTAATATCACCATCAATCGTTATAACATCATGAGCTAACGAACCGTTATAATAAGTTGTTTCAATTCGTCTGGCAATAAAATTAAAGTATCCAGTATATTCAGTAAGTTCACCAAGAGTCAAATCATCTATAGCTCTTGTTTTTAATTCTTTGATTGAAGTAAATGACAAGCCACCTATCTTAGAAAAGATGAAATTTATATCTTCTTGGGTAGTGATATAAGGATTGTTTTCAGTTGTTTTAACAATATTTCCTGTTTCATTTCCTTTATATAAATTTAATAATTCACACAGAACCATTGTGCAATTAAATTCGTAATTCTTTTGAAATGTATAAACATAGTTATCGTTGTTTATTGTGTGGATAACTTCTTTTGATATCGGTTTAAAATAAATATCACCATTAGGTTTACAAAAGATATTACATGCTCCACTTTCAGCAATCATACAAAGCCACACTCTGATAGTAATTGAATTATCATATTCATTAATTGTTTTTGATAACACACTATCATCTAGTTGAGAGTAGTCTATATTCAATCCAGTTAGTGATTTCATTTCGTCTAATTGATTTTGAACGGTACAAGGATACATTTGAGTATTTGTCTCATAAGGAATATTTGTTTTTACGAGATTATCATACAGTTCCAAATCTAATTGAGCGTATGTCAACTCTGGTTTTTCATATACATTTAAAGTTGCTAATAAATCATCGTTTCTGTAAATTTCAAACGGATAATCTAATAAATCATTAATAAGTTGAGAAGTATTATCAATACTTAATTCAAATTTTAAAGAAGGAGCATTCCCGATTAAAGGAGTTCCTTCTTCAAATTCAATACTACTTGTCATAGAAGTAATGAGTTCTGTAATATCTTGATTATTACATATGACTTTATAAATCATAGTTGAATAATAGACACCGACAAGTCAAAACGATACCCTTGCAAGTATTTTCTTTTATTTATTGCTCTATCACTTCTATACATATGTAACACTTCTCTTTGACCTTTTTCGTAATTAAAAACAGAAGCATAAAAGCCTCCGTCTGATTTGTTTTTTAATGCGTTTAATATTTCTTTGAGTTTTACATAATCAATATCAAGAAAGATAAGATTTTTTGAGTAGACATTTTCTCTCAAAATATTTAAATCGAGAATACCTGTTTTCCAACTTCTTAAAGAATCATCACTATGTAAGTCTGCAATATTTTCCTCTCCAAATTCACTTTCTATAAGAGGGGTTCCATTTTTCGGATTGTTTTCTAATACCGATTTAGTTTGACTTACATAAATAATACTGTTTTCATCATTCATTAATCGTTTCCTCCTTATTTAGTGAATTTTGGTTTTCCGGTTTTCAAAACGTGATCCTCATTGATTTCGTCGATACTTTCTTCAATAACTTTCTTTCCTAATATAGTTTGATGGTGAATAACAACTTTTTGATTAGAACCTCCACCATGTTCTCTTAACGCTCTCGCAATACCACGATAAGACGCTTCTTCGATACCTGCTTCGATTTGAGCATTATTCGCAACTGCGTTTCGAGAACCCATACGACCAACCATTTCTGGAATACCGTTTTCCCTTGCGATAAACATTTGCCCGATATCAGGGAAACCGCCAGAGGCATAAAACTTGATATTACCTAAAATACTAGATGCCGCACCTGCAACACTAGAAGCAATCTTCATAGTTGCAGATTCAATAAAACCTTTTTTATATTGAGCACCATTTTTCTTTCCTGCCTTAAGAAGATCGCCGGTAACTCCTACTGCGATACTAATGCCTCCAATATGATCTTGTGCATATTTTCTTTGGTCCTCTGCTTTTGGATAAACACTATCCACTGTACTTCCATATTTTATCGGAACACTTTTTAATAATTCATTAGTGCTGATAACATTCCCTTTTGCACTCTTTCCAATTCTCCAAGAACCATTAGAGATATTAAGAGAAGTTTGACGAACATATTCATCTCCTGCTTTTGTACCGCCATTTTTATAAATTTCAACAATGCCGGCAATTGTACCTTTTTCAGCAGTGCTAAACTCAATCCCATTACTTTCAGCCAAGTTAATTATTTGATCATATGACAAATTATAATCTCTAACCATTTGAGCATATTGCAACACCTTTTGATCTCTTGTTCTTTTTAGAGTTTCTACTTCTTTCTTGGAAGCTTCATCACTTTTTTTAGAAGTTTCAGAGATTTTAGAATCATAATCTTTCAATGTACTGATAACATTGTTAATTTGCTCTTTACCAGTCTTACCAATAATTTCATATGCTTTTTTAGTTTCGGCAGACATTTCTTTGGTTTTTTTTGTTGTTTTTGAAGTTTCGCCTTGAACTTCGGTTAACTTGTTTCCGTACGCATCTACTGTAGATGTAATCTTCTTATAATTATCTTCAGAATCTTTAACAAGAGCAATTTGTTCAGATAGTTCTGTATTACCCTCTTCTAATACTTTGATGTATTGTTCTTGGGTTAATACTTGTCCGTCAACTCTAATAGTTCCATTTTCCACTGATTTGATATATTCATCATATGACTTCTTTGTATTTTTGTAAAGTTCATTAAGTTTTTCTTTTTGTTCATTCAGTTTCTGTTCGGCTTGAATTTGATTCTTTAAGCTTTCTACATAAACTTCTTGATACGCTTGAACTTTCGATTGTTTTAACAATAAATCAATGCTCTTTTGAAGTTCTTCATTTGATTTCTTTTGTATAACTTGACCATTTTTAGTGATTTCGAATGTATTTGGTAATACTTTGTTGATTTCATCAATGTAAAACTTAGCTTCATCAATATTCTTAACATATCCATCTTCGTCACTTAATGCTTTTAATTTAGCGGTGTATGTTTGAACCATCTTAATTTGAGCTTGTGTTGTAGCTATTTGATCATCAGATGATTTAACAGCGGAATCCACTGCAGAAACATAATCTCTAACAACTTGTGCTTGGTCTTGAATTTCTTGTGAACAATCTTCAATCTTTTTAGTTGTATCACCTGCTTTATCACTCAACATAATCATAGCAGTTACTACAGTTCCAACAGCTAAAGCCACCGCTACTAAAGGGTGAGCTGCTAAGAAATTCAAAGCGTTTTGCAATAAAACCGTTGCTTTTGCACATAGTGTTTGAGCTAGTGTCATTCCTTCTGTTGTGGCTGTTGCTCCACCTACGGCCAATTGATAAGCATTTGTTTGAGATACAGAATCTCGCATCTTAGCAAATAGATTTCCAATTACACTCAATCCTGATTTCCAAGCATCTTTTAATGAAGAAAATTTCGATGCTCCTCCAACATATGATGAAAATAATTTTTCACCTATCTTTGTATGTTCTGCAAAGATAGTAATGAGTTTATTTGTAATGCTTGTTCCCTCTTTAAAAGAGTTCCATAATTTACTGAATTTCGATATTTGTATAACCGCATACAAAGCAGTAAATGAAGTCGATAATAAAACAACAGCAGTCTTACTCTTAGATAGCCATGTAATCAATTTAGAAAGCTCTGTAGCCACTTTTCCGATTAAGCCTAGTATTTTACCTATAACAGTAGAAATAGCAACACCTAGCGTATTTTTAAAGCCACGCACAACAGGTTTGATGAAGTTATCGTTTATAGAAGTAGCCAATTTTATAAACGATGTTACCAAATCAAAAATCCCTTCTAAAAGATATTTCCCACCATTATCCCAAACACCTTTTAGCATCGATGTTAATGTTGATAAAGTTAAAGAAAATGTTTCTTTTAAACTAAAGAACAAATCACTTGCACTTTGAAAAAATGGTCTCCATTTATTTCCTATTACATCAAACACTTGACCACCGATATGTTTCATATCTTCAAAAGCACTCTTATAATTGGAAAGTGTACTTTCTCCATATTTATCCCAACTTATTCTGATTGGGTTGAAAATATTTTCTGTAAATGCTTTTTTTGCAATATCAGACCATTCGAGCAGTCTATCTCTAATTTTAGTTGCTTTCATTTGAACATCATCAAACAAGTAATTATATTTGTTTAAGGCATCTAAAATCTTCGGATCCACAGACATTCCGCCACCAGAACCACTTCCACCGCCTGATGAAGAGTCGTCTTTTGGTTTACTAATAATATTTAATTTATCAAATCCGGCTAATGAGCCTTTAAGTTCTTTCACTTTCTTATTGGCACTATCCAATCCACTTCCGGCACTTGATATACCATCGTTAAAATCATCCATAGAGTCTCCGTAACTATCGAGGATAGTTCCAGTATCTCCACTGGAATTTGGCATTTCATATCCGACAAACAAAGCAAATGTTTTAACTAATTCTTTCAAAGCCATAACAAATCCGTTGATGTAAGGCAAGACACTTCCTATTGTTGCATAGAAAACAGAACCAATCCATCTTCCTACTTCTGAAAGTTGTTCTTTCAAAATACGAAGTTGATTGCTTGGCTGTTCGATAGTTCTAGCAAAGTCATTCATAGCACCGTTATTCTTCATTTGTTGCATCAAAGTTAGAATAACAAGCATTCTCTTTTCAAGTTCGTTCATTTGAGAAATGGAACGGGTAATTCCTAAATTAGAAGCTGTAGCACCTAATACGGATTGTGTAATATCCATACCTGATACGCTACGAATAGGTCTTACTTGCTTAGATAATGCTGATTGCATTTTTTGCACTGTCTTATCAAAATCAACATTGTATAAAGACGAGAAATCCAAAGTCATCTTTGTAACGGTTTCAGATAACTTATAAGACATTTCATCACTTAATCCACCTAAAGAACCAATCATGTTTTTGTAAGTGGCTTGAGCTTGCATCATATTCGATTGTGCAAGACCATACATCTCACTTAATTTGTTATTGAATTCCATTGCTTTGTCATACATATTTCCCATTGCACGTGAGAAATAGTTTTCTACTTCTGTGAAATCCAATGCACTTTGAATAACGTTTCCAAGTCCTCTAAAGGCTTGTTTTGTATAATTTAAAAACCAATATACTTTACCTAGAGAGAACATATTATTAATGCTCTTTCTGGTTTTGTTACTTTGAACCTCAACTTCTTGTAAACCTTTTTTCATTTGCTGGATATATGAAGTAATGTTTTGATTACGAGTTCCTGTATAATCATTTTTATTTTGAGTGCTTTTAATATCTTTTTTCAAATAACTTGAATTAATTCTTTTTACTGGATTACCAGACATTTGATTCATTTGGTTTATGAATTTTGAATATTCTTGCTGAATTTGTTTAAATCTAGTTTTCATATCATCGATATTTTTAAAATCGATATTCGATACCGACTTAGAAATTTGTTGAATTTGTGTAGCAATATTCGATAAACCATTTAAATTATTCAACTTATTTAATTGATTAGTCATGCTTGTAAAACTTTTATGATTAACAGAAATATTACTTAATGAACTCATAACACTTTTAATTTTAGTCAGTTGCGTGTTAAGTTGTATCAACTCTTGCTTTAATTTAGAAAAATCATCATAGAGTTGCACACCGACTGTAGTATCATAATCTGACATTTTTATATCCTCCTTTCGTTAATAGAATTGAGAAATATATTCATTACTATTTTTAGATACTTCCTTTTCATCTTCGGTTTCTTTGTTTTTCTCTTCCAAAATACTTTTAAATTCAGGGTAAGTAATATCTTTTTTCTCACCCCATGTATTTGAAGTAGAAGTTAGATTAGCCATATATGTATATTTTCCGTGCAACCATGCCTCATATTCGATTCGTTCATGATATGCAGTTATATAAACTTCTAACAATTCTTCTTCCTCATACCAAAATTCATGAGGTGACATACCACACTGAATAGCTAAAGGAAGTAAATATTTGTAGCAAAACTCTTTAAAACTCTTATATTTTTTTAATTCACTTTTGGTTCTTGATGAGCTAGAGGTTGACTCAACGCTTTCTTTATCGCCTCTAATTCCGTAAAAACTTTGTTTGACATCTCCGTGAATTTCTTTTCTAATTCGATTAAGCCAATTTCATCCTCCAAATCATCCAATCCCTTATCGTATTCATCTTTTGATAATGATTGGTTATTTGGATTTGCTCTAATAAGAATATAAATTAGATCATATTTATCGATAACATCATCGAAAGCTTGCGATGCTTCGGCTTTTAACATTAATGGAATATATTTCTTGTTATATGCATTGATTTTCTTTTCTTTTTCTTTGCCATCTTCCATTTTATCGATTTGATCTAATTCTTCTTGGATTTTAACTAATTTATCCATATTAGCAACAGTATCTAAGAATTCAGGACTATCTGATTTTTTTCTAAGGTCGTTTCGTTGTTTTTCTTCGATTTCAACTCTTGCCTTACGTGTTATTTTTACTTCATAATATTTTCCATTTAATTTTAAATCTTCTTTATACATCTTAAATCCTCCTAAGTATAAAAATAAAAGAGGCATTTCTGCCTCTTAAAATGTTATGCTGAAACTGCATCAGGAACGATAACTAAAATAGTTGTATCCCACGAAGCGTATCCGTCTTTAGCAGTTGTTAATGTTATAACTGTAGCACCTGCTTTTACACCTGTAATAGTTAATTCTTTATCGCTAATAGATGCAGTTGCAGTAGCGACATCTTCGCTTTTTGCTGTGATTGTAGCATCACTAGGTTTTGTATCGATAGTGATTTTAAATGTTCCAGTTGTTGTTGCTAATTCAACAACACTATCAATATCAGATGTAAAGAATGCTGTTGGTTTTAATAACGGATAACAATTATCAACATATACAGGTTTAGTTGTAGGTGTAATCTTAATAGTTCCTTGCCACGCATCATCCATAGCTGCATTTGATGGAGTGTAAGTCAACACTGCACTGTACTTGTACCCTGTAAAGTCACCAGCCATAGAAATTAAGTTGATTGTCTTTCCGTTTAATTGTTCTAATCTACGGATGCAATCACGATGCATATAAACATTTGTTTCAGCAGCGTTTAATGTTTCTACACCAGCTAATTTTGTAACAACGCTCGAACATGACACTTTGATTTCAATTTCTGATACATCACTACCAACAAAAGGTGTTTCAACGGTTGGAGTTAAAAATTCATATTTACCATCTCCTGAAAAATGGTCTGTGTATAACGCTGAACCCATACCTTTTCTTGCACGGACTTCTTGTTTATCATTGAATAAACCCATTGATTATTTCCTCCTTATCTTTTTATATAAAATAATTTCTTCTTGTATTTGCGTTTACTCTAAAACGCATTGTTATTCGATAAACCTCCATATCCAAATTAGGTGTTGGTTTATCGTAGGTTCTTTTAAAACCTAACTCTCTAAAATAGTTTTTAATGTGTTCTTCTATCTCGATTGCAACAGATCTATTTGAAATTGTCTTAACACCTTCTACTTTTTTCTTTGCGAAGATATTAATTTCAATTTCTAATGAATCAATAACGTTAAATCGCTGTAAATCAGTAGAACCTTCAAAGTCATTCGACTTTTCAATAACAACATAAGGAAATGTATCTCCACTTGCAAAAGTCTTTAAAACGGGAGTATACGCACTGTTTTTAAGATGTTCCTTCAATCCACTTTTAACTTCATCAAACAACATCATTTCAATATACCTCCCATAATAGTTTTAAATGACTTTTCAAATATTTTCTTATATTCTCCATTAACATAATCTTGAATAGCATCATACATGAATTTATGAGCTGGCATACCTGTTGTGAAATGAAAATCACCTTCTGCATAAAAATACCATCCGTATTCTTCATGTTCATTAACATCATATTCATATCCTTGTGGGTTAGGATGTGTTCCTTTGCCCTTCACACCAGTACCGAATTCAACTAATGCACTATACCAACAATTATTAATTAGTTTTCCTAAAGAATAATCCTTGATAAAACTATTTTCCAAAGTACGCGTCAGTTGATACCACTCTGCACTTCCTGTCGTGTTACGGATATAATATTTTGCTCTTTTCTCGATATAATCTAACGACCTTTGAATGAATTCTAATTCTAATTTATCAACGTTATTTTGCATTGACTCCAACTTTCTTATGATCTGCGATACACCTTTTTGTGAGAATGGTCTTTTAATATTGTAATTGGCCATTTAGATTTTCTTTTTAAAATAAACTAATATTTTTTTGTTTTGTGGCAATACTGCATCAACATAATAATTAGCATTCTCACCATTTACTTTTTCATCATCAGGTGTTGCACCATACAAATAAACAGCATCTTTTTCTTTGATTTTGTTTATCCATTGGTCATAATCAAGCATGGTTTTGCACATTGTTTTAATTTTATCTCCGTATATTGAGATATCATAACTACCACTCAAAGAATTTAAACTTGTTTCTAAAGGAATTGGTTCATCATAAATTAATGTTGAATTATCATCTTCATCCATATCTTCTTTAACAAAACTTGCTAAATAAATGGTGTGTTTTTTTATAACACTCATTACCCTCTACCTCTTGCGATTGGGAATATTTCACTTCTCAAATCTTTAGAGATAACTCCTTCAAAACGAGTATAACTATACCCGTTTTCAGAGTAGCTTTGAACATTTCTTTCTGATGGGTCTACCGACAACAATTCAATAGTACAGCGTTTAATCCAATTCTTTTCATAATCGTTAAATTCTTCGATTTTAAAATCTTGTCTTAAAGAACGAAAAATGTTAATTGCATTTTCAAGTTCTTCTTCGACATATGATGATTTATTAGGATATCTTTGTTTTAATGAATAAAGCTCTTTTTCAAACACAATTTTAATATCCATATCGATCACCTACTTTTCTTTTTCAGATTCTTCTTTATCTTCTTTATCTTCTTCTTTATCTTCTGGAATAGATGAAATTGTTTGATTTGAAACTTTGATTAATTTTTGATTTTCATTATCCCAACCATCAATCATCATAATTCCTAACCTTTGTTTAATTTCTGATTCTGTATAAACGCAATCAAATTTAATCTTTTCCTTTACTGGGGTGCTTGCTCTAATAACAACTTTATCAGCTGAAATAGAGCAAGGATAAACTTCTTTTCCATTAAAGAAGTAAGGTAAACCTCTACTTACGATGTATGCCATTAGAAATCATCTCCTTATCCATTAGTGACGATTTCAGCAATTGCGATTTGTTTATGGTTGAATTTTAATTCCCAGTTAGCAGCAGTTGCCAATTCAGCGTTTGTTGGTGATTCTTTAGCAATGTTATCAGCCTTGATTGAGAATCCGTTAGGGTGGATAACTTTTGCTTGTTTTGTATAGATTTTTTCTACACCACCATTTTCTTCATCATCGTATTTAGCACCATATGGTCTATGTACTTGTTTGTTGCAAGTTAGGAATACACCTCTACCAAACATATAAGAATGATATTCAGGAATTCCTAATGTGTTGTTTTCAACTGTTCCTGTATCTGTTTCTAATACGATCATATTTCCAATCATTGGTACAGTAATGTCAGTACCTAAAACTGATGAATAAAATTTAACATTATCAATCATTTCTTGTTTCTTATAATTAGCAACAACTTGAGAATGTGCAACAAATAATGCAAATCTTCCTCGATTATCTCCTAATGCTTTTTGACCTGCATCAATATGAGTAGTTAAAGAAATTTTATTTGCATCAGTAATAACAACATCCTCTGCTTTTGTTATACCCGTAATATCTGCAGCTAAATTAGTTTTATGAGTTGCCATACCAGATACACCCATGATACCTTTAGTAATTGACAAAATTACCTTTTCCCATTGATTTTTATAATATGGTACAACTAAATTATCCGCTAAATTTTGTAATGGTGATTTACCAGTTAAATAACGAGTGTATGTATTTTCATACCATGCTTTCATACGAGCAATAGCCATAAACGTTTGTTTGCTACCTTGAATAGCAGTTGGTACGTTGTCTGTTTCACCATCATCATTTAACGCATCCGTTTCACCATCGATTGGTAAAAAGAAAGGAACAGTACCTACATTTCCATGTGTGCCAACCATATCAGCAATAATCTGATCTTCCATTAAAATTCCAGATGCAATAATTAAATTATTGATACAAGATTGTTCTTGCATGTATTGACCAAATACTTCTTTATCGAAGTAAAAGCCATTAATTAAGCCAGTTCTACCTGCCATATCTTATTTCCTCCTCTTTTTTTATTTTTTGTTTAATTGATCGAATAAATCTGGATCACTGTTTTTTAAACGAATCTTTTCATCAATTGTCATTTTTGAGAAATCTTCTGCAGTAATAGTTTTGCCTTCAGTTCCGCCATCAGGTTTATCAATTTGAGATAGTCTAAGTGCGTCAATTTCTTTTTGAAGGTTTGATGTTGAATTAGTATAGAATTTACCGATAGCATCAGCGATTGATGGCACATCTCCAGATAAAATAGAAGCTGCTAATTCTTCAGCTTCTTTAGCACTGATATTAGCTTTCATCAATCCTTTTTCTAGAGTATATTTGTTTTGTGATAATTCTAATTCAGCGATTTTATCATCTTTTTCTTTTTGTTCTCTTGCGAATTTTTCATCGTCAGTTTCTTTGGTTTTTAATGCTTTTTTTGCAGCAGCCAATTGAGAAGCGACTTTGTCGTATTCTTCTTTGCTAACTGTTTTAGCCGGTTCGCCACCATTACTTCCGCCAGTTCCTCCATCTCCACCATCTTCTGCGAACAATTGAATGTTCAATTTCAATAATCCATTTTTCATGTAATTCATAACTCTTTTCTCCTTTGCGTTTTTCATCTTCTCTGATATCATTTGCGTGATTTAAGGCTTTCTCTAGCCTATGTTGCGTTTTAAAGACTTCTCTGTCTGTGGGTATAATAAAAAGAAGTTAGATGTACATTTCTAACTTCCTTCATTATCGTTTTTATCGATGTTTTGTTGGTCTTGCTGTAATAACTTTGTTCTTTCACTTTCCTCTTTTTGCTTTGCTTCTATATTCTCTTGCCACGCTAGTGCAACCTCGTGAGAATTACTACATAGGTTTGTAATGTTTAAGATAGTCTCTAATGGTAAATGTCTATCGTACAAATAAGTTAACGCTTGTGTTTTTGCCATTAGATTATCTCTGTTTGTTCTGTTGAAATTTATATCTATATCACAAGGGTATAATTCATCAACTTTGCAATTTGGCATTTTTCTACAAATGTTTAAGATTAAATCTAAAAGTATATATTCCCCTTGCTTTAAAGGTTCTTCATTTTGCTTTGCAACAATATCTGCACTATTCCATCCTCCGCCAAGTTCTCTTGCGTCTCCTGTATCACCACCAGATGTTGTTTTTGTTGTTGGTTGAGGAACTCCTACAATGTTATAAGCAACTTTTAATAAAGCTTCGTATTTAACCATAACATCCGCTTGATTCATTGCATTAACAAGGTATTTAGCATCTGCTGGTCTATTTGGGTCAGTTGTCTTTAAAGACAAGGATTTATATGCTTCAATTTCTTTTTGTGTTTGATCATCAACAATCATATTGTAAATAGCAAGAATACTGTTAACAAAGTCGTTAACATTATCAACACTGTCCGAACTCATGTAATTGATTGCATCAAGAACAGTTTCAACAACATCTATAACGCCTAATCTTGCTGTGTTTGTGTAATATTCAACTATAGGAATATGTTCTAAATAATGTTCTCTTTTAGATATAAAATCTAAACTATCCCATGTCGGTGTCAAGCTATGACATTTATACCTATATGAATGCTTTTTTGTATAGATCATAACTTCGTAATTGGTTTCATTTGGATTTAATGAATCAATAGTTGTTATAATTCCAGCAAATAATTTTTCTTTTTCAAAATGACTTGAATAAACAACAAAAGTTGTTTTGTTATCAAGATTAACAATTTTAAAAGGTGATTCCTTATCTAGATTCATGGATTTGTCGTAACCCTTTGGAATGACCATTCTATATGCATTACCACATTTGAATATTGCTTCTCCCATTTCGATATCTTTCGATGCTTTCTTTTGATCAATCATGTATTTATTTAAATAAGAAATATCATCTGTAGATACACTGTCATCCACACATGAATATTTAATCGGTTCTCCGTACATATAGCCTTTTTTAAACTCAACCATATAATAAGCGTGGTTCTCATTAACAATTGAATTTTTCTTATCAGGATTAATTTTACGTTCTTTATCAAAGATGTTTGAATTTCCTGTATAAACTTTCTCGAAGTGATAACATTCAGATGCATTTTTTGCATGGATACTTAATACAAAAGGTAAATATTTTTGGATAGTAACTTCATTGAGATTTCTTTCTGATAAAGGAATTTTAATCACTTTTCTTCCGAAATGATATTGCATTCTAGGATTGATTGTTTTTTCTGATGAAGTCAAAGGTGCTTTAACTGATACATCGTCGTAATCAACTATATTCTTTTCTTCCATTTATTTACCTCCTCTTTATATTCCTAATCTACTTCTGTTAAATCCTCTAGCAGTCGCTAGAGTGTTGTCGCTTGAAATAAATTCCATGACAAACATAGCAACACTATCTATTCCATCGTCAAACTTATTTGGATAATTAAATGAATAAGATGTTATTCCGTCCATCGCTTTACCCATATCGCTGTTTGGTGGATGCATTCCTTTTTTAGGGTATATAATGGAATTTCTTATATCACCCTGATGGTCGTTTATTCTTTTTTCTTTGTTGATTGTCGAATACTTTTCGATAATCGTACATCCTCTATACCCTTTTTCGTTAAGTCTCGTTTCCAACACCTCTTTTAATGATGTATCGGTGTTGTTTTCTAGCACCAATTTATTTAGACGATGCTCGATAATTTTATCGACAATGCTGTCGTATAATTCTTTCATCGATTTCTTCTTATATAAAAAATCAACTAAATAATATCTATCGTCCATATCAAATCTATAAAAGATTGGCATAGATACATAGTTTTTACCTCTTCTCGCTGGGTCTAAAGAGGCATACCTACATTCGACTTCTGAATTAGGAATTTCATCGTATTGAGTTAAAACGCTCCAATCAAATTCCAAACCTTCAGGAGCTATAGGATCCTGCATATAAACACACATCCAAAGGAATCTATCCATTTGCTTTCTTCTTAATCTAAGCTTCTTTGTAGAATATCTCTTAGGGCATGTTGACATATCGTTTTCATCAAGTGCAGGAACACCGATAAAAACGGATTCTCCATTTTTGGAAACTTGGGTCCATTTATATTTTGGGTCAGGCACTAGGACATCTTCCTCAGCAGCTCTATCGTAAACAACATTCAATAAATCGGTATCAGCCCACATCGTTCCTAAAAGCATAACTTTTTGATTGTCGTCGCTCGCACGCGAAGTCCATGTAGAGTCGTAACGATTTAATAATTTTCGATGTAAGTCTTTGTTGTAAGATTCGCTGTCATCTTTCAACAAGTCATCTATAATTAAGATATCAGCACGTTTACCTGTCCCCTGACCTTCTCTAGTTACGGAGTTTAGATTGTATTCATCTTCACAATCAATAATGCAAATCGTGTATGATGTTTGACTTTTAAAAATCTTATCTCCTATGAATTCTTTATATCTCGGAAACACTTCTCTAAACGCTCTAGAATTGATGATGCTCGCTGTTTGTCTTGTTGTTGAAATACAAAGATCGTCAGAATATGTAATTCTCAACAATTGCACCTGTGGATTATTTCCGATTGATTGAGCAACGAATAAATTTCCGATATACGATTTTCCCATAGATGGCATTAGCGATGCCCTAATAAGATTAAGCGTTGGTGATATAGAAAATACATCTGCATAATGGAAAACAGATTCTACTGTTTCCATTGTCTTATCCCAAACTTTCTTATCTTTGTATTGTTCTACATACAATGCAAAGTTTTTTAGAATACGTCTTGAAGATAAAGCGAAGAATAATTTTCTTAACGATACTATCTCGCTTGCAAGTTTGATATTGCTACATAGATAAACCGCATTATCTAGTTTCTCTAATACATCCTCGTCTATAATCTGACATATTCTATATTGTTGTTTAATATTTTTTGTGGTTTCACAAAAATCGTAATGCTGATACATAGCATCATATAAATTGTTTGCAATCTTATAAATATTTTTTATATCGTTGAAATTTGAATTTAAAAATGCTTGGTGATATGCCTTGATTAAAAAAGAATAATCTGATTTTTCTGACATCAGAATTCAAATCCTTCCATAAAATTATTTTCGCTTATATCGACAATAACTCTCGGATTAGTTTCTTTAATTTTTATCCATAAAACAACGGTTCTTTTAAAACCTTTGACTTGTACACCAAGTATCTTGTCTACAGTAACGCTATCGCCAACCTTAAGCGGTAGATCTGTGTAGATATTTACATAACAAAATCCTGTTGTTGGCTTGTTGACACCTCTGTTGATGTCAATTGTTTGGAATTTTAAGTATTCGTTACCAAACTTATCCTTGTCGTAGCCAGCGTAGATATTTTCTTTTCCTTCTTGGCCATGATAATCCTTGTATGGCCTTAAAGTTATTCTTGTTCCTTCTTTAATCACGATATATCACCTACTTTTTTGAATAAATAAAAAAGGGCATTCCGAAGAATACCCTGAATTTTTGAATATGAAGTGCACCGAGTTGGATTCGAACCAACATACCCAATCTTTGTTGTATGTGTACACAACGCTCTACCGTTGAGCTATCGGTGCAGATTGATGCAGTGACAAGGCGATATGTCTTTTCTGCATCTCTATTTGTATTTTGTGTAATAGAATAAGGGAAGATACATATTAACCTTGTATGGAGGGAAAACGTATTGCACCACACCTCTAAAAAAGAGGAACCTTACATTTTAATAGCATTATTCTAATACTTGAACGTTGAGTGCAACCAATCCACGCTCACCGTTTTCGGTATCAAACACTACTTTTTGACCTTTATCTAAGACTTTGAATCCAGCTTGTTGAATTGCTGTATAATGAACGAAAATATCTTTTTCGTATCCTTCTGCTTCGATAAATCCATATCCTTTCTTTGCGTCAAAAAACTTAACTGTACCTTTCATTTGTAATTCCTCTACTTTCTTTAATATTGGCTGACGAGACAGGAATCGAACCTGCGTATCGTTGATTAACAGTCAACTGCCTGACCTCTAGGCTACTCGTCAATATTTGGTGCTCATGGAGAGACTTGAACTCCCAACCTTTCACTTACAAGGCGACTGCACTGCCGATTGTGCTACACGAGCATAAAGATAAAATAAAAATGATTGTTTTAGGTACAATCATCAAAAACCTTGTTCATAGAAAATCGGTTGTCAAGCAATAGATATTCATCATTTTTTTGACTAGATAAAGTTGTGTCAATCCAAGAAATACACGAATCAATACAAATGCACTTGCATATCATCTTTTGCAGAATTATAAAGATGTGCATATCTTTCTGCTTGGATTATCGTAGGTCGTTGGCTTATAGGATACGTCTATCCGTCCAATACCTGTTGTTAACGGTCCTAGAATTTCTAGGAAAATTCGTTCGTAGAAAAATAAAAAGCGACTTCAGTTTTTAGAAATCGCTTGTTTTTATATCCTACGTGCACATTATACACCCTATTTGTCAAGTTGACAAGTCAAGTTTTAGCGTTTTTTTAAATATTTTTTATGAATTTTCGTGATTTTTTAAATCTATATAACGATATATAGGAAACGAAAAAATATGCGAGGTGGAGGGAGGGGTAACTATACCCCATATCTTTTTTTAAAAAATAGGGTTGGGGTACCCTTATTGTTTGATATGGATTGTTTAACTAACAAATAAACTAACAAAATATACATATTTATTATTATTCGTTGAATTATCAATATTTTTGATATAATGACATATTATATCAATTTAAAATCATGATCATATTAGCGTTTGCTTCCTTGCGTGCTTCTGGTATGTCATAATTGCGTTATGTGTATGATTATACGATTGCTATTATGCCGTTTCACATTCTTCTTTTGTGTGCTTTGCTGATGCCTTTTTTAATAAAATAAATGTGTTAATTTTTAGAGATTGCATCTGTTTTTATACCCTCCCACACCCTCCAAATCCCCAAAAAATTCCCTCAAAAACCCCCTTCGTATATATATAAATACTTTAATAATAAATAATATAATAATAAATAAATAATAAAAAAATTAAAAGATTAATACTTAAATACTTTATAATACTCTATATAAGTATTATAAATCTTAAATAAGAAATATATAGCAATAATAAGCATTATAATATTAACTAATGCATAAAGAATAAAAGAGTTATTTATATTTATAGAAGTAATATAGAGAAATATAAGTTAAATAATATTAATACGGGCGATAAAATAAAAGAAAAGCTTTAAAATAAACAATTTGAGAGGTTTTATATTTAATCAGGTATCAGAATACCTATACACAATAAACGCTTAAATATAAGCATATATCTAAAAGAAAAAGAACGCTTTTTTATATATATGCGTTCTTTATGTTGTATATTATCTTTTGTTAAAATTCTATTTCTTTTAGTTTGCCTTTGTCATCGTCGTATATACCTAAATAATTCCAAGACTCGTCGTCTTTTTCTTCATCTTCGATATAATAATATCTATTGAGCAGATCGTCTGTATAATAATCATATCCAAACAATACGTCATATTCATCGAAATCTTTTTCGGTTTTACCTTCATTTTTTAATGTGTTTTTTAAATTATCACTAACATAAATATTAACTTCCATTTCTACACCTCCTCTATCCTTCAATAATTTCTTCTTCTTCAAATTTATCTTTTTGAAATTTTGAATAGTCATATTTTTCGACTATGTCAAAATTATTTTCTAATGATGATAAGTCACCAAAAAATGAACCATTTGAACATGTAATATATGTCAAACGTTCTTGGATATTACTTTGAATATAGTACGACTGTTCACTATTAGGATATACACATCCTATATAGTCAAAGTAATGGAATATATCTTCCATTTTTATATCTTTGTTTATCAATTCGCATCCGCCATAAATTTCTCTGACTTGCAATTTTTTCTTAACTTCCATTGTTTTCCTTGCCTCCTTTAAAATTCTTTATATATTTCACTATAATACATCTAATGACATTTTATCGAATCAGCAATCGTTGAATCTAACTCGATTTCGTCCAAAAGTTGTTGAACTGTTTCCAATTCAATTTTATATCTAAACAATGCGACTGAATTATTATTTTCTAAACAACTTTTTTCGTTTTCGTAATCTGCTTCAGCTTCTTCTTTTGTGAAATAGAAATGACTTTCAATATTTTCGTGAATATCAAATCTTTCGTTTGCTGCATCCCAATTCGAACAGCTTTCTAATGCTACTTCCCATACGTTAATTTTTTTCATTTTTTTGTTCCTCCTGAATTTATTTTATTATACCAATTAATTATCTTTTTTTAAACCTTTTTCACTTTTTCATTTAATTCCCATTATTCCAACCAACAACCAATACAAGCACCACAACGGCAAGAATATTATCCAGAACAAAGCTTTTATTATGAACTTCATTTGTCCGTCTCCTCTCCGCTTATTAATGTGCTTGTAACTCCGATTATACCAAGAAACAATATTAATATTATTAATTGTCTGATTTCATAAATATCTAACATAATTGCAACACTCCGTTTTTTGTTTCTGTGTATCCGTCAAAGCTAAGATCACGAGCGAAAGCCTTGTAATCGAAATATCTTTGGGCGATCTCTGGCAATTCGTAGCATTCTTCTATCAATTCATATGCTACATCAATCAAAGAAGCATCTGGATAATAATTGTAATCGTCCATAGTTTCAATAGCGTTGATCAAATCATTTCCGTCCACCTCCATTATAGCCGAAACTTTTTCCAAATCTGTTTTGTCTAATTCTTCTAATTGCTCGGCTAGTTCGTTAACTTTTTTAATATTTGCATATTCTCCAAAAGTTTCCCAGCTTAGACCCTCGATATTATTTTCCCAATCGGTAAAAAAATATTCTTCGTATTTTTCATTGATTCCGATACGTTCTAATACTTCTAATAGATTATCTTCATTAATTGGAAAACTGATCCATTCACCAATCAAACAACCTTCGTTGTATTTTCCTAAATTTGTTATAAATCCGTTAATTAATTTTTCCATTTTTCTTTCTCCTTGTTTTTTTTGATCTCTGTATAACCAAGAGAACTTTTTTTGCTGTGGTTAGTTGTTTTTATGTGTTTGTCCTCTTGATTACAATACCACTTTATAACTATAACGATTAATTGTCAAGCCACTAAATACATAATATAGATGTATTTCGATATGATTTTCGATGTCGTTTTTCGTTGGCTTTATCAATGTTTTTTAATTGTTTTTTTGTTTATGTGTATGTATGTGTGTCGGTGTGTAAGGGTATGTGTCTTAGGGTATCTGTCTGACACTATCTGTCTGAAATTTTTTTTAAAAAAAATATTTTTTCTATTAAATCATATATATTTACTTTATTAATGCAATATGATATGTTCTTTGTAACAAAGGAGAAGTGATTATATGATAAAAGACAAGATTAAATATTTAATTAAAGATATTAAAAAAAGAAACATGAACGAGTTTATGAAAACGTTCAGAGTTTCTTCTAATCAGGCATTGAACACTAAATTTGTAAGAAATCAATTTAGCATTGAGGAACTCATTGAATTGTGCGATGAATTAGATGTATCGCTTCAAATAAAAGATAACAAAACAAGAAGAATACTTATTACATTTGACAAGGAAGATTTAAAAAAAGATAGCTAATTCTATCTTTTTTTCTTTTTATGTTTATCAGATTCTAATTCTACAGTTGGCCCTAACGACCCTTGAAGCTGAAGTTCTTTCATAAGTTCTTCTTTTGTTTTTAATTTCTTTTTACTTCTATCTTCTTCCATCTGTTCTTTTTGGGTTACTAAATTTTGTCCATGCTCTCCTGCAAGCTGAGTTCTAAACTTTGTTAGATTCTGTTTCAATATACCTTGTTGGCCTGCTGATATTTGACATTCAATTAGATATTCATTAATTAACTGCATAATATCCTGTATATCTTCTGTTGATGAAATTAACATTTGTTTATATATTCTATCGGTCCAGCCCATAAACATACAGAATGTCTGCTGTGAAGGAACATATATAACATTGAGATTAATCGTTGACATAATTTCTTTAAATCTAATAAAACAATATTCTAGATCTTCAGCATTATCAAAATCTCTTTTCTTCAGATTTGATATCCTATCATTTGAAGTAAGAATATTTGATACGATTGGATATACATTCATATCTTTTGCATTTTCATATCTCGCAAAAAACTCTAATAGGTTATCTGTGATTTGTTTACATTTATTATCGCACCATTCTTCTATTCCGTTCTTTGCTTTGATTTCATTTTGTTTATTTTCCACAGTTAGCCATCTCCGTTAAGGCTTTTTCAAGTCTGTTTGAAACAGTTTGTTTTGATACTTTATCAGTTTTAGAAATATCTTCTAAAGTCATTTCTCTTACAAAATAATTGTTGATAACAATTTTTGATTCAGGAGAAAGCCTCTTTAAACGATAATTAATTTGTTCAATTTCATCAAGCAATTTGTATTTTTTTACAATGTGGTTTAATCGTACACTTAATTCTACTTGCTTAGAAATGAGGTAATTAACCGATTGTGGCTTGGCTGCGTTGACAGAGCATCCACTTCCGCATACTCCATTACATTCATATTGCATACCTTTAACTGCTATTCTTTCATTTTCTATCTTCATATCTAATTCCAAGATTTCTTGATTGATACGTTTCTCTAATCTTTTTAAATAATAATAATTCTCTAATGTGTTAGATATGTAATTTAAATCTTGTTTTGAAGTCTCCATTTTAACTATTCCTCCCTTGTTTTTTTAAAATTGAATATCACTATCCATAATGTCAAAGTTGTTTTCTGCTTGATCAAACATATCTTTTTCTTGCTGTTCTTGTTTTCTCTTTTCTTTTAATTCTTCGATTTCTTCTTTTGAAGCTCTAGGATTACCAAGAAAATGCAATTCTTCACAGTATACTTCCCAAATCTTAACGTATTTTCCATCACTGTTTTGATACGACCTTGTTTGTATTCTTCCTACTATTTCTAGCGTAGAACCTTTTTTACAATACTTAACCAAATTATCAGCATATTTATTCCATGCTACACATTCGATATAATCTACTTTTGTATCATCGGTTTTGAACATCCTTTCAACTGCTAGTGTAAAGTTTACTACCGAACTACCATTATTAGTTTTTTTTAATTCAAAGTCTTTTGATATTCTACCGCTTATCAAGATTTTATTAAGCATTATTTTTTCCTCCTAGATATATAAACGGATGCACCAACAAACAAAATAACTTCAAAAACAATACAAGCTATAAAACCACACCAAAATTTACTTATGTACATTTTCAATAATCTCCTTTTTCTTTTGTAATTTATTTATTATGCTTCGATTGATGAATAACAATGCATCAATACTATCAGCACCATCTGCATCGTATTTTATAATAGATAACAAATTCTTACATTTCTCTATTGTTTTCATACACTGCTTAATTTGATAGTTGATTTCATCGATTGTTAATTGATAATCATCATCACTTGCTAATTCATATGTTTTAGCGAATATATCAGGTTTGCAAGGGTAAAACTCACCTTCCACACCTTTGATAATGTAATCACCTTCTGAAACATTCATGTCTCCCTCAAGTGTTCTGATCTTCATAAGAACATGAGGTCTACCTTTTCCTACCTGCCAAGCAGTGTCGAGAATATCATAAATTAACGAATCCCCAACAAATGCTTTTATTTCTTCAAGGTTTATCCCAGTCCATCTAACAGCTTCAATCTCACAAGGTTTTTTTCTATATTTCATTTTCTTTTGTTTCCTTTCTTTTATACACTAGACAGCCATTATTTCTATTGCCCTCTGGAATATGTAACAATATTTCTACATCTTCACTTATCTTTAAGATTGTTTCATTATCTTTGTGTTCAACAACCAAACTAACAGGGTCCTCAAATCTTAAACTTCTTTTTTTCATTTTAAAATTCCTTTTTTGTAAATAAAAGCTTGCTATGAAAATTATCTATTTTTTTATTTCGGTGCGTAAAATTAACTTGTTCAATTTCAAACCAAGTCATAAATTTGCTTTTTGTTGTGTATCTTTCCTTTAAAAAATATTTTCTAAATCTATTGCATCTTATTCTGAATACTAGAAAATTTATTCCGAGGCAAATAACACAAGTAACATCAATTAACATCCTGTAAATTATAATTAAAAGAATAATTAATAATATTTTATTTAGCATCATCTTTCACTTCCTTTTCTTTACTTGTAACAATCATCTTTGAACATTCAGAACCAACAAATTCACGTTGTTCATATAAATCAATCAACTTTTTCATTATTTATTGTTTAGTCATTTTTGTTTTTCTTTCATAATCTCTAATTTACGATTTAACAACATCAAATCAAGTTCCGTATGTTTAGGCACTTGTTTTTGCTTAGTTTCAATTCTTGACAATTCGTCAATTACTAATATTCGTAATAAATCTATATCAATAAAATCTAATTCATTCATCATTTTTCACTCCTTTTATAAATTCTTTAATATATTCTTTTGAATAATCGTTGTCTTTCAACAACAATTCCAATTCTTCAACTGTTTCAAATGTTCCTAATAAATAATCATCATCACCACATTGTTTGCAATAGCATTCATCATACGATTGTTCATGATCTGTTATATAGTGACCGCCTAAATGATTATCATATAAGTATTTCATTACAACCCCTCACTACTCCTCTCTAACCCCTCTAATCTTCAAATATATAAAAACCATTTGAACCCATAGTTCTATATCCGAAACACAAATTCCCACCATCACATAACAACGCTAGTTCCAACTCACTTAAATTAGGTGCGTTTTTATAAACTTTGTATTCGCCATGATGATAACAAGCTTTTCTCCCGATGATTACATCATAATCATCAAAATTTATGTCTTTACCATCTTCTAAAATAATTTTCGAATCATTTCTATAAATCTTGTATTTTTCTTTTAATTCCTTATGAATTTCACGATTTATATGTGCTTTTTCTCTTTCGTTTTCACTAAAAGCCCATGAACTATAAATTTTCTTTTCCATTTTTAATCACCTCATTCGCTTTACTTAGTGGGAAGAAACGATTTTCTTCAAAAGTTATATAATAATCATATTTATAAACTCCAACACCCGATTTAACATGAATGTCGAATCCATAAAATCCAATCACTTTTAAACACGATTTGTATTTATCATCCCAAACCCACATTCCAACTTTCAAATCTTCAAATTTGTAGGGTTTAATATTTTCAAGTAAATTACACATTAAGTAATACTCATACTCCCATTTTTCAACTTCATCTAAAAGTTTTTTTAAAATTTCACACTTTGCAGTACAACCATCATATAAACGATTATATTTTTCAACTAATTCAAAGTGTTCTTTAATTAGTTTTTCAAATCCAACCGCACCTAAACTTATACAATCCCATAATGATTCTTTGTTTAGATGTTTGAAATTATCTAATGCGAATTTTAATTCTTCTAATGATTTTTCACATACTTCTCTATTCAACATCGCATTTCACCTCTTTTGGATAAGTATGTTTTACTAAACTAAAATCGCTATACAAATCTTTTCCATTTGGAAAGCTGTATGATATTAGGTTATTTTCAATTTTAAATAAAAGCATTGTTGAATATTTAATATTCTTTCTTAATAACCAACCAATTATTTTATTCATCTTCCAAACACTCCTCTTTCCATTGTTCTTTTGTTTTGTTGTAATTTGGACTTCTTTTTAATTTACCACAATCAAGTGCTTCTAATAGTTCACACGCTTTATCAAGTGCTTTGTCTAGTGATGTCAATTCAATATCTAAAGAATTAATAGTTGCTTCTAATTCTAAGGCTCTATCTTTTAGTTCAAAGTGTTCGTTGATTAGTTGTTGAATAATATCACATTTTATTTGTGGTGCTACTTGACCACCCCACTTTTTAAAATTTTCTGCTCGTTCTAATATTCTTAAATTATCTAACGCTTTTTCACATTCTACTCTATTCATATTTTTCTAACCTCAATCCTCTGTTATGTTTTATATAATCACAAACTTCTTTGTCTGTATCGTGTTCAAAAAAACCATTTGTTTCTCCAAAAATAATTCTAATCCAATCGTTTAAAGTGTGAATATCTCCTACTTTGCCAATTAATCCATAGTTAAATGCTTTGGGACTTGCTCCTTTACAAATAAATAGTTTTACTTTTCTATTCATCTAACCACCCCCCCAATTCTTTCATTTGTTGCATAATTGCTTTTAATTCATTTAATTCCAAACAGCCTTCTTCTTGATGCGATTCACCTTGCCCTATAAAAACAACTTTATTTTCTGTATCAAATGTTATTTCTTGTTTTACTTCTTCAGATTTATATGTTATGAAACAATCTATCACATCTTTTTGATAACCTAATCTTTCAAACATCTCTTGTGCTGTTTTATTCATCTTCTTCACCCCAATCTAACCTCTGTCCACAAGTAGCACAACACAAGCTTTCTGTATAATGAATAGACTTACATTTAGGACATCTATTATTTTTATGAACAAACCCACCATCAAAAGAAATTTCTTTTAGAAGTTTCTTAGGTATTTCTTTATCTTTTAAAGCTTTATTTTCTTGTTTTAGTTGTTGGTTTTCATTCTCCAACACTTGAATTCTTGCAAGAAGATCAATTCTTTCGCCCATTTTCTAACCTACCTTTCAATCTATCTATTTTTTGATAAATGTTTCCATGTAACTCTTTTGGATTAACATCACACATGATTTCTAATTGCTTTAGCATGATATAAACATCAGCTAATTCTTCAACAAGTTCAGCGTGATTATCTTTACCACGCTTTTTCTTGCTGATCTCTTTCATAAGCTCTGCCATTTCTTCAAAACACATATCTAATTGTGCGTTTATCCCATATGTTTCTATGGCTTTATTTAATACTTCTTTGTTCATAGATACCTCCTAATCAAAGCAACTTTTAAACTTGAATTTTTTACACCACTCATTGACAAAGTCAATTACGGAATCATTTGGTTTTTGATTCATATAAGCCCTGCATTGAATAACTTTTTCATTTTTTAATTCTAGTGTTACAAAAGGCTTGTTTTTATCCTTTTTTGACCTAATAACAAAAATAGAAGTTGTTCTTTGTGATATGCTTTTATCATAAGTTCTAACGCAATGATGCAATTCACGTGATTCATTGATTAATTCTAGTTGGTCCATCACAGGACGAATCAATAAAGTTTTATTATTGAAATAGAATTGGTTTAATTCTTTTGCATAAGTGATAATACCTTCGTTTATTGCCTTATCTTTCTTTATTTTGTACTGATCAATTGCTATGTCGTGAGATTTACCAAGACTTTTTGGGTATAATATTTTATGATCATTTAAATCCATTCCTATATTTTGAGCTGCTGTAATATAATCACGATAATAGTTCATTTCTTTTTTTTGATTATAAAGATATTTACATAAGCGTTTTAGTTTATGCTGCAAGTTATATTCGCATATAAACTTTTCTTCATACATGGCTTTGCATCTTTCAAAACAGCGTATATCATTATAATTATCTAAGCAAAATTCTTTCGCTACTATAAATTCATCATACGTTAAATCATGTTTTAGATATTTAAATTCATTTTTTTCTATCTCTATCATTCGATTGTGATTTGAACAGTATGATACTAGATTATAGTTTTTGTTTTTTACAAGTAACTCTATCCGAGGTTCATTCATATATAGCTTTAAATAATTAACGAGATGTATATGTTGCTTGGCCACTTTATCCAAACAACTATATTTGAATTGTGTATCCTTTATAAGATTGCTCAATCCAGTAGTGATAACATTGTCTGAAAAAATATAATTTTCAAGATTATAGTAGTTCGATTTTTTCTTAAAGTTATTCGCTTCATTTCTAAAGTATATAACTCCCATGTTTGAATAAACTCCGCAATACAAATAAACTTGCCTATCAACATTTATTCTTTCTACCTCAAAGCATTCAGTACGATATTTCATTATTTCTTTTTTATATCTTTTAGAGAAATGAAATATCCTTAATATAAGTTCTTTTCTCGAGTTTTTTTCAATAACAGTAATAAAATCATTATAATCAGCTATTATATTTCTTTTGCTGATAACTTTTAATTTTCTATGGCAATGAGGACAAGTCTTATATTCTTTAATTTTGACTTTTTTATCATTGTGCCAATTTTGGCAATGTGTACAATAATAAACAAACTTATCTTTCTCTTGAATTCTAACAATCCTATTCTCTTTAGCGGTAATTCTATTGATATAATCATCAAATTGGCTTACGTCTATATCTTTTAGTTTCTTAAGTTCATCTTCAATTTGATATTTGAATATTTTTTTCATAAATCAAACAAACTCATTTGCCCTTCTACAGTATTATCTTTTTTTACTTTTTTTGACTTAGAAACTACTTGAGTTTTTTTAATGTTTTCTTTGGTCTTAGATTCTTTTTTTCTTGATGATTTTTTATTAATATTTTTTAATGGATCTGTTAATGAACCATCTGCATTTGTATAGAAATTCTTTTTTTCTACTTTTATATCCTCTTCATCATAATAATGAACAGCAAGTGCATATATTTCTTCATCATCACCACATGCATATCTTTGTCTGTCTCCTTCTGCTAGTGCTTGAGACTTTTTAGAAATTTCAATGAGTATATAATCAAAGCATTCTGATAGTGATTTCTTATCATTTTTTAATTTTTCACGTAAATCTTCTCTTGATAGAAGATATTGGCCAATTCTTTTTATCCATGGATTATTACTTTTCTTCAATTCTTCCTCGAATTTATCCATATTTTCACTTCCTATCCTTAGCATCAAGATACATACGTTTGTACATATCTCTTTCCTTTATAAGTTTTAAATTTTGTTCTCTAAGACGAGTATTTTCTTTGTTTAGAACACTTTCTGTTAAACACCTAATCTTATGCCTAAGCTCTTTGTTTTCTTCTAAAAGACTGTCATGTTCAATTTCCAGAGGTTCTACATACTCTTTATAAAAGGCAAGCTTTATATCTCGCTTAAATTTCGCTAATGTTGCAAATAGTAGATAGTTGCTACTCAATTTCATCAACAATCACTACCTTCACTTCATCACTCAATAGATAATTAAGAGATACGTTTGAATCTTCCAGCATTGGAACTTCTTTATCAAGAAACCCTAATTTTACCATTTGTATTTTCTTGATAGCATCATTAAAGAATGCATAACAATCAGTTTTGCTCGATTGATTATGAAATCTAAACATCTGATGTTTCTTAAGTCCTAGTTTCTTACGCACAAGGAACAAGACTAATTTTTTAATCATCTTGTACCACCTCACAATTGTTCATAATTTCTTTAATTGTCATATTTTCATCTTTAATCGACTTGAAATATCCACGTAGTTTCATTGATTTTAAAGGTTTGAAATAATTAAACTTATTATGATTTGGAAATGCTTCTAACAAATCATATTCAAATCTTGTTAATGTGATTTTTTCTTTATATTCTTGTAAATTCCAAATTATTTTAGCAACATCACATTTATTAGAAATATTTTGTTTATGAAACATACATTTATCACAATCATTATCAAAACAAGAAACTATTTTCCCAGTTTTCGTAACTGCATAATTTAATTCTTTTTTTGCCAATTCTAATATTTCTTCTTTATATTTTTCAATGTTTAACATTATTGTTCCTCTCTTTCTAATCTTCTGACCTCATCTAATGCGATGTCTATATACGAAACAAGGTCTTTGTACTCGTAAATACCTTGCAATTCTTCTTTTGCACAAATCAATAAGTCTTTACAATTTGATAGTTGATACTTCATATCTTCATCATTCATAGGCTTTACTCCCTTACCTTATCTATCTCGGAAAATAATTGTATTTCCTTGTTGTATATTACTGGTATCTTGCATAATGGAGAACTATCGTTCTTGCAAATCCATAAAGCATAATTCTTTTTTTCATCTTCCCATACGAACATAACTTTTCTTGCGGATTGTTCTATCTCACCACTATCTCTAAGTAGATTCAAACTTGGTTTCTTTTCTTTTGAACTTTCTCTTGATAATTGGCATAATGCGATAATTGTACAATTAAAATCTAATGAAAGATTTCTTAATTGAATGACTGTATTAGTCATTTTTTCATATAATCCTTTTCCATAACTTCCAATTCTTCCGATATGGTCTATAAAAACTATATAATGCTTATCTTGTTCGTATGATCCTATCATAGACTTAATAGCATTTATCGACTGCGAACCTGTTACAATATCGATATTTGAATCATTTCCTAAACTATTCGAATATAAATTTATTCTGTTTATTTTGTTTTGATGTAATGTTTCACAATTATCCAAATCATTCATGGATACTTGCGAATTCATTGCGATTAACCTTTGGACAATACTTTCCTCTGATAATTCAATGTTAATATATAAACATGGATAGTTTTTCGACAGATCATTTAATAAATTTAATGCAAAACCAGTCTTACCGGTACCGGTTTTCCCACCTACAATCACCAAATCATGTTCCTTGATTTTGGAATATTTTTCCAACTTCTTATATTTGTCAAATCTAATAAGTTTATTCTTATTCGTTTTAAATGCTTCGATGGTTTCCGATGTTAGCTTTCTACTTTCTACTGCTGATAATGTTTTAAGACCATCAACTAGATAAGTAAATTTATTAACATCAATTTCAT